>Ga0224506_10000815_pt1 | contig 24322 bp, 23 predicted proteins | sample SF_Jan12_sed_USG_2_FD_169108 | JGI IMG/M metagenome (GOLD analysis project Ga0224506, IMG submission 169108) | Sediment microbial communities from San Francisco Bay, California, United States - SF_Jan12_sed_USGS_8_1 | ecosystem: Environmental > Aquatic > Marine > Sediment | place: USA... | reverse complement strand
GCCATTGCTGTAGCAACAACCATTTATGGGCTTAATTCAGGCGCCGCCTTAGCTACAGTAATAGGGCCTCTCATGGAAGTTCCATTAATGCTGGCTCTCGTAAGGTTTGGTCTACGAACACGTCATCTTTTTCCAAGGAACAAAAGTAAGTTAAGAAACTAACTCAAACCATTAAGAGATTGCATCCTGACATTTAACTTTAATATCTCTCCACGCATCCATTAAATGTGGAGAAAATTCACTTTGAGATACGCGCTCATTGCTGATGCTTATGAAAAAATAGAAGCCACCACCAAAAGACTGGAGATGACGGACCATCTAGTGGAGCTTCTTAAGCAAACCCCAAAGGACCTAATCGACAAGGTAGTTTACTTGACCCAGGGAAAATTATATCCAGACTTTGTCGGGATTGAGATAGGCATTGCAGAAAAGCTGGCTGTACGTGCGGTTGCTCAAGCAACAGGTCATAGTGAAAAGGAAATCGAAGGGGACCTAAAAAAGACCGGAGACCTCGGCAAGACAGCCCAGAAGTTTTTGGAAGAGAAGGCTCAGGTACAACTCCTTCGAGAGCCGTTGACCGTTGAGAAGGTGTATGGAACCCTTGACAAGATGGCGAAGGCTATGGGCGCCGGCTCTATGGACCTAAAGATAAACCTTCTAGCTGGGTTGTTGGCCAACGCCACTTCAAACGAGGCTAAGTTCATTGTTCGAACAGTTACGGGTCAACTGAGACTGGGAATCGCTGACATGACTGTTCTCGACGCGTTGGCCATTGCGTATGGTGGTGGCAAAGAGGCTCGAGGGGATGTGGAGAGAGCGTATAACATCTCAGCTGATTTGGGTAGGGTGGCGAGAGCTGTTGTGGAAAGGGGAGTGGAGGGTATAAAGAAGTTCGAAGTTTCAATTGGGGAGCCTATTAGACCGATGTTGGCAGAGCGGCTGGGCTCACCCACGGAAATCCTTGAAAAGCTCGGGGGAAAATGCATAGCTGAGTACAAGTACGATGGAGAGAGAATACAAGCTCACAAAAAAGAAAACCATGTCACCCTTTTCTCTCGGCGACTTGAGGACATCACGGACCAGTATCCTGACGCCGCTGAATTGTTCAGAAAATACGTAAGGGCGAAGGATGCTATCATCGAGGCGGAGGTCGTTGCAATCGACTCGGACACGGAAGAGATGAAACCCTTTCAAGAGTTGATGCATAGAAGGCGAAAATACGGCATAAAAAAGGCTATGAAAGAGTATCCGGTTTCGCTTTTCATGTTCGATGCTCTGTACGTTGATGGAAGAGACCTAACCCTAGAACCCTATCCCGTCAGACACAAAATTCTTGAGAAGACTATTGAACAAGCCGACCGCGTCAGAGTGGCGGAGTACCTCATCACTGACAACCCAGAAGAACTGGAACGGTTTTTTGAAAAAGCAGTTGAGGACGGATGTGAGGGCTTGATTTGTAAATCAATAAACGAAGACGCTGTTTACCAGGCGGGAGCAAGAGGTTGGCTCTGGATAAAATACAAACGAGATTACAAGAGCGAGATGACCGATACCGTTGACCTCGTGGTGGTAGGGGCGTTCTACGGGAGGGGGAAGAGAGCTGGAACGTACGGTGCCCTTCTTCTCGCCGCTTATAACCCGGATGAAGATTCCTTCAAAACCGTTACCAAGTGTGGAACTGGGTTCACCGACGAGGAACTCAAAAAACTTCCCGGAATGATGGAAAAGCATCGAATACCTCACCAACACCCTAGGGTTCAATCCACTCTTGACGCAGACGTTTGGTTTGAACCAGCCATGGTTATCGAAACTATCGGCGCCGAGATAACGCTCAGTCCCATCCACACCTGCGCCATGGACGTTATCCGAAAGGGAAGCGGACTGGCCATAAGGTTTCCGCGTTTCACAGGAAACTATCGACCGGACAAGTCCGCTGAAGACTCGACAACCGTTAACGAGATCGTTCAGATGTATCGGGGTCAACTGAAGAAGTTTGCAGAATAGCTTTTGGCCTACACCGACTGCGGGAGACCTTTTTTTAGTTCGTTGCATCGTTTCAAAATAGTCAGGTAAAGCTGATCCTGCAAGTGGTTTCCGACGAGTTTTCGGTTTCGCAACTCCTTAATTCTCTCGGCTAGCCCTGCGTCTCCAAGGACCTCATCCACCCATTTTTCAAAATCCCCGCGATAAAGGTGAAACTCTAGTGATCTGCTGTTGATTTCTTTGATTTTTTCCAAAAACTCTTCTAGGGACGCCGCGCTCTTACCTACATAGTTTCCTATGGAAGAAAAGAAGTAGAAAGACTCTTCTCTCAAAACTTTTCTAAGGATCCTAGACGCAGACTCCACTACAAACAACCCCTAATTCAAACTATTTAACCTTATATACTCTTATAGGTTTTTCACACAACTCCAGTTTGGTTTTGTTCATACCGCTTGGGCCCTCCAGCACTATTTATCCGTATCTACATCGTTTGAGAAGTTAAAGTTTGATCCAACCGGGAAGCCCTCTTCCTTATGTTTTTTTGTTATGATCGAGGTTCGAATCCTTAACACTCCTTGAAGGGGGGCAACAGAATGGGCGATGAACGAGTGAAGCTCACCCTGATCTTCGGCGACCACCTTAGCGATTATCAGCAGCTCTTCGGAAAGCGATGTGTAAACCTCCAAAACGTTATTGAACTCCGATAGTTTCTCCGCCACGTTTTCGCTTTCTTTAGGATCTGTGATGATGGACATAACTGCGGTGATGTGCTTCATTCCAGCCTTTTCAAGGTTAACAACTGTCGTGTATTTTTTGATTATACCGTGCTCCTCCATTTTCTTAATCCTTTCGTAAACAGTTGAGTGCGCTACGTTGAGGAGGCGCCCGGTTTCTGAGTAGGTCTGCTTGGCGTTTTCCTGAAGGGCCTGCAGTATCTTCCAGTCTAGATCATCTAAGGAAATCGCTTGCCTTTTTATTTTCATCTTCTCATATCCGACTTGATAATGTAGTTGTAGTTAATTTTTATTTATCTTTTGCTGTCGGAAAAATGTAGAAATTTTCTAGAAATTCCGTCAAATTTCTCAAATTTTGAGCATACGAGTGCACTGAACTCATTCGAAAATCTGTAGACATAGAGGGAGCTTTTCGACATTTTTTCAAAAATTCAACTTGATTTATAGCAATTTTGCAAGAAATCTGTTAAATAATCTTAAATCTGTGTTGATAGAATAGTGTTCTATAGAATACTAGCATGTCGGTGCACCAATGGCTACTCTTCTAGGTATTCCAAAGGTGTGGGAGCTTCTCAAATGTTTTAAGGGTCAGTGTCAACTAAAGGGCTATAAAACTTCCGAGTACGGGGACTGGGTTAAGACAGGTGGTGAATATCACAACTTCCTCTGGACCCGGACGGTTCATCCCTCAACATTTGAAAAGATTGCTATGAGTCGCAGGTTCGCCATTCGCAAGGGCATCTCCTACCAAGTCGTGGAGGTTTCGTACACGGCCTGGGTGTTTCCGGAGACTCCGCCTGAAAAACTTATGCAGATAGTCACGGAGAACCCCGAGCTCTCGAAAACCATCGCGATCTACGATCTCAGCTGGGCGTACGCTGGCAAGCCAGTGTGCTTAAAGCTGAACGAGACGGATAGCATGGTTTTTAGAGAGTTTGAGAAGTTCTTGGAGGAGAAGTGGGGAGTCAAAATCCAACCAGCCGTGAGCTAACTGAAAGAGCAACTTAGACTCTGCTATAGACGCGACCGTATTCATTCTATTCGTCCTTAACTCTTTCACGGCATCGGCTTTGCTACTGAAAAGATGTCTTGGGGTGTTAAGACGGAGACTCCTGCGTATTTGCCTATTATGTCGATGCGGAGTATCTTATCGGGTTCTTCAAGGTCAACTTTTTTGTCTATAAGCTCAGCGAGTTCCCTTATGATTTCGATCTTGTGGTATCTGGTGTAGCGGCGTTTTTCCACAGTCATGCGCCATCTCTCACCCGCTTGAATCTTGTTTTTCAGTTCCGCAATCGCCTCTCTTATGGAATCCATTTCCGAGTATGTCCAGAGGTCTACTGGCACCCATTTAAGAGTTTGTTGGATGATGAAGGGGTCCTTGTCGAACAGCGTTCTGAGCCCGCGGATGACTTTTCTGGGGTCTAAGCGGGTTTTTACGCCGATTATTCCCTCTGCGACTGTGCGCCTTACGATGGGTTTTTCATCGCCAAGCGTTTTGAGGACGCTCAGAACTTCCACTTTCGCCCTTCTGTATGCGCCCCAAGAACAGGAGACGAGGAGATTGAAATCGTACATTTTCCTGTTCTTTCTACTCTGTTGGTTAGAGTTATCTTTATTGCTGAATCTTTTCTATTTGTTTTTATTTGAAGTCTGAGAAGATTTGATAAGTATCTACGAGCCAAGTGTGTAGAGGGAAAAGAGATGAGCGGGGAGGAGACGGAAGGAGAGAAGGTAAAGAAGGTAGCCGAGTTTAGAACATTGCTGGAGAAGCGCATAAGGGAAATGGAAACCGAACTGGAGGGGATGCGGGTTCTGCTGGAGTTCGTGGACGCCAAGTTGTTGGAGAAGGGGTTTAAGAGGGCGGAGATGGTGAAGCCAACTCCTACTATTTTGCCAGAAGCTGCTGTTCCACAAGTGGTAGAGTATGAGAGGAGTGTTCCTTTGAAGACAGCAACCGGCGACCTCTTGGCGAATCTGTATATGGGGGAGGATTCGATGCGTGTTGTTTTTGCGGAGGACAAGGACTTTAACGTCAACACTCCTCCGTTTATGTCCTTCCTTGTGGAGAGGGTGCTGGTGAAGATGCAGGAGAAGGATCGGGAGGCTGCGGGCACTGGGGAGATCGCCCCGGAAAAGATACTCTTCTACAACATTGTTCGTGAAGGAGATGTGGTCCGTGAGATTACCATACAAAACATTAGGTCTGAGAGGTTGAAGGAGCTCAAGGCAACCGTACGCTGGACGCTGGAGAAAATGTATGAGAAGATAAAGACTGATTCCTAATTGATGCTGAAGAGTGCGGGTTTTGCCTTTTTTTTATCTGTAACTCTATATAGGGAAAGGGGTTCAAGGCTATTTCCTGTCGAAGTATATGTTTTTGCCCTTTGCAGAGACAGGGATTCCCATGATGACGCTTGCTTCCGACATCATGTTTAGTCGTCTGGCTGCGGCTCCGATTCTGTACATTATTCGGTTGTCCACGTTGAGGATGCTCGCTGTTTTAACCGCCGAACCCACCGCGATTCCGAGGTCTAATGCCTTGAAGACACATGTGGAACCTGTGAAATCTTGTCCAGTTTTCTTCTCAGCCTTTTCAAACTCGTCGCAGTCGACGTAGCCGCAGGCTCCACAGTTCAATCCATATTTCTTCGTACCTCGCACGCCGATGAGCACAACGGCTTCAGAGTTCCTCGTGTTCCCGGCGTCTCGTTCAAACCCGCTTATGCTCCTTTCTTCCCCTATCTTTTCCATTTCCTTCGCCAAAGATTCCTTCTCTTTCCCAGAGACGAGCGCCGTTAGTATGTCGTCGACGCCGCCGGATTTTGGAGCGGTCCTAGCTGAAACGAGCATGAGCCTTGAGACCTGCATGATTCCTTCTCTTTCACCCTCTTCGCTGTTGATGATTGGCATGGTTTCTTCACCTCTTGCACCTGACCCGTTCTATCTAGAATTCGAGGAATAAAACGTTTATACCCATACGCCGTGGAACTGGTCCGTGAGTTGTTACGGCGCTCCCGCAACTGCTGTTTGAAATATTTTCTTCACGATTTCTAGAACAAACTCCAACTGTCCACTGTGAAATCCAAGGGTGAGGAAGGTTAGGCTTGAGAGTAGAAGGAGGGAACCTACAACCCTTCTTTCCGACGGATCCATAACCGACTTCTCCTCTTCAACAAACTGTCTTACCAAGAGTATTTAGGTCTTGCAGTCTGCGTTGTATAAAGAGGGCTTTCATGATATCAGCTTCTCTTCGAACGAGTTACTCCGAATACGGATTCGCGGTTCAAATCGAAAAATAGCGCATGGTGCCTTCTATAGGAAAGCCAAATTTTTCTGTCCTCCGTGATCTCTCCGATGTTTTCAGCTGCTAGCTTGTGACTTCTCAACACGTGCAAGCAGTCCGCTGGCTGTTTGGTTGAAATGATGAAGCCTATACCCGGATAGGCGCTTAACCAGTCCTCCAGCTTGACGCTAGGCTTTGGTATGCTCTCTAAATCCACTCTCGCACCGACCCCGCTGGATTCACAGAGCATGGCGATCGTTCCGGTGATCCCAGGTCCGCTAATGTCTCTAGCCGAGTTTGCCAACTTTTTCTCAGCCAGCTCGATAATGGAGTCCAAACGATCTAAAACCTCTCGACTTGACTTCATGGTCGTTGAGTCGAAGGTTTTCAACCAGCCCTTAGAGCCGAATCTTCCTACGAGATCGACAGCCATGACGAGGGAATCTCCCACTTTCGCGGCGGTGCTTGGGAGAACATTTCTCGTCACGCCTATAGCAGCTGCTTCCACCGCACTGTAGGATGTGTCTGGGTGTGTGTGTCCCTTCAGCAGCTTCAGCCCGTATTTTCTCAGGCCATTCCGTATTCCCTGTGCAACTTTCCGCCGCGTTTCACTTGAACTTGAAGAAATTATGTTAACAAAGCCTATTGGGCGAGCTCCCTTCGCCACAACGTCGTTCACATTGGCAAGAACCGAGTAGTAACCAGCTAACAAGGGGTCACTTTTAACCAGATTTTCCACTATTCCGTCGCAAGAAACAACCACCTTGAGACCGTCTACATCAAAAAACCCAGCGTCGTCAAAACTTGCTTCATGCAGTATGTCCAGGATTTCCCCAAGCGCAGACTTGCGAGTCAATCCTTCAAATCTTCTCAGCTTTGCAATCAAATCCGCGAGTTGATGAGCGCTCATTCGTCTATACACCATGAAAGATCAAAAGAACATTGACTCCCTGATAGCTGAGCATGCACCGCAACGCACACATCCAGCTTTGTTTCTGATCGGGTTCAGCCCGTAAGTTCTCAAAGTCTCGGCTACCTGTTTATAGAGCGGAATCATTCTCTTGGGGCTTGGGGGTCGTTTATTTTCGAATTCTGTGCCGACTATGGGCCTGAGCGGGACCAAGTAAGGTATGACGCCCATCCTTGCCAGCTCTTCAGCTCCCCTCAAGATGCTTTCGTCGCTTTCCCCCAATCCGGCTATTATGAAGGAGCTTACCTGTTCTTCTCCAAACAGTTCGATTGACCGTTTCCACGCCTCAAAATACTTTTCTGGCATCGTTTCAGCCTTTCCGGGGCATACTTCGTTAAGAATCTCTCGATCAAATGTCTCTATGTGGATTCCAATGGTGTCCACGCCTACGTCGGCTAACATATCCAAGTGTCTGTCCCCTTCAGGCGGCTCAACTTGGACGTGGATTGGAATATTTCGGTGAGACTTCACTTCTCTAACAACTTCGGCTAACAGCATAGAGCCGCGATCAGGTGACGCTGTTGTTCCCGTTGTGAGTGTTATGTGGTTGCACACGCCTTCTTCAGCGGCGGCTTCAACAACCTCGCGAAACTGCCTTGGTCTTTTCACTGGAATCGTCGCTCTTGACTTGAGCGACAGTTCTATGCCGCAGAACTTGCATCTCTTTCCGAACTTCCAGTAGTCGCATTTTTGGTACACAGTTGTTGCCAAGCAGTTCGTTCCGTGGAGGAGGGCAACCTTCCACATGGGAGTTCCATCAGAGGTTGTTTTGGAGTAGAAGTTTGGGTGAGGTACAACTTCGATGGGCACTTCCTCCACAGTTTCTTCACTCTTTCTCATCAGGAGGCGGGTTCCATTTCTCTCAGCTAGTTCCCACGGAGACTCTTCGGCGAAGTTTCCCCAGAAAGCAGTGTTTACACATGATCCGCCTGGCAGCACAATGTATCTTCCACCAGCTAGACCTGCGCCGGCTTTTCTTCCCTTGTCGATTTTTGCGCTTAGCTTTCCTCCGTTGCAGAGGAGTTCAACTTTTAGCCTCAGCAAATTGACTTCCATTTCGCTGTTTTCCCTTTGCATCTCTGCTCTCAATCCCCTTTTTCGTACGGGTAAATAAATGCTACACGGAGATATCCTTCGCTGTCTGCCGTTTTTTGTTGATTTGCATGGAGCTTAACAACGGAGGTATGTTTAAAAAGGGTAGGGGGAGGTGGTCTACGTCTTTTTGCAAACAAAAATTACAGCAGTACTCTAAAGTTTAAGGGCATTGTCCAGTGGTTGCGCTCCAATTACCCAAGTTTTCAACAAACGAACTTTTCTAGTACTCGGCGACATCATATGTACCCCGCTTTTTAGGTTTCATAGAATAGTTATTCGCAGGCGAAAGTAGAAACTGAGGCAAAACATTGAAGATTAAAGCGTAATGTATAAATGAGAAACCTCTATCTGTAACATTCTGGTCGGGCGGTAGCTCAGCTTGGTAGAGCTTCCGAGCCAGCCACGTCCGTGACTGACGGAGACGCTGTAGACGCCTACTCTTGGTAGACGTTCACTCAGCCTGCCAAGCGCACAGACACCGGATTGTCGCAGGAGAGCTAAAAGCAAGCCTTCAGCTCGGCGAATTCAAAATGAAGGTTTCACTTCATGAAAGTCCCGCCCGCCCGACCACCAATCGTGCTTAAAAGTATTGCAACCCGCTTTTCAGCATAAACAACGCCAAGAGACCGCTAGCTAAGGCTGGTGCGGGCAAGAGATACGCAATTGGCTCAAGTTGACGTAGCAAAGGAAAGGTCGAGGTGAAATAGTAACACAATATGAGGGTTATTATGCCTCCAGCAAGATTTAGAACTCCTCCCCTCCTAGCACTGTCTACAAAAATCAGGTAACTACCGAAAACCAGCGTCAAGGTTGATACGGTTGCTATTCCCCCCATTACGTAGGCTCCTGTCAAAAAAGACCTGCTCAGCACAGCTAGCTGGAGATAGAAAGTAGTCACATGAATCCCGATCAAGACGATGTTTATCGAGCCTAGCCACCCCAAAGCCGCGCTAATCAACGTGTACCTCGCCTTTGCAAACAACTTTCACTCTCTCCTCATGATTAGAACCGCCATGCAAGACGCCACCACAACGATTCCTGACAGAACCGATGAAACAGAAAGCCCCGTCGTGCTAACCGAATTTAAAGTCGAGGTTGTTCCGTACGAATCAGGCAGGTTAGCTTTCACATCACCTACGTTTGTTTTAACTATGGCAACACTTCCCTGGATTGAAGTTATGGTGCCTTGAATCTCGCCGACGCAGGTCTCTACGGTAGCTACGTTTCCGTCAATTGTAACCACCGTGGCGTTGGTGTTCTCAACAATCTGTTTGATATAGGCAACATCAGCCTTAATCTCGCCGACATCGGTTTCGATGACCGCCACATCCCCTTGCACCGCAACTATCTTAGCGTCGGTGGACGAGAGATTCATCTGGATCACGCCAACGTCTGTCTGAACAGTGGCTACGTCACCCTTAACAGCTAAGAGGCTAGCGCTCCAATCGGTCAGTGTTGGACTCACCAAGAAACTGCGGAGAGAAGCCCCGTTAACCTCGCCTGCATCTGCCTGGACGCTCAGGGTGTACGTGCCAACCGATGCGTTGGCCGGAATGTTGTAGGCTACTAGGTAGATGCCTGTGGCTACGTGTTCAGCGGTTAAGGTTTCCGTGGTTTTGTCGGGGTTGTGGATTGTCGCGTTTATTCTGGTGACATCGACGGGAACGCCGTTCAGGCTTGTGAGCATGTAAAAGTCCGTTGCCTCTGCCCTGAAGTGCACTGAACCAACGTCGATTTCCACGCTTAAGACATCCGTGTCCGTGTCCTCGATTACCGTTACCCTGTACGTCGCTTCAGCGTAGGCACCGTCAGCGTCCAGTGCCTTCACCAGGTGGGCGCCAACCTCCGCTACGGGCACGTTGAAGACCGCTACAAAACTTCCGTCAACATTAGTTGTGGTGGTTGCCATCGGTGAGTCATCAAACTTGACCGTGACGCTTGAGTTAAACGTGAAACCTGATCCGCTAACGGTTACCTTTGTTCCCACCAGACCCGAAGCTGGGCTTATGGCTATGCTGGGAGGCAGCGTCGCTGGCTCACTAGCCCACGTTACTGCGCGGGTGAAAATTGTCTTGGCCTCATCAGTCCAAGCGTTAACTATGTGTGTGTAAATGTTTTGTGAAAGCCCAGCTAGAAGTAGATGCACGTTTCCGTTTTTCCTTATGCTATATGCGACACCACCGCCTACGAGACCGACCTGATCAGTACCGACATCCGCTATCGTCACGCCTGAGTAGCGATAAAACCACGCGAAGTCATACCAGCCGCCGTTGATGAGAGGTATTTTTTCACCCACGCTCCACCCCTCAAAGATCGGGTGTTGCAAGGTCACCTCATAATGCACGTCGCCCTCAGAGTATGCGTAGTACGAACCCTTCGGATCGTTGAAATACCGCTGTAGCAGAGAAATGCCGTAAGGCGACAATAGTCCCGGCCATGTGGTGGTGAAGACAAGTCCCACTTGGTAGTCATCGGCGGCGCTTATCAGGGCAGAAAAGGTCTCGTTTCCTGGATCGGCGGGCATGTTCACCACAACCACGTCATAGTTGTAGATGTCTTGAGTTACGTTCCAGTCTCTTTCGTGGGCACTGATGTTCCTCATAAGAAGATCACTAATTTCCCCTCTGAAATCACCCAATATTGCAACCTTGAAAGTTGGCTCCAACTGGATGTCTACAGTTGTAGTCTGGTTTTCGAAGACTTCCACGCCGTAGCTTACAGATGGCTTGTAACCCCACTTCCAAGCGTCAACCTCATACACTCCAACCGGGGATTCTATGATGTAGTAGCCAGAGTCGTTTGTCACAGCGGGCTTCAGCGGCGTGTCCACCAACGCAACGGTCACGTTTACTATGGTGCCGCCTGTTCCAGCATGGGTGACGACCCCTGCGATAAATCCTCGGGGCAAAGGTGCCAGTTCGAAGTCAAGCCTGATCCACTGCTTTTCAACCACTTCCGTCGTAGCGTTCTGTTCATGATATCCAAACGAGCTGGCTGTTAACGAATAGTTGCCCGGGTACAACCAGATTTTGTAATAACCGTCTGCGTCTGTTTTTTTGCTACCCCACGAGACTTCCCAAACGGCTACTTGAGCTCCCCACTCAATCAGCTCTGAGGTTTCCGCATCCGTCACGTAACCCTCAACCCCACAGTTCAAAAACGCCATTTCCACAGCCTCGCATGCATCGACAACGCCCCAACCATACCTAACATCCTGACCAACATCACCCAGATCCTCCACAGTTATTCTGAGCAAATCGTAAACGTTGTCGACGGTCATGCTCGGGTTGGCGTGAAGCATCAACGCGACAATTCCAGCCACGTGAGGTGTTGCCATTGACGTACCCGACCAGTATTCCCAATCCCCTGACGGCAGAGAGGAATAAATGTACACGCCTGGCGCGCTGAAATCCGGTTTTACGTAAGGTTCAAGATACGAGGCCGGCCAGTCTACCACTTGACCACTGCTCCACGACGCAACATCATCGTGACTATCTATGGCGCCGATTCCGAAGCTTTCATAAATGTTGCCTGGGCTCGTCGACGAGTCTTCTCCACTGTTGCCTACTGCCGCAACAGGCACCACACCCGCTTCCCTCATGTTCTGAATAGGCTCTATCATTTCATCATAGTAACCGTTGGCGCCCCAAGACATGCTAACAACGTGTGCACTCTCACCCGCCGGGTTTCCATATTGGTCAAACGGATTTACTGCCCACTGCATACCCGCTATACATTGGGTAAATGACCCTGAACCATATGGCAACACTAAACCGTGCATGAGCCAAGCGCTCGGCGCGACACCTATAGCGACACCGCTCGCGTTACCTCCAAGAACTGTACCAGACGTGTGGGTTCCGTGACCATGTGTGTCGTGTGGCGTTGAATCCATAACCACGTTGCCAGACCAGTCGAACTCGATCCATCCGCCGGAAAAGGCTGGATCCGATGCATTGTCGGTCCACATTTTTTCTTCAAGGTCTGGGTGACTTATGTCAACACCTGTGTCTAACACGCATACTCGTATTCCGGAACCGTTGAAGCCTAATGCCCAAGCTTCTGGGGCGTTTATTCTGTCCAAGCCCCATGTAACATTGCTGGAGCCTATTTCGCCTTCGCTCTTTGGTTCGGGGATGGTAACCTCAAAGTTTTCGAAAACTTCCTCCACCTCTTTTAGATAAGTGAGCTCGTAGAGAGTGTCAATGGTAACGTTCGCTAGTATGGCGTTGATGAGCCAGAAAGTGTTCAACGTCACCGCATCTTTTTCTGCCCTCAAGAACTCCAGCACGCGCTCTTGAACTCTGGTTGCACGAGCCCTTAACACATCAGCCGTCGTGTCGCTTTCGTCAACGCGAAGATCGGTGTCTCGTAGCTTTATGACCACGGTGATCGCTCGATCAACAATGTCAGTTTCTTCTATCTGTTGCTGAAGCGGATCGCTTAACTTCTCCAGTGGGGGTAACTTGGCTTCTGTTTCCACTAAGAAATAGAGTGCAGCACCTGCCGACGCCGTTATTGCTAGAGAGCACAGCAAGAGGAGGCTGATAAATTGTCTTTGTCTGATTGTTGAGAGGGCGTTCATCTTGCTGCCTTCACGCTATGTCGTGTTTCTTACTATACCATATATGTTTGAGGACATATAAATATATTTATCCAGTATATTTAGCAACGCTCGGTAACAATGATTAAAATTCAACGTAACGATTCCAGATCAACAACTCGCCGAAACTTCTGTTAGAGACGGCTTTGCGGAGTTTTGTTTGGCGTTCATTCGCAACACAATTCAGTACGGGCTTTCACGCAACTTACCAGCACATCCTACGGTGCACACCGTAGCCAACATAATATTACCTTTGCCTTCGTCGTCTTCCTAGTGTATTTTCACGGAAAATATAGTGAACAACGAGAACAAAAGAGATCTAGGTTCGTATAAGATACAGACTTAAAATATGCGAAAAGTTAGAAAGGAGAGGCGTACTTACATAGTAACTGGAAAGGTTGCTGATCTCAATGGGGAAAGTTTCTCAAATATTCGAGGAAGCCCGCAAGAGAGGAAGAACCTATCTGCTGGAACCCGAGGCCAAAACAGTATGCATGGAATATGGAATACCCGTGACGAAGTTTAGGATAGCGAAAAACACTGAGGAAGCAGTACAGTTTGCAGAGGAAACAGGTTATCCAGTGGTTCTCAAGATCGTTTCCCCCGATATCATCCATAAGTTTGATGTAGGCGGGGTGATTCTCAACCTCAAGAGTTCTAAGGAAGTCAAAGACTCCTACAAGAGAATGCTGATGAACGTGAAGAAACACAAGCCCGACGCCAAGATTGTGGGCGTTTTGATGCAGGAGATGATTCCCCCCTCAACCGAAATCATCGTCGGAGCTACCAAAGACCCCCAGTTTGGACCAGCGTTAATGTTTGGGCTCGGCGGAATCTTTGTGGAAGTTCTTAAAGACGTATCCTTCAGAATCGCTCCAATCACCAGATCAGACGCTCAGGAGATGATCACCGAGGTTAAGGGATATCCGATTCTCAGGGGCTATCGCGGTCAGCCTCCAGCCGACATCAACGCCATCATAGAGATTTTGCTGAACACGTCAAGACTAGTGATGGATCACCCGGAGATCAAGGAACTTGACCTAAACCCAATTCTGGTCTACGAGAAGGGAGCAAAAACAGTCGATGCGAGGATTATACTGGAATAAAGGCTTTAACCATTCCAAACACGAGGTCTTCTCCCAGCTTTGCATTCCACCCGACGTTCCATTCTTCGTTCGGCTCGACGGGAGACGCTTTCAAGCGGTCTCAGAAACGATCGGCGCCGAAAAACCTTTCGATGAAAAATTTGCCAAATGTCTAGTTGCCTCTGCAAAAGCCATGTTTCAAAGTGGTTTCAGTCCAGCTCTGGCTTACGTGGCCAGCGACGAGATCAACCTGCTATTTGTGTATGCTGCGCCCTTTAGGCGGAGGGTTGAAAAGATAAGTTCCATCTTAGCTGGCGTAGCTTCTAGCGCGTTCTCGTTGAGTGCACCAAAGCTCTTTGAGAAAACTTCGATTGCTGCTTTTGACGCACGTATTATTGTCTCATCTTTCGAAAAGATCGCAGAATACCTAGCTTGGAGACAGGGAGATGCTTGGCGAAACCACAACAACGCCCACGCGTACTGGCTCTTGCGGAAGACAGGACACAACCCCTCAGAAGCGGCAAAGATGCTGAAGGGCATGAAAATCAAAGACCTACATGACCTACTCTTCCGCCACGGCGTTAACCTAGCTCAAACACCCGCTTGGCAACGCAGAGGAATACTCATCTTTAGAGAACCCTATAAAAAGCGGGCGCAGAACCGTGTGGTAACCCGCAGGCGAATCCGAGAGAACTGGAGCCTACCTCTCTTCACATCAAAGGAGGGAAAAGCACTGATTCAACAGGTCCTTGAATGGGCCAAACCCTTTGCAGAGGGAGTAAAAGCTGTCTAATCCTCTCAAACAGAGAATTGAAGAACTAAACCGTAGACTTGCTTCCTTCAAGGAAGAACTCGACAAACTGAACCTAGAAGCCCGAAAGTGGGCTGAAAAGAGAAACTCCATACAGAAACAAATCAAGGTTCTGCGAACAAAAGTCGCTGACCTTAAGGAAAAGCGTGACGAGTTAAACGAGGGGGTTCGAGAACTCAAGAGCATGCGTGAACAAGCGATGGCCGAGCGTAGGGAAAAGCACACTCAAATTCTGAAGCTTAAGGAAAAATTGAAGCGTCTCGCAGAAAAGAAGCCTTTCCGAAACATGCGTGATGTAGAAAACGAAATTGAAAGACTAGAGTGGAAGATTCAAACCACCTCCCTCCCAGTTCATGAGGAGAAGACGCTAATTGATCAGGTGAGGGCTCTCGAAACCCAGCTGTCGACACACAAAAAGATACGTGAATTGGAGGAAGACCTTCTTGAGCTACGGGCTGAGGAGAAAGCGTTAGAAACAAACGCTAAGCTTCACCATGAGAGACTCTCCGAACTAGCTGAGCAAAGCCAAGGCTTCCATGAAAAGATGACTGAAACCCTAGGCGAGGTTCACGTCCTTCAAGCTAAGGCAGACGACGCACATCAAAAATACGTCGAAATCAAGCAGCAAGCCCGAGATCTTCATCAAGAGCGCGTGGAATTTTTGCGCCAAGCCAAGTCTCTCAAGCAAGAGCTTCGTCAAGCAGAGGAGGAAAAGCAGCTCAAGCGTCAACGTGAGCTTCACAAAGAGCTGGTGGAAAAGGCATTAGAGAAACTGGAACGGGGTGAGAAGTTGAGTTGGGAGGAGTTCAAGGTGCTGGCCGAGCAGAAGAAGGTAGGATCGCTGAAAACGACCCGTAAAAAATGATTAATAATTCAGAACCTTAAAATGGAGCATAGATAAGATTAAAGTGACAAGCAAGCATATAACAAAGGTCGGAAAACTAGCGATGCCAAAGCCTACACATGGGAAGATGGAACGCATCCTCATTCTATGCGTCGACAGAGACGACGACCTAGGTGTGAAAGCGAAAATAAAGACACCCATTCTTGGAAGAACAGAAAACATCAACTCCGCCACCACCCTTATCCTGCAGGATCCTGAGGAGCCCGACGCCAACGCCATGTTCGAGGCAGTCAGGGTCTACGATCGCATGAAGGAAGAGGTTAAGGAGACGGCTGGAGAGTGTCAGATAGCCACTATCACAGGGTCTGAACTGGGCGGCGTGGGAGCAGATAGAAAACTCGTATCTGAACTCACCGACGTGTTAAAAAAGTTTCCTGCAACCGATGTTATCTTGGTCACCGACGGCTATGGGGATGAAGTGATCTTGCCACTGGTTGAGTCGAGGGTGCCCGTAACCTCTGTTCGAAGGATCGTGGTAGCACACAGCAAATCCGTTGAGGAAACTCTAGCAGTGTTTTCTCGTTACTTAAAAATTCTCATTAAGAATCCTCGTTATTCCCGAATCGCGCTCGGCTTGCCTGGGATCTTTCTGTTAGTTTTAGCTATTTTAGGCCTTTCCCAAATTCCTATTGAACCTCACCACGTTTGGATAGCTCTCTTTCTTGTTTTTGGCACGTTCTTTTTTGTGAAGGGGTTTGGATTCGATAGGACAGCTCGAGATTTCTACAGGTGGGTCCGGGAATATTCTCCTCCTCCTTTCCCCGTGCAAATAACCAGCTTTTCCGCTGGCGCTGGACTTTTGTTGGTTGCCATTGGCTGTTATCAGGGCGCATTTTTTGCGAACTCGTATATTATTGAAAACCCCCAACCAGACCCAAGTCAATGGATCGCAATCTTTCCTAGGCTGGTGGGAGAGTTCATTTCCGGGTCAACAGGTCTTATTGTGATCGGTATCTGCGTTCTGTTCTCTGGTAGGATGATCCGTTGGTTCCTTGAGCGGGATTCTAGATTGTTACGCACCTCCGTCATCGTGGTTGCATGCGCTTGTTCATGGGTAATCTTAAATGAAGCGTCGCAAATTCTCATCAATCCTTCTTTAGAGTACACAAACCTTGTAATCGCCATTATTGCCAGCATAGCCTTGACCGTGGTGGCCGTTTCGGTTACCACTCTGTTGCACAGGAAGTATGCACGCTTTTTCATGGGGAAAGATGTGGAAATTGACGAAAGCTAACATAGCGATAATCGGCGGAACAGGCTTCGAAGCTTTATTGAAAGTCACAAAGCAGATTCGAATAGGAACTCCCCATGGACTTCCGCCCCTCATATCGATCGGCAAGATTGATAGAAAAACCGTGGCTTTTTTGCCTCGCCACGGCGTTAACCACTCGGTTCCCCCTCACCGGGTGAATTATCGAGCTAACGTGTACGCTCTGCACGGGATCGGCGCTAAGCGGATCGCCGCCACAAACGCCGTGGGTACCGTAAATGTTAACTTTAAGCCTGGCGACCTAGTGGTTCCTCACGACTTGATCGATTTTACTAGATGTCGTCAGCCCACGTTTTATAATGAGACGCCAGTTACACATGTTGACATGTCTCAGCCGTACTGCCCGGAGATTCGTGGCCTTTTGATTGAAAAGGCAAAGGAATCGGGTGTGAGGGTGTGGGATCGAGCTGTTCTTGTTTGCACTGAGGGTCCTCGCTATGAGACTCCCGCGGAGATCGAGATGTTTAGAAGGTTGGGTTGCGATGTTGTGGGCATGACTGGGGCGCCAGAGGCTGTGCTCGCCCGCGAGCTGGAGATGTGCTACGCAACTCTGTGCTTTGTTTCAAACCTAGCTGCCGGAATGCAGCGGCGACTAACCGCCAGCGAAGTGGTGGGGGTGGCGAAGCAAAAACTACCGATCGTTCAGCAAATTTTAAGAGAAACCGTCAAACACCTACCAAAAGACCGTCACTGTCCTTGCGCACACGCGCTCAGAGACGCGAGGCTTCGGGGTTAAGTCATGCTGAAATCATTGTTGTCCCTACTTGGCGTTTACAAGGCGTATGAGAAGTGGTTGTGGTATCAGGTGAAGGGCGGCTTGAAGCCTGACCACATTGCCATCATACTCGACGGTAATCGTCGCTGGGCTTCGGAGAGACTGTTAAACCCCTGGGTTGGCCATCACCATGGCGCCGACAAAATCCAAGATTTGTTGAAGTGGTGCCTCGATCTGGGAGTGAAATCGATCACCCTCTACGCCTTTTCCACCGAGAACTTTCAACGCACCCAAGGAGAGGTAAGTGAAATAATGAAGATCGTCGAAGAAAAGCTACATGAGATTCTTGAAGAAGAGCAGATTCACAGGCATAAGGTTCGGGTCAAAGTGATTGGCAGGCTCAGTCTCCTACCGAATAGCGTCCAAGAGATAGTTAAGAAAGTGGAGGAAGCTACGAAGGATTACGACGCGCACTTTCTGAACGTGGCGCTGGCTTATGGTGGGAGGGCGGAGATTGTAGACGCCACAAAAAAAATCGCCAAGAAAGTGGAGAAAGGGAAGCTGAACCCTGAGGGAATCAACGAGCGGGTGTTTGAAAGCCATCTTTACACAGCTTACATGCCCAAGCAGGACCCAGACCTAGTCGTTCGGACCTCTGGGGAAGAACGGTTGAGCGGTTTTCTCTTGTGGCAGTGTGCGTACAGCGAGCTCTGCTTCTTGGACGTTTACTGGCCAGAGTTCCGACGGATAGATCTCTTACGAGCTGTTCGGACGTATCAGAGGCGAAAACGACGCTTCGGCGCCTGAGGGAGTCAGGCTCTCTTTTTTGCGCTTACGATTGAGATCACATCTCTATCCTTCAGAACGTGATCTTCTCCAATTCTCTTTTTCTCGCGAGCTTCAATCGCATAGATGAAGGTTTCTCCAAGCTCTGTGTGGATCTTGTAGGCTAGTTGGCGTGCGGTGGTTCCGTGGGGTACGATGTACGCGTCCGGGAGAACTCTCCCCTTGTGATCACTAAGGTGTTCAAGGTCTTCCACCGGATACACAACTATCATGTTTAGGAGTTGGAAGAAAGCCGTGTTGATGGCTTGCTGGACGCCGGTGGACTCGAACTTCTGCAGTATTCTTTCTCGAATGGTCTTCAAAGCCTTTTTCTGGACATCTGTCAGTTCTTCAGACTCAGTAATTGTGAAGTTGAGGTCTCCCGGCTTGTAGTCGATTAGTTCTTTCTCCGCGGCTCTCCTCAGCGCCAGTTCCGCTTCTGCAGAACAGGGGATAACTATGTAACCAAGCTCCTTCAGCATCTCCACGTTTTCCTCTGCGTGTGGAAGGTCTATCTTGTTCGCTGCGATCAGCATGGGCTTTGATACTCTTCTTAGCACGTCAAGAAATTTGGTAAGGTCTTCGCTGCTCCATCCGGTTGGCTTCTCAACGTTCAGAGCCGTTTTTCTCAGTGCTTCAATGATGTGGCTTCTCTTTATTGCTAGTCCGCTCAACCGGTTCTCAACGAGGGTGAGCAGATCAGTTGCGGCTGACTCTGCGGTTCTGGCGAGTTTGGGCCAGTCCTTTTTCAGTATTTGGGTGAGCCACATTGTTATCTCTGTTTCTAGGAATTTCACGTCTTCCGTGGGGTCGTGGGTTCCGGGCTTACATGTTTTTCCCTCAGAGTCTGTTGCTCCGGCGGCGTCGACTATGTGGATGAGAGCGTCCGCTTTCCTGATTTCGTCTAGGAATTGGTTTCCGAGTCCCCTTCCTTGCCAGGCGCCCGGCACCAGTCCGGCGCAGTCGATTAGCTCTACTGGGATAAGTCGTATTCCGTCTAGGCACAGAGAGTTTTGGGGTTTGTCCTTTACGTTGAACTCTCTGCATACGCAGGGTGAGCGTATGTATCCGATTCCTCGGTTTGGCTTTATGGTGGTAAACGGGTAGCTCGCAATCTCAACTGGAATCAGGGTTGCGGCTGAGAAAAAAGTTGACTTGCCTGTGTTAGGCTTTCCAACTACACCCACCATCAATGCTCTAAACTTCCCACTTAAAATGTAGGTGCATTATCTAAAAGAAGTTTGAGGTGGTGTAAATGTCCCCTGCAATCCTCTTACTTGTGTTCAGTTAAAGCATATTTGTGATAACCACGCCATTGTAGCGCGCGCCACTTTCTTATCCCAGTTCTATTGCTGTTGCGCCGATGAAAGCGGTCCCGTATCTCAACTCGGTGATTGAGATACTCTCGTTTGGCGCGTGAACGTTACATTCTGGATCAACAGGTCCACACATTGCCCATGGTGTATGCTTGCCAAACAGGTAGGCTGGACCTGATCCCCCAGCAGAGGGGATGATCAGAGGGTTCTTGCCGCTGAAATCTTTACTCAAGCTTGCCAATAATTTAACGAATGGATGGTCAAAGGGCGTTTTGTTTGCTTCGTAGGCCCCTCCGACAAGTTCGATTTCTATATCTGAAAAACCTTTCTTATCTAGATGTTCTCTAAGTAATTTCTGTACTCTTTCGACTTTCTGGTTAGGAACAATTCTAAAGTCTACCTTTGCCATGGCTTCTTTTGGCACAATGGTCTTGGATCCGGGTCCTGTCCAGCCCGACGATAACCCACAAATCGTGCATGTTGGTCTAAGGGTTAATTCCTTCCAGAACTCGACTCCGTCTCTGCCAAGCAGGAATTTCTCGGTCTTATATGTCTGCTTGTATGGATCGATTGCATCAGGTGGATACTGCTGAAACAGTTGTAGTTCTTCCTTTTTGGGGGAAACTACATCGTCGTAGTATCCGTCTATCAAAATCTCTTCTTTCTGATTTTTCAGAGTAGAAAGAGCCCAGACCAGCCTCCAAGCTGGGTTAATTACGATGGGTGCGTCACCCGAATGTGCGTCGACTGCAAAACCTTTTGCCCTGAGTTCAAAGTAGACGCATCCCTTCACACCTGCTAACACTTCGCTTCGCTGCTGGGGAATAACTGATGCTCCTTCCCAGACGCAACCGTTAGACTTTAGCAGTTCAGGATTAGCGTTACAGAATTCTTCTAGACCAAGGCCACCTGTTTCTTCCTCTCCTTCGATGATGAATCGAACGTTGCATTTTGGTTCGTAGCCGCTCTCAAGCGCGGCTTGGATGCCAAAGATATTAGCAACGAGAGGACCTTTGTTGTCACACACACCTCTACCGTACAACCTTCCATTTCGAGATGTCAGCTTGAAGGGAGGAGATTTCCACTTGTCCAAAGGTTCTTCAGGCTGAACATCGTAGTGATTGTAGAAGAGTAGCGTCTTGTCCATGCCAAGGTCCATTTCGGCCACGACCACGGGTGCGCCTGACGTTGGAAAAATTTGCACTTTATATTCTCTTTTCTCAAACTCTTCGGTTAACTGAGCTATTATGGGCTTCATGTCATGCCCTTTAGCGTAGCACGTTTGAATAGCAATCAATCTGTCCAGATAGGCAATTTCGGACTGTTCATTCTTCTTAACGATTTCAAGAAGTTTCTCTTTGTCATAAGTCAACGCATAAACACCTTTTCGTATTTTGATTTGTTCAGATTTATGTATTTCCGATAATGTCTGTCAATAGGATTAATGAGCTATACAAAATTAAGCTCTTCAAAAGCGGATACCTCAGTGAAGATTTCACTGTTGACTGGTTAAACAATAGATCGAGGCAGAGGAAAAGAGCCCGTGCATCTTTTTTCGGTTCGAAATCTTAGTTACATTTAACTATGTGCACCACCTATTAAATGGCTTCAAAAACTTCAAGGGGAACCATATGTCTCCACTTCTGGCGTGGATTGGCTTTTTCACAAGTCTAGCCATACTGTTGGTGGTTTCTAGGAAAAGTTTGATGGCTTCTATATTTCTTGGTGCTCTCATTCTGGGAATCTTCACCTTGTCTCCATCAGAGTTGGCGTGGGAGTTCTGGTCTTCCTTTGTTGACTTATCCGTCATCTTGTTGGCTCTAGCTGTAGGGCTTATTCCCCTAATAGGTGGAGGACTAAGCCAATCAGGTCAAATGGATGATTTAGTTAAGAACATGCGAATAGGGAAAAAAGCGTTTCTCGCGTTTTCCCCCGCATTGGTCGGAATGCTTCCAATGCCCGGAGGCGCTCTGCTTTCCGCACCCCTAGTTGAGAAGGCTGGAGAGGGCATGCCTCGAGAGAAAAAAGCCGGGTTGAACGTGTGGTTTCGCCATGTCTTGTATCTGGTTTACCCTCTTTCCCCCGCGCTCATAGTGTCCATTACAATGGCTAATCTCGATATTTACCAGGCACTTCCATATCTTGCATCATTTCTGGTTTTTTCCGTGGCACTCGGATATTTGTTCTTCCTACGTAGCGTTCGTGGACGAATGGAATACGAAGAAAGATTCTCAATGAAAAAATTGCTTATGCCTTTAGCTGTAATTTTGGTCGCGCCTCTTTTGGATTTTTTGATCAAAGCATTGTTTCCCGGGATTGTCAAAGAAGCGGCAACTCTAATCGGGGTGGCGACAAGCTTAGCCCTTGTGATAACTATCGGAAAAATCGGGTTGAAAGATTTTTGCCAAATTTTTAGGAAGTCAAAGCCTTGGGATTTTGCATTAATAATCGTAGGGATGATTGTTTTTTACAACGTGTTTAAGGCCTCAAGCGTCCCAGGACTGATAACAGAAGTGCAGATAACTCCTGAAATTCTTTGCGTAGCTGTAGGGTTTATGCTCGGTTTTGCAACTGGAAGGATACAGGTTCCTGCCGCCATCATTATACCTATATTTGCCACAAAGTTTGGCACCATGTCTGCTCCGGTTTTCGCAATTATGTTTTTCAGTATTTTCCTTGGTTATGTTCTCACTCCAGTGCATCCCTGCGTTGCGTTCTCAGCCAAGTTCTTTAATGTTGACCTCAAATACTTCTTTAAGGAAGTGGGGCCTCTGGCTTTGACCGCTTTTGTCATTAGTTTCATTCTTTTTCTAGTTTTAAACGCATAGAGAACGTGTGTGCCTTGCAAGGTTGATTTAAATCAAGCTTCTGCTGGAAAGAAATAAATTCGAGCCAACGAAATTACTCAGAAGTTAAGAAGGAGCTAGGCTACATGAAGCCAAAGGCGAGGGTTCTCGTCTGCGATTCAATTCACGAGGAAGGAATAGAAAAGCTAAGGCAAGCTGGATTCAAAGTTGACGTAAAACCCACAATCTCACATGAGGAGCTCACAAATGCTGTTTCAAACTACGACGCGCTGATTGTGCGAAGCCGAACCAAAGTTACAAGGGAGATCATTGAAGCAGGAAGGCACCTGAAGGCTATAGGACGCGCTGGCGTGGGCTTAGACAACATCGACCTAAAGACTGCAGAGAAGCAGGGCATCGCGGTTCTGAACACACCTGAAGCTCCCGCCGAGGCTGTGGCTGAGCTGACGATAGGGTTGATGATTTGTCTGGCACGCAACATCTCCCTCGCAGATCGGGCAATAAAGGGGGGAGAATGGATCAAAAAGAAACTGGAGGGCTGGGAGTTGAAGGGCAAAACTCTCGGTGTCGTCGGACTGGGAAACGTCGGTGAGAGGGTGGCAAGAACCGCAAAGGCTATTGGAATGAAGATACTGATCACAAAGCGAACCCCTCCGAAACCCGAGTTGCTGAGGGAACTCGAAGGAGAATTCATTCCGCTCCCAGAGCTACTTCAAAGGAGCGACATTATTACCATTCACGTTCCCTTAACCCACCAAACCCACCACATGATTGGTGCGAAGGAGCTTCAACTCATGAGAGATGGAGCCTTCCTCATCAACACTTCGAGGGGCGCCGTCGTTGATGAGAAAGCCCTTTTAGAAGCGTTGCAGTCCAGAAAGCTTGGGGGAGCCGCACTGGACGTTCACGAAACAGAGCCACCCACAGATCTATCCTTGATAGGGTTGCCGAACGTTGTCTGCACCTGCCACATAGGTGCGCAAACCAGAGAAGCCCAAAGAGCTGCATCCATCCTGATCGCTGAAAAAATAATCAACTCTTTTAAGTGATCCATTCCTGTCCAGTTTCTTCCCCAAGAGAACACGCCACTTCCTTTCTTCGATGTCTCACAACCAAGACCGCGACGGCTGTGACAGCGATTACGGGGACAACAACAGCAATGCCAACGGTTTTCAAGATGGCGTCTCTCACCAGTCTCGTAGCCTCCTCTGCCTTTTCACGTGCCGTTTGTACACATGCCTGAGCAGAATAGGGTTGGCTGGTCCAGGCTTCCACTGCTTCTTGAAGGTAGAGGTCCGCTTCGACTAAGGCTTCTTTTGCTGCATAAGAGTCTGAGGGGAAAAGGAATCGTGTTCCCGTAGCTTCCGCCAACCCGACTGTTAGCTCGGCCTCTTGGATTTTTGAGATCGTGTCGTAGACGGTTTGAGTAAAGGGGAACTCGTCTAAAACGTTGATTGAGATTCTGCGCGTTTGTACCGTTTGCCGAGGTTCCAGCTGAGCGTTGCCCTTGTAGGTTACGTAGTAATTGGCGTAAGAGACATGCTCAGCTATTTTACACGCGCCCCAGAGGGAGGCAAAGTGGCGACTGTCTATCTCCTCAAAAAGGCTCCAGCTTAGGTCGGTGGGCACCCAACCATAGTTTTCCAGATAATACTCAGTCCACATGTGACCTTCAGACGATGACTCCATGTAAGTGCTGAAGGCGAAGCCCGTGACAACCCTTGAGGGGATTCCCACGGCTCTGCAGAGAGCTACAAAAAGGTAAGAATGCTCAGAGCAGTCTCCCCTTCTGTTTTGCAACGCCCAAAGGGCTCCCATCTCCTCAGGTTGAGCTTCGTACGTTAACCTGTCAACCACAAAATCGTAGATTCTCAAAGCCATCTCACGGGGATTTTCTTCCTCTCCAACCACGTTCTCGGCG
>Ga0224506_10000814_pt1 | contig 24327 bp, 21 predicted proteins | sample SF_Jan12_sed_USG_2_FD_169108 | JGI IMG/M metagenome (GOLD analysis project Ga0224506, IMG submission 169108) | Sediment microbial communities from San Francisco Bay, California, United States - SF_Jan12_sed_USGS_8_1 | ecosystem: Environmental > Aquatic > Marine > Sediment | place: USA... | reverse complement strand
CTTTCCACCATGGTTTCTCTTCCGGTGGCTCATCTGGTGGTTCTTCTTGTCCCAAAATTGGGATAGTTGAGCTGAGTGAGAAAACTATCAGCGTCAACATAAGCGCGGATAGGAAATAGCGTTTTTTTAGTTTCATTTAGCATCCTCCGAACCTATTGAGTATTAAGACGTCGTATATTCGAAATGGGACACATAAGTATTACTGTTCACATATAAGTATTGTAGATCACTGCATTACGAATTAGAATCCGTTTTATGTCTCTTATCTATGTACTAGAATTCCATTACGTTTATTTATATCATAACGTATGTTAATCCGAAAAAAAGGTGGTTCGTCTCGCCATGCAGATAGATGTAGAACTCAGAAACGTAACAAAGAAATTTGGAGACTTTGTTGCAGTTGATAACGTTTCCTTCCAGGTAGGAAAGGGTGAATTTTTTTCCCTATTGGGGCCTTCAGGATGCGGAAAAACCACTACGCTTAGAATGATCGCGGGTTTCGAGAGACCAACTGAAGGAGAAGTGTATATTGGAGGAGAACTGATGACGGATGTAGCTTCGTTTAAGAGACCCACCAATCTTGTGTTTCAACACTTAGCTTTATTCCCCCACTTGAACGTTTATGACAACATATCTTTTGGCTTAAAAATAAAGAAATTACCCAAAGATGAGATTCAAAGAAAAGTTAAAGAAATGCTGAATCTCGTAAGACTTTCAGGCTATGAAAAAAGGAAAATTAAACAATTAAGCGGTGGTCAACAGCAGAGAATTGCTATTGTAAGAGCCTTAGTAAATGAGCCCACAGTCTTACTTTTAGACGAACCTTTGGGTCCATTAGACTTGAAACTTAGGGAGGAAATGGTTGTTGAGTTGAAAAGAATTCAGCGTGAGGTTGGTACTACCTTCATTTACGTCACCCATGACCAAGGAGAAGCCCTCACTATGTCCGACAAAATAGCTGTGATGAAAGATGGGAACGTTCTGCAGCTCGGAACGCCAATGGAAATATATGAAAGACCTAAATGCGGGTTTACAGCCGACTTCATTGGGCGAAGCAACCTGTTTGATGGAAGTTATGAGGACGGTATGGTTGAAGTTGAGGGTTTGGGGAAAATCTGTGTCAGCTCAGATTCTTCAATATCCGAAAAATGCTCAGTCATAATATGTACCAAGCCGGAGAAAATCTCCATCGGAAGAAAATTAAAAGGCTTGGACAACATACTTGAGGGAGAAATTAAAGAAACCTACTACCAAGGCCAAGCCACCACTTACAGAGTTTTATTGGAAAACGAGTCCGTGATTACAGTTGTAACGCTAAGCTCAGGTATGAATGAACTGTTTAGGCTTGGAGACAAAGTGAAGATCGGTTGGAACAAAGAAAGTACCACGGTGATAAAAGCATGACAAGTGAAAAAACAGAAAGAAAAGTTACACTCAAACAGAAAATCCTAGGCATCATTAGAAAAAGTGAAAAAACTAGGGTTTCCTTTCTTTTGTCTCATTCACTAATTTGGTACATATTCTTTCTCATAATACCTCTAAGTGTAACATTCGTGTATAGTTTTTGGCAAATGGTAGGAGTCAATCTGCAACCAAACTGGACTCTTGAAAATTACGCAAAATTTGTCACTTATGGGATATTCAGGGCCCCGTGGCTTGGAGTTTTGATTGGATTAGCTGCAAGCCTAATCGTTACAACGATCATTTTCTACATTGCTGATCGGACTGCGGTTAGAAACAAACAAGCATTGCTTGGCGATGCGTTTGTAATATCTTTTGTTGGCGCTGTGGTAGGCACAATATTCACCCTACTTCTCCCGTGGTTTGGAGCTGGTGTGATTCTTTCTTTTATTGTCTGGCTGCTCTTGATTAGGCGCTACTATGGAACGAACTGGCTGTGGTCCTCCACCTTTGCCATTTTGGCAGCGATAACATATGCGGCGATTCTGTTCATTTCAGCTCCTCCTTTGATTCCCTCATCTTTACCATTATATGCCGGGCTGTTGATCAAGTCAGTATTTATGTCTGTTGCTGTGACTTTGGGATCGATAGGAATTGGATATCCAATTGCCTATTACCTTTCCATAAAAGTACAAAAATACAAGTATACGTTATTATTTCTGCTAATGGGACCTTACTTATGCAGCTACATTCTACTTGTGTTCGCTTGGCAGGTAATTCTAAACTATGGCACGAAAGAAGGGGGCGGTATAATAAACTATGTGCTAATGAATTTGGGATTAATTCAAGAGCCAATAACATGGTTTATGTACAATATGGGGACCGTAGTATTTATCCTAATAGTTTCTTGGGGTCCATGGCTTGTTTTTCCCATGTTCGCCAATTTAGAGAAAATGGATAAAACCCTCTTGGAGGCTGCAGCAGACCTAGGAGCAAATCCTAGACAAGCGTTTTTGAAGGTGACTTTGCCTCTTAGCACGCCCGGGATTCTGGTAGCAGTCCTCTTCGTGTTCATTCCCACCATAGGCGAATTTGTTACGCCCTCCATAGTAGGAGGCACAGAAGGAACAATGTACGCTAATTTCATCGAGCGGCTATTCAAACGGGGATGGGATTGGCCTTTGGGATCAGCATTGTCATTCATTCTGTTGGTAACCACGCTGATAATGGTTTCCATACTGCTTAGGAAAGTAAGTTTAGAACAGGTTATGGAGAGTTTATGACCTATGAGAAGAGTTGGAGACAAAATCTTATCAGTGTATTTCGTAGTGTTCTTTCTCCTCGTATACATCCCCCTTTTTGCGCTGATGATGTTTTCTTTCAACGATTCAGCTATAGTGGGCTTTCCATGGTTTGGATTCACAACAAGATGGTATCAAGACTTTTTGTCCAATCCGTCCGCTTACGGGGCAATTCTAAACAGTCTAGTCGTTGGGCTGATAACGGCTTTCTTAGCTACCTTTGGGGGTATGATAGCTGCTTTCGCCTTGGTTCGCCACAAATTCCCCGGAAGAAACATTTTCAATGGTTTGCTGCTAATGCCGATGGTTCTTCCCTACATACTCATGGGAGTATCCCTGCTAATGTTATTCAAAGGATCCCTACAAATCGAACTCTCTCTTATTACAGTGGTGATCGGACACACGCTTGTAGCCCTACCATATTCAACACTAACGATGGTGGCGAGATTGACAGGGTTCGATATAACTTTGGAAGAAGCTGCCATGGATTTGGGAGCAGATGAATTGACAACCTTCAGAAAGGTCACCCTTCCCCTCATAATGCCGGGAATTATTGCCTCAGCATTTCTGGCATTCACCATATCTTTTGAAGACATCACCCTCGCATATTTCCTAGCAGGCTTTCAGCAAACCCTCCCGATTTTCATATACGGTCAACTAAGATACTCCATAAGTTTGCCCATGTTAAGCGCACTTTCAGTAGTGATGCTGTCATTTTCGTTCATACTCTCGTTCCTTTCAAGCATTAGAGCCAGACTTTGACAAAACAAATCTGTTTAGAGCTAGAATCTGGAGCTTACGTGTTAGAATATTCTTGAAATGGCCTACCCAAAAGAGGTTAAAAGAGCTTCTTGGGACAAAAAAATTCGTTTTTTGCTACTTATCAATCTGTAAAAGTTTTTAAAGGTGAAGAGAAGATACAAAGTTTTATAAAGAGAAAGCATGAAAAACCTTCAGAAAGAGGTTGGATGTATGAGTCGTTTCTCAATGTCTAAGTCAGCGATAACTAAGATTCAGGTAGCCATCATTGGCATCATTATTGTAGTAGCAGGTGTAGCAGGAGGCTACTACTACATGACACTTCAAAAACCCGCTAAGAAAACTCTGCGTGTCTTTGAGTGGGGAGGATACGAAAATCCAAAGTTGTGGAACGTTGGAGAAAGTGCATTTAAAAAGATGTACCCAGATGTCGATGTGGAATTCAGCTTTTTCGTGGACGAATCCGAAGCCTTATCTAAGCTCAAGTTAGGGTTCAGGCCAGACATTGTGCATCCCTGTGGTAGCAGTGTAAAAAGATATTATGATGCAGGAGTCATTGAACCCCTAGATCCTACTTTGATACCTAATTGGGAAAACATGTCTGACCCACTTAAACACTATGCTGAAGTCGAAGAGACTCCCGTTGAGGGAAAAGTCTACTTTGCCCCTTGCGATTGGGGATACTCAACCGTCATGTACAGACCTGACCTACTGGTCCAGCTTGGAGTACCGGAGGATGAATGGGACACTTATGGCCTGTTATTCAATCCAAAACTAGAAGGAAAAGTTATGCCGATGGACAGCGCGATTGAAGTTACTCCAATGGCGGCTCTTGCAGCCGGAGTCCCGAAAGACCATGTGTGGAATATGAATGAGACAGAGATGGCGATGACTAGAGAGAAGCTCTTGTATCAAAAGCTCAATCTGGTTCGAGGGTACTGGTCTGTCCCAGCTCAGATTGTTTCAGCTATGGCATCCGGAGAAATTGCAGCAGCCAATATCTGGGGAGAAAGCTTTGTTACGTTAAAGTCTATGGGAGTAAATGTAACATTCAGTTTCCCAGAAGAAGGAATAATATCATGGATATGCGGATTCTGCATCGTCGATGGTCTCGAGGAAAGGGATCCTGAATTGTATGAGATAGCCCATGCGTACATAAATGCGTGGATGAGTCCAGAGGGAGGCGCTAACCTAATAGACCTTTACGCTTATGGCCCCAGCAATAAGTACGCTCACACCTTAGCGCAAAGGACGGATACAATCGAGTTATTGCAACTTGATGATCCATTGGTCCTTGAAGAGACGACATTTTGGCAGTACACGCCGAACGAAGCAGACTGGGTAGCCATGTGGGATGAAGTTAAAGCGGACCCACCGCGCGAGCTGAACTATGAGTGGTACAAGTTCTTCGATGTTGGAGACCCAAAAACTGGCAAGCTTGGAGAATGGTATCAAATTCGAGGTGAACACGGAGTCGTTCGTGATTCATATCCAATGGTTTTCTGGAATGAACCAGGCTCAGCAGGAGACATCTGGTTCTACGCGCCCGCTAGGTTGAAAGTGACTGGTAGGTATCTTACAGAGCTGAACATGTCGGACACCAACCCTAAGCCTCAGTTTGTCCCACTATTTGCCCCGGACGCAGATTCCGGAGGAAACGTGAAGCTCAGTTTCTACTTGCAGTACCTGACAACAGAAGAATGGCCAGCCACCGACGGGTGGATTGTTAAATGGACCGGAAAGATCGAACTCGACAAGGCTGCAGCCAAGAGGGTATTGGGCATAACCGATGCCAACTATGCGGACATCGACGCTTGGTGGGAGACGAACAAAGATTCGATCGAATCGGATTGGATGGATTGGCTAGTTGACGAGGCAACTGTGGAGAACGACATATATAACATGTACATGTACGTCTACTCGCCTTCTCACGTATCGTTGAACTGTTCCAAAGTAGGCGACCTCGTCGTTGTGGACGTTGAAGTTGTAGACTGGGGAGGCGAAGCCCTATGGGCGAAATGGTTCAGTGACAGCTTCATGCCAGTCGAGTATTGGTATGAGGACATGTACTTCAACGCAACCATCACGCCTTACCATGCTAATGTGGACTTGGACACTGGAGTAGCCTACGCACTATACGCGCTAGACTATGGAGAATATCCTGTCTGGAGCTTTGAGGCAGTCCTTGGAGATGCCCTAGCATCGTCTCCAGCGCACAACGTTTCAGACTTTGACCTATACGTTGACCCAGACACAGGCGAGTATTGGAAATCCCCATACGAAAGCTATGGACCTGGCAACAAATGGTACGGCGAAGCGAACTTGACAATAAGCTACACGCCAGCCGGCTGGGACCTCAAGGAAGGCGAACAACTCATATTGAAGTTTCCCAGCGGCGATCTTGGTCTCATACCAGCGTATATGCACGATGGAGACCTGCATTATGGAAGCACGTTTTGCGAGAACGTCACCGAAATCTGGGGATATGGTTTAGATTATGTATACATAGAACCGTACAACTTTTTGGAGTTCTATAACACAACATGGGAAAACATAACGGAAATAGCGGTCAATAACTGGTATACAACATGGATATACGAGCCTTGGGGCTACTGGCCACCAGTGAACTGCTCTTGGGTCTACCTAGAGTATCTGGACGTGTACTTCCACATCGACAACGTCACCGAGGTCGAGGATGAATACTGCGACTTCCACATCGACGAGCTATACAATTATACTACGGACGACTGGCTAGACAGTGTCATCCTATCACCGCCAGGGTTAGAATACATAGAGGGAATAGAATACATAGAAACGACATCTTCAGGCCCCAGCAGCGTCAGCTACGATCCAGTGGAAGGGATTCTAAATCTAACGGGCCCCTTAGACCTGTTCGGTGAACGTTGGTGGTGGGGGTTCCCAGAGTACGGCTGCCCTTACATCGAGCTTTACTACACTGAAGCCACTCGTTCGGACGACGTAGCCATCACAAGCGTCACCCCTTCCCAAACCTCTGTAACAGCTGGCGACTCCATTCAGATCAGTGTTGTAGCCACAAACAAGGGAAACATGGCAGAGACTTTCAATGTGACCGCCTACTACGACACCACCGCCATAGGAACGCAGACGGCCGCAGGCTTATACGCTGGAAAAAGCAGAACCCTTACCTTCACATGGGACACGGCAGATGTTGATGCAGGCAATTACACAATAAGCGCTGAAGTTACAAGCGTTGTCGAGGGAGAAACCAGTACGACCGACAATTCCAAAGAGAGCGCCTCCAAAGTCAAAGTAGCAGCTCAACCGTTTCAGATACCCGTAGAGGTTATCATTGCCATAGCCGCAATCATAGTCATAGTAGCAATCGGATACGCCGTAATGCGAAGGAAGAAAACCGCATAAGCCACTACGAATCCTTTTTTTTGAACTAACTTTTATAGACAGAACTCATAAGGCTGTATTAAGTTGCGTGACGATGTTAAACCAGTGGATGAGAACCGCCCTCTTCACTTCAGTTTTAGCATTAATCCTTGCTGGAAGCTTCCTTAATGCACAAAGAGTCTTAAAAGAGGCTAGCACAAGTATACAATGCCCTAAATGCCCCAGACAGTGGAACCCCGACATCCAATCTTTATCTTACCCTCTTTTCTTTGTCTTCGGTGTTATCTCAGGCTTCAGTCCATGCATGATAGCTCTAATCTCATTTGTTGTTGCAACAACTCTGCAGTTCTGGAATGGCCATGGAGGAGTATCAAAGAGAATAGTTGCTATCGCCGGAGGAGCCTTCTACCTACACCTAGTCATTCTATTTTTAATCGTCTCTATTCCAACCATGCTAGTCTACATCGATTACCTCATAAATCCCCTAGTTGCAGTTCTAATAGTTCTGGGCGTTGCTAACTTAATAGAAGTAATTCATGATCTCTATACAGGCAAGTGGAGAACTGGAGGAGAAGCGGCAATCCCTCTATTCAAGACCCCAAACCGCGTTAGAGAACTCATTCAGAAGGCATCGCTAAAAGACAACCCATATGTCGATTTTTCGGTGGGGGTAGTGTTTTCCCTAGTTAAGTTAGGCTGTAGTTTAGCGCTGCTGGTGCCTATCTTACCCATATTTCAACCCCCCCAAACCTTAGCTAGCGTAGCCTTGTTCAGCGTCGGTGTAGTGCTCCCCCTCCTGCTACTTGGTTTATTCCTACATGTTGGTCTGATCAAAGCGGGCCAATTGTACGAGGTACGTTCGAAGGGCAGAATCTTGCAGAGAACAGTGATTGGAGTGGCTCTCATGGTTTCGGTCTTCTTCATTCTTCAGTAAAAATAGCTCCCTATGTGTTGATGCAAAAACATTATTAATTGATGATTCATTTTTCTATGCTCTAAAGATGGTTGGCATGCAAGAAAAGCAAGCCGTTCTTTCCGAACTGGAGCCATGTCATCAGCCATAAAGGTTCTTGAACCAGAGATTTTAGCGAGGAAAGCCAAAAGAAAGGTATTGGGCATAAACACTGTGGTTCAGATGAAGCATCCTAGGGACTCCAGTGATCTACAGCTCTTATCCCCTGTCCATGGAAGTGAAAATGGGTGTTTTCGCGGTTTCTTTCCCAGAGGCTACCATGGTAGCCGTGGGCCATATCCAGATGGCTAGGCACTACGGACTGCCGAATTTCGGTGGCGGAAACATAGGCTCTGCAAAAATACCAGATGAGCAAGCCACATACGAAAAAGCCTTGTGTGGCCTTACGTGCATGCTAGCTGGCGGTGACATATGCGGAGTGATAGGGTTGCTGAAAAATTACCCAGTCTTGTCCTATGAGTAGCTCTTAATTGACTACGAGATGTACGATATGATGTTGAGGCTCGTTCAGGGGATAGGCGTAAACGAAGACACGTTAACCATTGACACGATCTACAAAGTGGGGCTGGAGGGACATTTCCTCGCGGAGAAGCATACTTTGGACCATACAAAAGACGTCTGGATACCTATACTAGCAGACCCGGCGCCGTATGGAACTTGGAAGGATAAGGGAGCAAAATCAGTGGTCCATGTCGCAAAGGAGAAGGCAAAGGAGATACTAGCAACCCATAAGCCAACTCCTCTAGACAGAGACGTGAAAAAGAGGCTCGCTAAAATCATCAAGGAAGGAGAAAAGGGAATCCCACATTAACCCCTTTAGCTTGTAAAGAAACGATGTCTTTAGTAGCTTCAAAACATTGCGCATAAAGTTTATTATATAAAGATCGAGAATTGACGTGAAGTGATAAAATTGGCATTTGGACGCCTCATACTGTTATCTGATGACGAGCTTGAGCATGTCCATGAAACAAGTTTGAGAATACTGCAGGAAATCGGAATAAAAGTTCTCAGCAAGAAGGTGCAGAGGCTACTCGCAGAAAATGGCGCAGAAGTGGATTCACCTCGTTCAATTGTGAAACTCCCAAGTTCCCTCGTAGAAGAAGCGATCAAAAAAGCGCCAAAGGAAATAGTACTGTGCGGAAGAAATCCAAAATTCGACCTCAAACTTCCTTCAAAGGATTACACTTACCTTGCTCTAAGCGGCTACGCGAGTTTTATAAGAGATTTCAAAACCGGAGAAAAAAGAATGACAAAAACGTCAGATCTGAGGGATTTCGCCATTCTGAGCGATTATCTCGACCAAGTTGACTTTTTCTGGCCGATTGTGGTTCCAACGGAATTGCCACCACCCATTCAAACAGTTCATGGCTTGGCCATCTCATTTGAGCATACAGGAAAACATGTCCAGCATGAAGCTTTGAGTGAGAAACAAGCAAAATGGCAGATTAAGCTAGCGTCCGCCATTGTCGGTGACAAAGAGAAGCTGAGGAAAAGACCCATATTTTCTTCGGTGAATTGTTCCGTCAGCCCACTTCTCTTCGAGGAGGGCTCGTCTGAAGCCATTGTCGAGTTGGCAAAGGCTGGAATCCCTGTTGTCCCTATGTCCATGGCTTTATGTGGCAGTACAGCTCCTGCAACAATTGCGGGAACACTGACTATAGTCAACACTGAAAACCTTGCCTCCCTCGTTATTCTTGAGTGTGCCAATCCAGGTGCACCTATGATCTACTGTGGAGAATCAACCTCGGCAGACATGATGACAGGAGACATCAACTATCGGGCACCCGAGCTTCCACTTATCGCAGCTGGCACTGCCCAGATGGCGAGGTTTTACGGGCTACCTGTCTATGCAACTCAATGCGGACTAGATGAGACTCCAGAGGATCTAGAGGCTCTTATTGAAGGCTCAAAATGGCTTGCTCTTGCACACTTGGGTCATGGAGATATCAGTGGAGGCTTAGGAAGCCTCGAAAACGCTGAAAGCTCGGCTTTGGAGCAGGTGGTTCTCGATGTCGAAGCTTGGATACATGCCCGTGCATACCTGCGCACGTTCAGTGTTGACGAAGATACCTTAGGGTTTGATGCCATCAGCAAGGTTGGTCCCGGAGGAAACTTCTTGGGGCTTAAGCACACCTTGGATCATTTCCAAAAAGAAATATGGCTCAAAAAAGGGACCACAATCATACCCTCGACAGGCGGTTCCATCGTCGAAAGAGCAAAAGAAAAGGTCAGAGAGATTCTTTCTACCCACGTCCCACCTAAACTCGAAGAGGACATCAGAAGAGAAATAAGCCAGATCCTTCGTCAATGTGAAAAAGACATGTTGTAGCGTTGTTGTTTTCAGGATGGTGGAGACCCGCGTGGCTTAAAACTGCAAGCCTAACTCTTCCAGTTCTCCTTTAACCTTGTTATAAGTGTCCAAACACTTGCGAGAAGGCTTTCCCGTCTTTACGTCACAGCAATCCTGATATTTCATACCCAATGGGGGGTCCGAGAGCTTATCCTTGTATAACGACTCAAGATGGTTCACGATTTCGTTAGCGTCTTCTCTTTTCATTCCAGCTGCAGCAGTTGCATGGGCAACCTCGGCGGCAAACCTAGGCTCTATAGGCGTCAGATAATCCTCGTGAATTGCCTTCGCAACCCCTACAGCCTCTATTGAGAGGCCAGAGGTCACAGCTGTTATAACACGTGCCGCAATCTCGTGCAGGCACATCTCAGTACAGGGTCCGGCTGCTGTGTAGGTTAGGTTTAATGACAACAAGTGAGTGTTCCTGCTGATTGCTTGGCCGTAAGTGCTTATCACCCAAGACAGCTCCGGTGCTGTACTACACCTATGTTTTAGGTGGATTGGAAAAACTAGATGACATGTTGCTTGGTACACGAGGACTCCCAGAATGTGATAGGCGGCAGCGGTGATTGCCGTACCCTCTGGTCCGCCGCAGTAGCCACCGAATACGGGACCGGATTCCCCGACAATGCGAGCGCCGAGGTTTGACAGAGCGCAGGCTTTGTTGAAGCGATCAAAATCTACCTTCAATTCCGCTAGTGCAGCCAGCAGGTATCCGTCTGAAGGTCTAAGCCCGTATTGCGGATGAAGGGCTGCGATCAATGACGGGGCTGACTCTGCGGTTGCGAGCGCGTTCATGATTGGCAAGCCTGGTCTTCCCACCCTTCTCAAAGCTTCTCTTGCTAAAACCGCATTTCTTATTGCCCCATATATCTCCAAAGGCGAGTTGGTTCTTATTCTTATTCCATCCACTGAAGTTAGAGCTGGCGTAGTTATAGAATCGGCAAGAGGTATTGACCCATAGCTTTGCACTAAACTCAGAAGAATCTGCTCAGAGGATACGGGCGCCCCTCCTGCTCCGATGAAGCACCAAGGTGGCGTCTTATCTTCAGGTTTTCTCGGAACCATGATCTTTGCATCCTTCCCTTCTCCAAAGCTGGCTCTGGAAGGAGCGGTTTTTAGGCCTTCTTTGATCTCACTTTCATCGAATTTAATTATCCGTTCCGTATCCTTGCAGTAAGTCCCAACCTCACAGTAGAGATCGAGAGCGGCTTTGAAAACATCATCAGCTAAACTATTGTCTGAAGGAACAGAGAGCTCTGGGTCATATTTGATGTCGTACTCTTTTATAAGCTCCCTTAATTTGGTTGAGAATATTTTTAGGTCATAGTCTTTTTCTGAACAGGGTTTCCCTGTTATGGCTCTATTCACGGCATCCAAAAGAGTAGCCAATTAATTCACCCCTAACTCTTGTTGATGGACTTTTGTATTCGCCACTATTTTATAACGTTTACCTTATCAAGGGGATATCATTCGCTCAATATTTCAAGAGAACTTAGCGGAGGCGTTAATGTCTAGCATGCTTACGCTGACCTAGACGCACCTATCTTCCCCAACTTCGCTTTAACAACTCTCATCTTGTCTGCGAATGCTGTTTTATCTTTTTGTTTGATCGTGTTCAACCATTCGATCGATTTCTCACAGAAAAAGCCTTCAACGTTTTCTACCTTTGGTAAATTCATTTGAAGGCTTGCGCAAAACTCCGGGTCTTGAGAAGCAACTGTTTCGGCTAGCTTCAACAGCAGCTTGTAGCTGGTTCCGGCAACCCTTTTTGTTTCAGCAAGGTCAACACAATTTATTAGAGTGTCACAAACGACGGTGCCAATAAAGTGAGGGAGCCCCAAAACCGCCGACATTAGCTCATCATGCTTTCTTGGAGACATGATTGAGACGTTAACCTGTTTCTCCTCCAACCACCCCTTAAAATCCTTTGCAAATCTCCTTTCCTTGTTGTTGGTCGGGGTGAGAATGAAATTTTGGTTTTGAATGTTCTCTGTGCGAGGACCAAACATGGGATGGGTTCCCAACGTTGTTCCAGTCTTTATGTATTCGTGCATTACTTTGACGGGAAACTCCTTAACTGAACAGATGTCCATAACCACTTGGTCTGGACGTATATGTGAATGAATCTCCCTTACGACATTTTCGAAGTTCTCTATGGACACAGATATCAAAACTCTGTCAGCACTTTTGACCGCATTCACGTTGTCAGCGATTTCAACTCCAAGTTCCCCTTTTATTTTCAACAGCTTTTCTTTACTCCTACCCGAAACTATCACCTGCATGCCTTCATCCAAGAAAAACTTTGTGAACCATCGACCCATTTTTCCCGTGCCGCCGATTATTGCCACTTTCATTGTAGCGCCTCGCAAATTTTTTCTAATCCCAGCTTGATTTCTTCTTCTGGCATGGTTAACGCTATTCTGAAGTGTTCTCGGTAATCTCCAAAAGAGGTGCCGGGAGTCAAAGCTACTCCATTGTCCAGCAGATCAAACGCAAACCTCTCAGAATCCAAGTTGTCATATTTTGGAAAGAAATAGAAGGGAGCGTCGGGTTTGGTGAATTTTAACCCTGTTTTCGAAAGAACCTTGCAGGCTAAATCTGCTCTTCGTCGGTATAGTTTCCTCATTCCCGCTGCGATTTTCTGTTTCAGTTCTAACGCCTTTAAAGCCGCTTCTTGAACGAAAACTGGAATGTTAGTGAAGGTCATCTGGTTCAGTTTCACCATTTTTCCAGCCAGCTCCTCTCCTACGATAACGTAGCCGATCCTCCATCCCGTCATTGCAAACGTTTTAGAAAAACTGTTGACGAGTATGTGGTTGCCACCAAAATCTAGAATGCTTTTTGTTCTCACGAAGCTTAAATCACGGTACACCTCGTCAGACATAATTGCCACTTTCTTATCGTTTGCAACCTCAACGATTTCTTCAAGCAAACTTTTCTCTATGACTTTGCTGGTGGGGTTGTTAGGATTGTTCAGTATTAGCAGTCGTGTCTTTTGGTCGATCAGACTCCTCAACTTTTCAGTGTCAATTTTCCAGTTGGAATCAATTTCTGTCCTCAAAAATCTTGTTTCCACTCCAAGACTTTTGGCGGCTAATTCGTAAGCGGTCCAGTATGGAGCCGGAATTACAATGTTTCCTCCATTTTTCAGCAATAGATACATTATTGAGAAAAACGCCCATTTTGAGCCTGGGATGATTACCACATTTTCCGCGGAAACGTTGTGGATGCTCGCTAATTTTTCTCTAAGCGTTTTCTCACCGGCATAAAAGGAGTATTTTGTCTTTCCCTGTTTCATGGCTTCAAAGGCTGCATCAATTATCTCCTTTGGAGTTGGCTGGTCAGGATCCCCAACATTTAACTTTATGATTTTCTTTCCTTCACTTTCAAGCTCCATTGCTCTTTGGCTTATTTCATACAGCATTTCTCTCACCACTTCTTTAAGTTCTGTAGCTTTCACGCTCCTGAGCACGTATGCTCACGGCGATTATTTCTTGATACACAGCTCTAACGTCGTGCGGGTTAAGTCCCAGCTTTGATGCTATTCCCGCTATACGCGTGTACTGCTCGTTTTCTCTGCGCCGATCCCTCACGGGAATTCCTTGCTCTCGTTTGATCCTTCCAATGCTTTCACAGATATCCACTCTCTCTTTTAGAAGACGCACAATTTGTTCGTCAATTTTGTCAATTCTTTTCCTTAATGCTGAAATTCTCTCCATTCTATCCCTTCTCCCGCAAAACTTTCGGTATGACTCCTGCCCGAAGCATGTGCTCAGCCAAAACCACAGCAACAGCAGACTCAACGACAGGAACAGCTTTCGGCACGATACACGGGTCATGTCTACCCCTAACTCGAATCAGCGTTTCCTCCATTTCGGACAAGTCAACGCTCTTTTGTTCTTTCGATATAGAGGATGTAGGTTTTATGGCCGCTCTAACCACAATAGGCATTCCAGAAGACATCCCGCCTAAAATGCCCCCTGCATTGTTTGTTAATGTCACAATATCCCCGCCGCTTATAGCGTACACATCATTGTTTTCCGACCCTCTCAGTTGGGCAACCTTAAACCCGGCGCCGAATTCAACTCCTTTGACTGCTGGAACATCAAACAACATCTTAGCGATGTCAGCGTCTAGGGAATCGAAGATTGGTTCGCCAACTCCTACCGGAACTTTCAGGGCAACGCACTCGACGACACCGCCCACGCTGTCGCCTTCACTCTTCGCCTTCAAGATTTCTTCTTCCATAGCTTTTGCACGCCCTAGGTCGGGGCACCTAACTGGGCTCTTATACGTGTTCCTCCGAATCTCCTCAATCGTAAGTTTCTTCTCAACTTTAACCTTACCTATCTCAACTGCATAAGCCAAAACTTCGACGCCGAAGAGACCTAGCAGTTTCTTGGCTATGGCGCCAGCCATCACAAAAGCCACCGTGATTCTGCCCGAAAACCTTCCTCCCCCACGGTAGTCGTTAAAGCCTCCGTATTTGATTCGAGCGGGGTAATCCGCGTGTCCTGGCCTAGGCACGTCCCTAATTTGGTCGTATTCACCAGAAACTGCTTCTTTATTCCAAACTAAGGTGCAGATGGGGGCGCCGGTAGTAAAACCGTCGAAGATTCCGGAGAGAACTTCTACGACATCTTTCTCTCTCCTCGCAGATACTATCTGGGGTTTGAGAGGAATCCTCTTGTCTACTTCCTCTTGAATGTCTCGTTCAGAAATCGGGAGGCCAGCCGGGCAACCGTCCACAACAACTCCTACGCATCTGCCATGGCTCTCGCCGAAACAAGTTACAACAAACTCTTTACCTATAGAATCACTCGCCAACAACATCCGCTCCTAACGAACGTAAATCATCAAAGAAGGTTGGATAAGATTTTCTGACACACTCAGAGTTTTGAATTCTCGTATCGCCACTCGCCCCTAAGGCAGCAACGGCGCAGGCCATTGCAATCCGATGGTCGTTATGGGGATCGATTGTTGCCCCATGCAGTGGACGAGGTCCCTTTATGATTAGACAATCTTCGATCATTTTGACGTCTGCGCCCATTTTCTTTAACTCAGCGTGAAGGGAAGACAGTCTGTCAGACTCCTTGTATCTAAGTCTCCTAGCGTTGTACAATTTGGATGTTCCCTTTGAATAGCATGCGAGGGCAGCGCAAACTGGAACTAGGTCAGGTATGTCTTTTACATCTACATCTATGGCGTTGAGTTGTTTTCCTTCAGCCTCAACGTACTCATCTTCAACTCTCACCTTTGAGCCCATTTCCTCCAATATGCCCAATATTGCCTTGTCCCCCTGCGTTGTGTGTTGATCAAGATTCTTCACCTTCACTTTTGAGCATGTTATTGCTGCGGCAGCTAGGAGGAAGGATGCAGACGAGAAGTCTCCTGGAACCTTATGATCACATGGGCTATAGTTCTGGTTGGAAGGAACTCTCAGTTGCTTGAGATCGTTTGACGCGGATACTCTGATGCCATGTTTTTCGAGGACCTCGATGGTCATACGAACGTAGCTTACGGATTCCAGAGGTGTAGTGACTGTAATCTCGGTGTTTTCTTCCGCCCTTGGACACACAAACAGTAGGCCTGAGATGAACTGGGAGCTTATATCTCCCCTTATTGACGCTTTTCCTCCCCTTATCCCCCCACCATGAACCCTGACTACCGAACCTTTTTCATCTCGCCGAAGACTGGATTCTGCTCCCAGCTGTTTGAGGCTTCGGAGAAGGGGTTCCAGAGGCCTCCTACTAATGGACAAACCGAGAGTGAAGGTGGAGGGACCGGGTGCGAGAGTAGCCACCGGTATCATAAAGCGGAGAGTAGCTCCAGACTCCCCGCAGTCTATGGGGTTCCGGGGGGTTTCAAGTGATGGGCGTCCCTTGATCGTCCAACAGGTTTCCTCTGGTTCTACTTCTGCTCCGAAGGCTTCTATGGCCTCCAGCGTTGCCTGAGTGTCGTCTGAGGAGAGAGGGTTCAATATTCTTGAGGTTCCCCTTGACAGTAAAGCGCCTATCATCATTCTATGCGTGTAAGCCTTGGACGGAGGAGCGTAGACCTCGCCGCCAAACCTCTCGCTTTTCTCGACCACGACATCCGCCAACTTTGATCAACCTACCACCTTAGCTTTTTCGTGGTTCACGCGCGCCTGTATGATGTCTCCCTCATACGTCTGCCATGCGTCTCTAACATTGTCAATTTTCTCCTCAGGAACGATGGCGGTGACTGCTGGACCTGTGCCAGACAACCCTGCGGCCACCGCTCCTGCCATTAGGGCATCCACGGCTATGGATGGATTGTATCCTAACGCCGAGGAATAGATCAAACCGTTAAGGGTTAGGGCTGACCAGTAATCTCCCTTCACTGCCTCTTTGTAGGCTATACCGACTAGAGATGCTACTCCCCTCATTCGCTGCACGTCAGAACCACTCGTGTACACTTTCTTTGCGGGAACATAAAACAAGACGGTTAGGTCTTCAGTTATTTCAAAACGCTTAACGATTCTCCTTTTTAGGTTGTCGGTAACCACGACTCCTCCAAAGTAGGAGGCGCAGGCGTCGTCGAACGCACCTGTTATCGTAACCTTTGCCTCGATCGCCGCTTCCACCCCTAGGTTTAGAACCGTCAAGTCGTCCAGACTTCTGTCTAATGCAGCCACGGTTGCCAAGGCTATGGCGTTTCCGGCAACACTACTGCTCTTTAATCCCCTAGCGATGGGGATGTTTGACGATGTTCTAACTTTCGCGCCGACTTCCTTCAGATTGAAGTATTCGAAAACTTTGCCCACCGTTTTTTCAATCAAAACTGGATCTTCAGTGGGATCTGACACGATATTGCCCTCTATGGTTCCGGGTTTGTCTGTTAATTGGACCTTGGCTCTTGTCCACAGGTCCACTCCAACTGCTCCTCCCTTACCAGTGGCGATGGCGTTTACGATGGTGGCGGCTCCGTGGGATAAAGCTTCGGCTTTTCCCGTCAACTGAGGGTCCCCAGCTCTGAAAGTTTATTCAAAACAGCCTGTTTCATCACTTTGACTGGTGCCGGATGGTTAGTCCATATTTCAAAGGAGGCAGCGCCTTGGTAGACAAGCATCTCAATGCCGCTGACTACTTTTGCTCCCATGGACTTAGCGTCTTTTGCGAGTTTTGTTTCTAACGGGTTGTAGATTAAGTCCATCACGCACAAGTCAGGTCTCAGCCAGCTCGGGTCCACCAGACTCTGGTGAACATCTGGGTGCATGCCAACAGAGGTTGCGTTAACCAGTATATCTGCCTCCTCCAGCTCGTTTTTCAAAAGTTCGGATGAAAGCGAGTTTCCACTTACCTTCTTGTTAAATTTTTTGCGTAAAACTTCCGCCAGCTCTTTGGCTTTCTGAGTGGTTCTGTTGAGAATTTTAAGTTCTTCCACCTCTTGTGCTAAGTTGAACGCTATGGCTTTTCCTGCGCCACCAGCTCCGAGTAGAAGCATCTTCTTTCCCTCTAGACCTACGCCGTTTTCCTTCAGAGCGTTTATTGCTCCGACGCCGTCGGTGATGTAACCCACAAGCCTTCCTCCGGCGTTGAGAATGGTGTTGACTGCGCCGATAGACCTCGATGTCGAGTCTATTTCGTCTAGGTGTTCCATAACGGCGGTTTTGTGGGGCATGGTCACGTTTAGACCATGAATATCTAAACTTTTTGCCCCAGCTATTGCGTCTCTTAATTCTTCCCTTCTAACCCTGAAGGCCAAGTAAACAAAATCGAGGTTCAACTCTTCAAAGGCTGCGTTGTGTATCACAGGACTCAAAGTGTGTTCTATAGGGTCTCCTATGACGCAGCAAACTTTTGTTCTTCCAGAAATTTTCGTTCTAAATTGCCCCCAAAGCCTCATACGCGACCCTCATTTCTTGGATGGTCAGTTGTCCCGATGCTGTTTCTCTTCCTTTCTCCAGAGACGCAAACGTGAGAAAGCCACCGAAGAGTGGAGACAGAAGCCTAGAAATCTTGCCCAGTTCTCCCATGGAGAAGCAGATCGTCTTAGCACTTTTACAGGCTTTGGACACAAAGTCCAAAACGGTTAGATTGTCCTCCGCCGACTTGGCCGTGGTCACAACTTTGCAGATGTCAGCCCCGCTCGCAATTTCCTTCCTGAGAATCTCCTCCATCCGCGGCAAACTGGGAGTCTGGTTAAAGTCGTGGAAGGACACTATGGGCTTCACACCCATTTCATGTACGTCGCTAACGGTGTCTTTCAGCTCAGAGGTGGACAACTCTATGTCAACATATTCAAAACCGTTCCCCGCGGCTTTCAGAAGTATTTGTTTGCGCTCGGTTTCGCTTCCCCGAAATTCGCCGTGGCACTTGGCTGATCGGTTAGTTGCTATCAGGGGTACCCTACTACAACCCGCAATGTTAGATAACTCATCGGGTTCTCCAAGACTGTCTAATCTGACTTCAACAAGATCTGCGTAATGGTTCTCAGCCCTCTCAATAAGCTCTAAAGCCTCAGCGACAGTTTCGGGAAGAACTGAGACGCAGATCATGATGGTCAACGCTCTATCACCATTTCCTCTTTCACCAAGGTTCCGAAATGTCTGCCTCCTTCCTCTGTTATATACACCAAAACTTCGTCGCCGGCTTCTAGTTCAGCAACTGACTTGGAGCCTTCTCTGGTTACAAGTCTAATGGTTTCAGCGTTTTGAACAATGGTCCTTATTCTCCTCTCTCCACATTCGGCCTCAATGAGCATCATGGGTCTCCACTCGATCTTAACCCTTCCCACATGCGTTGACCTAACCTTCCCTTCCCTATCAACTATGAGGACTTCGTCACCTGCCTTCAGCTCTGAAAGGTATCTTGTTTTGCTGAGTGAAGAAAGAGTGTACAGGGACACGGGTCCCGCGTTAACCCTGAACGGACGTGTTTCCACATAGGGGCTTTCATAGACCTCAGCCTGAACTAGGAACAAACCGGAGGATTGGCATCCCGCGAGGATTCCTTCGCCCAACTTCATCAGGTCGCAAGTGTCAACGCAGACTCTGGCTCCGGTTCCAATTTGCTTCAGCTCCACAACTTTGGCGGGCACAATCTCAATCTTTAGAGCTTGTTCCTTGGTGACTGCCGCTGTCTCCGCGACTTCGTCGACGCTGGAGGTTTTCAGGACAACTCCGTCGGCCCCTAGCTCCAGGGTCTCTAGGGCGAGCTTAGCGTCTCTTGCACACGAAACCTCGGCGAGCAGTTTAGTTTTTCCACGGGTCATCGCAATTACGTTCTCTAGAGGGATAACCTTCCAATCGGGACAGTAGAGGATTATATAGTCACATGACGATTCCACGGCCTCGGCAATGGTCTTCTCATCTTCTCTCCCGGTCATATTTACTTTAACTGCAACAGTTTTACCCATCGCCTTCAGCTTCTTGACCTTGTTTTTATCAAAAATTTCTAACACATTTATGTCGCAGTCACCTGACTTGGCTGCTGTTTTGACTCCAGTCTTTCTAGCGTTTTCTACATCCCGTGAGCCAACTAGAAGAGCATCACAGAACTGAGCGGCGGATTTAATTAGATTTTTTTTCACTTTGTCAGAAAATGACTCGCCTATTTCGATCCAGAATTCTTTCACTTGGCTGCACCAAGAATTTTTAAGGATTCATCGACTGAAGCGTTGTTATGTACAATTGCTGAGAGCGCCTTAACCATAAGCGTTGGGTTTTCGTGTTGAAATGTATTTCTACCAATGGAGAGCCCTGCGCCGCCAGCTTTCACTGAGTCCTGCACCATCTGCAAAACTTCTCGAGTGGTTTCCACCTTAGGACCACCAGCTATTATGACTGGAACGTGGCAACCGTGAACCACTTCTTTGAAGGTTTCGATACTGCCCGTGTAGTTGGTCTTGATGATGTCGGCGCCCAGCTCAGCACCCAACCTGGCGGCGTGCGCAACCACGTCCACGGCATGTTGATTCTGTATCTCCGGCCCTCTTGGGTACATCATAGCTAACAGGGGCATGCCATATCGGTCACAGTCGTCCGCAACCCTGCCCATTTTTGCGAGCATCTTATTTTCCTGTTTCGCGCCAACGTTAATGTGAACGGAAACAGCGTCTGCGCCGATTCTTACAGCTTCGTCTACGGAACACACCTGAACCTTGTAGTTTGGATCAGGGCCAAGCTTTGTGCTAGCTGACAAATGTACAATCAAGCCAGCTCGGCCAGTGTTAACGTTTTTTGCTACGCCTCTGTGCACCACAACCGCGTCTGCGCCTCCTTTTAACAGTTTGTCGATGATCGCTTGCATATTCACAAGTCCTTTGATTGGGCCTACGGTTACGCCGTGATCCATTGGCACTATGACAGTTCGTTGGTCGTCGCGGAAAATCCTTTTCAACCTTTTCTTTTTGCCAGGGTCCAAACATGTTCGCCTCCTAAAGGTATTTTTTTGCTTTCAAGTACTCGGCGTTTAGAATTCCACAGCCAGCAGCCCCTCTTATGGTGTTATGGCCTAGAACAACATACTTGACTCCCATGAGTGTGAGGTCCTTCCTAACTCTGCCCACCACGACACTCATGCCACCGCCCTCCATTCTGTCCAATCTTGTTTGCGGTCTGTCTTCCTCACGCCTAACGACGACGGGTTTCGCTGGTGCTGTTGGAAGCCCAAGTTTCTGGGGTTCGCCGACAAACTTTTCCATCGCGGCCACAACTGATTCAGGGTCTGCTTCACGTTTTGGCTCAACGAAAACCGCTTCCATATGTCCGTCCAAAGTTGGAACTCTGTGACAACTCGCTGAAACCTTGAACTCCGCTGGTTTTGAAGGAGAGCCAAATACCTTTAGAGTTTCGTTTTGCATCTTTTCCTCCTCGTTCCTAATGAATGGGATAACGTTGTCTACAATGTCTAGGGAGGCGACGCCTGGGTATCCCGCACCTGAGATGGCCTGCATCGTAGAAACGATAATTCTTTCAATGCCGAATTCGTCGTGGATTGGTTTCAAGGAAAGGGTTAAAACTGTGGCGCTACAGTTTGGGTTTGTAACAATCGCACCGCTCCATTTTCTTCTCCTGCGCTGTTCGTCTATGAGGCATACGTGATTGCAGTTGACTTCCGGATTCATCAGAGGCACATCTGGGTCCATCCTGTGGGAAGAAGCGTTGCTAACCACGACGTATCCAGCCTCAGCAAAGCTCTCCTCTACCTTGCCAGCTACCTCAGCGGGCAGCGCGGAGAAAACAACGTCAACATCTTCAGTGTTTTTCACAGCCTTGGGTTCTATGTCAACTACATCTAGGTCGGAAACGTTCTTCGGGATTGGAGTTGGTATTCTCCACTTCGCTGCTTCTGAATACTTCAGTCCAGTGCTTCTCTCAGAAGCCGCTACAACCGAGACCTCGAACCACGGGTGTCCACTCAACAATTGGACGAAAATTTGGCCGACTGAGCCTGTTGCGCCTAAGACTGCTGCTTTCATCATCTCTGATCACTTCGTAAAGAGCTTTTGATCAGCTTTAGAGCTGTCTCTTTTTCCTTCCAGTTCACGAAGAGAAGGATGCTTGAGGTGATTGTTAGGATGCCGAAGATGTTTATTCTATTTAGGCGTAGAGCCTCTGATATTCTTCCTATGATGCCGGGAGTTTCCTCTAGCCCTACACCGCTGATTTTGAGAAAGGCTAACTGCTTCCTAACAGACATCGCGATGGTTTCCCCTTGTTTCAGTATTCTTTCATGAACTTTCTCCAAGAGAGAATCTAAATCTTCCTCTTGTGCTACGTACAGAATTATTGAATTGTAATCAACAGACAAACCTAACAACGATGCATATGCCTTAACGACCTCGGTTAGCTCTTGGATGATCTTAGGTTTTTCAGAGACGCCATGACCTACCACCGTTATCGAGATTGCGGGAGATTGACTTGCTAAGACCACGTCTAGTTCAGTTGACAAACCTTCGGTGATTAGGCTGCCATTTGCGTTCAAATCGCCATGAATGTGACTGATCACCTTGGCACCTATTGTTTGATCTTTATACCTTAAGGCCTTTCTGTGGATGAACTTAGTGCCCGAATCAGCCAGTCCCACCAGCGTGTTCACATCGATCTCTCGAAGTCTTTCAGGATTTTGTATGACTTTTGGATCAGCAGACATGATTCCCTCAGCGTCGGTAACCAAGACAACCTCGTCCGCTCCCAATGCTTTTGCGAGAATGAACGCTGTTGCGTCGCTTCCACCCCGTCCAATGGTGGTTATTTTTCCATCAAGTGTTCTGCCTACAAAACCGGCGATGACGGGTGTAGCGCCTTTTTCAACAAGGGGAAGTACATATTGCTGAATCCTTTTTCTGCATTGCTCCTCAATTGGGTTTGCGTTGGAGAAGTTGTCATCCGTTATGATGGGCCAGTCTGGGTCCAATGGGTCAAAGTAGCGGGATTCTACACCTTTTGCTTTTAAAGCCGCGGTGACAATTCTGATGCTGGTTCTCTCTCCCATTGCTAGGATGTCATCTAACTCTACCTTTTCAACCTTTCCGCCAGAGGCGTTCTTGGCTGCGTGAAGAAGCAAATCAGTTGTTTTTCCCATAGCCGAAACAACCACGGCTATCTGCGTACCTCTTGCGACTTCTTTGGCAACAGCCGTAACAGCCCTTAACATTCGTTCATGATCGGCTAAACTAGCTCCTCCATATTTTACCACGATTCGTTTGCGGCGCTTTACATCAGATGGTTTCATAAACCAATCAAACCCCCCAAAAGCCCACGAAGCTAAAATGGACGCAAAAATTCTTTTTTAGCTACTGGGCTCTCAAAAATAGCGAAAGCTATAGCTGTAGCCAAAGAAAGTCATTAAATAGTTGGTCGTTTGAATCATCGTTTTCTCTTTCATGCTCCCAGAGCCTCATCTCTAAACAGTTAACTTTCTTACATAAAAGAATTTCGAACAATAAATATTGATGCGTTATTAAAGCTTAAAAATGCCTGAACATACACTAGCTACGGGATTGAACATGAAAGTGCTTGTTATGGGAGGATACGGCGCTCAAGGCTCTGTTATATGCACTTATCTGGCAAAAAGACCTGAAGTTTCAGAGATCGTTTGCGCTGGGAGGAACCTAGCAAAGGCGAAGCGACTTGTCGAGAGACTCAAGAGCGACAAGATATCACCAAAAAAACTTGATGCGACAAAACAAGACGAGTTGACGAGCGCCGCGAAGGGAATGGACTTAGTTGTAAACGCAACTGTGCCCAAATTCAACCTCCTAGTGATGGATGCAGTTTTGAAGGGTGGAGCCCACTACCAAGACCTAGCGTCAGGACCAACCGACAAACCGATGGATAAATTCGTTTCACAACAAATAGAACGGAGCCCAAAGTATGCAGACGCGGGATTAACCGCTCTGATAAACACAGGATCGTCTCCAGGAGTTACGAACGTACTTGTAAGACACGCCGCCGACAAACTTGACCGAGTAAACGAAATAAAGGTAAGGTACACGGGACTCATGGAGACCAAAGAGTTCATCTCAATCTGGTCGCCGGAGACAGCGTGGGCTGATATGGCAGAGGAACCATTTCTTTACGAGAACGGAAAGTTAAAAAGAGTCCCACCGTTCAGTGGCGAAGAAGTGTATCCGTTCCCAGAGCCATTCGGCCCTCAAAAAGTTGTTCATCATCATCACGAGGAAGTAGTAACATTACCTAGGTTCATAGGAAAGGGTTTAAAATACGTTGACTTTAAGATGGGCGACCCAGACATGCCTATTGCAAAGGCAATCTGGCAAATCGGTCTCCTAGGCAAAAAATCTGTCGATGTCCGAGGGAAAAAGGTCGCTCCAAGAGATGTTTTCGTTTCTGCGATTCCGCCTCCTCTTACCATGGAAGAAGTGGAGCAAAAAATCAAAGAAGGGATACTGATTGACGCCAGTGAATGTGGGGTAGTAGAAATCGCTGGTGAAAAAACAGGTGAAAAAATACGCTACAAGTATGAGTGGCCTACCTTGAATGTCCGCGAAGCCAACAAAATAATACCAGGCGTAACTCAAGAGTCGTATTGCACAGGGGTTCCCGCCGCAATCTTTGCTTGGATGCTTGGAAGGGGGAAGATAAAAACTCCCGGTGTCATTGCACCAGAGTGCTTAGATCTGGAAGTTAGGAATACAATCTTTTCCAAGCTGGCGGAAATGAAAATACC
>Ga0224506_10000813_pt1 | contig 24343 bp, 28 predicted proteins | sample SF_Jan12_sed_USG_2_FD_169108 | JGI IMG/M metagenome (GOLD analysis project Ga0224506, IMG submission 169108) | Sediment microbial communities from San Francisco Bay, California, United States - SF_Jan12_sed_USGS_8_1 | ecosystem: Environmental > Aquatic > Marine > Sediment | place: USA... | reverse complement strand
AGGGGTTGTCATTGATCATCGTTAAATAGCTTTGATTTTCAGAAAGCTGAATCAGGAGAGGATCAGGCTTAAGAATAACTTCTGGCGGTAAAATTCCATTCCAGTAAAATAGTTCTCGTGGCTGATTCTGTGTATCGAGCAAAAAGATATAACGTGGCAAGGCAATTTTACGAACAGCAAATAAATTAGGTAGCCAGGATGGTGCTTCCTGGTGATAAATTATCTTATGCTTATCTTTGGTAGACCATTTTTGATCCAGCACATAGTGATAAATGCTGTTTGTTTGTACCAGTAACTTAGCAACCTGATTATGTAGTTTTACATAGCGATCGAACAGGGTTCGGTGTTCCTGTGCCTGCAGGCTAAACTGTTCCGCCAGTCGTTCATTAAATACTGTTTTAAGCGTATGGGTCTGGTAGCTGTCCGAAATAAACCAAACCGCCAGCCCAAGGCCGGCGGTATAGATCAGCATTTTCCTTGTCAGTCCGAATCGATGTAACATTATCTTTTAATGACGTGGAGGAATATGAGCCAGTTTAGAACCATCAGGTTCAGCGATTAATTCATTTTTTTTGAACTCCCAGCCGGCCTGTTTTAATTTTGAAACAGGAACCATGCTTAATGCTTCAGCATGATTTTCAATATAAGCTTGTAGGAAGCGAACTAATTTAACGACTTGTTCTCTCTTCTTTCCACCATTACTCCATGTTGTCATACTATAAGTCCGATAAAATGGATATTTTCCTGAAGCAACATAATCAATATCGGTTGGTAGATGGCCATCGACTTTAAGTATTTTCACTGGGCCTTTCTGATAGGTTTCAATCATAAAAGGAGTTTCAATGCTGACAGCATCTTTCAATTGACCAACTTTTGCTACCAGATCAGGTATTACACCGATCTCTTTTAAGGTCGGGCCAAACTTCGACTGATTTTTCAACAGTAAGGTCCAGTGACCTGGGCGTTTTTTACAATGTAATCGGGCATGAGGGCGAACCTTGTGTTCAAAATTGCTGCCTGATTTTAGATCACTCCAGTTACGAATTTTTCCCTGGAATATTTGTCGAGCCTGATGGGTTGATATTTCACTTACCGGGTTTTCTGCATTGACGAATACGGATAAGGCTGAAATCGCCACGGTATGGTATTCCAGTCCGGGCAATCGATCCTTGCTCCCGGGCGGACAGCAAAACGTACCTGAATCAATGGCTTTACGTAATAGCTTACCCGCTGATACACCACAGGTGCCGCTCTGGATGACGAGTTTCAGATTATGCTCTCGCGCATATTGTTCGGTAATTTTATGTAAGGCAGGGTGGGTTTGCTGGCCAAACGAAATGACCAGATCTGCCTCTTTTACCTTTTCGCCATAATCGACCGACTTTAATTCCCAGCCTGGCGGCATTTTGATGGTGCTTTCAGGGCTCGTGAAACTAAGTCCTCTGAGCGGTTCTGCCTGGCTGGTCGCACTCAGGCTGATTAGCAGGCTCAGGGCCGCGCCATAAAAAAATTTATAAGTCATTGATAATCTCCACAATATTGCAGGTGCGGGTTAATCGCGGCCGTGCCCCGATTATTCTTAAATTCAGTTATTCTGGTTATCGGGTTTCCATTAGTTTTCTGAAGGAATTGTGACAGACAGATTTGGCCAAATTCCATATAAATAAACTAAGAGTTTTGTCAGGTATTTGCAAACGGGAAAGAGTTGAGAGTGATGATCGGGCCTTCATTTTCGTATTTCAATCACTGCTAAATCTGCTCATATGATGGTGAGCGAGGGGGTCAGGCGACGACTATAATCATTTCATTCAGGTCTTTATTCAATATGGCTGTATGATTTTATGGAATTAATGGTCAGTACATTTATTGTGTTATTCAGCGTGATTGATCCTGTTGGCGTTGCCTGGATGTTTGCAAGCATGGTGCATGGTGTTGAGATTAAACAACAACGTCGTATGGCAGTTAATGCAACAGTGCTATCCAGTGTGATTCTGATAATCTTCTTTTTTACAGGCACAGTTTTGCTGGACTGGTTTGGCATAACTATTCCTGCATTTAGAATCGCAGGCGGGGCATTATTATTGTTACTCTCCGTTGAAATGGTGTTTGCGCGCCAATCGGGTCTGCGCTCTACGACCTCAGGAGAACAGCAGGAAGCGGAAACAAGACAGGATATTTCTGTCTTCCCCCTTGCCTTTCCTTTACTTGCTGGTCCCGGAGCGCTTACAACGGTGTTGTTAATGACATCCAGTAGCCAGGATACCGTTGTATTCTGGCAAATGTTTGCGGTGCTTTGCCTGGTTTTGATCATCACACTGATTTCTTTATTGTCAGCACCTCTGTTATCACGAATGCTGGGTGAGACAGGGGCGAATATGATCAGCCGCATTCTTGGCTTATTGCTGGCTGCCCTGGCAGTGCAATATATCATTGATGGTATAAAGACCAGTTTCAATCTGGTGAGTTAATGGATAAGGTTGCGTTAATAATCACTTCTCTAATTATACTTGGTATTGTGCTGTTTGTTTTCGCACGATTTCTAATGGCAGGTGCTGGTTTTTCATTTTAATCAAACGTTATGCAAAAAATTGAATTTGATTCCCCTGAGTATCAACAGGATGGTTGTTTCAAAAATGCCAGTTACCTATTTGACCATGATGAAAAATCAGGCTGGATAATCAAGCGTAATGGCCAGGCCTGGTTAGCTCCAGGGCAGGGTTATGTGCCCGTTAAGGTGATCGCATGTGGCATCTGTGCAACTGATCTCGCGCGGCGTTATTTACCCTTTGCCTTACCACAAATTACCGGCCATGAAGTTGTTGGTGAATACCAGGGTAAATATGTTGCCATTGAGATCAATGCCTCGCATCGAGCAACAGGACATCAGGTTGACTTCTGTCCATATTGCGAGACTGGGCTGGATAGTCATTGCCCAGAACGACTTACCTTAGGCATTGATCGACTGCCTGGCGGTTTTTCGCCCTGGGTGTTAGCGCCGGTAAATTCTATACATACTTTGCCTGAAGCAATGTCACCGGAAGTGGGAGTGATGATAGAACCTTTTGCAGCAGCATTAAAGGCGGTTGCAGTTACTCCACCCGTTTCGGGACAGGACGTTGCGGTTTTAGGCCCGCGCCGATTAGGTATGTTGATTCTCGCTGTTTTATCAGCCTACCGGAAACAAACAGGCATTGATTTTAAAATTAGTGCGATTGTAAGACATGCACATTTATCCGAATCATGTATTAATGCGGGCACGGATGAAGTTGTTACTGTGGCAGATTGTGATTCGAGGAATAGACAGTTTGATATTGTCTATGACACAACGGGCAACTCTGGCGGGTTTGCACAGGCAATTAAATTAAGCCAGGGGGTTGTTCATTTAAAGTCGACACATGGACAAGCTGTGCAGGGACTTGATTATTTGACTGACATGGTCATTAATGAACAGTCTGTTTTTCCCTTGGATAATAAAAATATTGCTAGACATCTAAGCAAGCTGAAAGGGGTAAAAAATATCTATTTTTCACCTAGTATTAATGAAGATTTAATACATGGCATTAAGCTCGAACATCATGAGGTAGTGTGTTACCAAGGTGCAGCCTCTGAAATGTTTACTCAGTTGAAACAGGATATGAACAAGGACTGCAATTCTATCAAGCAGTTTGATCTTGCCTTTGTTACAAACCTGAAAGAATTAGATCAGGTTTTACGAGTGGATAAAAACAAACCAGGATCATTGTTGAAACCCACGGGTAAACTATTTCTGTCAAAAGAGCATGCTGACGATAAAGAAACACTACTGTCTCGATCAATTCTTCAGAGAAACATCCAGATTCATACATCAAGATGTGGTGATTTTGCTGCGGCGATAGATATGCTACGACAGAACCCGGAAACTATTAACTGGCTGCAACACCAGTTTGTTACGCACATTATGCCACTTGACGCAATTGCTGAGGCATTTGTGATTGCCGCAGATAGCACGAAAAGCAAAAAAGTTGTAATCAAGCCTGGCTAATTAACTTTCTGGGCGGAACAGAATAAAACTAAGATCATCTGCATGTGAAGGGCGTTCATGAGCAGGATGCAGCATTCTTCCTGTCGCCGTTTCAGATAATGTGTGGGCAGCCTTTTTTAAATTACCTTTGCGGGTGATATCAACAATCTCATCAATATATAAATTATCAAAAAGTCCGTCGCTGGCCATTACTAAGGTATCGTATTTACTCAGGGACAAGGTTGGTCCAATTTCAATGCGCATATCATCAGCGCCAACCACATTCGACACGATATGGCGTTCTTCATGATAAATTGCATCGTTTTCATTTAGTAAACCGGATTCAACTGCATAACCGACTGGCGAGTGAGAGACAGTTTGCAGTTTTATTTTTCCGCGTTGACCGGTGACCAGAATCATTGAGTCGCCAACATGGTAAGTGCGTATGTGACCATTCTGATATTCAACCACGGCCAGAGTTGTTGCTGCGCCAGTTGATTTTTTCTGGATTAAATTATTGGCTTTTTCAAAGCCATCGAGAATAGCTTCTCGAAGTGAAGATATATCATCGGTCTTTGATAACGAGTCTTTTATCGCCTGTATTGCAAGCTTTGAGGCGGTATTGCCTCCAGGTGATCCACCAAGACCATCGGCGACCATAAATACTGCAGAAGATCGATCAAGTTGAAAAATACCGACACAATCTTCATTAGGTTTATCGTAATCGGGTGATTTATTTGAGAAGGCAGCAATATTGCCAAAATTAAATTGCATTAACTCTGGTTTATCGAGTTCTGCCTGTATATATGTCTGAATAAAGTCCACGGTGAGGCTAACCAGCTATGATGTTTCCCATTGCATGGTTTCGAGATATTGGCGTAGTTGACCTGCACTTCTAAACTTTTTCAGAATTAGAGAGCGCTTTAAGCCACAGCATATCTGCTTTATTTCTTTCGGCTGCTTCGCATAATGTTTTATACCGCCAAGGGCTTCATAAAAAATATGAATCATATCTACAGTGTCATCATGAATGTTTTGTTTTTTAGGTGCGCCGGCATAAAACATGTCAACCAGTTTTAACTCAAAGCTGAGTCCAAAGCGTTGCACAATAATATTATCGGTATGAAGATCACCATGATATTCTCTGCTGGCATGTACACATTCCATACCAACAGCAATGGCGTGTAGTAAATGTAATGCCTGAAATGCAGTTAAACGTTTGCCAGGTTGTTTTGCAATGAACTGGCTTAACAAATAGCCTTCTACATATTCTGAAATTAATATTGTGACCGAATTGCCACGTACGGTTATGGTGTCCTGTGTGTTATATTGAATAACTATGGGACAATGCCGCAGATCATGCAGTTTCTTGGCATAAAAATTTGTCGATTTGTCGCTAGGGTTGCGGTGCGGGAAAAATAGTTTGGCTGTTCGTTCAATGCCCGTCGCTATTTCACGAATTAAGTACACCTCACCTTCCCAGCCTGCACCAAGAAGCCGAACAACCTCGTACTTGCGCGCCAGCACTCTACCGGGAGCAAGTTTGAATTCTGTTATAAGGGGGGATTTTCTAGCAGCCATGGTTTTATAATTGGGCGAATTATTCTTCTTTAAAAACGCTTATAGTATTCACTTGCCCAGACTCATCCATATGTTTTTTGCTTCGGTCATAGATTCGATCAGCATTGTCATCTGCTCGGCAGTCAGATAAAACTATTTTTACAACCGCCTCGGCATTGCTGCTGTCGGAGGCATTAAAGTCTTTAATGAAAGTTAGTTGTCGTTCGGCAACATGCTTTGCTTCATCTATGGATGTTTCAGGTAAAGCGACCGCAAATTCGAATTCATTTAGTTTGCCTATAAAGTCAACATCACGCAATGACTTGACAATGTTTTTTGTGATCTGATTAAGTGTGCCGATATCTTCATTGTTGATATCAATGCGAATTAAGATATATGCAAAGGGACGACGGTATCGTTGTGCACGATTTAATTCAGTTGATAGCAGGTGCGAAAAATATTCTTTTGTGTAGGTGCCTGTGGCAGTATCAATAGGTGCAATGTGATGCATCTGATTCTGTAGATTACTGAGGATACTAAAGACCAGTGCCGTGCCAAGTGCAATAAGCAGTCCTTGTTCGACAACAAAAAACCAGTGAATATTACTTTCAAAGTTTACAAACAGCAGTATGGGATAGAGCAGGCCAATTAATACCACCGTGGCGCTAATTGAAATGTGATGTATTGTTAAGCTGTCGTGATTTTTACGAAATAGATAATACTTTATACCACTAATAACATATGCAGCAGATAGTGCTAACAGGATTGGCAGGTCATGCCATAGCCAGTTTGTAAATATATTGCTTGAGAGTAACCCCCATACAAATAAACCTGAGCCGCCCATAATTAATGTCTTTCTGGAAACAGGATTTTTATCCAGACAGCAAACACCCAGCACCATGAGAGCCGACTGGGCAATAATCAGGGCATCAAGGAAGATGACGGTAAACTGTAGGCCGATTGTTGTGACCAGATAGGTGATCAGGTAACGTATTCCGCCAACTGCAAATGCAATACTCCAGTAAATAAATACCGGTGGGATCTGCCTTAGAGTTTGCATGGCAAATAATGTTGCTGCTACAAACAGGGAGCAGACCAGGAAGCTAAATGCTTCGGATTCGATCAGGATAAATGCAGTCAAGGTTTCTCCATTTCTATCTGATTACAGAATAGTTTTAATATCCTGAAAGTATAATGAAATTAAGTCGGCCTACCACCGTTAGTTGATGATATTAGTGAAATAATTTCAGAGATTTAGAGCTGGAATTTTAGTGATTACAGTTTATGCAATGTCTTTTTCCAGTCTGGGTTGGGTGTTTCTTTTTTTAGTTTTAAAGTCATTGTGTCCTGAAAGCTTGACCAGCCTTTAATGTCCGCAATGGGCTCTTTTTCAAATCCCCACCAAATCCCATCTTCATCCTGAGCAACCCAGCTAATAGCTTTATCGCTATCTGGAGCCGGTTTATTCAATCGCGCCGTTTGTGGCATTGATTGTAATTGCTGCTCAATGGTGTTTGAACTCATTTGCAGGGTAGGTTCCTGATCTTCGCTCTCAAGCTGGTTTTGGAGAGATTTGAGCTCCAGCCGATGTTGGCCAATCATGATCGTATCACCCGGTTTGAGGTGATGGCGTTTAATACGATGCCCATTGACATAGGTGCCATTGGTGCTGCCCATATCTTCGATATAAGATTCACTCGATTCGATAAATATCCGAGCATGGTGATTACTGATGGTCGAGTCATCAATGTGGATGTCATTATCGATATTTCGACCAATGGAGACCTGATCATGCAGAATGGGGTGTTCATCAACGGGGGTTTGATTATGACTGATAATTAAGCTGTGCATTGGTTTTTCCATACCTGACATACACCCCGATCATAGTTGATCCTGATTTTCTCTAAAAGTATAGCAAGCAGAATATTAAAACCAATGTGCAGTTTTTGTGAAATTGACAGGGACAAAGACTAAAATAGGCCGAAATCCGCCCACCGAGATTATTAACCGAAATTGAATAATGATTATTCCTCTTAACCAACTCAGTCCAGAAGTACTGGATGCAATTATTGAGCAGTTTGTACTCACTGAAGGCACAGATTATGGTGCGCAGGAGTTTTCCTTAAATCAGAAAGTCGCCATGGTCAGGGCCAGGCTCGAGTCTGGTGAGGCTGTTGTGGTTTATTCGGAACTCCATGATAGCGTGAATATACTTCCAGCGAAGGATGTGCAGCCATAATAAGGCAAATGAGCTCAAATAGAGTATCATTGCCACGAACAGGGTAAGCTAGAACGAAATGGGGAGGATGCAAAGGAATGGTTACCAGAATCTGGCGGGGTTTTTGTCGGGCTGTGGTGAAGGTATTTTATCGCCACTATGAAGTCGACGGAGTCGAGCAACTCGAAGTCAACAAACCGATTTTACTCTGCGCCAATCACGCCAATGCACTTGCAGATGCAGTTATTTTGCAGGCGATCACACCCCGACTTATTCATCCTCTGGCACGAAGTGGTTTGTTTAAAAATCCGGTTCTCTGGCCCATTCTTAAACTGATTCAAGCCGTACCGGTTTATCGTCGTCAGGATAAAGACGCGAATACCTCGCAAAACAAAGATTCTTTCTCTCGTTGTTACGATTTTTTCAAGCAAGGCGAAATCTTACTGATTTTCCCTGAAGGGCAAAGTCATTCTGATCCCAGTTTACGCCCTCTTAAAACAGGGGCCGCGAGAATGGCTCTGGGCGCGCTGGAGGCTAATGGTGAGACACCATTAATAGTTCCAGTCGGTCTGAACTTCTCCAGCAAGGGACGCTTTCGCAGCACCGTATTTGTGAAAATTGGCCAGGCCATCAATATTGAGGACGTACAGGGCAGCCAGGAGGATAACCAGGTTAAAGCCCTGACCTCGACAATCTATAAGGGACTTGATGCGGTCACACTGAATGTTGATTCACATGAAGAGCTAGACTTCATAAAAGCCGTTGAGCGATTTTTCGCCCTGCGGCATGGTAAATACCGACAGCGTAGTCTTGAATTGCGATTCCGAGGCATGAAGAAACTTGCCGCAGCAACAAAACGTCTGAATGAGCAATACCCAGAGAAAATAGCGGAGATAAAGCGCCAGCTCGGGCATTTCGAGCGCATGTGTCGGCATTGGGATATCCGAGATTACCATCTAACCCTGAAGTATCGACCAACATTGGTTACACGGTTTTTAATTCGTAGCCTGTTTATTCTTTTTGTCATCTTCCCACTGGGTGTCTGGGGCATCATTAATTCATTTATTCCCTTTTTTCTGACCCGCTGGGTTTCACTGGCTGTGTCTAAAGATACCGATCAGTACGATACCGCAAAGATGGTTTTTGGCCTGATCTTGTTTGCCGGCTTTTGGGGGGGGCAGACCACCTATATCTTAAATTTATATGGTCAGACGCCAGCAATAATCTATGCAATTAGTCTAATTCCAGCATCGGCGGCAGCGATTATGCTGCGTAATGAGCGACGTCGATTGCTTGAAAATATGCGTGTGTTTTTCCTGTTTCTGCGCAAAAGAAAGCTACGCAGTTACATGGAAACACGCCGGAAAAATCTGGAGAGGGAACTTGCCCAATTAGTCCGCCTGGTTAAGCGTAAAACCTCAAATTAAATGTAACAATTATTTACCTTTCCACCCTGATTCTCTGAAATTATATTCCATACTTGAAATATGGCTATGTCGGATTATTCCTACATGGAATTCAGAATCGCCTGACATACATATGAGCATGAAAACACTATTCTGCTTACCTCTACATGAACAATTGAGGGGGTGGCCAAATGGATTTTCAGGAAACTTCAGGTGCAAATCGAAACAGGACTTCGGCCGAGGATCGCTCAAACCAGGATCGTTATTTTCATGTTATGGGCCAGGGCTGGTATGTCCTGACAAGGGAAGGAATCAGAGGACCGAATTTGACCAGGGAACAGGCAAACCAGCAGTTGAATGAACTGGTGCAGGGTAAACAGACAGTGAGACAAAAGGAATCATGGCGATACCGTCCAATATGAGATCAAATGTGATGCAACGAGTAGCTCAACAACAACAGGCAAATCGAGTCGGTGAATCGGGTCAGGTGCCATTACGTAAAAAGCGTTTTTACATCCGTGAAAATGAATGGTTCTATCAGACGCGTAATGGCAAAGAGCATGGACCTTATAAATCACTGACTGATGCCAAGCAAAGTCTGGCTCTATTCTTGCGTCGTTCTGGTGTCATACGTTTTACTCTTTAGAAAAAATTTACCAAATATCGGCAATTTACTACCATTTAACATCAGACTTTCCACGCTTTTACTTCCACAGTTGCGATCCTTTTGAGTTTTCGATACATTCCTAGCAGGGAAAAAAGGGGAGATCACAACAAAATGGAAGGCTTTCGCATCAAAAGTCTTTTTGGTCGGAATAAATCAACGGAACGTCGGGCCAAGCCCAGGTTGCCTCTTGAAGGTGACTACACCATATTGATTGTTGATGATTCACGTACAGTCGTTCATGCGGTCAAATCCGTACTGGAGCAAGGAGGGTATTCCACCCTGACTGCCTCTAGTGGTGAAGAAGCCATCGAAGTTGCTAAAGAAAATCAACCCGATGTGATCCTGATGGATGTGATCATGCCTGGCATAACGGGTTTTCAGGCGACACGGATATTGTGCAAAGAACCAAAAACAGAAAATATTCCCATTGTTATTATCAGTAGTTCTGAACAACCTTCTGAGCAGGCCTGGTGCAAACGTCTTGGCGCAAAGGGATTTCTGGCTAAACCAATTCAGCGTGGGGCACTTTTTAAGTGTTTAGATGAACTGCTCGAACTGGATATGATTATCGAAGTTTAATTGCCTGCTGGATTTTCTCGACAGCAAAACTACTTCAAGTATTTGTCACCGAAAACCATGTCGATCTGAAAGATGAGAGAAGGCTCTGGATGAAAATCGTTTTCTCGCTTATAAACTATTTCTGGACGTAATTCTGCATATAACCAGTCTTTATGAATGCGTTGGCGATAACGAATATTAAATAAATATGAGGTTGCGTGAACAGTGGGTTCGCTGGTTCCAAAACTTGCTATGGTATAGGAGATGGCTCGTCGATCAGAAATTTCATGGAATAAGCTAAAAGATTGTGAAAGTTCGAAATCATCCGTCTGGTTTCGCCAGATCGCAGTTGTAGCCGATCGGAACAACAGATTGTCATAAAACGTACGATCAAATTCCAATAAGCTTGACGTTCCAGCACCGAGTGACTGAAACCAGAAAAATGACTGGGTAAAATTCAGGTTCCACTCATCAAAACTGATGTGTCGTTTTGCCCTGATACGAATAAATGGATCCAGTGGTGTACGCAATTTAATTCCAAGAGAAGAATAAAGTTTCCATTCTCCTTGCTTCTTCAATGCACGCTGGAGTGCTGCGTAATAACTGGATTCTGTCGCAGCTTTTTTGGGAGTATCTCCTGTCACATGTTCAAATCCGGACTGTAGTTCCTGATCAGTATCACTTTCAATAACTAGCTTTAGCTTCTTTTTGGTCTTCGGTAAGTCGAGCTTTATTCTGAGGTCGCCGGCATATTGTGTCTCGCTATTTTCGTCGGTGATCGAATAGGCTGACAACACGGCATAACTTTTGGTTGACTCCTGGTAAATTTTTTCATCAGCAAAAAATACGTCCATATATTTTGCTATGACTTCGACACTTTCTGAGATAGCGCTATGTGGAGTATTTAGAAAACCAAATATGGATTCATCGTCGGAAGAATAAAGTGGTTCTATTTCATAGTCTTCATTTTCGTCGGGTGTCAGATAACTTTCTTCAACATTTTTTTCAGGTTCTGTTGATAATTCTTCCGCATGGGCAACACAGGCCAGTGAGCAAAATGCAGTCAGCAGAATGTTATGTAGAAATCGTGCCATATTAGATATGTAAATCAGTATTAGAATATTATTATATTATTAATCATATTAAACGGCTGATTTTCTCCGCTGTGATCTATTGACATCACCCCGACAAATTAGAGTATTATTAAAGCCTTTCCCAAAAATTAACCAGATATCGGGAACTTAACCTAAATCAGGACGATAGCATGGCAGAATTAATACAATATGCAAACGGTGTGCCTGGCATTCGATGGCCAGTGGATAAGCCCGTGCTGCTTATTGGTCGCTGTGCTGAGAAAAATGATATCTGGCTTGATGATGCTTTTGTCAGTAAAAAACATGCTCGGCTTATAGTCAAACGACATCAAGCTAAAAGAGATGTGCTGGAGTTTTTTCTCGAGGATTTAGAAAGTACAAACCACACATACGTCAATCAGGACTCGATTGGGCAATATCAGCTCCAGCATAATGATGTGGTCATGATTGGTAAGAATAAGTTTGTGTTTGTCTGCGAAGATGTGAAAGAGTATCTTTCTATCGAGGCCTTTAAGGGTGAAGAGACCGAACAAATCGAAAAGGCTTACCATGTTCAAGCCGAGCTTGAGATTGAAGAAGAAAGCCAACCTGAACTGTCTTCACCAACACTTATTTCTCCCAAAGCACGCTTTAGTCGTCGTATCAATATTTATTGATTTCAATTTCCTCTAGTAAACTTAATTAATTCTGCTAAATAATACTGCGGATACATTAATTAGTTTATATGAGCTGAATATCTATGCAGAACTCGGTATACTGGCCGGCAACTAAACCATTATATTTTCCAGCTTATACTTTTTCATCGGTAATTGTTATACCCCTAGTCCCGTACTATTTCCGGAATCCAAATCGTGTATAAAATTTACGAGGATCGTCTGTCCCGCCTGATCAATGCAGGCCAGTCTGAGTGCCTGCGAAATGGCCTGATTGGTTTAGAGAAAGAAACTCTACGTGTTGGCGCGGATGGAAAAATTGCACAGACACCACACCCTGTAAAGCTGGGTTCACCACTGACTCATCCCTATATTACTACGGACTATTCTGAAGCGCTGACAGAATTGATTACGCCTCCATTCTCCGATCCTGTTTCGGCTTTAGACTTTCTCAAACAGACACAGACATATGTTTATCAGAATATAGAGGATGAGTTGCTCTGGGCGACGAGCATGCCATGTGTGGTGGCGGGCGAAACCAGTATACCGATTGCGCAATATGGTTCATCCAATGCAGGACTGATGAAAACAGCCTATCGACGAGGCTTAGGACATCGTTATGGGCGCGTCATGCAGGTTATCGCCGGGGTGCATTTTAATTATTCTATCCCGGAAAAGTTCTGGCCGGTGTATCAGGAGTTGGAAAAAAACTCTTTACCATTACAGGCGTTTATTAACCAAAGTTATTTCCAGTTAATTAGAAACCTGCTGCGCTTTGGCTGGTTGATCCCCTATTTATTTGGTGCATCACCAGCAATCTGTAAATCTTTTTTAGCAGGGAAAGAAACAAATCTGGATGAATTTAACGATACTACTTTCTATGAACCTTTCGCCACGTCTTTGCGAATGGGAGATATTGGCTACCAGAATAATAAAGAAAAACTCACGGGTATGAAGGCCAACTATGATTCTGTTGAGAGTTATATTAACAGCCTGGCATATGCAATTAATACCCCATACCCAGAGTATAAAGAATTTGGTGTAGAAGTTGGTGGAGTGTATCAGCAACTTAATGCAAATATATTACAAATAGAAAACGAATATTACAGTACTGTTCGGCCAAAGCAGATTTTACAGGGTAATGAAATGCCGATTCGTGCATTAAGTGAAAGAGGGATTAAGTATATTGAACTTCGATCGCTGGATGTTAATGCCTTTGATCCTCTTGGTGTGAATCTGGAGCAAATACGTTTTCTTGAAGCCTTTATGTTATTTTGTTTATTTCACGATGGATCAGTACTGGAAAGCGGAGAGCGTGAAGAAATTGATCGTAATGAATTAGTCGTTGCCCACGAAGGACGTCGGGATGATTGCACTTTGCTCAAAAATGGCAAAGAGGCAAAATTACAAGACGAAGCAGGGAGTCTTCTTCAGGCAATGCATGGGGTATGCAGTATTCTCGACACCGAAGAGAATGGAAATGCGTATAGCCATTCCTGTACCAGGCAGCTTGAACTTGTTCTTAACCCTGAAGCGACCCCTTCAGCACGAATGCTTGCGGCCATGCGTGAATCAGGCGATGGTTTTTTCAACGTTGGTATGGCTATGTCGAAGCAGCATCAGAGTTATTTTAAGAATATTCAATTAGATTCCAGCGCCATTAAAAATTATGATGAGATAGGACAGCATTCTTTATTGCGCCAAAAAGAGCTGGAAGATACTGATTCAATTGATTTTTCATCATATTTACAGGAATATTTTCGCCAATCAGAAGGACTTTGAGACGGTAGACTATAAAAACATTTATTAAATCTGGGTTTTTCAGGCCGATATTAATAATGTAATGGATATGAACCAGACAATGCCCAAATGTGATCACCTGATTGAGGTGGACAGGCTGGGCTATGTCTTTAGTGTCACCCATACTTTCAAGGGCCGACTTTTATACACGGCCTCGTATGAGAAAGAGATGGAGGCTTTGCGTAGCGCGGCAATTATTGGCGCAGCAACAGAGAATCGGGGAATTGAGGTATGTTTAAATATTAGAACACACCTGCGATAGACGAAGAGATTAGATAATATTGACTCTTCTTCTTTCAGGCCGCTTGCGGCGAAGGGTTCTGCCCTGTATTTCTCGATGAGTAGTCCGACGATCTTCCCGGCTACGCCGTTTCAAGCATCGTCGCTCAGGGCCCGCATAAACAACAATATTTTTTTTCACAGTCTTACAAAATTCTTGGTCAATCGGCCGGGTATTATACAGTAAAATTGTTAAAAACCTCGCTATAATATAACGATCTCAAATTTAGAGAACCTAATAGCAAAAAGATATGAACCTTAACGAGAGTCTGGGAGAGTAAATCTGGTATGGCAACACTGGTGCAATATAAAGATGGCGTCGCGGGTATTCGCTTACAAATTGATAAACCCCGGTTTCGTATTGGTCGTGGCCCAGATAATGAAATCAGCATTGATGACGAGCTGGTGAGTATTGTTCATGCTGTAATTGAAATTATTCAAAATGATACTGAGAATGTTGAATATTACTTACAGGATCAACAAAGCACTAACGGGACTTTTGTTAATGATAAAAAAATAAGTTTATACAAGCTTGCAAATGAAGATGTCATCAGGATTGGCTTGAATAATTTTAAATTTATTGATGACCATAGTCAGGATATGGAAGAAACCGCACAACTGCATAATACCTGGATTCCAGGTGTGTATTACACGGGCAAAAAAAAGAAGAAAAAGAAAAAAACTCAGACAAAAAAGAAGTAAAAGCCCCCAGTATCGCGAGCAATTTCTGAGAAGGAAACTCCCCTTAAATTATCTGTTAATAAAATTTCTTTTGTGGCCGATATAATTCACATCAGGTTGTAGTCTGTGTGAATGGTGTGTTTGATTTAAGTCCGCTTGTAAAACATTTATTGCTTAATCCGCTGGAGCCTTATTCCGGATGGGTTGGTAGCCTTAGGGTTACTACTCGCTTTGTTATTCCTGATTATCCCGCTCAAATATCTGCTTACTATAAAGATTTACTTCCAGGCGGTTTGCAAAATTGTGTGAACCAGTCGGGCATACCTTTTAATTATAATCAGTTTGGATTGCAGTTTCAGTTTGAGCAGGCCACCGAGCTTGAGCTGCATGATAACGATATGAATTTAGACCCTGGTGTAAAAGCACTTGCCGATCAATTCGGGCCGGTTATTTTCAAGAATGCTTATCTGTCACTGGAAAAACGATCAATGGGTCACCGCAATCGTTTTCCACATCTAAGCTTTCATGTTGATCGTAGCCCTATGCAGCCCACACCTTATTCTATATTTAGTCGTGATCCCTTTGACCCTGAGCAATCAGAACCCAGAACAGCGTCAACATTATTAACAGCAAATATCGTGGCCTATTTACAGTGCGTTAAGGAAGGCACCTGTGATCCAGTCACTGAAAAGGGCGCACGCAGCCAGTATGATTTGTTTGGTAATAGTGATATGAGTCAGGTACTCGATAAGCTTGTTTTAAACCAGGCCTGGAATGAACCAAAGGGGACTGGTGAGCTTGTACTACAGGATAACCGTACACTTCAGCATGCAAGTTATTATCGGGATGCTGCGCGTCAGGGATACAGGATTGGTGTTCGTTATGTGGGTTAAATAACGGCCAATAATTACAAATAAGAAAAATATTTGTGAAGTGCTAGACTTAAATATATATCTTGTCTTTCAACTAAAGAAAATTCAGAACAATAACAATGGAAGAATACATAGTCATTCTCACGCGTTTACTCGGTGCCGTTGTGGCGGGAGCAATTATCGGTCTTGAACGCAGTTATCACGGCCGCCCCGCCGGCATGCGCACGCATACACTGGTTTGTGTTTCTTCAAGCCTATTAATGTTATTGACGGTTTATCAATGGGAACTACTGGCTGGGATGCCTATTGATACAATTCGTGTCGATCCTACCCGCATGGCGCAGGGCATTATGACCGGTATTGGTTTTCTCGGTGCCGGTGTAATTATGAAGGAAAAGCTCACCATTCGGGGCTTAACCACGGCGGCATCCATCTGGATAACGGCATCGATTGGGATCATCATTGGCATGGGTTTCTATGTCTCAGCCGTCGCCGCCACCGTTATTACAATTCTGGTTCTGAGTGTGATGGGCTGGATTGAACGTCGTTTGAAATCTCGTCGCTATGCGAGTCTGATGGTTCGCTATAAGCGTTCTGTCGGCCTGCCTCGTGCAGAACTATACGAAATTATTCGCGCGAATAATCTGAAATTTTATAGTCCCAGTTATCATCTGGAAGATGAGGGTACGATATTTCAATATACGATGACGATAAATACTCAGGATCCGGATAACTTCCATGCATTAGCTGAAGCCTTAAGTACAAAAGAACAGATCGTCGAATACAGCATTATCCCAACGGGCGATTAATTACTGATCAGGAATTTTTGCACGTAACTGGTCTCGATCAAACCACCACTTATCTTCCACCATGACATCAATCACCGTCGCGAGTCGCGGCAGAAATTCCTCTGGCTGATCTAACTGTAATCGACTGATCCAGATTTCAAATTCGTCCTGACTTTGCACCTGACTATGGCGTTCGGCAACCTGACCAAGAATATGCCGTGTAAGAAAAGTCAGGCTTTCCTGCTTTGCGCCCTCAGTACGTAGTCCGGCAATGTAATGGGCGGTTGCTGCAGCAACGGCGGCTCCATCTGCATTTGCAGGAGTTTCGTCAATCAGATTCTGAACTGTTGCGACCGTCGTGTCTGCCTGAATCGGGAAGGTGACCGCGAGCCATAGACCTTGCCCTAGCGCCACAATGGAATCGTCCTGTTCACTTTGATAGAGCACATTACAGGCCTCAACAGCGCCTTGCCAGTTTTCATTGAATATAAAAATATCGAAGGATTGCTTTGCCGATGTCCAGGCTTCACTTGGCTGATTGAGTGATATATAGGCTTCAGCAATATCGAGTAATAGATTGGCACGCTCTTCAGTAGCGGCGTCGTTTAACTGCGCGAGCCGCGCCTGTTTTTCCTGCAAAAATGATTCGGCAGTTTGTTGTTGATCGAGCATTGAAATTTCAGGCTGTTGTTCCTGATCAGTTTTATTGTCTGACATGATTAACTTCTTTATGTTGCTAGAGGAAGGTGGTGGAGGCACAGCTCCAGGCGGTTGCATTATGCCCGAGCCTGCCAGGTCTGCAAAGGTCTTGCGATATTAAACACATTTTTAGAGTATAAAATTTTGTTGTAATAACTCTCGAGTAAAATGACTGCGCAAATAAAAACCGCGTGGTAATGTTTGTTGTCGATGACCATTCTCATCTGTGGCGTTTGTTAAGGCGCGAGCATTTGCGGCCTTGGGTCGGATTTGCAGGATCTGACCATGATGAGCAGTTATTTGATCCAGTTGGCCCAGACAAACCATATCCATGAGTTCTTCCCAGTCATTTTTTAATTGCTCAAACTGTTGTTGGTCTGGTTGCCATAATAAACCCTGGCCAACAACTCGTTGTGAAATACTGGATGCCTTATCGACCAAAATAGGTATCCATAAAACAGTCGATAGTTTTCTTTTTACCCAACTACTTTCCCAGCTTAAGCCTGCGTTATTAGTCAGTGGAACAGTACAGACATAGGTTGATTCAACAGGATGACCTTGCTCATTCACAGGAATAGTTTTTAGCTCAATGCTCAGTTCCTTGAAGTCCGGTTCGGCCTGGGTTGATGCGGTAGTACCCAGTACAGCTTCCAGTAACTGGCCTTGCCAGCCTTTGTTAGCATGCAAATGCTCAGGCACAGGAAAGTTATATTCATCAGCAAGCTGGCCCAATGTGTTTCCAGCAAGCCCGCAAACTCGTTGTATTAATTCTGCTCGGTCGCGAGGTGGTGGAGAATGTAACAGGGGCTCTATAAACATAATTGATACAACGCAATGTAAATTTTAAGACTGATTTATGAACTGCTTAATTGACAAATAAATCAGGCTTGATAGCTTAGCGTTAACACTAACGGATTGCCAGTAATGGCAGCGGGGTCATTAAAATGGAATCAGTTTTAGGCATTATTCAATCACCATTTTTTATAGGGGTTGTTCTTTTCTTTGGCATTATTGCCTTAGCAAGATTAATGCTGATGCGCGACCCAAGTTTAAAGCGTGGTTATGGCAGTGACCGTCGTCAGTTAAGTAAAATGCCAGTCGTTCCTTTTTATGATAGTGAAGGTATTCTCGTGACTGAAGATCGACGTACCTGTATCGACAGACGCCGTGCACGATTATTACAGCGTGAGCACAGCATAAATTCATCTCACCAGGCAAATATCTAAGCAGAGTCCGTTCTTTGCCACTTGCCGGATTTACCACCAGATTTTTCTTCCAGACGAACCCGGGTAATGGTCATACCTCGATCAACGGCCTTGCACATATCATAAATGGTAAGTAATCCGGTTTGTACCGCACAGAGGGCTTCCATTTCGACACCTGTTTTACCTTCGGTCTCGACTCTGGCCGTGCATATGACTGCAGTTGAATCCTGAGGGGTAAAATCAACATCAATATGAGTTAGCATTAATGGGTGGCAGAGAGGGATAAGATCCGCAGTTTTTTTCGCGGCCATAATTGCAGCAATACGTGCAATGCCAAGTACGTCCCCTTTTTTATGGTTTCCCTTCATAATGAGTTCATAGGTTTCGGTCTGCATTTCGATCTGGCCGGAGGCAATCGCAATTCGGTGACTTGGGTTTTTATTCCCGACATCGACCATATGGGCATCACCATTTGCGTTAAAATGAGTAAAGTTGGTCATGGCTTATTTTCTCAGGTATGTTGTCTGGCGCTAACTTTAAACTAGTGCTCTAATCTGAGGAGCATAATAGGTTGCCAGCCAAATTAGGGCAAATCAGGGTTTAAAAAAATGTCTATTCAGGTGAAATTTTTTGCAAGTTTGCGTGAGCAGCTGCAAATCGATGAAATTCAGATTCAGGCCGACCAGGCGGGCACAGTCATGCAGGTCTGGCAGCAAGCCACAAATAGCCAGGCCATTCCTGCCAATCTTCTTTGTGCCATCAATATGGAATATGTTGGGCTTGAGCACGCCGTTGTCGATGGAGATGAAGTGGCATTTTTCCCTCCGGTAACAGGTGGCTGAGATGGTTGTTCAGATTCGAAATGAGCCTTTTGATGCCTATGCGGAAGTTCAGATCATGCAAGATAGTCTTGAACAACAGGGAAAGTTTGGTGCTACAAGTGTATTTGTAGGCACCATGCGTGATTTTAATGAAGACGAGAGTGTTCAGAGCATGTTTCTTGAGCACTATCCCGGTATGACTGAAAAATACCTGACGCAAATCAGTCAGCAGGCTAAACAAAACTGGCCAATTATTGATAGCTTGATTATTCACCGGGTTGGTCAGATTGAACCTGGTGATTCTATTGTCCTTGTTGCCGTCTGGGCCGCACACCGAGCCGCAGCCTATGATGCGAATCGTTATTTGATGGAAGAATTAAAATCCAGGGCCCCATTCTGGAAAAAAGAGCAATTAAACGATGGGCAGCGCTGGGTTGAAAAAAACACACCGAGCTGATTCCGGCCTGGCCAATTTCAAAGCATTCGATAAATTGTCTCAGAACAGTTAAATATCGACTATGCTTAGCGGACAACAAAAAAATATCTAATATGGCGATAGGCCTGAAACCAACACCACAAGGCTAGTCGAGGGGCTCTGATGGCAGTTATTTTTGTTTTAACTGTATCAATACTTTTGCAATTTATTGCGGCATTTATTGCCCTGTCGTTAATTCGTGTTTCCGGTGGACGTCTAGCCTGGATTGCGCTTTCTACAGCCATTTTCCTGATGGCGATTCGACGTTGTTTAACGCTTTATTCGACCTGGGAAAATTACCCTGCCCAACTACCCATCTTAAAAACCGAACTGGTAGCCCTGATGATTTCTGCTCTGGTGTTGATAGCGGTTTACCAGATACGTCCCCTGTTTGAAGCAATTCGGCGCTCAGAAGAAGAGCTTGAAACAGAAAAAGACCGTATTCATGTGACCCTGCAGTCGATTGGTGATGGTGTGGTCTCAACAGATATTCACGGCAACATCCAGTACATGAACCCAATTACTGAAACCCTATGTAGCGTGAAAGCGGCTCAGGCCAGGGGCAAACCGATGATGGAAATCCTTAATCTGGTTGAAGAGTCAACCAGATTACCGATTCCGAATCCGGTTCAGTATTGTCTCGAGTCAGGCAAAACCCTACGTCTGGCAGAACAGACGGTATTACTTGGTCTGGATAAGAGTAGTGAATATTCTGTTGAGGTCATCGCTTCGCCAATTTTTGATCAACAACATGAAATAATCGGTGCCGTTTTGGTTTTGCACGATGTCACTGAGTTACGAGGCATGGCAAGACAGCTCAGCTACCAGGCTACGCATGACCCACTATCAGGCCTGATCAATCGTAGAGAGTTTGAACGTCGCCTGGAATATATGCTCGATAGTGCAGGGCAACTGGGTCAGGAGCATGCTATGGGTTATCTGGATCTGGATGACTTCAAGATCGTGAATGATACCTGCGGGCATATCGCAGGTGATGAAATGCTCAAAAACATTACAACGATATTAGAAAAAAACCTGCGTGAGACGGATACCCTTGCCCGCCTCGGTGGCGATGAGTTTGGCATTCTGCTTGATTCATGCTTACTGGATGATGCGCATAATGTAATTGAGAAAATCAGAGTCGCTGTTAGCGATTATAGTTTTGCCTGGGACAACAATATTTTTAAATCCAGCATCAGTATTGGTCTGGTGCCCATCAATGCCGACAGTGGCAGTCTGACTGACATTATGAGTGCCGCAGATTCAGCCTGTTATATTGCAAAAGAGCGAGGCCGTAATCGTCTGCATGTGTTTACTGAAGATGATAAGGCCGTGGCACAGCGCCATGGGCAAATGCAATGGGTGCAACATATCCAACGTGCAATACAGGAAGATCGTTTTCAACTCTTTTATCAACTTATACGCCCACTCAGTCCGCGCCAGGGCGAAAAGGATCATGCAGAAATTTTATTACGCCTGTGTAGTGAAACAGGTAAGCTTATCCCTCCCGGTGTATTTTTACCGGCAGCAGAGCGTTATAACCTGATGCTGGAAATTGATCAGTGGGTCGTGAGTAAAATTTTCACTACCCTTGCAGAACATCCTGAATGGCAGCAGCAGGTAAGCATGTGGAGCGTTAATCTTTCAGGACAGTCTTTAGGTGAAGAAAAGTTCCTGGATTATGTGCTGGAGCAATTTTCAGTAACGGGGATCGACTTTAACAAGATTTGTTTTGAGATTACTGAAACATCGGTTATTAGTAATATTACCTGTGCGCGACAGTTTATTTCTGTATTGAAAGAGAAAGGTTGTCGTTTCGCGCTGGATGATTTTGGTAGTGGCCTGAGTTCGTTCTCCTATCTTAAAACCCTGGCAGTTGATTATCTGAAAATTGATGGCAACTTTGTCAGGAGCCTGCTAACGGATAAAAATGACTACAATCTGGTGATCTCAATCAACCAGATAGGCCATGTCATGGGGATTGATACAGTGGCAGAGTTTGTTGAAGATGAAGCAACGCTGGCTGCCTTATCCAACATTGGTGTTGATTACGTGCAAGGTTATGCCGTGGCTTACCCGCAGGCCCTTGAGGATAAGAATATTATGAATATACCCGCCCTGATTACGAGTGGGAGGTAACAGGTGTGCTGTTGTAAGCATACTCATGAGGAATAGGCACGGGTTCAATTTGAAAAGACATGGTTTCCAGATCGCCAAATACATAGGTCGGATCTCGACCGATACCACCGACCGTACCGGGATTAACCAGCCAGGTTTCGCCACCACGCATGTTCGCATGCGAGGCGATTTCGGCACGATGATCATGTCCACAGCAGACCAGATCCCAATCACCTGTTGCACACATCGCCCTGGCATAGTGCGGGTAGTGCACCAGGAATATCTTTTTCTTATGTAATTCAATGCCAGCGTCCTGACCATAATATTGAATCACGCTGGAGTCATCATGCCCAAGTTTGCCCATACTGTATAAATCGCCCGTGTTATTCCCATGGATGACATGGACAGGCAGGCCAATAGGGTTAAGAATTTTCAATGTCGTGGGGGCAACAACATCACCACAGTGCAAGACCAGCTCTGCTCCTTTGGCCTTGGCATCTTCTACTGCGGCAGCGAGTAAAAATCGATTATCGTGGCTATCTGAGACAATACAAATTTTCATAATTTAGATTTATCAAAGTTAAAAATAGGGTTTGTCAGGTGTTTGTTGATAGCGCTCAATCGCGGCATTGATTTCCTGTGCCGCAGCATCTGCACCTGACCAGCCTTCGACCTTGACCCACTTGCCTTCTTCAAGATCCTTATAGTGTTCAAAAAAATGCGTGATCTGATTTAACAGCATTTCAGGCATATCCTCAGGTGAGTGAACCTGACGATAGCTGCGACAGAGCTTATCAATGGGGACAGCAAGTAGCTTGGCGTCTGGACCGGCCTCATCCGTCATTGATAATACGCCAATAGTGCGACAGCGAATGACAGAGCCACTGATCAAGGGGATCGGTGTCACGACCAGAACATCAACAGGATCACCATCTTCAGACAATGTTTTAGGAATATAACCATAATTGCAGGGGTAGTGCATGGCCGTATTCATAAATCGATCAACAAACATCGCCCCTGTTTCTTTATCAACTTCATATTTGACGGGATCGCTATGGGAGGGGATCTCGATGATGACGTTTACATCTTCAGGGATCTGTTTACCGGGGCCAACTCGGTCAAGGTTCATGCTGCAACTACTCCTGGCACTATCGAAAGGCTCGCCATTCTACCAGCAGCGAGATAAAACGGAAGTCCAACACTGGGCAAAATGCTTTTATCCATACATTTGGCATGGAATTGTTCAGTGGCGATGAATAAAATTTTTTGGAGTGTGTTCGATTGGCTTAACTGGACGATGTGAAATTAGCACTTTAATCACGAATGATGAGTTTAATAACTTACAAAAGAAGAAAACGGTGTGCTAAACCAACAACACGTATTGAGTAATAGATTCAGAAAGTGCATTGACTTGTTGTATTCCAAGGTCTAGTTTTATTTTTTAGTTAATATAATTACTAATGCGGTAAGAAAACACTTAAAAAGACTCAAACCGCGCCGATAAAATCACTAGCTATCAAATGGAGTGAGAATAAAATGAGAATCGTATTACTTGGAGCACCAGGTTCAGGTAAAGGCACACAAGCCAAATTACTTGTAGAAAAATATAACATCCCACAGATTTCAACTGGCGACCTGCTTCGTGAAGCTGTTTCCAAAGGCACTCCTCTTGGCATGCGCGCCAAGGCTGCGATGGATGCCGGGCAGCTGGTTTCTGATGATATTGTCCTTAGTATGATTAAAGAGCGCCTGGCGAGACCAGATGCAAATAAGGGTTTTATCCTTGATGGGTTCCCCAGAAACCTCGCACAGGCCGAAGCACTGGACAAAATGTTATCCGGTTTAGGCAAGCCCTTACAGGCAGGCGCATTAATTGATGTTGACTTTGATGTTCTAATGAAGCGACTCACTGGTCGTCGTACCTGTAAATCCTGTGGCCAAATGTTCAATGTTCACTTCCAGCCACCCCGCATGCCCGGACGTTGTGATAAATGTGGTGGTGATCTCGAACAGCGCAGTGATGATAATGAAGCAACCATTGGCAATCGTCTGCGTGTTTATGAATCACAAACTGCCCCATTAGTTGATTACTATAGAAAACAGGGCAAACTGCGCACCATTCAGGGCGTTGGTGATATCCAGGGTATTTTTGCTGCCGTAGCGCGTGTTGTTGAAAGCCTTCCTAGTGGTGGTGGCTCAGCTGCAGCTCCAGCTGCAAAAAAACCAGCCAAGAAAAAATCTGCGGCTAAGAAAAAGAAAACAGCCAAGAAAAAGACCAAGAAGAAAACTAAGAAGAAGGCTGCGAAGAAGAAGACAAAGAAAAAGGCTTCTAAGAAGAAGTCCAAGAAAAAAGTAGCCAAGAAGAAAGCTAAGAAGAAAGCCAAGAAGAAGGCTAAGAAGAAAGCTAAGAAGAAAGCTAAGAAGAAAGCTAAGAAGAAAGCTACGAAGA
>Ga0224506_10000812_pt1 | contig 24346 bp, 16 predicted proteins | sample SF_Jan12_sed_USG_2_FD_169108 | JGI IMG/M metagenome (GOLD analysis project Ga0224506, IMG submission 169108) | Sediment microbial communities from San Francisco Bay, California, United States - SF_Jan12_sed_USGS_8_1 | ecosystem: Environmental > Aquatic > Marine > Sediment | place: USA... | reverse complement strand
GCGTCCCGGGAAATTTCCAGCTCTTCGTTTTTGGTTTTGAGATTCTTCGCCAAATCTTCAGTTCGTTTGGCCATGCTATTTCGTTGAAGAATTTCACTCTCCAATCGGGCATTGGCTTCTGAGAGGGCTCCTGTACGTTCCTCTACTAGCGTCGAAAGATGGCGGCGATGCTGTTCCAATTCTTGGTCCCGATCCTGAATATCTTGCACCATGGCGTTGAACCCATCGATCAGGTTTCCTATTTCATCAGAGGTGGTGTTATTGGCACGCAAGGAATAGTCCTGTTCTTGAGAAATTTTTGTGGTCACACCCGTGAGATGAACCAATGGATCCAAAATCGATTTTTGGAGACGGGCCGAGATAGAGAGCGCCAACAGGCTGGAGAGAATCATCGCGACCACGGCGATGGGGAGAAAGTCCTGAAACCGTTGATAGACCGGTTGCAAATTCGAAAGAAGATACATCGTTCCCACATGGTCATTGTTGAGATGGATCTTTCGATAGATTGCTATGGACTCCCAGGATAATTGGGCCTGGGTCTGATCAAACGAGTTGACGAAATCGGGAGGTGGCCCAGGCAGATATTGAGCGAGGATCTCACCAGTTGGAGTAAACATGACGGCTTGCAAAATATTGGATTGGTGTTGGAATCCCGAGAGAATTTCCTGCGCAGCCACTTCATCCTTAAACACGAATGCGGCTGAACTGTTATTGCCGATGAACCCGGCTTGTTCAGTGAGTCGCTCGACAAGGGATTCTCGAATGTTGAAGAGATCATTAAACAGCAAGGCGGAGCACGCAAACAGAATGCTTAAGGCAGACGTGAGGCCTAAGAGTAAGAGAAATTTTCTCTTGAGGGGCATGGCGTGAAACACCCCAAAGGTTTTGTGTCGGACTATTGTGTTCATGGCCTGTAGATTTTGGCTAATCGAAGCAATTTGGAGCTGACTTTTAATTGTGTTTGGTTGACGGCATCGGTGTTCACGGCAAACTGAACTTTCTGATCATCAAGAAAAAATTGGACCATGCCACCCTGTTTCATGAATTCAAGGGTTTCCCCCACGGTGAGGACGTCCCCTTTCGCGACATGAGGTCGAAGGGCATGTATCTGCGACGAGTCCGACGCCGGGAGATACAGCACATGGCAGTGTTGAAGGTTGGATGTGGGAGGATTCCGAAGAATCTCAAACGGATGATCGCGTACAGACTTTTTCGACAAGGTGGCATCTAAGGTGGGGCCAAAGGGATCTTGGCCCATGACGCAAATTCGAAGGTGTCCGTTGGTTGCGGTGAAGGTCGAGTGAGGCCAATCCACAAAATTGGCAAAGTGATAAAAGAAGGCCGCTTTGACTTGGTATTCTCCTGCCGTCTCTGCTCGATTCAGGCTTGGTTGGCCGATGAGACCGACAACGATCAATAGGAACACCCCAAGAAATCGAATAACAACGGTTGGCATAATCTATTGATCCAACGGTGACAACTCTGACAAATCCTGGCCCTGTGGTTGAGGGAACCCGCAATGAACAGAGAGGTGCATTAGTACCTCCATGTGACTTTTCCGTAGACACTTCGCTGGACCTCTGTGGGTTGGGTGGCTAAGAACAACGAAGGCGACCCTTCTGGATGATGGTTATCCAAAAGATTTTGGCCAACCACCGACAGATCCAGATTTGGCCACGGCTTCCAACCTAACCGAAGGTCCAATTCCACATAGCTGGCAATATTGGGCGCAGAAAGTCTGTCGACGACTCGGATCCATGAATCAAATTCCACCTGATAGGGGAGGGAAATGAGTGAACGAACGGATCCTTGGTGGTGTGGTGTGTTGCCCCCGGTGGTATTGAGGCTGGAATTGACCGGGCCGTCCACATCCATGTTGATATAGGTATACGCCCCTCGAAGACGCCACCAGTCTTGCAATTGTACGTCGCTGGCAATTTCAACCCCGATTGTATCGACGGTCAAATTATTTTCTAGCGTCCCAGTGGGAGGTAATAAGGTGATGACTCGAGTGCCTCGTACATTGTCGTATTGGTTATAAAATCCGGTGATATCGATCGTGAACCGCTCAAAGGTGTTCAACCGATACCCGACTTCAAAGGCCAATAATTCTTCAGATTTGAATTCCTGATTGCCCAGAAAACGTGTCGGTACCGGTGTGTTCGCGTTTGGCGCAAAGGTCAAGCGGCTATTGTCTTCTAAGCGAGAAGGGACCCGAACTGCACGAGACACGGCACCCCACACGCTGTGACCCTCTATGGGTTTCCAAAGAAAGCGACCGCTGGGTTGATATTCAAATCCCGTGAAATCGTTATGGGAAAGTTTGGTCCCGAGGGTCACAGTGAGGAAATCTGGAATAAGCGTGATTTCATCCTGGAGGAATCCACTGAGCAGGGTAAATGAACGGGAATCCGGGAAAGCGGAGGCCCCAGCGGTATTTTGCAAATCGTCCATCCAATACCGGTATTCCACACCCCAAAGAAGTTCTTGGTTCGAGAAAAATCCGAATCGATGTTGGAAGTCTACGTCGAACGTATCAATGGTGGCCTTGATGGTGTTTTCGGAGCGCTCGTATCGATCATAGAAAAATTGGAGTGCCATGTCGGACTCCGAATCCCAGGTGTGTTCCCATCGAGTGAGGACATGGCCTCCAGACATACGAAGATCCTCATTGCCGGTCGTAAATCCAAATGGAAAGGTGGATGTGGTGGCGACGGTACTTTGTTGCCCACCGTCGCCGGTATACAGCTCTCCTTGCACCATGACGCGATCTTGAGAGGCGGGTTCCCAATCAGTTCTGAATCCACTCCGGAACAGTCGTGTGTCATCATGGGCTCCCATGGCGTTAAAGCTGTCGTCTCGATTGAAATATTTGGTGAATAAGCGGTAATGGAGGTTCGAGCCATGGCTTCCCCCTTGCCTGATCGACACAATGCCTTCTTCGGTCCCAGCCACTCCACTCACGAGGAGCCCTTGGGTATCCTGAGCCTTCTTGGTGATGATATTGATGACGCCGTTGACCGCATTCACTCCCCAGAGAGATCCTCCAGGTCCACGGATCACCTCGATCCGTTCGATGTCTTCTAGGATCGTGTCTTGTGTTTCCCACGTGACCTCGGCAAATAACGGATTATAGACGGTTCGGCCGTCAATCAGGACCAACAATTTATTGGTGAAGCGTTCATTGAATCCTCGAGCCGTGATGTCCCATTGATTCTTGCTGTTTCGTGCCACCTGGAGCCCCGGGACCATGCGAAGGGCTTCTGGAATGCTGGTGACTCCAGAACGGCGAATGTCTTCCTGTGTGATCACAAAAATAGCGGCAGCCGATTCCGACAACTTTTGTTTCTTCTTGGAGACTGACGTGACCTCCACGGACATCAACTCTTCCAAGCTCAATTCCGTTAAGTCGAGGTTGGTTGAAGGATCGACGTTGTTCCCGGAAGCTGTGCCTGCAAGGAAGAAGAGGAGTAGGCTGACTAATCCTATGTGTATCGCCACCTTGTTGATGGGGTGAGGAAATCCATCGGTACCCAATCTGTGTGTCATGAAACCCTCCGCGTGAACATGGCAGAAATTTCCCTCGAGACTTGGCCAACGGGTCGAACCGTCAATCGGAATCGAAGAAGGAGGTCTCGACGAACAAAATGGCCAATTTCCTTTTATATTGTTGTCGGTTTCCGGAAATTGAGACTTAATGTAAGGCGAGGTCTCGTTTTCACGAATTTCCCATGTCAGAGGAAAGGTGAATGTTTACGTGACCGGTCGCGTTTACATGGGAAGAGAAAAACGAGAAGATGGGAGGGAATGTCTAGTACGGAACCTTGGGGATTGTTGGCGACAACCCCCTGTCATCGTGTTCGTGGCTTTACACGTTTTTGAGGATGTCTTCAAATTTCTGACGCGTGGCTTGGAACACATCTTGGATGGTTGTCCGAAATGAAGAGGGGAGTGTGGCCTTTTCAGATTGGCAAGCCCGTTCTAGGTCGACGGCCGCCTGGGCCAGGGCGTTGGCCCCCATATTGCGAGAGATGCCCTTGAGCCCATGGGCGGCTTCCTTGATCTGGGCGAGATCGTGGGCATCCAACCCCTGTTCGATCTGATGGACACAGGCCAGGGCATCGTCCACAAATCGCCGAATCATGGTGGCCACAAAGTCTCGGCCTCCCAAGATTTCCAATTCATTCAAATTCTTCTGGCTGATGAACTCTGATTCGGATGCATTCGGCAGAAGAGTTGGGCGGTCCTCATCTAAAGGGGCAGGAGGGTGGACGGACCTGTCGTCGGATTTGGGAAGCCATTTGCTAAGAATGTGAGATAATTCTTCGGGCCGGATCGGCTTGCTGAGATAATCGTCCATGCCGGCCTGCAGGCATTTGTCCCGGTCCCCCTGCATGGCATTGGCTGTCACCGCAATAATGGGAACGTGGGAATCGTGAGGAGTAAGGCGTAAGGCGTCAGGAGTATTCTGAATTCCGGATTCTTGCCCCTTACTCCTTACGCCTAACGCCTTACGCTTCACGGCTTCGGCTTCTCGAATCTGTCTCGTCGCCTCATAGCCATCCATGATGGGCATTTGGCAATCCATCAGAATGAGGTCGTAGGGAATGCGAGAGAGTGCTTCGAGGGCTTCCTGCCCATTGGCCGCCACATCCGCCCGAAATCCAAGTCGTTCGACCATCAACACGCCTAATTGTTGATTTACCTGATGGTCGTCGACGACTAGGATGCGAATAGCCTGGTGGCGTTGAAGTTCTCTGAGGACATGGGAGGTGATTAATGGTTGGGATGGAGTTGGGGTATCGGAGAGCGGCAATCCCATCACGGTTTCCAAACAGGCTTGGAGTTGGCCTCTCCGGATGGGTTTGGTGAGATAGCCAGAAAATCCACATTGCTGCGCGGCATTGGCATCGCCTCGTCGTCCTAAGGAGGTGAGAAGTATCAGGCGCGTGTCCTTAAGGGTGTCATCAGATTTGATGAGCGTGGCCAAGGTGAATCCATCCATCTCGGGCATTTCCATATCTAAGATCGCCAAGTGGAAGGGGGTACCTGTTTTGGCGTGTTGTTGAAGGAGGGCCAGACAATGTCGTGGATCTTCGACTAAGGTGCCTTCCATCTTCCAGTAATGAAAGTATTGTTCCAATAATTGACGATTGGTGGGATGATCATCGACGGCACACACCCGGAGCTTTTCTAAGGCGACAGGTGTTTGGGGGAGCGAGGAAGCCCAAACCGGTTGCTTCAGAAAATGCGCGGTAAACCAAAAGGTACTCCCACCTTCCGATCGATTCTCAACCCCAATGTCCCCGTTCATTTGTTGGACTAATTGTTTGCAAATGGCCAGGCCTAATCCGGTTCCGCCATAGCGTCTGGTGGTTGAACTATCAGCCTGAGAAAAGGGTTGAAAGAGTTTCGGTAAAATGTCCGGAGGAATGCCTTCGCCCGTGTCATGGATATCTACTTTGATCATGACGTCTTCCGGTGTTTCCTGGATGGATGAAATTTTGACGACGATTTCACCCGTGGAGGTAAATTTGATGGCATTCCCGGTGAGATTCATGAAGATTTGACGCAAGCGTCCAGGGTCACCTTGGAGGGCCGTCGGAACATTAGCATTCACCAAGCCCACCAATTCGAGTCCCTTTTTCCCTGCGGCTTCGCCCAATAACTCCAAAGACTCTTCCAAGGTGGTGCGAAGATCAAATGGGATTTGTTCGAATTCCAACTTGCCGGCTTCAATCTTGGAGAAGTCTAGAATGTCGTTAATGATCTTTAACAGGGTCTCTCCCGAGGACTTCACGGTTTCCGCAAATTGCCGTTGTTGACCGGAAAGCTCGGTGTCCAGAAGGAGCCCCGTCATCCCAATCACGCCATTCATGGGCGTTCGGATTTCGTGGCTCATGGTGGCGAGGAATTGACTTTTGGCAATGGCTGCCGTTTCGGCGCGTTCTTTGGCTTCTCGCAGTTCTTGTTCCTGGTGTTTGCGATCACTAATATCTCGAACAATGCCGGTAAATGTACGCCGCATACCCACTTGGGTTTCACTCACCGCGAGTTCCATCGGAAAGGTTGACCCGTCCTTTCGTTGACCGAGCAATTCCCGACTTCGTCCAAAAATGGTGGACGTATATCCATCGAGGTATCGTTGAAGGTAGCCATCATGTTCTTCTTGGTACGGGGAAGGCATGAGGACTGAGACATTGCGGCCAATGGCTTCTTCAGCCGAAAAGCCGAACACATGTTCGGCAGCACTATTATAGGATTGGATAATTCCCGTCTCGTTAATCGTGATAATGGCATCGGCTGCCGTTTCGACAATGCCTCGAATCCGCGCATCACTTTCTTCTCGGGCGAGTTCTCCGCGTTTGCGCTCGAGGACGCGACCGAGTTGCGTGCCGATAATTTCCATGACTTCCAGCATGCGTGGGTTGGGAGTCTCGACCGAGCGGGAGAAAAATTCCAGGACGCCCATCACGGTACGGCCCACCAGAAGAGGAAAGGCGAATCCACCCCGTATCCCCAGTTCTCCGGCCATTTTGGCGCGGGGGAAGTTCAGGTCTTGGGTAATGTCGGGAATCCATGCGGCTCGTCCGTGAGCGAGGACACGCCCAGGAAGGCCTACGCCAGTAGAAAACGTGGTTTTTTCGGTCAGCGTTCGGAAGGTATGGAACTCTTCAGGGTTGTCCAGATGCCAAAGGGCCGACGGTGTGAGTAGAGCCCTCTGCTCGTCTTCGCGAAAATACACATGAGCCACGGGCCATTTGGTAAATGCACAGATGAGATCGAGGCTGGTTTGGAAGGCCTCATGTACGGATTGAGCTTCGTTGGCGGAGATCGCCACCTGTTGCATCAGTGTGATCAGGTCGGTTTCCTGCCGCAAGGCCGACTCGGTTTGTTGTTGTTCTGTGAGGTCCCGCACGAAGGCGTAAAACGAATAGGAGGCGTCCTGAAAAATAGGAATAATGGTCAACTCAATGGGAAATTCTTGACCCTCACGATGCAGCGCCGTTAATTTGAGACGCTGATTGACGATGGTCCCTTTCTTCGTGGCAGAAAAGCGTTTGAGGCCGTCAATATGCGCCTGTCGATATTGGGGAGGAATGATCGCCGTGGTGAGCGACTGTCCGAGAATGTCCTCCTTTGACCACCCGAAGATGGCTGTTGCCTGAGGGTTCCACGTCGTGACGTTACCGTTGGCGTCGATCCCAATGATGCCGTCGAGTGCATGATCGATGATCAACCGAATTTCGTCACGGTTTTCTTTTAAGGCTTTGATGGCATCTTCACGTTGCTGGACTTCGGTATTGACCCGATCCAAGACCCGGTTATATTCGGTGGCGATTTGCCCAACTTCGGTATGGGGCTCCACTTCAACGGCCTGTGTGAAATCTCCCAAGGCTCGATGGGTTTCCATCTGACCGACGAGATCGAGGAGGGCTGTGCTGGCGCCATGTTCGGTCATATTCAACCCGAGGCGTTCCTCTTCTGCCGTGACTCTCAGGGGAATGATCCGGTTGAGCGCTTTCAAGATGACGATGCTGACCCCAAATGACCATGCAAAACAGGTCATTACACCGAGCAATTGCACGCCGAATTGTGTCAAGCGGTCATACCCAGTTCCCCACGTGTCCGGATTGCCCACCAACGCGAGCGCCAACGTGCCCCAGATTCCCGCGCAGGTATGGGCAGGAAATGCACCAATAACATCGTCCACCTCATAGCGTTCTAACAATCTGGCCGCAAGGACACAGAGGACGCCCCCAATTCCTCCGACCAACAGGGACTCCATTGGCGCTAGGTAGGGCGCGGAGGCAGTAATGGCCACCAGGCCAGCTATGATGCCATTAATCACCGACGTGACTTCTGGTCGGCCCTGGCTCCACCACGAATATCCCAATGCAGCCATCCCTCCTCCAGCACTCGCTAACATGGTATTGACCAACACCAGCGGAATGTTTTGGGAATGTTGCACAACGCTGCCGCCATTAAATCCCATCCATCCCACCCATAAGAGAAATAGCCCCAATGCCGAGAGCGGGAGATTATGCCCTTGAATCGGAATGGCTGTCGTTCCGAATCGTCCGATGCGTGGTCCAATGACGATAATAGCCGCCAAGGCGACCCATCCAGCCGTGGAATGCACGACCGTAGCTCCGGCAAAATCCAGGAACCCGAGATGATTGAGCCAACCGGTATGCAGACCCTGTGCGTTTCCTCCCCACATCCAATGGCCGATGACTGGATAGATGACGGCGCTAATGAGGATGGACACGAGAAGATAGCCGCTGAAGCGCATGCGTTCTGCGACGGCGCCAGAGATGATCGTCGTGGCCGTTCCGCAAAACGTCAGTTGAAACAAAAAGAAGGTCCACATGGGGATATTGGAACCCCCATCGAACAGAAACTGCGTGGTCCCGAAGAGGCCAAAGGCGGTGACCCCAAACATGAGCCCATATCCAAAGGTCCAAAACATGATGGAGGAGAGACAGATATCCACCACATTTTTAATCGCCACGTTGATGCTATTTTTTGCACGGACCAATCCAGTTTCCAGACAGGTAAACCCGGCTTGCATGAGCAAGACGAGCGCGGTGCACGTCAGCATCCAGATCAACGGTTGGAATGGGAGCTCAGGGGGCATGAATGATTTTCAGAAATGGGACGTTAAAAATGGAATAGGATCATCGTTCATCCGGAACTTGGGCTCTAAAGAGACTGGGCCTATCCCCATCTTTTCGGTCCTTGAAAATTGATTCTTAAAAATGAACAGTTTTTTTGGTTCGTGAGGCGTGAGAACTGTCTTACTTTGGACTTCTCACTTTGCACAGTGGGCGGAGAGCCATTTGGCGAAGATTTCAGCAATGCTTTCCGGTCGAATGGGTTTAGCCAAATAGTCATCCATGCCAGCTTGCAAGCATTTTTCACGATCTTCGGGCATGGCATTGGCGGTCATGGCTACAATGGGCACATGTGGAAGGCCGTGAGGCGTGAAGGGTGAGGCGTCAGGAGTATCAGAAATTCCTGATTCTTGCCCCTCACTCCTGACGCCTAACGCCTGACGGTTTTTATTCTCCGCTTCACGAATCTTTTTCGTGGCGTCATAGCCGTCCATGATGGGCATTTGGCAATCCATAAAGACCAGGCCATAGGGAATGGAGGCACAGGCTTCGACGGCTTCTTGCCCATTCGCGACGACGTCGACTTTATACCCAAGCCGTTCAATCATCATCATGGCCAGCTGTTGATTCACGTGATGGTCATCGACGACCAATACCCGCGGACTACTTGTTTTTTGAGATTCCAAGGCGGAAAAGCGTGTGATAACCGGAGTTTCAGGGTGATGCAGTGTTCCTGGCTCGAGTCCCATGACGGCCTCCAGAGTGTGTTTGAGAAGGCTCTGTCGAAGCGGTTTGGTGAGATAGCCTGAAAAGCCTGCTTCCTTCGCTTCTTTGGCATCTCCCCGCTGTCCCAGTGAGGATAGTAGGATCAATCGAAGATCGGCGAATTGGGGATTGGCTTTAATGGTTCGAGCGAACGTCACCCCATTCATGACGGGCATGTGCATATCGACAATGGCAACCTGAAACGGGGTTCCTCCCTCTTGGGCTTCTTGTATGAGATGGAGTGCCTGAAGGGGAGTGGCTGCCGTGGTGACTTGCATACCCCAGTCTTTGGCGTATTCTTCCAACAGTTGGCGATTGACGGGATGATCATCGATACAACAGAGGCGTATTCCCTCTAACATTCTATTCTGGAGAATCGGAGCTTGACGAGATTGTTTGAGAAATTGTGCCGTAAACCAAAAGGTACTGCCCTGCCCAACCTGACTTTCAATATGGATCGTGCCGCCCATGCACTCCACCAACTTTTGACAAATGGCCAACCCGAGTCCAGTGCCTCCAAATCGTCGGGTGGTCGAGCTGTCGGCTTGTTGGAAGGGTTGGAACAGGCGCTGTTGCGTGCGTGAATCAATCCCCATGCCGGTATCCTTCACCTCTACCCGAACGGTGGCGGTTCCTACGGTTTCGTGAACCGGAGAAATCGTCATGGTCACGGCACCTTTTTTCGTAAATTTAATGGCGTTGCTGATCAGGTTCAGCAAGACTTGACGAAAGCGGCCCGGGTCCCCTCGTAGGGCTGTGGGAACGTGTGTCTCCACACGCCCGATCAATTCCAAATTCGCCGTTCCAGCTTTTTCGGCGAGGAGATCCAGGGTATCTTCCATGGCGACACGAAGATCGAAATCAATGGTTTCAAAATCTAATTTTCCGGCTTCAATTTTTGAGAAGTCCAAAATGTCGTTGATGATGGTCAACAACGCTTCGCCCGAATGACGGACAGTTTCGGCAAACTGATGTTGTTGGGCCGACAGGTTGGTATCCATGAGCAGCCCGGTCATCCCGATGATGCCATTCATGGGGGTTCGGATTTCATGACTCATGGTTGCCAAAAATTCACTTTTGGCTTTCGCGGCATGTTCGGCAGCCTCCTTGGCCTTCAGCATCGTTTCTTCAACCAGTTTTCGCTGGGTAATGTCCCTGACCAGTCCGTAAAAAAAGTAGGTGTCCCCCTTGATGATGGGAATAATGGAAAGCTCAATGGGAAATTCATGCCCTTCCTGATGTTGCGCAAGGAGTTCCAGCCGTTGATCGGTGGTCAATCCCGACCGTGTTTCGGCAAACTGTTTCAGGCCTTCTCGGTACGTTTCATGATTGTGTGGAGGAATGATGAGCTCGACGAGATCTTTCCCTATGACCTGTTCGTACGTCCAACCGAAAATTTCAGTCGCTTGAGGGTTCCATGTCAGAATTTTCCCTTCAGCGTTGATACTAATAATGCCGTCGAGTGCGTGGTCAATGAGATTTTGGGTCTGTTTCTCCATGTCCTTGAGGCGGAGTTCGCTCGTCTCGCGGAGATTGTCATAGAGTTGCTGCATTTCCTTAGAAGAGAGGGCGAGGGACCGCTCCAGTAATGCTCGACCTTGATCGGATTCCGTATAGGCATTGCTGATGCCCTCCAGTAGTTTGACCCACTTCTCGGGGGAAGGCGGAGCGGTCAGATCGTCCGCCCCTACACGTTTCAGTTGCCGTTTAAGAAGAGGATGCATGAGAACTTATTGTTCCGAAATGGTGGTTACGGTCATGGTTTGGTTATGAAGATTGCAGCGTCCGTTGGCATAGGGAGACAATTCGCCATAAGAATAAAACCCGATTTGCTGAGTCCCTTGCGGAAAGACTTCTAAGGTGGCTTCAATCTCCTCTTCGGCACGCTCGCCTAGTACCAGACGTCGTCCCACGCAGGTAATCGCGATGGCCAGGGTATTCTGTACGTCTTTCGAATTGGTTTGGAGTGCGGCCTCAGAGGCCCCCGTGATCAGCCGATCAAAATTTCCTCGCATGAGTTGCACTAAAGAGTCTTGCGGAATGTTCCCGGCAAAGGTCATCGATTGGTCGGTTTCATCCACGGCGAGAATGGTTCGCACGAGATAGTCATCGCCAGTCTCTTCTTGTTTTAAGGCCAAAGGAAAGAGAAGGGCTGTCGCCGGGAGTCCGCTGGCTCGCTCCCCAAGGTATTCCTTATAGAGCTCTAACGCCGGCTTCCCATCCAGTTCATAGAGTACGTTGTCTTTCGATCGTGTGACGCGACGCTCAGGGCCCAGATAGTCCCATCCTCCTTTTGATCCATGTCCCAACCGAATATGATCGCCATAGAACCCGACGGCGGTGACAAAACCTCCTGTTGGCGTATTGTTCCGGAGCACCCATGTTTGTTTGAAGCGATCACCATCTCCCGCGAGACCTCCGGTGATGACCACTGATTCGGGCAGCACTTCATTCATGCCGCGGATCAATTCACTGCCATTGACGGTCAGGCCATCGGAAAGGACCAAGACTCCTCGAAGGTCGGGCCGCATCAACTCGGTCGCTAATTGTTGCCCAACCTGAAAGGATTGAGATGATTCGGAAATCGGGATGGTGGTTGTTTGAACCGTGGTCCGTTCAAATTGCAGAATTCCTCCCACAAGACTCTCGTCTTTAATCTCACTGCCAAATACTTCCCCAGAGGTAGAACAGCCAATGATTGGAATGCCTGAAAACGTCTGACAGACCTCCTGAACGCGGGCAGGGGATTCTAGGAAACTTGAGGCCCCAAATAAAATAACCAGGGACTGCTGTGGGTCCTGGACAAAATCTGGGCGAATGATCGAGGGGTTGGTTTGATCAAGGCAAAATGTCTGGACGTTCATGCATGCTCCTTATGGCGTTGAATAATTCGCAAGATGGCTCTTCCGAAAAGATGGCTCGATTTCGACAGACAACCCCTTAGGAGGGTGTATCGTGTTTTTTCGGTTTTTTTCGAAGAAATCTGAACGGGGATCTCGACTGAAGGGAAATTTTTGTGAGGCGTCCCTGGATTGAGGTCGGGCGAGGGATGCCGTTAGCGACTTTTTTCAACAGTCCCACTAGGGAATCGAGGAGGGTAGGGGCTGAGGGTGTTCTGCCGGAGTTTGGTGGGTGAGCCGTGCGAACAGTTTTTTCCGAGTCGAATAGAAGGCGGGTTGGTCTTCTGACAGTTTCAGAAATTTCCCATAATATTGGTTGGCTAATCGCGCATTGCCCAATTGTTCATAGGCATACCCCATATTCAGATGAATGTGGGGGAGATCAGCCTCTAGCGTTTCAGCTTGCCGCAATTCGTGGATGGCCAGTTGATAATCCCCCCGTTGTTGAGCCACAAGGGCACGCTGGATCCACAATTGGGGCACTTTGTCATTTCTCGCTAATCCACTCAGAAAAAATTGATCGGCTTGTTCCATGTCGCCATTACCCAGGAGTGCCGTGCCCATCCAAAACCAGGGCTGCCATTGCACGGGTGGGTCATGAAACAGGGGAGATAATAAGGCCACCGCGCCTTCGTACTCTCCTGATCGAATCAGTTTTTGAGCATGACGTAATCGATTGGCCTGCGTGGGTTGTGCGGGAGTGGCTGTGGGAAGCCCGGTATGAGTCGATTGCTGTCGCGCTTCCAAGGCGGCCAGAGTGACTGGTCTAGGGGCAGCCTCTTGCTCTGGTTTCGTGGATTTGATGAAGTCTTCCGTCTCAATCATTTCTTCATTCAGAGCCAAGACGACCCTCTCAGGAGATTGTATTTCACCTGTATGGTCCTTGTCGCGAATCTTTGTGTGTGCCAATTCAGATCGTTCCGTTGCGATTGGTCCTGCACTCCTGGTAGGCGGTGGTTCTTCAGAGGCGTCCGGTGAGGAGACGGGCAATTTCTCCACGCCGCTGACCGGTTGGTCTACCGTGTGAGAAAGGGTGGGTGATGCGGGTGCAGATGCGGACTCTCTGGGTTGGGTTGAGGAAACGTTGTGAGTTCTCACCTCAGTTGGCCGGGGCATTACGACCGTATTTTGAGGTAAGGCTGAAGCGATGACCGTGCCGGTGTTTTCGTTTTCCGGTTTCTGTGGGTGTTCAACGTTCGATAGAGCTTTTGAATCTGGTAATAGGGGGGCGTCGGCGACATCAGCGACACGGCTTGCTAGTGCTTGAGGCACAAAAACTGGATTTTCAAGAAGGTCAGGCCCGTTGGTGAGCATGAGAGGGCCATTCACGTGAGCCTGTGTGTTGGGTGCCAGCCCAAAGTCCAAGTGGCCACCGATCCAAAATGCGGCAACGGCTAGACCACCTAAGGTTATCGTCATCCCCACCATCACGAGTAAAAATCCGAATGGCGAATCTTTTCGATGCCGTCCTGCTCCTTCGCCCTTATTGAAGATAGGCCGTGCATCTCCTTCGGCCTTCGAATCCGGTGGGGACTCTTCAGATTGCGTCTGGAGGCGCTTCAATGTGTCGGCAATAATGCTCATCTTTTGAATCGTGAAAAGTTAGAAGTGAGTAGCAAGCAGATAGGATCGTAAGGCGTCAAGCGTGAGGGGGTGAAGGGAAGGATTCCTAAGATATTTTCGCCTAACGCCTGACGCTTTACGGTTTTTATATTACCCATTATTAATTCACTTGAGAAATTCTTGTGACGCTTTCCAGGCTAAGTAATGCCCAATGACTGTCTGATTCTTTGCAAACGCTCCGAGTAAGGCCCGGTCGCACAGTTGATTAATCCGTCGGGGTACTCCTCCTGATAGCCAATAAATGAGCCAGGGCACTCCGGTTTGAAATCGCACGCGATCTCCCTGCTGGACCTTTTGTATGCGATGGTCGATATAGTCGCGAGTTTCTCGGTAGCCAAAGGGCTGCAGGCGATAGCGCACGCTAATACGTTGCCGCAAGGGGCGAAAGCATCGAGCGGCGAGTTTCTGCTCGAGTTCTGGTTGTCCGACCAACAATAAGCACATCAATTTGTCTTTTTCGGTATCTAGATTCGACAACAGACGAAGGCCTTCCAGAACTTTCCCGCTTAAACGGTGGGCCTCATCGACTAACACCACCACTCGTTCTCCGCCTTCAGCCAAACGAAGTAAGAGTTTAGGGAGTTCTCGTTGCAAGGCTCCCAAGGATCGATCTTCCGGGAGCGTTCCTGTGAGATCTTCATAGATCGATGCGAGCAAGTCACCATATGACTGATCTGGATTCAGTAAGTAGGCAAAGCGAACCCCGTCTGGCGGATGTCGAAGTAGATGTCGGCACAACAATGTTTTTCCCAATCCCACTTCTCCGGTCAACATCGTAAAGCCGCCGCTGGCAATCCCAAAGTGGAGATGGTTCAAGGCTTCCATATGATGACTGCCCGGGAAAAAGAAATCGGTATCCGGTGTGAGCCGAAAGGGCGGTTCGGTCAGCCCTAAGTCCTGGTAGCACAGGTGTAAATCAAGTGTGGTCATGAGGTGGATTTCATAATTTTTGGAGAAATAAAGATGACGAGTTCGCTTTTGGTTTTCACGGTATAGGTGCCCGTGAAGAGTCTGCCAAGAAAGGGGATGTCCCCTAAAATAGGAACCTTGCGCTCGGTTTCCGACGATTCTTCTTGGATGAGTCCGCCGATGATGATCATTTCTCCATCTTTGAGACGGACGAGCCCTGAAGATTGCTTGACATCTAAAATGGGGGCCGTGGCCGTTTTGAGCGGAGATTCAGTGATATCGCGCAGGCGGGAAATGATGGGTGTGACATCCAACATGATCCATCCATCCTGGGAGATTTGCGGGGTCACGGACAAGACTAACCCTACCGTGACGGAGCGCGCTTGTTCGGTCACAATATTGCCGCTTCCCGCTGTTCCTTGTGAAACGGTCGAGGTGAAGAAGGGTTGATCTGTGGCCACCTTAATGAGGGCGGGCTGGTTGTTCATGGTCACGACGCGAGGTTGCGAGATCACACGAAGTTCGCCCTGTTCCTGGAGCGCTTCTATCACTCCGTCAAAACTCGAGTCCGAAAAGGAAATCGCAGTGGTGGCGGCTTTGGCGATAAACCCGCCAAATGGTGCGGTGATAATAGAGGCTGAGGTCCCAATGAGTCCTGAGGAATCTCCCAAAAAATCAACCCGGTTCCAATCGATCCCCAGGCTGTAATTGTCATTCAAATTCACTTCATAAATGCGGGCTTCAATTTGGACTTGCCGGTGTAAGGCTTGATGGACCGATTTCAGGAAGTCTTCAATTTCATCCACGCGTTGGTACCAATCGGTCACTTGAATCGTCCCCGAAAGGCGATTAATCACTAAACGCCCGTCCTTGGACATGAGGGTGTGGATTTGCTTTTCCAATTCCTCCCAAAACTTGATTTCATCTTGTTGGTTGACGGTGATTTGGCCCGTCTCCTGTGATCCGCTTCCTCCCGTTGATCCCGAATTCATTTGCGCGTGGTTTTGCCCGGTGCCCCCTCGGATCAGTCTGATGTAATCGACATTCATGCTTCCGGTTTTGAATTTTCGGACCTGAATGAGGTTGTCCTGGTGATCCCAGTAATATCCATGAGCTTCCAATAGTGCGGACATCGCCTGTTCGAGCGGGAGAGCATGAAAATCGACGGTCACCGATCCCAAGATCTCTGGTCCGGACACGATATTCAATTGGTTGCTTCGAGCGAAGAGCGCCAGGGCATCAACCAGAGGGAGTTCGTGTGCACGAAATGAATAGAGTGGGCCTAATGCCGGAAGGATCGGAGATCCGTCGCCTTGAATGTCGCTGCTGAGTAACATGCGATCTTCGAGGGAAAAGACCGCACCCGGGGCTTTGATCGCGGTTGGGATGGCCGATGGAACGAACGGTGCCTCCAATGTCGGTATCGCCGAAACTTGCGCAGTTGGAACGCCTTTGTCTGGTGTGACCGTGGTGCAGCTCGAGAGGGTGAGCATACCCCCAATGAATAGGGCCCTGATCATGAATAGAGGGCAATGGTTCTGCGTGGGTTGGACTGGCGGATTGTTCATAGAGTTACATTCTGATTAGGACATGGTCTTCTTTGAAAAGGTTAAAAATTCTTTCTTCCCATGACGGGTCAGCCAGACGCCTTTAAGCTGAATAGAAACGACGTGATAGCCCTCGATTATGTCTCCCTCATAGACCACGTGACGATTGATCACGGCACTTCGTTGTTGCGCTTCGATGGCGACCGCTTTCAGGGCCAGACTGTTGGTGGCGGATATGGGAGGCCTCGAGATGAACGGTTGAGATGATGCCGAAGGCCTCACGCTTGGTTGCGCCCTTTGGGCGACGGTCATTGGTGCAAATGGATCCCGTGTTGGATGTGTGTGCCAATGAGTGGCCGCTTCCTCATGGGTTGACGGTGACGGAGTGACGATTGTTGACGGGGCGACCTCTTCCTCGGACGAAGAGGGGCTTGAAAATGGTTGTGTCGGATCTGAGTTTGCCCCCATGATGTTGTGATATACAGCCACGCCGGCCAAAAGACACAGGCCGAGCATGACGATGGGGTTGTTTAAAGCGAGACGGAATCGTGTGCTTTCATCCATGTCGTTAACCCTACCGTAAAATGTGTGGCTTTGATCCCGTCACCGTTGATGGTGATTTCTTGAATGTCAATCCGAGGGCCTGACTGTTCCAGGCCCTGAAGGAATTGTAGAAAATCCCGATATCCACTTCCTTCCTGAGACGACGTGAGATGCAGCTCAAGAGGAAGAATGGTGACCCCTTCAATCGGAGGGGAAGCCGGTTGTGGCTTTTGGATTTGATAGTACATGTGAAGGGCCAATCGTTCCCCTTGTTCCTGAAGTGTCTGGGCCCATTGAGTTAAATGGGTAAAATCCCGAATCAACAACTGGTCGGCTTTGGCCAGGTTGGTCTGCAGGGCTACCGGTTCGGCATCCCGGTATTGAAGGGCAATCCCAGAAATTTCTTGTTCCAAATCCGTACGGGTTTGGAGAGCGCGTTGACCGTTGAACACTTCCCCGAGTTTGTCCAGGCTGATCCAGCCGATCATGATCAGACTCCCTGCCAACATGATGGCGATGAAGAGCGTTTTATTTTCGGACAGGGCCATACTCAGTTGTGACCAGAAGGACTTCATAAGAAGGTTCCTGTTAACGTCCATTGGTAGTGAGGTTGTGCCGTTTCTTGTCCGGCTTGCACATTCGTTTGGTGTAAGAGGTGATCTCGCCATCCCTCCTGCACGTGAACATGGTAGGGCCCTTGCGCCAATTCTTGAACCACGTTCTCTAGCAGAAGTAATGTCGAAGAAAGAGTGGTTGAGGCTCTCCCAGCTAATTCCAGATCCCACATACCATTCGTGCGCTTGATCACGGTTTTATGCAGGATGATCTGAGAGGGAATGACGTTTCCCAAATAACTCAGTAAGGGCCCTTCTAGTGAGGGGAAGTTCTTGTCAGTAATCGCGTGGACCCATTGTTGGTGGGTGCGGACGGTGACGAGTTTATTCATCCATTCTTGCCGATGTTGTTGAAGTGTGAGCGCTTGAATGGTTGCGGTTTGGAATCGTTCTTGATTTTTTACCACGTATCCTTGGAGCGTTCCGGTCAATCCAATGCTCACAATGAGAAACCCCAGGATGGCCGCCGCGAGGGTTTTGGAGAGTAATTTTTTTAATGGGGCCTGCCGAACCTCCAATGGCGTGAAGTTATTGCTCAGATTGCGGGGAAGTGTGGCCCCTACCCAAAGCCAGTATTTCCAATCGGGTTTGATGGGACATGGGAGAATCGGTGTTGAAACGTGAGGTTGGACTTCTTCTAACGTCAATCGCTCGTCTTCCCCTAAAAACCAAATATGCGGGATATTCACATTGGTCTGTTGCGTAATGAACATGATCGTGCGATTGACTTCTGTTCCCACCCTCTCTCCTAAGGGAACCCAATCTTGCACGGGAGCCAGGTGTCGAGTGAGAAGGAGACGCCCATTCTCTCCCCCGGCGATAAAGCTGACTTTTCCTTCGAACAGGCTGATCAGAATGGTGGCTTCTCCCGGTTCAATTGGCAGAGCACTCAATTGACTTTCTGCGAGGGCGGAAACCGGAGCGAGTTGTTCGAGCTCCAGACCTAAATTGTCACACACTTCCACAATGTCATCGATAAATCGTTGGGGGAAAATCTCGAGATGGACCGTTTGCTTCCCTTTCCCTTGAATGCCGAGCGAATACCGCCATGAGGCACCTCCTTCGAAGGATTTTTCCTGTTGGGCTCTTCGTTCAAGAATGGGAGCCAGATCTGCGAGGGACATCGTCGGAAGTTGAAGGGTGAGTGACAGACATCGCCTGTCTTCAATTAACAGGGAAATGCGTGTGCCAGGGAATTGGGTCTGCTGAATCGCCTCCGCAATGGCCGGTTCTAACAGGGCAATGTTGACGATGATTCCCGGCCTTTCCCAACTCTGATCGATGGTATCGTTGACATAGGACAAGGCCCTGAACCGCCCATTGATTAAGCTCACACTCAATACGGTGTTCCCTTTTCGTGAGATAACTTTTCCAAACCGATCCGAAACCTCCATGATGGCTGGCCAGAAATGTTCTTTCGGTGAGAAGTGGGTGAAGGCAACAGTCATCGTGTAGACATTTTCTAGGGGGCGTAACACCCGCTGCTGATCACTCGCCATTGAGATCCGCTCGGGCAATCAGGATCGAATTGATATCCGGCGTCTGTCGTCAAGGTCCATTGTATTTCTGCGGTTCCAAAGGTATTGGCTTCATCGAGTGCCACGGTCGTTCCTGTAAGATGATAGGTCGCTCGTGAAGCCAGGGTGCCTCCACCTGAATTGGTGGGAGACCCGTCTACGGCGTAACTCCCTCCAACGCCATCAGCAGACAGACTGAGTAGGTGCAGGAGTTGTCCAAACTGTCCCCGATGGATCTTCAGGTCTGGCGTTCCAGTTTCATCGGTATTCCACCAGGTTTCAAATTCCGCATCGGTGGTGATCGAGGGATTGGCCTGTTGGGTTAAATTCGTGATGAGTAAAAATCGGGAATCTGCCAGGGACGCAGGCGTGATCCCCGTGGCGTTGGTATAACCACTGATGTTCGGCTGCACGAAGAAATACCGCAGAAATCCGTTGGCATTGTTTGTGAGTTGTCCTAAGGAAACGGCTACGTAGTCGGGGCTTAGAGCAGCCAGATTCGAGGGTAATGACCGTGTTTGTCGGATGAACAGTTCGATGCCTTGGGCGATATTCGCCAATTGATGATCTTCAGCATCCCGTCTGGCGCTCCGCAGTTGATTGATCACATTGGGCGTAATAAAGCTGGCCAGAATGGCTAATATGGCTAACACACCAATGAGTTCTACCAGCGTGAAGCCGGTAGAAGACGTGAGGCGTGAGGCGTGAGGCGTGAGGAGAACAACTTCTAGGTGTGCCGTTCTTTGTTCTCTCGTTTTAATACCTCGATTTTTGATTCTTTCTAACATGTGCCCAAATTCCCTATGGTGCTCGGCTCGAACGCATACACGTTTCTTCTCCCAGCAGATTTTGCCGGGTACACCTCTCCTTCATCTGTCGGAGTTTGGGAAGCCAATCTTAATTGAAAACCTTGAGGAAGCATGGCGTGTGGAGTAAGGCGTGAGGGGAAAAGAATAGTGAGTAGTCTAGAAAAAGAAGAAGCCAATACAGCGGTTGCTCCTTACATTTCATTCCTCACTGGAGTTAGTTCCAGCTGATTTCGATGTTGTCCACAAGCAAGAAACGACTCACGTTCCCTGAGCGTACAAATTGAATCTGAGTGTTTGCAGCAATAAAGGCCGTCATGTCAAAGCTTTGCGGGACTTGGCTGGCGTCGCTCCCGTTCATGGTATAGGTCTGAAGGTTGGTCCACGATGCTCCGCCATCTCCTGAGGCTTGGACTTTAATATTTCCTCCGTTGCTTCCGGCAGTCCGGAGGTAACTAAAGGTGAGGGTGGCTGTCGCGGCTCCGGTGAGATTGGCTTCTCGGCTGACGGATGTTGCCGAGCCGCCTCCACCTCCGCCCAATTGGAAACAGTTGCCTGCTGCACATTGTGGATTCGCCACCACCTGCATTTTCCCACTTGTTGGGCCATCAGCTTCCCCCGATTCTTGCCAGTCGTTCACCCAGTTTTGTCCCCCATTGTTTCCGTTGTAAGCCATGATGGTGAATTCATCTCTCACGGTTCCGAAACTGCCACAATTTGGATCCAGAGGATTCCATTGTTTAGTCGTTGGGCAAAAAGGATCGAACCAATACGCGGTGTTGGTCGTGAGGACAAATTGAACGTTCGGGAGAGAATAGGTTGCTGCCTCATCAAACCCGACGATGGTGCCGACGAGGTGCAGGGCACTGTGGGTGGGAAGCAAGCCTCCTCCGGAATCGGTTGCCGGTGTCATACTAATGAAAAAACTGGCCCCGTTGCCTTCAGGTGTGATCGTTAAGGAATAGAATAAATGTCCCACATTCCTTCGGTAAATGTGGAGATTGGGGATGACGGTTTCATCCATGGTCCACCATGTTTCGAATTCAGCCGGTGTGGTGATGAGGGGTGCGGCGTCCTGTGTGAGGTTGGTAATAAGGAGGAATCGAGTGTCGACCACTTCAGCTGGCGTGAGGCCGATACGATTAGTAAAACCGGCCATGGTGGGATGGACGGCGTAATAGCGGGGAAACCCATGGGCATTGTTGGCTAATTGCGTGGCCGAAAACGGCACATAATCCGGGACGAGACTGTTCAAGGAGGGTGGAAAGGTTTTGTTCTGTTTCAGATATGTTTGAATCCCATCGGCCATTCGCTGCAAGTGGAGACGCTCCGTTTCTTGATGACGACGATCAACATTTTTGATGAAGGCGGGGCTGACGAGTGATAACCCGATGGTGATCACAGCCAGGATTCCAATAACGGCGATGAGGGAAAAGCCTCCTTGACGGATGCCAGGCAAGGAGATGGAGGACGCGTTCAGGTCTTGGCGCGGCATGTGCCCTCTGACACCTTCACTTGATCCCCCCCATGAGACTCATCATGGGCATGAAGAGTGCGAGGGCGACAATCCCCACGATCCCTATTAAGCCTAGTGTGATCACGGGTTCCAAAATCCCAAAGATTTTTTTCACTCGCCGTGGAATTTCTCGATTATAGTAATCGGCCACGTTCATGAGCGTTTTGGGTAAGTTTCCCGTCGTTTCTCCCACGGAGATCATTTGGATCATCATGGGTGGAAAGATGGGGTATCGTTGAAGGGAAGCATGAATTGTCGAACCTTCGGCAATACTGCGTTGCACATGCTGAAGGGCGTCTGATACGACCCGATTGCCAACTAGCCCACGACATAATTCCAGGCATTGGAGCACGGGGATTCCTGCCCGATACAACACGGCAAAATTTTGCACAAATTTTGACAAGGTCAACATTCGGAGTAATTCTCCCACCACCGGCAGCTGCAAAATGATACGGTCACGCCAGCTTGGGAATCCGGTGAAAAATTTTCGTCCCACCCACCAGGCCAGTGGGGTAATAAGAAGAACTGGCATCCAAAACATCCAGTTGTTGACCATGAATTCACTGATTCCGATGACGAGAACCGTGACCAAGGGAAGAGGCACATGGAGGTCATGGAGTACCGGAATAAATCGTGGAATGACGAAGGTAAATAAGAGGATCAGTAACCCGGTTACGGCAAAAATGACAATGCTGGGATAGATGGTCGCCTGGCGGACATCGCCTCGGATTTGTTCGGCCCAGTCTAAATATCGTTCCAATTCCTTGAACGTATCGGCCAAGGTGTCACTTTCTTCCCCAGCCTGGACGAGGTTGGTTACCTGCGGGGGGAACACGTTGGGATGTTGCTTCATGGCCGCCGCTAGAGGGCTGCCAGCCTCTACCTGTTGAAAAACGGCGTGAAGGGTCGAACGTAATTGAAGATTCGGGGATTCCTCGGACAAGTTTTTGACGGCTTGTGAAAGGGGGATGCCGGCGTCTAATAAGGTAAACATATGGGTAGAAAATTCTAGGAGATCGCGGGGTTTTATCTTGCCCCGTTTGCCAATAGGCGAGGAAGCCTTGGGTTTGGCCTCGAGCGCTCGAACAAGCCAAAGCCCCATATCCTGGAGGCGCTGTTCCAATTGCGAGAGGTCGAGTGCGGTCATTTCACCCTCGGCCGGGTTGCCTTGTGCATCAATGGCGCGGTAATGGAAATTAGCCACCGGTGACCCTCAAGACTTCTTCGATGGTGGTGATGCCGTTGAGCGCTTTCTGCAATCCATCGAGGAACATCGTGGGCATACCCTGTTTCTGAAGGATGGCTTGCATGGCCGGAATATCGGGTCCATGGACGATGGGGTCGTGGAGTTGTTCCGTGACTTCGATGATTTCATAAATTCCGGCTCGTCCTTTATAGCCGGTGTTATTGCAGGCGCGGCATCCGGTTCCCGCCCATAATTGATGTGGAGCCTTATTGGGCCATTCAATCTTGAGTTCTTGTAACACCTGTTCCGAGTCGGTCCGTTCGGCTTTGCATCCGGGACAAATACATCGAACGAGTCGTTGCCCAATAATCGCGGTGAGCGCGGATGCAATGAGAAAGGGCTCGATGCCCATATCAATAAGTCGAGGGATCGCTCCGAGCGCATTGTTGGTGTGCAGGGTGGAGAAGACCAAATGTCCGGTTAAGGCTGCGCGCATGGCCAGATCAGCCGTTTCTTGATCGCGGATTTCACCAACTAGAATCACATCGGGATCTTGCCGAAGGAGAGCCCGCAGTCCGGCGGCAAACGTCATCTCAATGTCAGGATTGACTTGCGTTTGGCGGATCATGGGCATTTGATATTCAATCGGATCCTCAAGCGTAAACACGCTTTTTTCTTTGGCATTGACATGACGAAGGGCTGTATACAAGGTGGTGGTTTTCCCGCTCCCGGTTGGTCCAGTCACCAAAATGATGCCATGGGGTCGTTGGATCAGGGTCTGAACACGGCTTTGGTCTTTGGAGGTAAACCCTAAAGCCCGAAATTCCAATTTGAGGGATCCTTTGTCCAGGATTCGAAGGACGAGACTTTCCCCAAAATTTGTGGGAAGGGTGGATACGCGAAGGTCGATGCGGCGGGTCCCCAAGGCAAATGAAATTCGTCCATCCTGCGGTGTGCGTTTTTCGGTCAGATTTAAGTTGGCCATGAGTTTCAAACGAGCGGTGATGGGGGCCTGGAGGGGTTTGGAAATGAGCAGCTCCTGGGCCAGAATTCCATCGATTCGCATGCGAATGCGTAAATATTGTTCGTCCGGTTCGATATGAATATCAGTCACCCGGGCTTGAATACCCGCTGTTATCAATTGATTGCAGAGGCGAATCAACGGGGCTTCTTTACTCGCATCCTCTCCAAGATCTGAAAAGCCTTTCTCGGCCAACTCATCGAGAAGGTTTTTAATCGATTCGGCGTGGGCATAATGGCCTTCAATCGCTTCCGAGATTTCCTGGACAGGGGCCGTTTGGGTATTGACGTTGAGGCCCGTGTGGTTTTCAATCGTATCCACCGCGACGATATTTAACGGGTCAGCCATGGCGAGTTCTAGGACACCTCCGCGTTTGCCGATGGGGAGGACTTGGAACTGTGCAGCCATTTCGTAGGGAACAAGATTCAGAATTTCCGGAGGAATAAACCTGGTCGAGAGATCGACCATGCCGGTTTGAGCGCCTTCAGCGAGATAGTGTGCTAGTACCTTTTCGGTAATAAACCCCAGGCTCACTAAGGTTTGCCCGAGCATGAGGCCATTGCGTTTGGCTTCTCGCAGCGCTAAATCTAACTGCTCTGGTGAAATCCACCCATCCTGCTGAAGTAAGGTGCCTAATTGGGGTCTGGGCGTGGAGGTTTGGGGAGCAGTGGTGGTTGACATCGCAGGGTCACTCATCTGGAGTTAGGGAGCTATCCCAGCAAGTGCCCGGGTATGAGAGAGGGTTAAGAGCCGTGCATAGCGAAGGTGCTGAGACGCCATG
>Ga0224506_10000811_pt1 | contig 24419 bp, 34 predicted proteins | sample SF_Jan12_sed_USG_2_FD_169108 | JGI IMG/M metagenome (GOLD analysis project Ga0224506, IMG submission 169108) | Sediment microbial communities from San Francisco Bay, California, United States - SF_Jan12_sed_USGS_8_1 | ecosystem: Environmental > Aquatic > Marine > Sediment | place: USA... | reverse complement strand
TGAAGGCCGGCCAGGATATCGATTTCCTCGCTGCCGAGTGAAGACATAAGGATCAGTAAAGATGGCTATTGTAAAGACAAAACCAACTTCACCCGGTCGTCGCTTCGTCGTCAAGGTTGTGAATAAAGAGTTGCACAAAGGTGCACCTCATGCAGCCCTGTTAGAAAAGAAGTCAAAAACCGGTGGTCGTAACAATGCAGGCCGTATCACTACCCGTCATCGTGGTGGTGGTCATAAACAGCATTATCGTGTAATCGACTTTAAGCGTAATAAAGATGGTATTCCTGGTAAAGTAGAACGCTTGGAATATGATCCGAACCGAACCGCATTCATTGCCTTGGTTCTGTATGCAGATGGCGAGCGTCGTTATATTCTAGCTCCGAAGGGTGTTAGTGCCGGGACTGAAATAATGTCTGGTAGCGATTCACCTATCAAAGCCGGTAATTGCTTGGTATTGCGTAGCATACCAGTCGGTTCCACAGTTCATAACATTGAATTGAAGCCTGGCAAGGGTGGCCAAATGGCCCGAAGTGCTGGAGCCTCAGCTCAGCTGGTAGCGCGTGAGGGAGCTTATGCCACCCTGCGTTTACGCTCCGGCGAAATGCGTAAGGTCCACGTTGATTGTAAAGCTACAATCGGCGAAGTGGGCAACTCTGAACACAGCCTACGTAAATTAGGTAAAGCCGGTGCTGCGCGCTGGCGTGGTGTTCGTCCCACCGTTCGCGGTGTGGCCATGAACCCTGTTGACCATCCACATGGTGGTGGTGAAGGCCGTACCTCTGGTGGTCGTCATCCTGTATCCCCCTGGGGTATGCCCACTAAGGGTTACAGGACTCGTTCGAATAAACGTACGGACAAGTTTATTGTTCGTCGTCGTGCTAAGTAAGTGAGAGGCAAACGATGCCACGTTCAATAAAGAAAGGCCCGTTTATAGATCTGCACCTGTTGAAGAAGGTTGAAGATGCTATTGCAAATAGTGTCAAACGTCCTATCAAAACATGGTCACGTCGTTCCATGATCAGTCCCGACATGATCGGGTTAACGATTGCAGTCCATAACGGCAAGCAGCATGTGCCAGTGTTAATTTCAGATAACATGATTGGTCACAAGCTTGGTGAGTTTGCGCCGACCCGTACATACAAGGGTCACGTAGCAGATAAGAGATCTCGATAGGAGACATGAAGATGGAAGTAGCTGCTAAGTTAACTTTTGCTCGTATCTCCGCTCAAAAGACACGACTGGTCGCTGATCAGGTTCGTGGCTTATCTGTGGATAAGGCGCTGCAAACTTTAGCCTTCAGTCCTAAAAAGGCTGCAGGGATTGTCAAAAAGGTTCTGGAATCTGCGATTGCCAATGCCGAGCACAACGATGGTGCTGACATTGATGAATTAAAGGTTTCCAAAATTTTCGTTGACGAAGGTCCGACCCATAAGCGCATGCGTGCACGTGCTAAGGGTCGTGGTAATCGAATCTTGAAACGCACCAGCCACATTACTGTGGTTGTGGGCGAGAAGTAAGAGAGGCAGGGCATGGGTCAGAAAGTACATCCGACTGGTATACGCCTCGGTATTGTTAAGGATTGGACATCCAAGTGGTATGCGTCTTCTAAAGATTACGCAGATCTCCTTAATACCGACCTGAAAGTACGTGCATTTTTGCAGAAGAAACTGGCTAGCGCTTCCGTAAGTCGCATCCAGATTGAACGTCCTGCACGTAACGCACGTATTACCATTCATACCGCCCGTCCAGGTATTGTGATTGGTAAAAAAGGCGAAGATATCGATCGCTTGCGCGGTGAAGTCTTCAAAATGATGGGGTGTCCCGTACACATCAATATTGAAGAAGTACGTAAGCCTGAGCTGGATGCAACTCTGGTCGCGCAGAGCATCGCTCAGCAGCTTGAGAAGCGCATAATGTTTCGACGTGCGATGAAGCGAGCTGTTCAGAACACCATGCGTATTGGTGCACAAGGTATTCGTATCAATGTTGCAGGCCGTTTGAATGGTGCTGAAATCGCTCGTACTGAATGGTACCGCGAAGGTCGTGTGCCGCTCCACACCCTGCGTGCTGATATTGATTACGGTACAGCAGAAGCCCTTACTACTTACGGCATCATCGGTATTAAGGTTTGGATCTTCAAGGGTGAAATCCTCGAGAAGGTAGACTTCAACGCCGTCACTAGCGCCGATAAGGGCGCAGCGAAGAAGTAGGGGAGACGATAATGCTGCAACCAAAACGCACCAAATACCGTAAGGTTCAAAAAGGTCGTAACCGTGGTCTGGCCCAACGTGGTGGCACCGTAAGTTTCGGCGAATTTGGCCTTAAGGCTCTAGAACGTGGTCGTATCACCGCCCGTCAGATCGAAGCGGCTCGTCGTGCGATGACTCGTAAGGTCAAACGTGGTGGTAAAATCTGGATCCGCACGTTCCCAGATAAGCCCATTACTGAAAAGCCACTGGAAGTTCGTCAGGGTAAAGGTAAGGGTAATGTAGAATACTGGGTCTGTGAAATACGCCCCGGTAAAGTACTTTATGAAATGGATGGTGTTACAGAAGAACTGGCTCGTGAGGCGTTTCGCCTGGCTGCAGCCAAGCTGCCTCTTAAGACCACCTTCGTTACCCGGACGGTGCTGTAATGAAAGCCAGTGAACTGAGAGAGAAGAAAGCGGAAGAGCTGACAAGTGAAATGCATGGCCTGTTACGTGAGCAGTTTAATCTGCGCATGCAGCGTGCAACCGGTCAGTTGGGTAAGCCCCACCGCATCAAAGAGATCCGTCGTGATATCGCACGTATCAAGACAGTCCTGAATGCTAAAGCAGGTGACGCGAAATGAGCGAAGCTAAATCTAGCCGCACCCTGACTGGTCGTGTTGTAAGCAACAAAATGGACAAAACCATTACGGTTTTGATCGAACGTAAAGTTGCTCATCCCTTATATGGGAAATTCGTTAAGCGCTCCACCAAGGTGCATGCGCATGATGAAAACAACGACTGCCAAGAAGGTGATGTTGTAACCGTGGCCGAGTGTCGTCCGCTTTCCAAGAATAAATCCTGGAAGCTGGTAGAAGTTGTCACTCGCGCAAGTTAAGAAATTACATGTTTAACAGATAGTTAGGTTCGAGCTACAGATCTGCTTCGAACCGGCTAAGCCCATTTCTAAAAAGATTTGGGCTTGGCGCGTTTTAGTGGTATTATTTGCCGCCCATTTCGCAGGCTATGCGTTAAACGATACACCGTTTTGACTCGGAGATAGTCATGATACAGATGCAGACACAACTGGATGTAGCGGACAATAGTGGTGCCCGTAGAGTCCAGTGTATTAAGGTTCTGGGTGGCTCAAAGCGCCGCTACGCCGGTATAGGCGACATCATAAAAGTGAGCATTAAAGAAGCCATTCCTCGCGGTAAAGTGAAGAAGGGCGATGTCTATAATGCGGTTGTCGTGAGAACCAGAAAGGGTGTACGTCGCCCTGATGGCTCACTGATACGCTTTGATGGAAATGCTGCGGTTCTCTTGAACGCTAATCTGCAGCCAATTGGTACTCGTATCTTCGGTCCAGTGACACGCGAATTGCGCACGGACAATTTTATGAAGATTATTTCTCTGGCACCTGAAGTGCTCTAGAGGTAGACAATGAGAAAGATCAAAAAAGGTGACGAAATAGTCGTCACAGCCGGTAAAGATAAAGGTAAGCGTGGAACTATTCTGCGTGTGGTGGATGATAAGCGTATCGTCGTTGAAAACGTCAATATTGCTAAAAAACATCAAAAGCCGAATCCTAATCTCGGCGTTGCTGGTGGAATCGTGAATATTGAGATGCCTTTGGCTGTCTCCAATGTCATGTTATTTAACCCGGCAACAGGTAAGGGTGATCGCGTAGGATTTAAGATCCTTGAAGACGGTCGTAAGGTTCGTTTTTTCAAGTCTAACGACGAAGTCGTAGACTCGTAATTCAGGTAAGAACGATGGCGAGATTGCAAGAATTCTACCGTGATACTGTAGTTAAACAGTTGCAAGACCAGTTTAAGTACAAAAGTGTTATGGAAGTACCGCGAATTACCAAGATTACCCTGAATATGGGCCTTGGTGAGGCGATCGGTGACAAGAAAATTATTGAACGCGCAGTGGCAGACATGGTGTTGATCTCTGGTCAGAAGCCTGTAGTTAATAATGCCCGCAAATCAGTCGCTGGATTTAAGGTTCGTGAAGGTTGGCCTATAGGTTGTAAGGTTACTTTACGTAGCCAACGTATGTACGAATTTATGGATCGCTTGGTTAGTATTGCCATCCCGCGTATACGTGACTTCCGTGGTCTTAATCCTAAGTCTTTCGATGGTCGTGGTAACTATAGTATGGGTGTTCGTGAACAGATCATCTTTCCAGAGATCGACTACGACAAAATCGATGCTATCCGTGGTATGGACATTACCATTACAACTACTGCCAAAAGTGATGAGGAAGGTCGCGCCCTGTTAAAGGCGTTTAACTTCCCGCTTAAGGGTTGAGGAAAGAGTTATGGCAAAGCAGAGTATGATTAACCGTGAGAACAAGCGAGCTAAAATGGTAGCGAAGTATGCTACTAAGCGCGCCGAACTTAAGGCGATAATCAAAAATCAAGCCAGTAGTGATGAGGCGCGTGAAGAAGCGCAAATCAAACTACAAAAAATGCCTCGTGATGCTAGCCCTGTGCGCCAGCAGAATCGTTGCGCCTTGACCGGACGACCTCACGGTTTTTACCGTAAGTTTGGACTTGGTCGTAATAAGCTGCGCGAGCATGTAATGCAGGGTGACGTGCCTGGTGTTCATAAGGCCAGCTGGTAAGAATTTAGGAGTAGCTCCGAATGAGTATGAGTGATCCCATTGCTGACATGCTTACCCGCATCCGTAACGGACTGGGCGCAGGAAAGTCAGAAGTTGTAATGCCTTCTTCCAAATTAAAAGTGGCTATTGCCAACGTTTTAAAGGATGAAGGTTATATTGCAGGTATTGCCGTAGAAGGTGATGTTAAGCCTGTAATGAAGGTTACACTGAAGTATTTTCAGGGTAAGCCTGTAATCGAAATGATCAAGCGTGTGAGTCGTCCTGGTCTGCGTCAGTTTAAGGGTCGTGATGAACTGCCTAAAGTTAGCGCCGGGTTGGGTATTGCCATTGTCTCTACACCCAAGGGTGTGATGAGCGATCGAGCAGCTCGTAAAGCAGGTGTTGGCGGCGAAGTAGTCTGCTACGTCTTTTAATAGGTGGGAACAATGGCTAGAGCAGAGAAGAATCCAGTCGATATTCCTTCTGGTGTTGAAGTTAGTATCAACGGCCAGAATGTTTCTGTTAAGGGCACCAAAGGTGTTCTGGAACAGGCAATTAATGATGCTGTCGGCATCACCGCAGAAGATAATCTTGTTAAGTTCATGGCTCGCCGTGCAGACAAGAACTCTAAAGCGCAAACCGGTACAGCACGCTCCTTGATTCGCAACATGATTATTGGTGTGAGTGAAGGTTTTGAGAAGAAGTTGACACTGATAGGTGTTGGTTACCGTGCCCAGGCGCAAGGCAACAAGCTGAGTCTGTCACTAGGCTTCTCTCATCCTGTGGATTACGCAGTACCTACTGGTATTTCTGTTGAGACCCCCAGCCAGACTGAAATTGTGGTTAAGGGTATCGATAAGCAAATAGTTGGTCAGGTTGCAGCAGAAATTCGTGCATATCGTCCACCAGAGCCCTACAAGGGTAAGGGTGTTCGTTACTCAGATGAGCACGTTGTCCGCAAAGAAGCCAAGAAGAAGTAAGGTCGAGATATGGATAAGAAGCAAAGCCGTTTACGTCGGGCACGTCGCACCAGAGCCAAGATTTCTGAGCTCCGCATGGCACGCCTCACTGTACACCGTACACCACGCCATATATATGCTCAGGTTATTGCCGAAGATGGCAATAAGGTTGTAGCAGCGATCTCCACAGTGCAAGGTGAGATGCGTGGAAGTGTTAAATACACCGGTAACTCTGATGCTGCGGCAGCGGTAGGCAAGGCAATCGCAGAACAGGCTAAGGCAGCAGGGATTACCCGCGTTGCATTTGACCGTTCCGGATTCAAATATCATGGTCGTATCAAGGCGCTGGCTGATGCCGCGCGTGAAAACGGCCTGGAATTCTAGAGGTTTAGACCATGGCGGGATTTGAAAACGAAAAAAGCAGTGATGGCCTGCAAGAGCGCCTGGTAACTGTTAATCGTGTTGCCAAAGTTGTTAAAGGCGGACGTATCTTCAGCTTTACCGCTCTGACTGTTGTTGGTGATGGCAATGGTAAGGTTGGTTTTGGTTATGGTAAGGCTCGTGAAGTACCTGCCGCCATTGCCAAGGCAATGGAACAAGCACGCAAGAATATGATCTCAGTACCATTGGTTGAAGGTACTCTGCAGTACCCAATTACTTCAACGCATGGCGCTGCGAAGGTGTTCATGCAGCCAGCTTCAGCAGGTACTGGTGTAATTGCCGGTGGTGCCATGCGTGCATTGTTTGATGTATTGGGTATTCATAATGTACTGGCTAAGTGTATTGGCAGTAACAACCCAATCAACGTCGTACGCGCTACAATGAATGGCCTGATGAGTATGGCTTCTCCTGAAGACATCGCGGCCAAGCGTGGTAAGACCGTCGCTGAGATACTGGGGTAAATCATGGCCAACAAAACTGTTAAAGTTACATTGCTGCGTAGTGCGGCTCACAGGATTGCATCGCATCGAGCATGTGTTGCAGGCTTGGGTCTGCGACGCATACGCCACACTGTAGAAGTTGAGGATACTCCTTCTGTACGTGGCATGATTAATAAAGTCTCCTACATGTTAAAGGTAGAGGAAAACTAGCCATGCATCTGAATACCCTGAAGCCCGCAGAGGGCGCCAAAAAAGACCGTAAGCGCGTAGGTCGTGGTATCGGCTCTGGCACGGGTAAGACTGCAGGCCGTGGTCATAAAGGTCTGAAGTCTCGCAGTGGTGGTAGTGTTCGTCCCGGTTTCGAAGGCGGACAGATGCCATTGCAGCGTCGTCTGCCCAAGGTTGGTTTCTCTTCACGCTTAGCCAAGGTGACGGCAGAAATTCGCTTGCATGAGCTGGCCAAGATTGACGGTGACGTTGCAGATATTCAAAGCCTTCGCGCTGCAAACCTGATTAGCAACAATATATTACGAGCTAAAATCATTGACTCCGGTAAGGTCGAGCGTGCGGTAACCGTACGTGGTCTTGGTGTGACGAAAGGTGCTCGTGCTGCGATCGAAGCTGCTGGCGGCAAGATCGAAGAGTAGAAACAAAAAGAATAACAGGGTCTAAGGGGGCGTATTGTGGGAACGAGTCGAGCTGCAATGGCTGAGTCACTGTCTGGTGGCAAGCTAAGTGAACTAAAGCAGCGCATATTTTTTGTGCTCGGTGCCATAATTGTCTTCCGCATCGGTGCACATGTGCCTGTGCCAGGAATAGATCCTGTTGCTCTGGCTGCTCTTTTTGAAGAGCAAAAGGGCGGTCTGCTGGACATGATGAACATGTTTGGCGGTGGTGCCCTGGAGCGTTTGTCCCTGTTTGCTCTTGGTATCATGCCCTACATTTCTGCATCGATTATTATGCAGCTGATGACCAAGGTTTCTCCGAAAATGGAGCAGCTCAACAAGGAAGGGGGTAGTGGTCGTCGCAAGATCGCCCAATACACACGGATGGCGACCCTTGTCCTAGCAACCTTTCAGGCCTTGGCGATTACGTTTGGACTGGAAAAGATGGAAGCAGGTGGCGCGAAGATTGTTATCGAGGCCGATCTGATGTTTCGTATAACATCCGTATTGACGCTGGTAACCGGCACCATGTTCCTGATGTGGTTAGGTGAGCAGGTGACAGAGCGAGGCATAGGTAATGGTATATCCATAATTATCTTTGCTGGTATCGTTTCAGGTTTGCCATCTGCTTTAGCAGGAACCCTTGAGTTATCACGTACAGGCAGCTTAAGCGCCGTACTGGTAATACTTTTATTAATTATTGCCGTGGCAGTAACGGCCTTCGTAGTGTTTGTAGAAAGAGGGCAACGACGGATCACGGTGAATTACGCTCAGCGACAACAGGGGCGTAAATTAATGGCTGCACAGAGTAGTCATTTGCCACTGAAGTTGAATATGGCAGGTGTTATTCCCCCCATATTTGCTTCTAGTATTATTTTGTTTCCGGCTACCATTGCTGGTTGGTTTGGAAACGCAGAAGGAATGAGATGGTTGTCTGATATCTCTACACTGATGCAACCTGGCCAGCCTGTATATGTAATGATGTACGCCTTGGCTATTTTATTCTTCACCTTCTTCTATACGGCGTTGATGTTTAACCCGAAGGAGACGGCGGATAATTTGAAGAAATCTGGCGCGTTTATTCCCGGCATACGTCCTGGTGAACAAACCGCCAAATATGTAGACGGTGTTTTGTCCAAGTTGACTTTGGCTGGCGCTATCTACATTACAGCAGTGTGTTTGCTGCCAGAGTTCCTGATTGTGGCCTGGAACGTACCGTTTTATTTCGGTGGTACCTCACTATTGATTATTGTTGTCGTAGTGATGGACTTCATGGCCCAAATCCAGGCTCATCTGATGTCTCATCAGTATGAAGGCCTGATGAAAAAGGCTAACCTGCGTGGTCAGGGTCGCGGCCGTTAACAGTTTTAGTTTGAGGATTAGGTCATGAAAGTACGTGCATCTGTAAAAAAGATTTGCCGTAACTGCAAAATCATCCGTCGCAATGGTAGCGTTCGTGTGATTTGTAAAGAGGCTCGCCACAAGCAGCGTCAGGGTTAATCCCAACCTTAGGGATTTTTGCTGCTCCAACTTGATTTTGGAGCGAGATACAGGTAAATTTGCGTGTTTCGTGCTCAGCAGAGCACAAACAGTATATTTTTGTTGGGAGAGTGGCTAAATGGCCCGTATTGCTGGTGTAAATGTTCCGGATCAGAAGCATGCTGTCATTGCTCTGACTGCAATCTACGGTGTCGGACGTACCCGCGCGCAGAAAATCTGTGCTGCGACTGGTATTGCGCCCGATGCAAAAGTTCGCGATCTGACTGAAGAACAGTTAGAAGCGCTACGTGGCGAGTGTGGCAAGTATACCCTTGAGGGTGACTTGCGTCGTGAACTGACTATGAACATCAAGCGTTTGATGGACCTTGGTACTTTTCGTGGCATCCGTCATCGTCGAGGCTTGCCAGTACGTGGTCAACGCACCCGTACTAATGCTCGTACCCGTAAGGGTCCGCGCAAGCCAATCCGTAAATAATTTTGAGGCTTAGTTAAGTCATGGCAAAACCGACTGCCCGTAAGACCAAAAAGGTCAAAAAGAATGTTGTAGATGGTGTTGCACACGTGCACGCATCTTTCAACAATACCATTATTACTATCTCTGACCGTCAAGGTAACGCCCTGTGTTGGGCAACCGCTGGTGGTTCAGGCTTCCGTGGTTCTCGTAAGAGTACACCATTTGCTGCCCAGGTGGCTGCAGAGCGTTGTGGTACTGTTGCGATGGAATACGGTATGAAGAATGTAGAAGTATGGGTTAAAGGCCCGGGTCCTGGTCGTGAATCTGCTGTGCGCGCCTTGAATAATATCGGTCTTAAAGTTACCAACATTGCCGATGTTACCCCTATTCCCCATAACGGCTGCCGTCCGCCTAAAAAGCGCCGCGTTTAATTCGGAGTGACCTGAAGTGGCTAGATACATAGGTTCTAAATGTCGTCAGTGTCGTCGTGAAGGCGAAAAACTGTTCCTTAAAGGCGACAAGTGCTACACCAGTAAGTGTGCAATGGAAAATCGTCCTTTTCCTCCCGGTCAGCACGGCCAACGCCGTACTCGTATGAGTGACTATGCCATGCAGTTGCGTGAGAAGCAGAAGCTTCGACGCATCTACGGCATCTTGGAAAAGCAGTTCCGTCTTTATTACAAAGAAGCGGATCGTATTAAGGGTTCTACCGGTGAAAACCTGCTGAGCCTGCTGGAAGGTCGTCTGGACAATGTGGTATACCGCATGGGCTTCGCTGCTTCACGTTCAGAAGCTCGCCAGCTGGTTCGTCACAACGGCATCACCTTGGGTGGCCGCAAGATGAATATCCCCTCTCATCAGGTTAAGCCTGGTGATGTGATTGGCGTAGCCGATAAGGCAAAAGAACAACTGCGTATCAAGGCTGCCAGTGATAGCCAAGAGCAACGTGGTTTTGCCGAATGGCTTGATGTTGATGCCAAGAAGAAGGAAGGTGTCTTCAAGTCACGTCCAGAGCGCAGTGAACTGCCTGCTAGCTATAAAGAGCATCTGGTCGTCGAACTTTACTCCAAGTAATTTATATACTTCGAGTAAAGCTAATCACTCTGGTAAGGAAGAGGTTAATACATGTCGAGTTCAGCAGCTGATTTTTTGAAGCCACGTCTGGTTGACATTCAAGAGATTAATCCGCGTCACGCTAAAATTACTCTGGAACCACTTGAACGTGGTTTTGGACATACTTTAGGTAACGCATTGCGCCGTATCCTGCTCTCATCCATGTATGGATGTGCAGTGGTAGAAGCTGAGATAGAAGGCGTTTTACATGAGTACACCACGGTTGATGGTGTGCAAGAAGATGTTATCGATATCTTGCTGAACCTAAAAGGCCTGGCCATCAAGATGGAAGGTCAGGATCAGGCAACCCTTACGATTAAAAAGAAGGGCCCTGGCATTGTTACGGCTGCAGATATCCAATTGACGTCTGACATTGAAGTATTGAATCCTGACCACGTTATTGCTCACCTGACCGATAATGCTGAGCTTAATATGACTCTTTGGGTTAAGCGTGGTCGTGGTTATCAGCCTTCCAATTTGCGAGTGCTGGAAGAAGGTGAAGAACTTCCTGTTGGTCGTTTACAGCTAGATGCCACTTTCAGTCCTGTTTATCGCATCTCCTACAATGTAGAGAATGCGCGCGTAGAACAGCGTACTGATTTGGATAAGCTGGTTATAGATTTGGAAACCAATGGTACTATCGATCCCGAGAATGCCATTCGTGCCGCAGCTACAATCTTGCAGGATCAACTCTCCTCGTTTGTAGAGTTGAAGACACAGCAGGATGTTGAGGAAGAAGAAGAGAAGGTTGAATTTGACCCTATCCTGCTTCGTCCGATAGATGATTTAGAGCTGACTGTACGTTCTGCCAACTGTTTGAAGGCTGAGCATATATATTACATCGGCGATTTGATTCAACGCACCGAGGTTGAGCTGCTTAAAACGCCTAACCTGGGTAAAAAGTCTCTCACTGAGATTAAGGATGTATTGGCTAGCCATGGACTGTCTTTGGGCATGCGCCTGGAAAACTGGCCACCAGCTAACCTTGGTGAGAAAAAGGAAAAGGTTTCCTTATTATAGGACCTTTCAGATTCAACTGATTTAAGGTAAGTACAATGCGACACCGTAAGTCTGGACGTCAACTGAACAGAAATAGCAGTCACCGTAAAGCGATGTTTAAAAACATGGCAAGCTCGCTGTTTCTTCATGAAGTAATTCGCACTACCTTGCCCAAGGCTAAGGAGCTGCGCCGTGTTGCAGAGCCTTTGATTACCATGGCAAAGGAAGACTCTGTTGCTAACCGCCGTTTGGCCTTTGCTCGTCTTCGTGATAGCGACATGGTAGCCAAACTGTTCAACGAACTTGGTAAGCGTTACCAGAGCCGTCCTGGTGGCTACCTTCGCATACTTAAATGCGGTTTGCGCACAGGTGACAAAGCTCCTATGGCTATCGTAGAGTTGGTAGATCGTCCTCAAGACGAGACTGAAGCTACGGAATCCTGATTTCGATAGCTTGACAGCTGTTCGTTGAGATACTAAAACCGGATACTCCCAGTGTCCGGTTTTTTTATACGTAATGATTGTACTTTTTACTGATTTTGGTCGCTCTGGTCCCTATCTAGCCCAAATGCAGGCGGTGCTTATACAACAGGCACCAGGCATACCTGTATTGGATCTGATGTCTAATGCACCCAAGTTTAACCCTTATGCTTCTTCATTATTGCTCGCAGCCTATGGCCATAGTTTCCCAGAAGGCACCGTATTTTTATGCGTTATAGACCCTGGCGTCGGTAGTGAGCGATTACCGATTGTGGTGAAAGCAGATGGTAAATTTTACGTAGGACCCGATAATGGACTGTTTGAACAAGTACTTAAACAATCCTCTACTACCATGGTCTGGCAGATCACCTACAGTCCGACTACCATAAGTAATACATTTCACGGTCGGGATATATTTGCGCCGGTTGCCGCCATGATTGCGTGTGGTGACAAGGTACCTGGGAATGTAATCTGCGTTGAGCAATTACGCTCGTCCCGAAATGAAAATCCGAATGATAAAAATCAACTCATTTATATTGATCATTATGGTAATTGCATAACCGGAATCTGTGCTGGCGAGCTCGAACACAGCAAATGTCTGTGCATCAATGACCATCGTATATCTTATGCCCGTTGTTTTTCGGAAGTAGAAGCCGGGGGTCTATTTTGGTATGAAAATTCCAGTAATTTGATAGAAATTGCGGTTAATTGTGGCGATGCCGCAGAAAATTTGGGGGTAAGGATAGGTAGTCGAGTAATACCATGCTAAGTTGAATACTTGCACCGAGCTCTGAAACGGATCTAGCATGCGGGATATGGAAATAATACGAAAAGGAGAATAGGAATGAAGTCTCAAGGGGATTCGTGTTCACAGCAAGAAGTCTCTTCCTATAGTCGTTCTGTATTTTCAGGTAAAAACGTTTCGGCGATGGATCGCTGGGTTGCATGCAAGTTAATGCAATTGATTGGAAATCCTGCATTACGCCTGAAACTCTGGAACAATGAAGAGTTAATGTCACCGCAAAAGGCCGTTGGTACACTGCATTTCCATGACCGCGGCTCACTATATCGCGTCATTACAAATCCAGATCTTCACTTTGGTGATCTCTATAGTGCCGGGCGTATTTCTATTGGCGGTAACCTCGTAGCTTCCATGGAAGAGGTATATCGTTCCATGCAACAGGTGAGTAAATCTAGTTTGATTGCTCAAGTTATTACAGCATGGCAAAAACGTCCTCGTACAAACTCCCTTAATGGTTCGCTTAATAATATTCATCATCACTATGATTTGGGTAATGAATTCTACGAATTATGGCTAGATAAAGAAGCCATGCAATATACCTGTGCCTATTATCCAGACGTCGAGGCCTCGCTTGAGGAGGCGCAAATTGCCAAAATGCATCATGTCTCTCGTAAGCTTCAATTAAAGCCTGGGGATGCCGTTGTAGAAGCGGGCTGTGGTTGGGGAGGGCTCGCGCGATTTATGGCGAAGCATTATGGCGTTACGGTTCGTTCATACAACATTTCTAAGGAGCAGGTTGCTTATGCAAGAAATAAGGCAAGGGAGCAGGGATTAGATTCACAGATAGAATATATCGAGGATGATTACCGTAATATTTCTGGTGAGTATGATGCCTTTGTTTCGGTAGGTATGTTGGAACATGTGGGTCAGCAACAATTTAAAGGCTTAGGCGGGGTTATAGATAAATGTCTTAAGTCAAATGGGCGTGGTCTTGTGCATTCAATTGGACGCAATAGTCCAAGGCTTATGAATGCCTGGATAGAAAAGCGGATCTTTCCGGGAGCCTACCCACCTAGTATCAAAGAGATGATGGATATTTTTGAACCCTATGACTTGTCGGTTCTGGATGTGGAAAATATGCGCTTACACTATGCCAAAACGTTAGAGCATTGGCTGCAACGGTTCGATGAGAATGATAAAAAAATAAGCCAAAGGTTTGACGAAAACTTCACTCGAGCATGGCGATTATATTTGGCTGGTTCTATCGCTGCATTTACAACGGGTGAGTTGCAATTGTTCCAGATTGTATTTAGTCGGCAGGAAAACAATCAGATTGCCTGGACCCGGTCACATCTGTATACACAGGACTAAACAATGACAACAGAGTGCGATGTGTTAATTGTCGGTGGTGGTCCTGCTGGTTCCTCTCTGGCTTGGGGACTGAGAAAGAGTGGCTTAAATATTCTGATTATTGATAAGCAATCTTTTCCACGTAATAAGGTCTGTGCCGGGTGGGTAACGCCTGAGGTTATGCAGATACTAGACGTTGATTTAGATGCTTATGCTCGTGAAAATGTACTTCAGTCTATAGATGGTTTTCTAACCAGTAGTCTGGGAGATAAAATGGTACATACCCATTACGATGATGTAGTTAGCTTTGGTATACGTCGCAGCGAGTTTGATCACTATCTTCTTAAGCGCTGTGCAGCTCCAGTTATTTACGGAAAGTCCTTCAAGAGTATGAAGCGAAGCGGTGATTCATGGCTGGTGAATGATGAAATCAAGACGCGCTTGATAATTGGTGCCGGCGGTCATTTTTGCCCAGTGTCCAGATTACTAGGAACAAAGAACGGAAAGAAAGACAGTATAGTCACCGCTCAGGAGATCGAGTTTGAATTAACAGAAGAACAACAGCAGAAGTGCTCACTTAAGGCCGAAGAACCAGAACTATATTTTTTGAAAGATCTAAGTGGTTATGCCTGGGCATTTAGAAAAGGGGAGTACATCAATATAGGTCTGGGTCGGGAGGACAATCACAAGCTTTCCGAGCATGTGCAGGATTTTGTCGAGCATCTGAAGAGAGAAGGCAAGCTTGGCTTTGACCTTCCAGATAGATTTAAAGGTCACGCCTATATTCTTCAAAATCAGTCGAGCAGAAAGATCATTGATGACGGCGTAATGTTAATCGGAGATGCAGTTGGTCTGGCTTATCCTCAAAGCGGGGAAGGCATACGGCCTGCCGTAGAGTCGGCCTTAATCGCTGCCGACGTCATCAAACACTGTGATGGTAAGTATGATTTAAGCTCATTAGCGGGATATCGTGACAGATTACATGCGCGTTTTGGTACACCAAATCCCAACAGGCGAAGCTGGATGCCACACCGTATTAAACAGGCACTTGCTCGCTTCTTGTTAGGTAATAAATGGTTTAGTCGTCGAGTTGTAATCGACCAGTGGTTTCTACAACGGAAGCAAGTCCCGTTGCAGATAGAATGATTCAGAAAGCATGCATAAAAACCCAGTCTTTTGACTGGTTTTTTTTGCTGAATTTTCAGCGATCTGGAATCGTTCAATATTAGCATTCAAATATGCAGTCAGAAAATGATATTGATGTTTATTGATCTGTCTCAAGGAAAAATACGGAGCTAGAGTTTAGGCTGCACGGCTTAAGTATGAAGATAAAACTTAACACACGTGGTAGCTCTATGTTGAAGAACCAGACCATTACAGAAAGTGAATATGAATATGATGAAAATATTTGCATGCAAAGTGTGACGGATCTTTATGGGCGTATTGTCGAAGTGAACGAGGACATGATCCAGATCAGTGGTTATAGTCGGGCTGAGCTGGTAGGCAGCTGTCACAATATCGTCAGGCACCCTGAAATGCCGGATGTTGCCTTCGAAGACCTGTGGAAAACATTACAGGCAGGTAATATTTGGAGGGGTATAGTAAAAAATCGATGTAAAAATGGTGATTATTTCTGGATAGATGAAACCATTACACCGGTTATTTCAAATGGAAAAGTGACGGGCTATCACTCGGTTCAGATCAAGCCCAGCCATCGACAAATTGCCATCGCCAACGGCTTATACAAGCATCTTCATCATTCCTATGGCTAGCTTATTTTTCCAACACCAGCTTTAAGTATCGTCCAGTGTGGGAGTCCGGATGGATAGCAACTTGTTCCGGGCTATCGGCAACCACCAGCATTCCTCCCTTGTCGCCACCCTCCGGTCCCATGTCCAGAATCCAATCGGCAGTCTTGATGACATCCAGATTGTGTTCGATCACAACGATGGTATTACCCCGATCACGCAGCTCGTGCAGTACCTTCAACAACTGTTTAATGTCATGAAAATGCAAACCGGTGGTTGGCTCATCCAGAATGTATAAAGTATTTCCGGTGTCACGTTTGGATAGCTCTCGCGATAGCTTGATACGTTGCGCCTCCCCCCCTGATAGGGTGGTGGCGCTCTGGCCCAGGTGGATATAGGAGAGACCCACATCCATCATGGTCTGTAGTTTACGGGCCAGGGCCGGAACCGCATCAAAAAAGCTGCGCGCATCCTCGACGGTCATTTCCAGCACCTCGTGTATGCTCTTGCCCTTGTAATGCACTTCCAGGGTCTCACGATTGTAGCGTTTGCCCTTGCAGACATCACAGGGGACGTAGATGTCTGGCAGGAAGTGCATCTCTACCTTGATCAGACCATCACCCTGGCAGGCCTCACAACGGCCACCCTTGACGTTAAAACTGAAGCGCCCCGGCTTGTAACCGCGAGCCCGAGCCTCTTGGGTGCCAGAGAAGATATCGCGTATGGGTGTAAACAGCCCGGTATAGGTGGCGGGGTTGGAGCGTGGTGTACGGCCGATAGGGCTTTGGTCGATATCGACCACCTTGTCGCACTGCTCTAGGCCAATAATCTCTGCGCAGGGGGCAGGGTCCATGCTGGCACCATTTAGCTCTACTGCGGCATGTTTATACAGGGTGTCGTTGATCAGGGTAGACTTGCCAGAGCCGGAGACGCCGGTAATGCAGGTCATCAGTCCCAGTGGGATGTCGACGTTCACACCCTTGAGATTGTTGCCACTGGCACCGCGCACTGAGAGCAGGCGTTTGCTGTCATAGGGAGTACGATGCGGTGGTATGGCAATGGATTCCTTACCCGACAGATATCTACCGGTGAGTGAGCGTTCATTGGCAATCACTTCTGCGGGCGTTCCCTGGGCGACGATTTCACCGCCATGCACGCCGGCACCCGGGCCGATGTCGACCACATAGTCAGCCTCCATAATCGCTTCTTCATCGTGCTCCACCACAATCACTGTGTTGCCCAGATCTCGCAGATGGATGAGTGTATCAAGCAGTCTGGTGTTGTCGCGCTGGTGTAAACCAATAGACGGCTCATCCAGTACATACATAACCCCAACCAGGCCGGCTCCAATCTGGCTGGCCAGACGAATACGCTGGGCCTCACCACCGGAGAGGGTATCGGCACTGCGATTCAGGGTCAGGTAATCAAGACCCACATTGACGAGGAACTGTAGACGATCACTCACCTCTTTTAGGATCTTACTGGCGATCTCACCACGTCGCCCTGGTAACACCAGATTGCTGAAGAATTCCTGCGCTCGTCCTACCGGCAGTGCGGTAACATCCGGAAGATTCTGCCCTGCAACGAATACATTACGTGAGGCCAGGTTAAGCCGTGTGCCATTACAATCGGGACAATGCTGCTGGCTCATGAATTTGGCCAGCTCTTCACGTACCACATTGGATTCCGTATCGCGAAAGCGGCGCTCCATGTTGGGAATCACCCCTTCGAAGGGCTGCTCCTTGGTGTAGGTGGCGCCACGGTCATTCAGGTAGGTAAAGGTAATGAAGTCATCACCACTACCGTAAAGGATCACATCACGGATCTTCTTTGCGAGTTTTTCAAATGGTTTGTCGATATCGAAGCCGTAGTGGTTCGCCAGCGAGGTGAGTAACTGGTAGTAGTAGGCATTGCGGCGATCCCAGCCACGTATCGCGCCTTCTGACAGACTGGACTCACTGTGGTGGACGACGCGTGAGGGGTCGAAGAACTGTTTTATGCCCAAACCGTCACAGGTGGGACAGGCGCCGGCGGGATTATTAAAGGAGAAAATACGTGGTTCCAGTTCTGCCAGAGAGTAGCCACACTGCGAACAGGCAAACTTGGCGGAGAAGACGATGTCTGTTTTGGAGCCATCCATATAGGCGATGCGGCAGGTGCCGTCCGCCAGCTCTAGAGCGGTCTCCAATGAGTCTGCCAGACGTTGTTGTAAGTCTTCACGCACCTTGAAGCGGTCGACCACTACTTCTATGGTGTGTTTCTTCTTTTTTTCCAGGGCAGGAGCTTCATCCAACTCATATACCACACCATCGATGCGGGCACGCACATAGCCCTTGGCGCGCAATTCATCCAGCACCTGTACATATTCGCCTTTACGGTCCGAAACCAGCGGCGCCAATAACATCAGGCGGGTATCGCCCGGCAGTTCCATCACATGGTCTACCATCTGGCTAACGGTCTGAGCCTCAAGGGTAGTGCCATGCTCGGGACAGAGCGGTTCACCGGCACGGGCAAACAGCAGCCGCAGATAGTCATAGATCTCGGTCACAGTGCCCACCGTAGAGCGTGGATTGTGAGAGGTAGACTTTTGCTCAATGGAGATAGCCGGAGAGAGCCCTTCTATATGGTCCACATCGGGCTTCTCCATCATAGAGAGAAACTGACGTGCGTAGCTGGAGAGCGACTCTACGTAACGGCGCTGTCCTTCGGCGTAGATGGTATCAAACGCCAGCGAGGACTTGCCCGAACCGGAGAGACCGGTAATGACGATGAGCTTGCCTCTGGGTAGATCCAGATCGATGTCTTTGAGGTTGTGCGTACGTGCACCGCGAATTCGAATATGGTCCATTTAGGGTCTGATAACACTCATTTTGATTAACATTTACAGGCCCTAATTCAAGCCCGCGAAGGAACCTGCTACTATACGATGCTTTCATGTTCCCAGGCAAAGACAGACTGAAAACTTGTTATGAATCCAGAGCAAATGACACACACTGAGCGCAGGGCCGCCTCGTCGCTGGCTGGAATATACAGTCTGCGTATGCTGGGCCTGTTTATGATCCTGCCGGTATTCGCACTCTATGCGGAGAACCTGGAGGGTGCTAGTCCAGCTCTGATCGGACTTGCCATCGGTATCTACGGCCTTACCCAAGGCCTGTTTCAAATCCCCTTCGGTATGCTTTCCGACCGCCTGGGCCGCAAACCGGTGATCGCGGCAGGCTTGGTACTGTTTGCCCTCGGTAGCGTGATGGCGGCGTTAGCGGATGATATATACGGGGTGATCGCCGGACGCGCCTTGCAAGGCAGTGGCGCAATTGCGGCTGCGATCATGGCCCTGGCTGCAGACCTTACCCGTGAGGAACACCGGGTCAAGATCATGGCGGTGATCGGCATGAGCATCGGTGCCTCGTTCTCGGTCGCCATGGTGATGGGGCCTGTGTTGGATAAGTGGGTCGGAGTAAGTGGTATCTTCTGGCTTACCTCGGTGCTGGCGATCCTCGGTATCGCTGTGTTGTACCTACGAGTGCCCACCCCGGTATTGAGTCGTGTGCACCGAGATGCGCAGACGGTGCCTGCGCAACTGCATGAGGTGATAAGGGATGGTCAGCTGCTGCGTTTGGATTTCGGCATCTTTGTCCTGCATCTGGTGCTGACGTCGGTGTTTGTTGTGGTACCACTAATGCTACGAACCGAGGGATTGTCCAGTGACCGTCACTGGTTGGTCTACTTGCCGGTAATGCTGTTGGCCATCACCTTTATGTTGCCGTTTATCATTCTCGCGGAGAAAAAGCGCCGTATGAAGCAGGTCTTTGTGGGGGCGATAGCGGTATTGGTGGTGGCGATCGCAACCTTAAGTCTGTCTGCCGGCTCATTGTTGACCATCGTTGTAGCCCTGTGGCTCTATTTCACAGCGTTCAATCTATTAGAAGCGAGTCTACCTTCATTGATCTCGAAGGTGGCACCAGCACAGAGCAAGGGCACCGCCATGGGGGTCTATTCCAGTGCTCAGTTCCTGGGGGTCTTTGTTGGCGGCGTTGTCGGTGGGGTCTTACATGGTAGTTACGGATCCCATGGTGTATTTTTGTTCGATATTGCTATGCTGTTGATTTGGTTGTTCCTCGCCAGTACTATGCGCCACCCGCGTTATTTGGCCAGTTATATTCTACGCGTAGGCGAGCTGGATCCGACCGCTGCCCGGGAACTAAACCTACAACTGACATCGGTACGCGGGGTGGCGGAGGCGGTGATCATGGTGGAAGAAGGGTTGGCCTATCTAAAGGTCGACAGCAAGGCCTTGGATCGAGACGCACTACATCGATTTAGCATAGAAGAGGGTGTATAGTGAGCGAAAAATTCAGTGCCGAAAGGAGACAATACGATGGCGAGTAGAGGAATCAACAAGGTAATCCTGGTCGGTAATCTGGGTAAAGATCCAGAGGTACGTTATATGCCTAATGGCAATGCGGTCGCCAACCTGACTCTCGCCACCTCCGAATCCTGGAAGGACAAAAATACCGGCCAGCAGCAGGACAAGACCGAGTGGCATCGCATTGTGATGTTCCGCCGTCTGGCAGAGATAGCTGGCGAATACCTGAAGAAGGGTTCGCAGATCTATATCGAGGGTAAACTTCAAACCCGTAAATGGCAGGATCAAAGCGGCCAGGACCGATACACTACCGAGATCGTCGCCGATGAGCTACAGATGCTGGGTAGTAGAGCCTCAAGTGGTGGTGGCAGTGCCGAGTACAGTCAGGAACAGCCCTCCTACGGTGGTGGACAACCACAGCAATCGGCTCCACAGCAGCAACAGGCCCCACAGCAGCAACAGGCCCCGCAGCAGCAGGCGCCGCAGCAACAACAGGCCCCCGCCAGTGCCGGCTTTGATGATTTCGATGATGATATACCCTTCTAGGGCACATGTTGCCTAGCCTAATCTAATATTAAATAAGCCCTTGTTATCAAGGGCTTATTTGTTTTGTCGCATCAGAATCCGCCAAATAAATACACTTATAATTCTTGAGTTCAATAATATGGAATTATTAATCCATAGAAAAATTCTATTGTGTGTATATGCACAACTTATGTATATTAGGAAAATCTTATATAGGCGTTATTAGGAATCTAGAACATGAAAGAACGAGTCATTATCGATGTACGTGAGCGTGACGAATTTGATGCAGCCCATGTAGAAGGGGCCATCAATGTACCGCTGTCCTCATTTACCAGTACCGCTCCGAACGTACTAAAGCAACTGCGCGAAAAAGATGTAAGCATTATGTGCTACTCCGGTAAGCGTGCTGAAAATGCCTATCAGTTATCACAGGGCTTTGGTTATTCCCAGTCTGCGGATTACAAGATTTGTCCTGGCGGTATCAAGGCCTGGATGGAAGAGGGCAAGCCAGTGGTAGATACCGGTAAGAAATCTACCATGACCCTGATGCGTCAAACCCAGTTGGTTATGGGTACTATGGTAATGGTGTTCTCTGCATTGAGCCTGATGGTGGATCCTAACTTTGGTATTCTGGCCGCAGGTATGGGCATCGGTATGATGTTTGCCGGTGCTACCGGTAATTGCGCCATGGCCAATGCGGTAGCGATTATGCCCTGGAACAAAGCGTAATACATTGTTTTATATGGGAAGATTATAACTGTTAAGTACTTGTAAAATATAATAACCTTGCAAGCCACTAAGGCTTGACAGCATTAGAAAGTGCTTATACACTGTTCCCATCCTAAGGCCATGAAGCAAACCTTCATGGCCTTTTATTGACATTCAAGTGTGCACATACACACGCTCATAAACTAACGTAGTCTGTGAGTATCTGCATGTACACAAAACATATATGGAGTATATGGTTATGCAAATTTCTTGTCCTGAAGCGCGTCAGATGATCAGTCAGGGTGCTCAGTTGGTCGATGTACGTAGCCCTGCAGAGCATGCCGGTGGTGCTGTACCTGGTGCACGCAACATCCCTGTACAAGCTCTGGGTGGTCATATTGGTTCACTGGACCCTGACCGTCCGGTCATCGTTTATTGTGCCAGCGGCGGTCGTAGTGCTATGGCTTCCAGCATGCTGAAGAGTGCCGGTTTCGGTAATGTGCGTGACCTGGGTGGCATCAACAACTACTTCACCTGTTCATAAGCAGCAAGTAATCCATTTGCTTGTGTATAAAGAAATTTAAGATTTAGGAGAATTTTTATGATCTTCCGTCAACTGTTTGATAAAGATACCAGCACCTACACTTATCTGATCGCCGATGAGGTTTCAAAGGAAGCGGCACTGATCGATACCGTTCGTGAGCAGATTGATCGTGATGTTAAGGTGATCGAAGACCTTGGTCTGACACTGAAGTATGCCATCGAAACACATGTTCACGCTGACCATGTAACTGGTGCCGGATCACTGCGACAAGTGCTGCCTTCAACTCAGGTTGTGGTTCATGCCGCTTCCGAAGCCGAGTGTGCCGACATTCTGATTAATGACGGTGACGTGCTGAAAGTAGGTGATATCGAGATCAAGGCCCTGTACACCCCTGGTCATACCAACACTTGTACCAGCTATCAGGTAGACGATATGTTGTTTACGGGTGATGCTCTATTGATTGGTGGCTGTGGTCGTACTGATTTCCAGGCTGGTGATGCAGCGCAGTTGTTCGACTCCATCCATGAAAAGTTTTTCACCAATCCTGATAGCACCAAGGTATATCCTGGCCACGACTACAATGGTCTGACCATGTCGACCATCGGTGAAGAGAAGGCCAACAATCCTCGTCTGGGCAACAACAAGCCTAAGACGGATTTTGTTGATCTGATGGATGGCCTGAAGCTGGATATGCCTAAGCGTATCAAAGAGTCTGTACCAGGCAACATGAAGTGTGGTCTGGCTGCATAAGTCAGTAAAGATTTATCGTTTGTTTTCCTCCTCTTGTTAGACGATTGTAGGGCCGCTCTTAGCGGCCCTTTTTTTTGCGTACATGGATGTACGCATGCCGGAGGTCATGGATAGCCGAGAAGGTATTGGTAGGTGCAGTACCCAATTTAATGAGTGCTTATACCCTAAAGGGCACAGGTACCCTAAAGGGCACAGGTACCCTAAAGGGCACAGGTACCCTAAAAGGCGTTAGCCCGAGTAGGGTATAGCAGACTCCACTACGGGAATTGCCAGGGAACAAATGCCTTAAGACTAAAACGAAACCGTGATTGCAAGACTTCGCAGAACTCGCAATACTGTAAAGAGTATTGTCAGAGGGATAGCGCAGAAGGATGAAACTCTATCTGAAAAACATGGTGTGTGACCGCTGTACACTGGTGGTACAAAATCTGTTGAAAGAGCTGTTGCTGACGCCGGTATCCGTTCAGCTTGGCGAGGTAGATTTTGGTGATACGGTACTAGATGGTGAACAGCTGGAGAGTTTTCGCCTGCGTGTCGAGGCTCTGGGTTTTGAGCTGATGAATGATAAAAAAAGTCAGTTGATCGAGGCGATCAAAAAGCAGCTCATCCTGTTTGTCCACTCAGAGGATGAGATGGAGAAGCGAAAACTTTCGGTTTACCTCAGCCAGTCCCTCTATCACGACTACAATTATCTGAGTCACCTGTTCTCTTCGGTGGAAGGAGTGACCATCGAGCAGTATCTCATCAATCAGAAGATCGAGCGGGCCAAGGAGCTGCTGGTCTACGATGAGCTGAACCTGACCGAAATCGCCCATCGTCTGGGTTATAGCAGTGTTGCCCATCTGAGCCGACAGTTTAAGAAGATCACAGGCATGACACCGACAACCTTTAAGCAGCTACGTGACCCAGCGCAACGCCAGTCACTGGACAAGGTATAAGAAGGCATAATTCTGCAATCATTACGCAGAATTTTGTAACATCCGAACAGACCATCTGCGCTATCCTGCACATTGTCTACAAAAATCTATATTTGTGCGGTGCAGGCACCGACACAAGGTAAAACGGGAGCAAGATCCAAATGAGTGAACCAATCCGTCTGTCCGTCTCCGGTATGAGCTGTGCCGGTTGTGTTGGTGCCGTGGAGGATGCCCTGCGTGGTGTCGATGGTGTCACCGAGGCTAATGTGAACTTCGCCGAACATACCGCTCTGGTTACAGGTTCGATGAGCGCCCAACAACTGATCGATGCGGTGAAAAGCGCCGGTTACGATGCTGCGGAGCTAAAGGGTGCCGAGGACGAAGCTGAGAAAGAGATCGCAGAGATGGCCTATTATCGGCAGCTGTTGAAGAAGGCGCTGGTGGCAGGACTACTTGGCGGACCACTGATGGCCTTGGGTATGGGCGGTTTATTGCCCGCACTGGATTCCCTCAACGCGCAGATATTTTGGTTCGCCATTGGCCTGTTAACTCTTGGGGTGATGATCTATTCCGGAGGGCATTTTTATACTGGAGCCTGGAAGTCTGCTAAGAATCACAATGCCAATATGGACACCCTCATCGCCCTGGGTACCGGGGCTGCATGGATATATTCCATGATCATCGCCGCCTTTCCGAATTTTGTACCATCGCTGGCCCAGCATGCCTACTTTGAGGCGGCGGCGATCATCATTGCCCTGATCAATTTTGGTTCGGCGCTAGAGATGAAGGCGCGCGGCAAGACCTCCGAGGCGATCAAACGCCTGATCGGTCTGCAACCCAAGACCGCCCGTGTGGTACGTGATGGGGTAGAGCAGGATATCGCCATCGAGGATGTGGGTCTGGAAGAGACACTACGTGTGC
>Ga0224506_10000810_pt1 | contig 24420 bp, 13 predicted proteins | sample SF_Jan12_sed_USG_2_FD_169108 | JGI IMG/M metagenome (GOLD analysis project Ga0224506, IMG submission 169108) | Sediment microbial communities from San Francisco Bay, California, United States - SF_Jan12_sed_USGS_8_1 | ecosystem: Environmental > Aquatic > Marine > Sediment | place: USA... | reverse complement strand
CCCGGTTACTCATGCAGGTTGCGGCGCCATTTGTCCGCGCATGGGCCGCGATTGTTATGCTTGTTATGGTCCGGCAAACGATGCCAATACCGCGGCGTTAAGCAATCGTTTTGCGGGGTTTGGATTATTGCCCAAGCAAATCGCCGCACGTTTTGCGTTATTTAATAATAATCACCCTTTGTTTAAAAATATCGCTCATGCCGTGGAGGAGAAAAAGTCGTGAGTGAAAAAACGATTAATATAAATATTCCAGTGCTGGCACGGGTGGAAGGTGAAGGCGCATTGGATTTGCGTATTGCCAATAATGAAATAGAACATTTGCGCTTAAGAATTTTTGAACCGCCGCGATTTTTTGAAAAATTGCTTGAAGCAAAACATTATTCTGATGTCCCTGACATTGTGGCGCGAATTTGTGGCATTTGTCCGGTGGCTTATCAAATGAGCGCAGTCAGCGCTTTTGAATCCTTGTTTGCGCTTGATCCGGGTGAGTGGGTGCATCGCATGCGGCGCCTATTTTATTGCGGTGAGTGGATTGAAAGTCACGCTTTGCATATTCATTTGTTAGCTGCTCCAGATTTTTTGGGTTTTGAAAATGCGGCAGATATGTCACTACACTTTCCAGAGCAAGTCAAGCGTGGTTTACGTTTACAACATGCTGGCAATCAAATTCTACAATTCCTTGGCGGACGCGCAGTGCATCCCGTGGGCGTGAAAGTCGGTGGTTTTTTTCATGCACCAAACCTAGTGCAAGCAAAACAATTGTTAGGCGCCTTGCAGGCCTGCTTAGATGATGCTCAAGATTTGCTGGTGTGGTTATTGTCTTTAGACTTGCCTGGGGAAGCCAGCGATTTTACCCAAGTCGCACTCAAATCTGAACACAGCTATGATTTTATCGGTCGACACTTGCATACGAACTTGGGATTTGATTGTTCTATTGAAGATTTTGCCACTCATTTTAAAGAAACTCACGAAACCCACTCGACGGCCTTGTATAGTTTATTAAATTCGAGCGATTATTTAGTGGGTCCATTGGCGCGTTTGAATTTAAATCATCACTTATTGCCCCAGCCTGTCAAACAATTAATACAAACATACGGTTTTCAACTGCCTAACCAAAATATGTTTAACAGCATTATTGCCCGAGGAATTGAGCTTTATTTTGCATTAGCAGAAGCCATTAATATTTTACAGAACTATGAGCACACACAATATCCTAGTGTTAATGTCAAAGTTAAAGCAGGACAGGCTTTTGGTTGCAGTGAGGCGCCACGTGGTATTTTGTGGCATAGTTATGAAATTGATGACGACGGTTATGTGCGTCACGCACGAATTGTTCCTCCCACCAGCCAGAATCAGGCTCGCATGCAAGCGGATTTGCAACAAGGTTTGACGCAGTTTGGCTTGGATAGACCCGAAAATGAATTGAGACTGCATGCGGAACAGATTATTCGTAATTACGATCCTTGTATTTCCTGCGCCACTCATTTTCTGAATTTAAATTTAGCCCGAGTATGAAGACGTTAATAGTCGCCTTGGGTTCACCGTATGGTGATGATGCCATCGCCTGGTTATGTTTAGATTTTTTGCGTCAACAAAGCGGTTTGGGTTTAGATTATGTATTGTTTAAATCCAAAGGCAACGGTTTGGATTGGATGCAAGCACTGGCCTCGGTTGATCAATTGATTTTCATGGATGCAGTAATAGGTGATAAAGAATTAGGGAAAATTCATTTATTAAGAGAATCGGCACTACCGACGCAAGCATCTATGTTCCAATCTTCTAGTCATCAAATACCGCTTGATCAAAGCATCAACATCGCACGTAATCTTGGTTATTTATCAAAACATGCCCGAGTTTGGATTCTGAGTATTGAAATTAAACGGGATAGCCGGTTAGTTTTAAATGCAAACAAACAAAAGCAAGTATTTTCACAAGTATGGTCAATGATTTCGCCCTTGCGATAACTGAATAGGGCAAGCTTGTCCACTGTAAACAATAATAATCGTCACCAATCGGACTGACGGTTTGAATACATCCGACTACTATTCAAAACCCAATCAACAAAATATTTTGAGTCTGGTTCATAATAAAAAACTTATGTAGACCTTTCTATTATGCGTATCTTGGCTTTAGGTTTTTTAATCGGTGTATGCATCGCGCAACAACTGTCCCAGCTCTGGAGCTGGCCAGGTTTATTGCTTGGTTTATTGGCTCTTCCTTGGTGTTTTTCTGCAAATATGGTTTGGCGATTCCTTGCTTCATTGGTCTGTGGTTTGGTCTGGACACAAATTCATGCGCATTGGGTTTTAAGTGATGGGCTCAAAGCCGAACTATTACAGCAAGTCGTAGTTGTTGAAGGAGACATCGCTAGTTTGCCGCGACAGGATGAGCATTCGCTGCGTTTCGAGTTTGATGTTGATGAACTCTATTGGCAAGGTCAAGCTCAAGACCATCCAAAAAGAATTAAAATGGCTTGGTATGGACGCTTTCCAGCAGTGAATGTGGGCGAACACTGGCGCTTGCATGTAAGACTAAAGCCACCACGAGGGTTTCGTAATGGCTATGGTTTTGATTATGAAACTTGGTTATACCAAAAACATATTCGCGCCAGTGCGTATGTGGTAGCGCATCAACAAAATCAGAAATTGGCAGATAATGCCGCTATCAGCATTAATCGATTGCGCCAAGCGATACGTGAACAAATTAATTTAAGTTTGCCACAACAGCATTTATCTGGATTGATTGCCGCATTGGCGGTGGGTGATAGAGACGGTATCAGTCAACAACAATGGTCGGTGTTCACCAAAACCGGCACCAATCATTTGATGGCGATTTCCGGTTTACATATTGGGCTCGTAGCAGCCATGAGCTTTTTTATGTTTCGTTGGTTGTGGTGTCGCTCCCGCCGCGCCATGTTGTTTTTGGCAGCAGACAAGGCCGCGTTGGGTGTAGCCATTTGCATGGCTTTGTTATATGCGGCTTTGGCCGGTTTTGCGATTCCCACACAACGTGCTTTGATTATGACTGCCGTGGTCATGTGGGGCATTACAAATCGGCGTTTATACAGTTCCGTGCAAATCTTAAGCATGGCCATGTTATTAGTGTTGATAGTCGATGCAAATGCGGTATTGAGTGCAGGCTTTTGGTTATCGTTTTGTGCTGTCGCCGCTATTCTATTTTCATTTCATCAACGCATCGGTAAACAACCCTGGTGGTGGTTGTGGCTGCGTTTGCAATTTATTGTCAGTTTGGCCTTGGTGCCAGTCTTAGTCATTGTTTTTCAGCAAGCCTCGTTAATTAGTCCTTTGGCTAATTTAATTGCTGTGCCCTGGGTGAGCGTACTGGTTGTGCCTTTGGTTTTATTAGGTGGGGTCCTGTGTTTGTTTACACCGGAAGTGGCAACTTTATTGTGGACGCTCGCTCATTTTTTCATGGATGAGTTATGGCTACTATTAAAATTTTTTGCGAAACTGGAATGGAGTGTCTGGCAAACGCCGCAAGTCACCCTTTGGGTCATAATCAGCAGTTGCATTACTATAGCATTTTTGTTTTTACCCAAAGGCACGCCCACTCGTTATTGGGGTTTAGTTTGTTTGTTGCCCTTGGTATTTTATAAACCAGCCACACCTGCACCTGGCGAAGCGCTGATTCGTTTGTTAGATGTGGGGCAAGGTTTATCTTTATTGATTCAGACGCAGCATCACGCATTGTTATACGATACGGGCGCACGCTTCAGTGAACAGTTTGATGCAGGGCAGGCGGTTGTTCTACCTGTCTTACGTGCATTGGGCATCAAACAACTGGATACACTACTCATTAGTCATGATGATAATGATCATGTCGGTGGTTTGGCGAGTTTGCGTGAAAACCTAGGAATTAAAACCCTGATGGTAACGGCAAATTCACGCTATGCCTCGCAAGCTCAACAGATTTGCCAAGCGGGTCATTCCTGGTCATGGGACGGAATTCAGTTTCAAATTCTACACCCAGGAACTGATCGTCGTTTTAAAATTCGCAATGATAGTTCCTGTGTTTTAAAAATCAGTAGTCCAGGTGCGAGTATTTTGTTAACCGGAGATATTGAAAAGAGCACGGAACAGCATTTGCTTTCTGCATATAAGGTATTGTTAAGTAGCGATGTTTTACAAATACCACACCATGGCAGCAATACCTCCTCAAGTCTGGAATTTTTACAGGCGGTACGGCCCAAGCTAGCAATTGGCGGTATTGGTTACGCGAATCGATTTGGTTTTCCCAAAGCCGAGGTGTTGCAACGCTATGAGGATCAAGGGATTAAGGTTTACCACAGCGGTGAAGATGGTATGATCACGCTGCGGTTAACAAATACGGATATTTCATCCGTACAAACATTTAACCGGAGTGCATTACGTTATTGGCATAGCCGATAAAAAAGAGGGGATCACAGCACCATGCTGGAGTTAGTGAAATCCGGTGGCTTAATGATGCTACCGATCATTCTTTGTTCAATTGTTGCCTTGGCAATCGTGGTTGAGCGTTTATGGACATTACAAGCCCGTCGTGTGGTACCAAAACACATGGTAGCGCAAATTTATCATCTCAATAAAAAACAACAACTCGATGGCCCTGCCATTAATGCATTGCGTGATAGTTCACCTTTAGGTCGAGTACTCGCGGCTGGTTTGGTGAATATGCACCATCCTCGGGATGTGATGAAAGAAGCAATTGAAGAAAACGGTCGTCATGTGGTGCATGAATTAGAACGTTACCTCAATACCCTAGGCACGATTGCCTCAATCACGCCACTACTGGGTTTACTCGGTACGGTTATCGGCATGATTAAAGTGTTTACTGTGATTACTGCCCAAGGCATCGGTAATCCTGCGGTGCTGGCGGGTGGTATTTCCGAAGCATTGATAACCACCGCCGCCGGTTTGTCCGTGGCGATTCCTAGTTTGATAGCCTACCGTTATATTCGACGAAAAATTGATGATCTTGTCATAACCATGGAACAAGAAGCCTTGAAACTTGTTGAAATTATGCACGGACAACGCGAAGTGTCGACCTTCGAGGATGCTAAATCGTGAAATTTCGCACCAGTCGCGACCATGAGCCAGAACTCAATATTACACCTTTGATTGATATTGTATTTCTGTTATTAATTTTTTTCATGGTCTCGACCACTTTCAAACAGGAATTTGAAGTGGGCATTAATCTGCCAGAAGCGGCATCCGATTCTAAACTCAAGGAAAAGCCCTTGGAAATTTCCATTAATGAACAAGGTGTGTATTTTATTAATGGTAAACAACTAGTAAACACTCAATTGCGCACACTAAAGCAAGCCTTGAAAAAAGTAGCGGGTGATAATCGTAAAATGGCCATTATTGTCAGCGCGGACGCCAACACTCCGCATCAGTCGGTGGTAACCGCTATGGATGCTGCACGGCAAATGGGCTTTACCCGCTTGAGTTTCGCTACCCAACAATTTTCAAAGTAGACTTCCGAATTAATGAATAAACAGCAACTCGATCTTGAAAATGGCCGCGCCGTCTATGGCCATTTGTTATCCTATGTTCGGCCCTATTGGAAAGCTTTTATTTTCGTCTTACTCGGAATGGCCATTGCTGCCACCATGGACGGCGGTTTTGTTGCCTTAATCAAACCCATGCTTGACGGCACCTTTGTCGAAAAAGATCCGTTTTATATCAAAGTCATCCCTCTAGCCTTGATAGGTATTTTTGTTTTACGCGGCATTGGTGGCTTTTGCGCAAATTATTTCATGGCGTGGGTGAGTCGTCATGTAATTAAAGATTTGCGAGCGGAAATGTTTGATAAAGTGCTAAGCCTGCCAACTGCATTTTATGATCGACAGTCATCGGGAAAAATAATTTCCAAATTAATTTATGACGTGGAACAAGTGGCCGAAGCATCGGGGCGTGCCTTGACCATTATTGTGCAAGATAGTTTAACCATTATTGTTTTGCTTAGTTGGATGGCTTATCTCAATTGGCAGCTCACATTATTGTTTCTCACCATCGGTCCGGTGATGACGGCTTTAGTGGTATGGGTGAGTAAACGTTTGCGGCGTTATGCTAAACGTCTGCAAAACTCCGTGGGCGATGTTACCCATATATCACAAGAAACCATTGATGCGCATCGCGTGGTAAAAGTGTTTGGCGGTCAGGATTATGAACGTGCACAATTTGAGAAAGCCAACGAATATAATCGTCGTCAATACATGAAAATCATTTCCACAAACTCAGCCAGTGTGCCGATTGTGGAATTAATGGCAGCTTTATTGCTCGCAGCCATTATTTATTTAGCAACACAACCGCATATGCAGGAAACCGTCACTGTCGGCACTTTCATGTCATTTATTTCCGCCATGTTAATGTTATTTCCACCGATTAAGCGCATGACCACTTTAAACGTAATTTTGCAGCGAGGCATTGCAGCAGCGCAAAGTATTTTCTCCTTCCTGCAAGAAAACAGTGAAGTCGACACGGGTAGCAAAAGTGTGGCCCGCGTGCAGGGGGCAGTGGAATTTAAAAATATTCATATGCAATACGATCAGAGCAAAGGCCCGGTGTTGCGCAATATCAATCTAAACGTGCAAGCCGGTGAAAGCATTGCCTTGGTTGGTCGTTCGGGTAGCGGTAAATCTTCCTTAGTGAGTTTATTGCCCCGCTTTTATTTGCCATCCGGCGGCGAAATCTTACTTGATGGCATGAACGTAGGTGACATTAAACTCAGCGACATGCGTGCGCAAATTTCTTTGGTTAGTCAGGACGTGACCTTATTCAATGATAGCGTACGTCACAATATCGCCTATGGGCGTTTAGAAGACACACCCGATGAAAAAATTATAGCAGCGGCGAAAGCGGCTCACGCTTGGGAATTTATCGAACAATTACCTGAAGGTTTAGACACCCAAGTAGGCGAGCATGGTTTATTATTATCGGGCGGGCAACGCCAACGTTTAGCCATTGCGCGCGCCATATTAAAAGATTCGCCCATCTTAATACTTGACGAAGCAACTTCGGCATTAGATACGGAATCCGAACGTTTTATTCAAGCGGCCTTGGATAATCTCATGCAAAACCGCACCACATTCATGATCGCGCACCGTTTATCAACCATCGAAAAAGCCGATCGTATTATTGTATTGGACAAAGGTGAAATTATTGAAATCGGTTCGCACCGTGAATTATTAGAAAAAAATGGCCATTACGCAAAATTGCATAGTTTGCAGTTTAGTGCTTTAACGACAGAGCAATGAGTTTGCAAATGACTTGCCCAAGCTTTTTATTAAGGCTTTCTCCTCTGGATTAGTACTTTAAGGTTATATACAATTTTCTAAACCTTTGGTTCAACATAGCTCAACTAAAATTATTTTTGTTGTTGAGTCCACTTCAGCATTCTTTTTCTAGTACTAATACAGTAGAATTCTTGAAACTATTTTCATTTATCGATTGCGAATAACAAACGACTTTGAATCGATGTGTAATCAATTACAAAAAAAGTTTTCCATAGGAGAAAAACATGAAAAACACTTATTTTAAGAAAATTCCATTTTTAATACTACTCGTGTTCACAGTATTTCTGGTGGCTTGTGGCAAAGGCGAATCAACGGACACGGGTAATCCGGTGAAATCCAATTTCAGCGGTGTGGCTAGCAAAGGCGTCATTGTTGGTGGTGTTGTGAAAATTTTTAGTATTGACAATAACGGAGTGATTTCAACTAAAGCCATTGAGAAAACCATCACCGATGGAACCGGTGCGTATCGTACTAACGTCGCCACTGGCGGTATCTTCTTAGTTACGGTTTCGCCGGCACTCGATGGAAGTTCAAAAGTAAAATGCGATGTACACACCGGCTGTACACAAAATGCAATGGACTATGATTTTGGCGATTTAATGCCTATGAATTTTACGCTTGAAGCCTTTGTTCAAGGCTCAGGCAGTATCGATGTCAATTTGACACCGATGACTCATCTTGCGGCAGCCTATGCGCGTCACATTGGTGTATCCAAAACAAGTATCGAGCATGCCAATAGTCGCGTCAGCAAATTGTTTGGCATAGCCGATATTATCAAAACCAAACCGACGGATATTACGAACGATGCAGCGATTGAAAATGCAGCAAGCACTGTTGATGAAGTAAAATATGGTTATTTTAACGCAGCAATCGCCAACTTAGCACAAAGCGAAACCACCGGTGATATCGCTGCTATTTTGCAAGTATTGGTCGAATCCTATATTGCCGAGCATGGCGAGTTAGTGGCCAACGAAGCTGTTAGCAATTCCACTCAAGTGAGTTTGGCAGAAATTACTGAGGCAGCTAAAACCGAAGTTCAAGCAAGCGATAACCAAGGGGTTACCAACAAAACAGCAGTGAAAGATGATATTGAGTCGCTTGATAATGCAGCCGATAGCGCCACTGCAGGTGAACCCACACAAACTCAAATCGAACCTATTACCAGTGCAGATATTCAGACAGCCAAACAAATGGTAACTGCTGTTCGTACCTGGACACCTAAATTACAGGCGGAACTAGGGCAAACGGCCGAATCATTTGGCCAAAAACTGGAAGATTCCATGGAGTTTGGTCAAGGTGGCATGGCTGACGTTGGTGAAGTTTTCTTTCGCGCTGCACAAGCTATGGCTGAACTCTATTTGGATCAAATGCAAGATGGTGGATTGGTCGATGGTGATTACCCAATAAATGACATTATTGGCTTTCAAGATGAGTATGAAATGATTTCTGCTACTGGCAATATCAATATTAGTGGAAATATGTTATCAATTTCAGGCGGGGAAATTACAGTTTATTACTATTATAATGAAAGCGTAGAGAGTGCCGCAGCTACTGTAGATCTCGCACTCACCGTGCCGACCACAACCAGCGGAACAGATTTTAATTTTGCATTCAGTGGAACCAACAAAGTAGAAAATAATTTAGCAAAATTATACTTTGATAGTGGCGCATTAAATGTGAAATGGAACACAGCAGTGGATTTTTCAAATCCAAATATTGAACCTCCGATGCCCAGTCAGGTTTCTGCATCGATTAAAGGTGGGATTGAGCAGAAAGCGACTGAAGTAAATACTAATCCAATTCGTTTTAGTGGGGAAGCGGTGTTAGGCACTACTTATATTTCGGAATTTAGTTATGAACGCTATGATGGCTATTCTGGTTATATGCCTGATTCGGAATTAAATTTTGCACCTAGCAAAATTACTTTAAGTGGCGAGTTGGCAGACAACAGCAACAGCATCACCGCAACAGCTGAGTTCAATTTTAGGAATGCAGCGACTTTCCAGTTCCCTGCACACATAAAAGCACCGATGGAACGAACAGTAGGGCATTATGGTTTTTCGAACAATGGCAATACCATCACTTTAAATTTTGATAATGGAGCCATAAAGGTATATCAACTATTGATTAATGAAAATTCCAGTTTTAAAACAGTCCGTGTCACGTCGATATCTGAATTTGACGACACACCTTATGTATATGAGAGCACAATTTATGGCGCAACGACTCTGGAAAGTTTTGTCCTAAATAATGGATTTTATCGCTATATACATATTGATGGTGTAGGTGATTACCAAGTTGTTAAACCGGATTCTTTAACTAGCAATGGCGGTAACATCTTGGGAACGCTTGAATGGGAAGATTATGCAACCCAGGAAGATGCAACTCATTGGCGTAAAATGGATGGAACTTTGATAGTCAGTGTAGACTTCGAAGACTTACCACCAGCAAGCATCACACTAACCGCTGATCGAACCGGTTATTCCAGTTTCAATGCAAACGCAAGTTTTGTATATAAGGAATACAAAATCGAAGTTCAATTTAATATGAAGGATTTCCAAACGAATCCGGTGGATGCTGATATGGCCATTATTGTTACCGAAATCGCCAGTGGTAATCGTTTAAGCATTCATCCGAATATCAACTCCGATGATTTTATTGGTAATGTTAAAGTGAATAACAATATTGTCGGTGTATTGAAACCCGATGACAATTTGGATGATGTACTCATCATGCAATATCAGGACGGAAGTTTTGAATCCATAAATTTCTAGAAGCATGAATCAAAGATGGTGTGTATTAAACGCACCATCTTTTTTCGTTTACACTTTTCAGTTGGCCAATATGAATCATTTAAAGAAATACTTACTGGTGTTTCTTGTCTGTGCATCTTTAAATACACCCTCAATGGCAGCGGAATTCACTGTCAATCTTGCAAACGAATGGTTTATTCACAACCCAAGCTTGCCGATACTTGCATTGGACAATGGACTTTATGGAAAATTTAAGATCGACAAATTTTCCACTGAATTCAGACAAAATTCCATTAACATTAGCTACAAACGTATTTCAGTAAGTTATAGCAAACAGTTCGCAAGTTTTTTGCATTTTTCAAAAGACACTGCGGAATTGGCTTATGTGTTATCGAAAAAACAAAATTTAGAAACCACTCGTGTTTATGATATTGCGCTTGATTATCAATTTTACAGTTTTAAAGCCTCACGCCTGAGCGCCTTGGTGTTACAAACGCAAACGACTAGTGTTGAGTTGGGCGCGAGTTATTTGCAGGGAGAGTCGCTTATCAATGGACAACTGAGCGGTGGCATTCGCGCCTTGTCCACGAGTGATTTGCAGTTTGAAAATTTGTTAGTGGATTATTATTATAGTTCAGACCAAATTTTTACGCGCTCGGTTGTGGCGCCAAATGGAACAGGCAAAGCGTTCGATTTTGATTGGATGTGGCATATCGATAGACTAACAACATTTCACCTTAGTGGCAGAAATATTTTTTCAAGCATCATCTGGAAACAAAGTCCGCATACTCGCGCAATGTTAAGGTCTGATAACAAAACCTATGATGAAAATGGTTATGTGGATATTCAGCCGGGGCTTTCCGGTCGCCATGATTATGTGGATTATGAACAAGTCCTTCCAGCACAATTTTTTGCACGTTTCGATTTTCGTGGCCAAGCCGCCAAGCCCGTGTTTATGCAATGGCATTATATTAATCAGATAGCCTATCCATCCATTGGTATTGAATATTTCTCAAATCATCGTCTGAGCATGGAAGCACAATTTGATATTAAATCCCGAGCATTGGGCTTATTAGTGGACACTAAATATGTAGACCTTTATGTGGCTTCCGATCACATTAATCCCAAGCATAGTCGTTTTTTTGTTTTACGATTTATCTTGTCCATACTAAATTATTAGTTTATCGACTATCTAGGTTTTTGCTGCTGTCGGCGCTTGTCATAGAATTAAAATGTAATGAATACTAACGTAACAACGTTGTTTTTAAGAAACAAAGCCGCACTTTGATACAGCGTAAAACCAATGCGATCAAAATTGATTGCTAACACGAATATTTGAAAAAGATGCAGCATACATAAAATTGCATAATTTGCAGTTGCTGAAGCAAGACTGGCGTTTCATTAGTTGACCAATACACTCCTAGGTTGATTATTAATTTAAATCTATGCAATTGAACAATTAATAAACAGAATTAATGTTTTTCGAGCATGTTTTCCTGTTATTATTGCCCTCTAAATTTCTATAAAAAGTTGTTACGCAAAATATAATAATTTCCGGGAGAGAGAAGAATGCCTAAAATACAAAGCCAATTTTATTTACTACTGCTGACCTGTCTGACGATCACACTCAGCGCCTGTGGTGGTGGCAATAACAACCCTGATAATCCCCAAGCAACAGAAGCGGCGAAACTTGGTGGCGTTGCGAGTAAAGGTCTATTAATTAATGCAAAAGTCGAGGCCTATGCGATTAGTGCTGCTGGAGTGATTGCCGATACCGCAATTGCGAGTACACAAACCGATGAGTTTGGTATATATGAGCTTGAAGTTAGTGCCAGCGGAATGTTTCTAGTCAAAGTGTCGCCAGCCGCAGACGGTAGTTCAAAAATGCGTTGCGATGCGTTCGCTGGATGTAGTCATGGCGCTAATGTTTTTGCGTTTGGCGAATTAATGCCAATGGATTTTTCCATGGAAGCCATTGTGAGTAGCGTTGACGCTGGCGAAAACATAAGAGTTGCGGTTACACCTCTAACCCATTTAGCGGCGCAATATGCACAAAATGCAGGTGTGACGCCTACAGCAATTGACGAAGCAAATCAGCGTATTGCGATGCTTTTTGGTATTGTTGACATTTTAGAGACTCAACCCTTGGATATTACGAACAAAGCGAGCATAGAAAATATTGCTGCGAGTATTGATGCGAGCAAATACGGCTATTTCAATGCTGCGATTGCATCCATTGCCTCGGCTAATCAGAGCGATATTGCCAATGTTCTAGGCACCTTAAGTACAAACTATATTAATGGCGATGGTGAACTGATTGCGAAAGAAAGTACGGATAGTGCTGAGGTGATCAGCTTTTCGGAGATAACCAGCGCCGCGCGTAACAATGCGGAAATGTTATCAAGCACAGGTGTGGCCAACAAACAAACGGTTATCGATGACATTGTCAACTTAGACCTTTTGAGCAGTGCTAGCGCCGCTGATAGTCCCACCGAAACCTAATTTGTCGCAAACTACTCAGCTTGAAATTCAAAAAGCAAAATTATTAACCACAACAACACGAACTTGGTCTCCGGCAATTACGGAAAGCATTAATCAAAATTCTATAGACTTTGAGCAGAACTTAGCAATGGCAGGTGCGCTGGGTCAGATGGAAGCTATGCTTATTTTAAACAGTTTTAATGCCGCTACTTCATCCATGATTAATCTTTATTTGAGCCAAATTAATACAGGGCTGGTTGATGGTGATTATCCACTCAACCCGGCTGCTTTCCACAACCCATATTTTAATTCAGTTGGAGTAGTTGGAAATATAAATATTAGTGGCGATAAAATCAGTATTAGTAATGCACAAGTCACTTACACACAATATGCGTTGGACGAAAATGGTCAAGTGACAACACCACTTTTGATGACGGCAGTCGATGTGAATCTCGCCGCACTTGTGCCAACCGCCACGCAAAACAGTAGTTTTCGTTTTATTACCACGGATGTAAATCGAGTAGAAACTGAGAATTTTCTTTTAAGTTTCGACGGTGGTGATTTGACGGTTAGTTGGAATGATACGGTCGATTTTTCCAACCCGAACATCATGATATCGCCGCCCAACGAGTTTTCTGCGTCATTGCAGGGTTTATTTGCACAAAAACAAACCGAGTTGAATCCGAATCCAGTGAGTTTTTCTGGTGGCATGACTATAGGTACCACTTACTTAATGATTGGCGAAATGGATTTTAGTCTCAATCCTTCACATATTAATTTACAAGGTGAAATCGCTGATACAGTTAATAGTTTTGCTGCGGAACTCACCTTTAATTTTAATAATGCAAGTTCGTTCATGCCGGTGACGCATCAGTGGAATCGGGATGGAGAAGATTTTCAAAATTGGCGTGACATTGATTTAAGCCTAACATTTACCGCCCAATTTAATGAGCTACCTCCAGTTATCGTGACTTTGTCTGCCGATCGTACCGGTTTGATGGGTGCCAATCTCGGCGCAAGTTTTGAGCATGGTGAATTTTCCATCGAAGTCATGGCCGCGATTAGTGAAGACGTTGCCCCAGCCATTAGTTTTGTTGTGACCGCATCAGGTACCACTAACCGTATTACTGTTTATCCTGATGCAAACGGCGATGGTGATGTAGGCACTGTGGTCATTAATAATAAAGTGGTTGGAACTATTCGACCTGCGCCAACGATGGATGGTGTGTTGATCGTCCGATATGTTGATGGCAGTTTTGAAACACTCAATTTTTAGCTTGAAAGAGAGGTGGTGTGCTCACGCCACCTCTCAACGCTTCTGGTCATAAAAAAGTTCATTTAAAAACAATCAAACGTTTATCTGCTAAATCAATTCTTTTGCTAAACTAGACAGGTTTATCCGTACTGTGTATTGCAAGTCGAGGCGACCTGGCCTGGCACAGTTCTGGAACATATACTCATATTCTATCGGTTAAACTAAGGATTAAGTGCTTAAAATGGCTGTCACGCAGGAAATTTACTCTCGTTGTTATTGTGCTCAATATGACTTTGTTGAGTTACAGAACTATTTATTAAAAAATGAACGTAGTGTGGCTTACCGCAATGTATTGCAAGTCGAGCTCAGTGTTGGTGATGTGTTTGTATTTCATTATGGGGTATTGGTATTTTGGAAAGTGAGTTTACAGGAACGCGAATTATTTCAGCAGAAAACAGCCGTTTATGAACTTGAAACCTTAGAAAGTATTATTGCCGATGAATTCAGTTTTGATCTGAATAAAGAAAAATTGCAAATTAAAAATGACCATGTTGATTTGATCGATGACGAATTATTAACTCGCCTAGCCATTTCCCATGGTATTGCCCAATCGACAAAACTGGCGCAGTTCGAATCACGGGTGCAGCAAACGATTAATGACAATTCACATATTCCACGCAATATTGCCCAGACCGGCGACACACGTTTATCGCGCAAAAACTTGGCGCAGTTACGTGGCCGTTTGTTCATCACCAAAAGTGATATTGTTTTGAATTATGACTTACTTGATGTGCCTGAGTTTTTTTGGGAATACCCGGAGCTTCAGCACTACTACGATGCAATCGCCGATTACCTGGAAGTCAAACAACGTGTGGAAGTGTTAAATAAAAAACTCGAAACTATTCACGAATTATTCGAAATGATGGCCGATGAGCAAAAACATAAACACTCGTCTTTGCTGGAATGGATTATTATTTGGTTAATTGCGTTCGAGATTTTGGTGTTTCTGGTCTACGATGTATTTGAGGTATTTTAAACCTTGGCATTCAATCCAACTAATTGATCAACCATGCTTAAATCTAAGTGCAAAGCAATTTCATCAGCTAATCGATCAAGCGATGCTTCACGCAAAGCGTTACGGTCGACTGTTTCAGCCTGATCGAGACCCGCCCATTGCAACAAAGCGGCACAGGCTTGCGGATGATCAAATAAGCCATGAAAGTAACTACCCATAATTTGTCCATCAGCGGAAATGCAGCCATCTTTTTTATCGCCATATTCGATTAGATAGTTTTCTAAATCCGGGCCTTTGCTCACGCCAGTGTGAATTTCATAACCATGAACCGGTACTTGTAATGGACGAATCCATCCTTTGCTTGTGCGCAACTGTTTACGCGTTTTTAATTCGCTGGTCATATTCAATAAATCCAAGCCTGGAAAATATTCATGTGTGGATTCCAAGCCTTCAGGGTCTTCAATAGATCGTCCTAACATTTGATAACCACCACATATGCCAATAAGCTTGCCACCATAACGTAAATGTTGTTGCAGATGTTTTTCCCAACCGTGCTCTCGTAAAAAAATTAAATCGTTAACCACGGCTTTACTGCCAGGTAATAAAATTAAATCTGCCGCTTGAGGTGTTTGTGTGATGACTAAATTGACTTGAGGGTGAGCGGCTAAAGATTCTAAGTCTGTATGGTTACTCATACGCGGTAAGCGTGGCACGACTACTGTTAGCGATGATTGAGCAGCTAAGTCTTGGGTGGCGGGCATATTCAAACTGTCTTCACCATCTAAATGGAGATTTTTCAAATACGGCAACACCCCGAGTACTGGTTTGCGGCAATGATTTTCCAGCCAGTCTATGCCGGGGGTCAATAAACTCACATCACCACGAAAGCGGTTAATAATCAGTCCGCAAATTCGCGCCTGTTCACTAGGGCTGAGCAATGACAAAGTACCTGCAAGTTGTGCAAATACGCCGCCACGCTCGATATCACCAACCAGCAATACCGGGCAATCCACGGCTTCGGCAAATCCCATATTGGCAATATCATTTTCGCGTAAATTAATTTCCGCAGGACTACCGGCACCTTCAATAATAACGACGTCATAGTTTTCGCATAAACGCGTAAATGCACTTAACGCAAATTCCATGGCCACTGGTTTGAACTGGTGATAGTCACGCGCATTCATAAACCCATAAACCTGGCCATTAATTATCACTTGCGCGCCGGTTTCGCTTTGTGGTTTTAGTAAGATTGGATTCATATCGGTATGACAATCTAATCTACAGGCTTGGGCTTGCACTGCTTGGGCACGACCGATTTCACCACCATCTACTGTTACGGCACTGTTTAGTGCCATGTTTTGTGGTTTAAATGGGGCTACGCGTAAACCTTGCTGTTTAAGATAACGGCAAAGTCCGGCGGTTAGTGTGGATTTTCCAGCATCGGAAAGAGTGCCTTGAATCATAAGAACTTGAGTCATAGCCTATTTTGACACTGTGAATGGCTGGAGCAAAGCGTAATTTAAGCTTGCACTGCTTAAATTCTTTTGCCAGTATTATTAAAAGATGACAATTACACTCGGAAAAGAGTGGTCAAAAAATAAAACACATGTGGGGAAAAGGAAAAGGGGTGTTTTCCATGGAGCGACGGAAGCTTCTCCGTGACCGAGTAGGTCAATTTGTTGTTTACACAATCATCTGCCTAGGCATCATTGCATGTGCCGAAGCGCCTCCTGATGTTCTAAAAAATAATTATCGCGGACCCGTCGTTTCAGACGCTCCTTATGATGGTTATTTGGTTAAATTTCGCACAGGCGTTGATACCAGACAACGCAGTCGTAGTTTATCCGGTGCCGGCTTAAGACAACAAGGCACAGCATCTCGCCTCGTTACAGGCCTCGTACATGCGCGTACGATTGGCTCAAAAGACGATGTCATAGCGACTTTAACTACCTTGTATAATGATCCAAATGTGGTTTATGTCGAACCGAATTATATTATTTTACACCGACCACCAAGCTCGGCAAACAGAGCACCAACTCCTGTAGCTCCGGCACCGTCACCAACAGTCCCGGCCAACACTAATCCGGTGAATACAACAATTGCTCCACCCATCAGGGCGAATGCTTTACCCAATGACAGTCGTTTTGTTGACCAATGGGGTTTACATAATACCGGTACTACTGGCGGCACTGCTGACGCGGATATTGATGCGCCTGAAGCTTGGGATATAACCGCTGGGTCTCCTGATATTGTAGTTGCAGTAATTGACACCGGTGTGGATTACAACCATGCAGATTTAGCGGCGAACATTTGGACCAATCCGGGTGAGATTGCCGGTAATGGTCGAGATGACGATGGCAATGGTTTTGTTGATGATGTACGCGGCTGGAATTTTGTTGCCGATACGAATGATCCTATGGATGATAATAACCACGGTACCCATGTCGCGGGAATTATTGGCGCGGTTGGTAATAATACAACGGGTATTAGCGGTGTAAATTGGCAAGTGAAAATTATGCCATTGCGTTTTATGGATAATAATGGAGCAGGTAGTGTCAACGGTGCCATTCAAGCCTTGGCCTATGCAATTGCCAATGGCGCACGAGTATCAAATGCGAGTTGGGGTTCGACCACAACAAGCCAGGCTTTGTTTAATGCTATTCAAACCGCAAATAACGCCGGCCATGTTTTTGTTGCAGCGGCAGGTAATTCCTCAATAAATAATGATCGCAGTCCTGAATACCCATCAAGTTATCAACTAAATAATATTATTTCTGTTGCCGCATCAACCATGACCGATAGCATGGCCAATTTTTCAAATTTTGGTGCAACGTCAGTGGATTTGGCCGCCCCAGGTATGCAGATTCTGAGTACGGTGCGTAGTAATAATTATGCCAATTTCAGCGGTACCTCCATGGCCGCGCCATTTGTAACCGGTGTGGTGGGCTTATTGTATTCTCTGAATCCCAGTTTGAGTGTAGCTGATGTGCGCACTGCAATTCTAAGCAATGTCGATGCCTTGCCTGCGTTCAGCGGTCTTGTTGCATCGGGGGGACGTTTAAATGCTCAGCTTGCTGTCGCATCCATCACACCAATTCCACCACCGATCGAAACCTTAGCGCCGGAAATTGTGCCATCGAGTGTGAATATTCCTGTGGGTGGTAGTATGACCATGCAAGTGAATAACGGTTCTGCAGATATGACGTGGGTAATTGCAGATACAGCGATTGCAACTGTGGATGTCGATGGTGTTGTTTCTGGGTTGGCTCAAGGCATAACTGAATTAACCGTCACTGATAATGTTGCTGGCCTAACTAGTTCGCCAGTTAGCGTGGAAGTGACCACTATTGCAGTAAACCCTGGGGCACCAGGTTCAATGCTGATTGGTGAAAACTTCATGCTAATGGCCAGTGGCGGACAACCACCTTATACCTGGGTAATCGACGATACAGCCGTGGCGAGTTTGGCTGTCAGTGGTCCCGATCAGGATACGGTGAATATTACTGCGGATGCTTTAGGCAGTTTTAGTCTCACCTTAAGCGATAGTGCAGCGACGGCAAATACCGTGATATTTGGTCCGATCGATGTAGTCATGCCTGTGTTTGAAGTATCACCAGCGACTAGTACGATGGCCGTGGGTCAGGATTTACAGCTAGCTGCAACCGGCGGCACTTCGCCTTATACATATACCAGTAACGACACAGCCGTGGTCACGGTTGATGCCGGTGGTTTAGTGACCGCTATTTCTGGTGGTAGGGCTAGCATTGAGGTTACGGATTCGAGTAATCCACCCCAGGTTTCAAATGTGTCATTAACCGTGGAAGCGACTCCGGCGGCCACTTTGAGCGTCACACCAAGCAATGCCACCATACCGGTGGGTGTCGGCGTTGATTTAACCCCGACTGGTGGAGTAGCTCCGTATACTTGGACTTCTGCCGATGCGGCAATTGCAACAGTTGTCGATGGATTTGTTACTGGTATCGCTGCTGGTACTGTAGATATCGAACTGAGTGATGATGCTGGGGCTGTGGCCATAGCTAGTATCACTGTTATGGCACCGCCCGGTGGTGGAACACCAACACCTCCCGCCCGTGATGATGATGACGACGACTAAGTCATTGAAATAAAAGTTAGAATCATTCAAGCCTGGGCTAAGTGAAGCTTAAGTCCAGGTAATTATACTTAACCCATCTTAAGCTAGCGACTATTCAGTCATATCCATGCTAGAATTAAGCTTTAAGGAATATTATTTCGGTACCAGGACGGACCAAACCCGAGGGACAGGATAGGCGGTTTGGAAACTAAAAACTGGTTTCCGTTTCTTAGTCTCATGTAAACCCATCCTACTTTCCTCGAATAAAAAAGAATTCAAGCAATACTCTGTGTATTGCGAGGTGCTGGAGTTTATATGTTATCTGCTAAATATGTGCAATCCACTCGTGGTTTGTTGAATTGTCGTGCTTGGTCGCAAGGTTTGTTGGTCATTTTTATCATGGGTTGGTTGGCTGCCTGCTCGGAGACGATACCGCCAGTGGTTGTGGATAATTCACTGGATAACGGAATTTCCGCTCAGGACTATGATGGAATATTGGTCAAATTTAAGAATGATATGGGCGCTTCGAACCGTTCAAGAATTCTCAATGATTATGGCTTGGTTGAGAAACATAATCTAAGTCGGCTCGTGCCTGGTTTATCCAGCACCCGTTTGAAAACAGGTGTTAGTGGCGCAAAAACTTTGGCAACCATTCTTAGTGATGCACAGGACTCAAATTCCCTGATTGAGTTTGCTGAATACAATTTAATTGTGCGACGCAGCCAGATTCCTAATGACCCAAATTTTAGTGCGCAATGGGGTTTACATAATACCGGACAAACCGGGGCTACACTTGATGCTGATATTGACGCTGTTGAAGCTTGGGATAAACAAAATGGAGCCGATGATATTGTCGTCGCGGTGATCGACACGGGTATCGACTACAATCATCCTGATTTGCGCGAGAATATTTGGCGCAACAATAATGAAATTCCGAATAATAATGTTGATGATGATGGCAATGGTTATATTGATGACTACCAAGGCTGGAATTTTGTCGACCACAATAACGACCCCTTAGACGATAACAACCACGGCACACATATCGCTGGAATTATTGCTGCCAGCGCGAATAATGATATCGGTGGGGTAGGGGTTGCTTGGAAAGCCAAGCTGATGCCCTTGAAGTTTATGGATGCCAACGGTATTGGAACGATAGCCAATGCAATTGAAGCCATACAATATGCTGTAGATAATAATGCAAGAATTTCTAATAATAGCTGGGGTGGTTATCATTTTTCTCAAGCCTTGTATTTGGCAATTCGCAACGCCATGCAACAAAACCATATGTTCATTGCAGCCGCAGGCAATAGTGGCAACGACAACGATGGACGCACCCATTTTCCTAGTGGTTATGATCTTTATAATATTATTGCTGTTGCTGCATCCAATGATAAAGACGAGCTTGCGCCACAATCAAATTTCGGTGCACAAACCGTTGATTTAGTAGCGCCAGGTACATCAATTTTCAGTACCATTCCTGGGAATAACTATACTCACCTCAGTGGTAGTTCCATGGCAACTGGTTTTGTTAGTGGCGCGGCAGTATTAGCATTGGCGCAAAACAGTGGGTTGAGCCTCGCAGATTTGCGTCAGACCATTTTATCTAATGTTGATGTGTTTTCTGGTTTAACAGGTCAAGTGGCGACAAGTGGACGGTTGAATGTAAATAAAATACTGGACCATTTAATTCTTACTTACCAAACTCCCACACCGGATCCAGTACCAACGCCAGATCCAGTACCAACACCAGATCCAGTACCAACACCGGATCCAGTTCCAACACCGGATCCAGTTCCAACACCGGATCCAGTACCAACACCAGATCCAGTGCCAACACCAGATCCAGTGCCAACACCGGATCCAATGCCAACGCCAGATCCAGCGCCAACGCCAGATCCAGTGCCAACACCGGATCCAGTACCCACACCGGACCCAGTACCAACACCTGAGCCTTTGAATATTCAAATTTCACCTGCGTTGGATCAGCGTATTGTTGTGGGTGGATTAATTCAGTTTACTGTCACAGGTACAAACGGCCAGAGCGGCTTTAGTTGGGTAGTCAATAATAGTAATGCGGCTATTAATCAAAATGGTCGATTGCAGGCACGCTACGCAGGTAGTGTTGAAGTGACTTTTATCGATGCCGATTATGTTGTGCAAGCGGGACCCGTGACGATTATTATTGAATCTATTGCAATTACGCCGACTGTTGCGCCTGATATTAGTCTGGGTGAATATTTTGATTTTTCAGCCTATGGTGGTGTAGCACCGTTGACATGGTCGCTGAGTGCAAATAGCGAAGTTGCCAGTATTGTAGGTGCGACCGATGCGGCGACGGTGCGAGTAATGGGCGGCAATACTGCTGGTCAGTATTCGCTAAGTTTAACTGACGCGCTTGGAAATACAACGACCGTCGGACCACTGAATGTGTTTAAACGAGACTTTCTTTTAAGTGCGAATCAATTGGATATGAAGCTTAATCAGCAAGTGTCCGTGAGTGCGAGCGGCGGTCTACCTGATTATGTATGGAGCAGTGATGATGCATCGATTGCTAGCGTCGCCGATGGTTTGGTTACAGCCATAGGTATTGGTTCCACCACCATTCGTGTAAAAGACGATAATGGCCTGGGTGTTGAAAAGACTATAAGTGTACTTGTAACTGCAGCACCTTTAAGTGTGAGTGTGGAGACGGTAAATCTAACCTATGGAATCAACAAGTCAGTGTCTGTGAGCGGTGGTATTCCTCCTTATGGTTGGAGTTCGCTAGATGAATCTATAGTCTCGGTCGACACGCAAGGCACCATTTCGGCAGTTGATGTAGGTAGCACCACTATTTTTGTTAATGATTCCAATACCCCGCCTAGTATTAAACCAATCACGGTCAATAGTGATATTGCTGGACTGCAAATCGAAAATGGCAATGCAACGATTTGGTTAGGCGAGAATGGAAATTCAATTTTATTAGTTGCTAGTGGTGGTATTCCAAGTTTTAACTGGTGGACCGACAATCCGGGTATTGTAAATGTTGCTAGCAATGGTTTGGTCAGTGGATTAAGTGAAGGCCTTGCCACAGTGTGGGTGCAAGAGCAATCCAGTAAAGCCGAACAAGTACAAACACAAGTGACCGTGCGCCAATTAAAAATTACTTCCTCGACAACTACGGCCGATGTTGGCACACAACTGCAGTTTAGTGCTACCGGTGCGGGCCTGTTGCAATGGCAAGTTGATGATGAGTCAATCGCGACTATCGATCCGGATAGTGGTATTTTAAGCGCGCAATCCGCAGGCATGGTTAATGTGATTGTCTTTGATGAACTCGGTAATAGTGTTCAACAACTTATCACGATTAACGATATTGCAATTGCAATTAATCCTATTGCCAGCCAGGCATTATTAGTCGGCGACACAATTACTGTTAGTGGCGAGGGCAATGGCGTGCTAAGTTGGGCCAGTGACGATGATCAAGTCCTTCAAATAATCTCAAGCAATAATAGTTCAGTCACTATTCAAGGGATTGGCTACGGTACTGCAAACTTAACGTTAACTGATAGTGCCGGACGCACAGCAGTCGTTACCTTTACTGTCGATATTCCCGTTGTTATTAATGTCGCGTCTGCTGATTTAGCGCTGAATGTCAATGATGTGGTAACTATTACGGGTAGTGGCAATGGTAATTTGGACTGGAGTGTTAGTGACACCCGAGTGTTATCATTTGTCGTGGTCGATAGCGCTACCATCAGTGTGACCGCTGAAAATGCAGGAACCGCTACGATTACGCTGACAGACAGTGTGGGTAACACCGCAGTCACGCCTTTATTTGATGTTGTGTGTAATTTTCATCGCTGCTAATCAAATAAAACAGGCCATGGCCTAATGGCTATGGTCTGTTAATCCCTGGATCAATACGCTTCTATTTTTATTGTACAAATAATTTCAATTTAAGCTTTTCACTTTATTCTGACAGGCACTCTCCGCGATTTTTGTGCTAAAATCTACGGAATAAACAATAAACACGGTATCATGGACTGTACCGAACCACGGGGGAGTAGGCTAAGCATTATTGCTTTTTGTCTTCGTGGATTCGTTTTCCCACTCACAAAGTCTGCTTCCACATTTGAAAAATATTGACACGGCGTCTTTCGAGTTAAGTTTTTAGGTGGAGTTGAAGAAACAGTGTTGCTGTCCATGGTTCATTACATAAAACAACATACGACTAAACTTATTTCACTAATTTTTATTTTTAGTGTGTTGCTGTTGCAATTAAGTGCTTGTAGTGAACAAGTGCCTACTCAAGAACGTAAACAAATTTCCTCCACACCTATACCACCTGTTGCTGCTTCTGAGCATGATGGCTTGATTGTTGTTTTTAAATCCAAGATTCCCCCAGAGGCAAAGAAACAATTATTAAAATCCTATGGTTTGGTAGAACGTAAAAGTAATACCGATATTATTTTACCGACCCTGAGCAATGTGATTATTGCCGCCAACACACCTGCTGAGCAGGTTTTGTCAGAATTAAGTACAGATCCGCAAGTCGATTTTGCCGATTATAATTATTTTGTTTATAGCTCGCATATTCCAGATGATCCTGAATTTCCGTTGCAGTGGGCGCTAAACAATACAGGTCAAACCGGCGGTCGAGTTGATAGTGATATCGACGCAATCGAAGCCTGGGACTATCAAGCCGAGACCAACCCGGTGGTGGTTGCTGTGCTGGATACCGGTGTTGATTATAATCATCCCGATTTAAAAGATGCTATTTGGAGTAATCCAGATGAAATCGCCAATAATGGTATTGACGATGATGGTAACGGTTACATTGATGATGTACGCGGTTGGAATTTTGTCGATGGCACCAACAATCCGATGGATAATAATAATCACGGCACCCATGTCGCAGGTGTGATCGCTGCTATTGGTGATAATCAATTAGGTATGGTGGGTGTTGCTGGTCTTAAACGCAACGTGAAAATCATGCCGCTTAAATTTATGAGCGCCAGCGGCGCCGGCACGATTTTAAATGCAATTGAAGCTTTGCAATATGCGGTCGCGAAAAAAGTTAAAATATCCAATAATAGTTGGGGTGGTCGCTCAAATTCTCTAGCATTATCAGCGGCAATAGAAGCGGCGAGTGCTCAAAGCCATTTGTTTATCGCCTCGGCAGGGAACGACGGTTTAAACAATGATAACAATTTACATTTTCCCAGCGGTTTTGACTTAAACAATATTATTGCGGTCACTGCATCAAGCGATAAGGATGTGCTAGCGAGTAATGCAAATTACGGTGTGAAGAATGTTGATCTTGCTGCACCCGGTACTGAAATTTATAGCACGATTCGCAACAATGCCTATGCTCGACTCAGTGGTTCGTCCATGGCCACACCTCACGTGACTGGTGTCGCAGCCATTCTTTTAGGCCACAATCCGGGTTTAAGTTATCTTGATTTACGCATGATTATTTTAAGCAATGTGGACCGTATGCCATCGTATAACGGCGTAGTGGCCAGCGGTGGACGCTTGAAC
>Ga0224506_10000808_pt1 | contig 24445 bp, 16 predicted proteins | sample SF_Jan12_sed_USG_2_FD_169108 | JGI IMG/M metagenome (GOLD analysis project Ga0224506, IMG submission 169108) | Sediment microbial communities from San Francisco Bay, California, United States - SF_Jan12_sed_USGS_8_1 | ecosystem: Environmental > Aquatic > Marine > Sediment | place: USA... | reverse complement strand
GTTCCTGATGTTTTTCAATATTATTGTTTTAATAATAGACTGTGAAGATAATATTAGAAGGTGATTATATGCAAGAAATTAAAATGAGTGAATGGGCACCAAGAAAAAATGTCATCATTTTTGGCGATGAAGATGTTGATGGTGTTTGCTCTACTGCAATAGTCGGAAAAAAATATTCACCAAATAATTCAGAATTTATTTTTGTCAATGCCAGAAATTTAGGTACTAAGCTTAGAAAAAAGGTGAATGAATTGGATTTACCCGATATTGCATCAATTTTAGATGTTTTTATATTGGATGTAGGTATAAATAAAGCCAATATTAAAAGTATAGAAGCATCCTGTAGCGATTTAGTTGAACAAGGTGTTAGAGTATATTATTTTGACTCTCATTCAAATAAATATCAAGGCAAGCCGCTTATAAAATATTTAACACGAGCAAATGTTAAAGTACATCATGGAAAAATTGGATCTGCCACTGCCTCAATAGTCCAAGATTTTTTAGGTGATAAATCAACAGAGAGATTGCAACAACTAGGTGCTTTAAGTGATAGAGAGTACAATATCACTTCAAAATTTAGACATGAAAAAACAGGACTAAGAGCTTTTCAAGCCTCAGTAGCTTGGGGTGCTTGGAAAAATATAGAATTCTTACAAAGTATAACAAGAAAACTTATTGAAAATCCAAATTTAACTTTTGAACATGATAAAACCATTGTTGAACTTTCAACAAAAGCTAATAATCATAGAGATCATCTATTAAAACATATATTTGCTAAAGCTCAAGTTCTTCAAATATCAGAAACTCCAAGAATCTTAGCTACAATTGTTTTAGATAGAGTTGATTTTGGGAAAGCTAGGGGTACCATTGCCGGAAGACTGGCTGGAGAATGGGGAGCAGCAATCATCCTAATCACTCCTGCAATAAAAGATTATAATTCATATGCAGTCACGGTTAGAAATTCATACATTCATAAATTGGATCTTGAATCTATGGGACAATTATCATTAACCAAAAATTCAGGTGGATCAAAAGGTGCATATCGATTAACAATTAAAAAAGATTACATCTTAACTTTTCTTGCAAGAGTTCAAGAATGGAGTAAAACAATTAATCCACCTTGGTTAGAAAAAGCAAATGGATATAAATATCAAAAACCAATTAAAAGAAAAATAAATGGTCAAAAAACCTATACTCAAAAACCAAAAGTTAAAGGAAAATTACAGATGAATTTTTCCGAAGATCCTAATAAATCAAAAAATATGAGTCTTCAAGAAGCTGTAGAAGCTGAATTAAATAATGATTAATCAAATTACAGTAATTTGACTCTCCCAATTCTCATTTTTTCCCATAACGGTTAGTTTCCAAAGTCCCTTATTAGGAAATTCGACTGAAAGTTCCACAGTAAAATCTTTTACTTCTTGTAATGCTACACCTGGTCTTCTTGTACCTAGATACCAAATAATCATTTCACTTTTTTCCTTATTAATTTCTACTTGTGTATTCTGATGTATCCAACTAGGAGTAGGCCAATCTGCTTCTAATTGAATTTTAAATGGTATGTTTTCTTTTGCTTCTCTTTCATGAGTTACTAATTTCACAAATGGTGGTTTTCCATCCTTTTGTCCAGCCACAAATACACTTTGTTATATTGCAGTAAAAACTTCACTGTTCTTTCACTAAAAATTGATAAGAATCTATCCATTTGAGGTAAATTTTTACAGTACTTGGTAATAATCTCATGGTTTCAGCTAAATCCGTGTTAAATCCATGCTTCAATTTACTCATTGCTTTAACAATCTCATTATTTGTACTCTCATTATGTATTAAGTTGGTAATCCAAATTGCTCTTTCTCGTAATTTACTATTCAAAGATGGATCGTTAAATTTTTGATACAATTCAACAATTAAATATAGACCAACGAGTAAGCCAGAAATACCCCCCTGATCTTTTTTCACTGAATTTTTTATATCTAATAATGTCAAATCTATTTTGTGAAATAGATATTCTATTTCGCCAAACCAAATATAAAATCTTGATAATTCAATTAAAGATTCAACTGTACCAAAATTCTGATTTCTAATAGAAATAATTGAATCAACGGTCTTCAGATGGGCCATCATAATTTCCTTATTTCTTAAGTTATCATTTTCATTACTCAGATGTAAAATTGATAGAAATTCATTTAGTATAACCAATATCCTTTTTATATATTCATATTTATTTTCCTGATTATAAATCAATAAATTAGACTCTACCATTAAATTTAACAATTGCAAGACAAATATGCTTACTTCTTTGTTTATATTCAAAGTGAGCTTTCTCATCTGATTATTTAGATAATAGTATATCTGATTATTATGAGAATCAATATATGTATCAATTTTTAATTTGAAGTTATCCAAAAACAAACTTGAAAATTCAGAAAACTCATCTAATTGATGGAGCATGGTAAACTCAATCGCCTGCAAGAGAAATTCGTCCAAATTGGCAGTATCACCTTTGGTAATTAATTCAGCTATTCCAAATCGATATTGTTGAATTATATCTGAAACTGGAAGACCAGCAGAATGCTGAGGTGAGGAACCAATTAAAATACTTCTCCTTTGAAATATTTCATCTGCAGTGAGAAGATCTGGTTCAATATCTACTATTTCTAATTCTATCTTAATAATTTCAATTTTCTCTGTTTCGGATAAATCTAATTCTTTAGCCCTATCAAATAATAATCTTGCCATATCAATATTATCTTTAGATAGTAAATCTTTACAAACTGGAACCAAAGATTCTATCCAAGATTCTCCCTCTACACGAAGCTTAATTGCTACTGCGATTGAAAAATTTACTAAATCTTCATATGATTTTGTTTTCATTGATAACCATTTTGCTTGATTATAATCATCAGTAGAAATTATTTTCTTATTGAGTTCATCTTGATAACGTAATGATTCTGTAAATAATAATATTCCAATATCCCGATATTTCAATTGTTGATTATGTAATTTTGATCTTATTCTCATCCCTCTTAAAAAAATTCTTGTTAACTCAAGGTACACAGTTTCTTTTGATTCATTCATTAACAAAGTAAATCTCTCAACTGCTTCATCAATAATATCCCAACTATCGTATTTTGCAGCAGAAATTACAATATACTCAGTTATTGAAATTAATACATTAGTACTATTCATAGTTGAGGGGTTTATGGTATTGTAAAGAGACCTCATTAATTTTGTTACTTGATCTGAATTATCTATCAATTTTGTTGAAGATTCCTCAAGGAGAAAATCAATCTTTGCCAATTTGTACGGAGTTATTATGTGGTTATTTAACTCTTTAATTAAAAGAATTGAATCCAACAGTTTATCTCTAATTTCCCAAATAAATTTATGAGGATTATTTAATATCCAATATCCAATTTCCTCAATTATTACTAATTTACGTTTTTTCATTGCAATTTGTAGTAAATTAGGTATATATTCCAAAAAGAGTTCTTGATTCTCCATATTATTAATAGCAATTTCAAAATAGGGAATGCAAACCTCCAAATAATCATTTTCCATAATGTTATCTTGTTCTAATCCCCAATTCATACCCATAAAAATTTCTTCAGCTTTAGTAGTTTTATCAAAAATCTTACTAGAGGCACTGAATCTCAAATTCATTGCTTTTTTTGTATTTCCCGCATAAAGATGCGAATTTACCAAACACAATAGACCATCCCAAGAATTTATCAATAAATCATTTACTTTATTTAATATCTCTGAAAATAAATTTTTACCTGGTTGATCCTTCAATAAAATTGTAGAAATCCCATTGATAAAATCAATTAAAAATTGAGTACCCCACTTAGTTGAAAGATCTATAATTCTAAAAAGTATTTCTGATTGATCTTCATGATCATTTAATTTAAAAACCATATCCATCGCAGTACCCTCAACCAATCGTGCAAGATCAGCAAAATTATTGTGAATTAACTCTTGTGCTAAATCAATTAATGTCAAACAAATCATCTTACTTGGATTGTATGTTTCCAATGTAGATAAAATAGTATTTATGAAATTAATTGTATAATCGACATCCAAATTCAATAACTCACCAACATATTTTTGTGCAAAGTCTATTTTATCAAAAGGTTCAAAAAACTCACTAGTCACTCCATAAATTACCAGTAAAGTAAAGGCAAATGAAATACTTCTTTCTTCAATAGGCTTATATTTAAGAATTATCAAGGCTTTTAAAAGAAGATACCAAAATTCCTCCTTATCACCGGTAACAATTTTCATATACAACTCATCTTGAGGTATAGCATTTCCTAATTGTGAATCTACAAAATTTAAACTAATTTCACTTTCATTTATATCCCCAAATTCAATAAAATATATGGACCACGGGAATGTTTCTAAAAATTGAGAAAACCTAATCATAAATTCAGTTTCTGTTTTATATTGAAGATTAATTGTTCCTCCTTCAAGTGAATATTTAAGCCATAACGGATCTAATTGTTTGTATAAATCAGGAATTACTTTAGGTAACTCATCATCTGAATAAACTTCTGTTAATTGATCCCAAGTTTTTGGTTTAATATTATAGTGTTTCAATACCACTTGTGCGTATTTCAAGCATATGTGAGATACGTCTAAAATATCATCTTTTGTAATAGTAAATACAGCTGTGGTTCCTATTTTTTCTACTGGCAACCAGTTTAAATATATCAAATTACCTTCACATGTCATGAAGTGTGATATTTCAATAGTAATATCTATTTCTAATAAATAATTTCTAATTCTAGTTTCTACATCGTCTCCTGGATTAACCCCATGCCAAGTAATACCAATACTTACATCGTTATCCTCAGAATTAATATTCTCATGATAACTAATTAGAGCTCTTGAAATCAACTAATTATCTCCTCGCTGTATTTAAAAATATATGAATATCCTCATAAAATCCCTGAAGGCGATGGATTAACCATAAAACTAAGTCGGAAGAATCTAGCATGGTTTCTGTTGATTGTTTAATTCGATTTATATTTGCCTTTGTGAGATCAAATTTAAGAAATTCAGTAATATCATTAAGTAATCTTTTACCAGCATCCCGAGTTATAGGATACATATCAACAGTATTTAGTGATTGTTTCAATAATTCCACCTGTGCTAAAAATTGACCTTCTATAGTTTGTAGTTGAATTTCCACTTTCTTTCTCGGTACTTTTGGTAGAGATTGTTTTCGATGAAGCATAGATTTAATCCAAAGTGTTGACTTCTCAAAATAAGACTTTATGTATTCTATTTTCTTCACCTACTAGAAAGATATACTCTAAATGATAAATTCTCTCTTTAAAATATAGTGACAAGATTATAATTAATAGCCAATTTTATTATCCTATCATTGATTAATCGTGTTATCAATACAATAGAATAAATTTATGCATTGTCAATTTAGTAATAATTAAAGAAATATTAAGACACAGCAATATATTCAGTGAAATTTTAATTTTCCGCGAATTCCTAAACTTTGGAAAGGAAATTGAGGGTAAAATCAAATTTATTTAAACTAGGCTATTATCTAGATTACAAGAAATAATGGGAGTATACTGTGGTTATACTGTACCTTTTACTATATTATGCAGAGAATACTAAATTAATAAATATATTTATTAATAAAATCACTATGAACCTAGATTACACCATTCAATTCTATTATTTCATTACTTCTCATAGTTGCAGTAGAAATTCAATTGAATATAAATAAGATTTTCTAAAAAAACTGAACACTTTTATTAAGTATGACTAGAAAATATGTTATACTAGGAACTAATTATTGAATTATGACTTTAGATCAACTTGAAACAAAGTTTAAAAGTTCGATAGATGACCTTAAAGGTATGTGGGATTTAATATCAGTTGAAATTGATAAATTAAAAGGAGATTCACAATCTAGAGTAAATCAACTAGAAAAAGAAAACGAAGACCTATCTACAAAGTATAACATTGCAAAAGAAAAGTTGGATAAGATAGAAGCTCAATTAGCCAATACAGTAGAACAATTGGAATCCATTACAAAAACTAAAGCAAAAGGAATTGATGCCATGCAATTACTAGAGGTATATCTGGTTTTAATGGAACAAGTTTTCCAATCTCAAGCTCATGTCAGATTATTACTAATGCTTCATGGTGCCAGAGATCAGTGGACTTTGAATGATCTAGTAAAAGCATCAGGAATATCTGCAATTGAAGTAAGACAAGCAATGTTTGATCTCAGAAATTCTGGAATTCTTGAATATGATGACGAAACAACAAATGTAACCTTATTAAAACGATTTTTAGAATAATATGTAAACTAGTATCAATTTATCATCTCTTAAATAGATCATATGTTGTTTATTGTAAAGATTAATTAGAATGATGTTTGAAAGTGTTATTAGTGGGAGATTTGACAACAAATTCAAAAGATAAAATCAGACCAGCTATTGAAACAAAAGGACCTTCCAGAGAATTAAATTTTAAAATTAAAAAACAACTACTTGAAAAATTTCCTAAAAGGAAAGAAATATATCAATTAACGTATGAGACTTACACTAAATCTCAATCAAAGGATTCTATCTATGTTAAATTATTTCTATATTTCGTTTTAACCATAATGTTATTGAATCCAATTTCATGGATAGTTTACTCATACTGGTATATTTCATATCGAAGAAATAAACAAATGATTGAAACTTTTTATACATTTAATAATCTTTTAATTTACGAAAAAATATCATTTCAAAAAGTAATCACCAAGGAATGGGAAATTGATAAAATTAACAAAATTATGTTTGGAAAGAATATATCAATTCTCAAAGAATTATCAGAGTATAATATTCGAGAAGAAGAAATTATATTACAACCATACTCACAATTATCAACATCCTACATTTATGCAGATATGGCAGAAGCATTTAGATCAGCTGGATTTGAAGTTATCATGGTAAATGTACAGGAATCCGGCAATCTTGGAGTCCGAAATAATAGATTTTGATTATATATTAATATTATCGTTTCGATTAATTTCTTATTATTTCCACGTGAAATCCACAGGAAATATGAATATAATTGGTATAGATAAATTTACATCATGAATTCTAGTAAATTAATAATCTAGATGAATATTTAATCACACGATATACTATTTCAAGTATAACTTGGTCAGTAGAAAAATGTACTTTATTGAAAATTAGTTACAATATCCCAATATTTGAGATAAATAAATATTAAACCACACCCCCTAAATTCTAATGAAAAATAATAATTAGAATTATTGAGATTTATTATTTTGTTTCCAAAATAATATATTCTTATTTTGAATAAATTCTACCTTCCCTACGTCAGAATTATTTTAATCTTTTATAATCTTAATTATCAAATTCTGGATTTTTTCTAATTTTCTGTTAGATGTATTTTTGTAGGAAATCGCGGAAGTGATGTTCGCATATGAAACTATGGGGGTATCAGGTGGTGTTACCTTTATTTTCCACTCCAATTAAGAATATTATCATACATGTAGTGTAAAATACATTCATGACTTGATTAATATCATTTAACAATTTTTATTTATATATCTTCAATTAAATAGTTATAAATACTCCATGATTTATTTTACACTACATTTTCTAATTAGGATTAGATCTCTCTATTCTCAAGACAATTCCATTTATCAATTTCAAGTATTGATCTATACTCTTCTTTATGAACTTGTCCTTTTGATATATTCTACCTTTATGAACAATGTTATTTCTATCCTGAGCAAAGGATAACATAAATTTGCTTTCCTTTGGATGTATCAATCCATTTCTTACAAAAATATCTACTTTTTGCATAAATGGAACTTTTTTGTATTGTCTCAAAATAGTTACTTCTCCAATAATTTCAACAATCGATTGGGTTCGTATAAGAGTTAGTAATTTTTCATCTCTGGAGATTAATTTCCACTTTACTAATGCATTTTTTACAGATTTATTGTTTTCCTTGAGGTTGTCCAATTGATATTTATTTAATTGAAAATTACCGATTTTCTTCTTAGAAATTACCTTATCCAAAGGAGATCTGCTCAAATTTCTGAATATAAATAATAATATGATAATGCTAATTATTGGATTTTTAATAGCTATACTAATAATCCCAAAGAGTATAAATATCGTAAATTCAATCAAGAAATCAAACATACACATAATTGACATTAATATATAAAAATAACTTAAATCCTTATTACCTTGAGTTTATTTATATGGCTTGTAATAAATAATTTCACCACAATAAACAAGTAAATATGGATTTTATCGTTCAAAATCAACTAAGTTTATAATGTCTTAATACAAAGAAAGGTTATAATGTCATTAATATCAACAATTCTTGGTCCACCATTGAAGATATTTATTAAAAGGAGTAGCAAAAAAAAGTTACCCAGGATTGACGGAGAGTTAAAATTACCCGGAATACACGGTCCAATAGAAATTGTACGTGATACAACAGGAGTACCTCATATTTCAGCTGGTGATGATATTGATATGTACTTTGCTCAGGGTTTTGTCCATGCTCAGGATAGATTATGGCAAATGGAACTCAACAGACTAACTGCAAATGGTAAATTAAGTGAAGTTTTTGGCAAAATTGCTCTAGATACAGATAAAATAACACGAACTCTAGGATTTTATAGATTAGCCAAAAAAGATTGGGAGGATGCACCTGAACAGGTAAAGAAAGTAATTACAGCTTATAAAAATGGAATCAATACATTTATCAACAGTCCAGATACAAATATTCCCGTGGAGTTTACATTGGTTAAACATAAACCAGTATTATGGACAGAAATTGATATCTATGCATTTGGTAGAATGTTGACATGGATGATGTCATTTGGTTGGAGTTATGAGTTAACCTATAGTAAACTAATTGATGCTGTAGGTGCAGAATATGCAGCAGAGTTAGAAATAAATTATTCTCCAGAAAATCCAATTCAAGTTCCAAAAATAGAATTTAATATCAGAGGAAAAGATGGCAGCTTAAAATCTGGACCTGGTCCATTTATTGCACAAGGAGGAGGTAGTAACAGCTGGGTAATATCATCAGAAAAATCAGTGACTGGGAAACCTATTCTAGCAAATGATACCCACCTTCATATGACAAGTCCAAATATCTTCTACCAAAATCATATAAGATCCAAAGATCAAAATGTGACTGGTGTATCAATACCTGGTGTTCCATTTGTATTAATTGGGCACAATGATAGAATTGGATGGGGTTTTACCTTTTCATACAGTGATGTGGCAGATTTATTTATTGAAAAAATAAATGATAAAAATCAATACCTTTTCAAAGAAAAATGGAAAGATATGGAAGTCATACATGAAATGATTAGGATAAAAGGTGAATTAGATCATCTTGAAAAAGTAATGGTAACTCATCACGGTCCTATTTTGCCAGACATGCTCACTGGTACAAATGATAAACTAGCATTTTCATCCATGCAGTTGAAAACTCCAGCCAGTATTATTGCATTTTATAACATCAATAATGCAAAATCTTGGGATGAATTTGTAGAGGCAATGAAAAATTTTCATTCTCCTTCATTAAATGCTACATATGGAGATGTTGATGGTAATATTGGATATTGGTGCACTGGAAAAGTTCCCAAAAGAATCAAAGGTGATGGATCATTTCCAGTTCCTGGATGGACTGGAGAATATGAATGGAAAGGTGAAATTCCATTTGAGAAAATGCCCCATTTATTCAATCCTAAATCAGGGTATTTTGTAACCTGTAACAATAAAATAGTTGATGACAAATATCCTCATTTTATGAGCAAAATTAGTATGAATGGATATCGTGCCAAACGATTACAACAACTTATAGAAAGTAAAGATAAAATTTCAATAGAAGATTGTATCTCTATGCAATTAGATGTAATGTGTCTACCTGGTTTAGAATTACAGAATATCTATAAAGAGTTAGATCTGAAATCAAGTGACCCTGTAATTAATCATGCATTGGATTTATTTCTAAACTGGGATGGTTATTTATATCCAGATACATGTGGTGGAACAGTTTATGAAGTTACTAGATATCAATTAATCAAAAACTTATTTGAGCCTAACCTCGGTAAGGAAATAACCGAACAATACCTTGGTATAGGTCCTGATCCATTGTTATTCCCAACCAATGAATATTATGGAAATGATACTGTGGTTTTATTAAGATTATTGAATAAAGAAAATTCATGGTGGCTCAAAAAAGCAGGAGGAAGAGATGAGTTGCTTAGAATTAGTTTTCAGAAGGCAGTCCTCTGGTTGAGAAAGAAATTAGGTTCTAATCCAGATAAATGGCAATGGGGTAAAATTCATACAATTGAATTCCCACATTCAATGGCTATTCAACCTCCAATGGATAAAGTATTTAATAACGGTCCATATCCAATTGGTGGAGATACAGATACTCCACTGCAAACAGCAATGCTACCGAATGATCCATTTTACTCAAATGCCTGGTCTGCTGCATGGAGAGAAATAATTGATTTCAGTGATTTATCTAATTCAAAGGGAATTCATGCACCAGGTCAATCAGGTCAACTTGCAAGCAAACACTATAATGATCTGACTGAAAATTGGTTAAAAGGTAAAATTAATGACTTATTATGGACGCGTGGACAAATTGAAGGTAATGCAGAAGCTAAGTTACTTCTAACTCCTAATTAATGGGTCTGATAAAATTAACAAAAATAATCCACTTCCACGTAAATCAGTTTTAGTTTCATGACATTTAACAGATAATTCTTTAATCTGAACTGTTTTAAAATATTCTTCTGCCAATTGTTTTAACTCAATCATATCAAATCCATCATGTGCGTGCTCTGGTTGAGGTATCATTCCTGAATTATCTGATAATATTGCATCCACAATAACTGCTTTTCCATCAGATTTAATTATTTCAGAAATACTCTTCAGTACATTAGATGTACTAGGAATATGATGTAGTGCAAGTGAACTCATGATTAAATCAAATTTATGAGGAAAACTCATTTCTTGGTTTAATGTAGTATTAATCTGAATACTTTGTTTTACCTTCTCCATATCACCAATTATTGGAATATAAGAAGTTTCGGTAGATAAATTTAATTTATTAAATTTCTGCATGGATATTTCAAGAAGGGCTGGGGTTAAATCAAGTCCATAAATATGTTTTACATTGATATGTTGACTAATGGGGAGAAGAAATGTTCCAGTACCTGTTCCAAGATCAATAATTGAATTAACTTGTTTATCACCTGTATCTAATGCCAAAATTAATTCTTCAATTAATGTTTGAAAACCTTCCTCTCCAAAATACTCAAGAACTATTTTATCTCTCCTTGGTCCTTCTGTTTCGGTAAAATGTTCAATATTACGTTGACTAAGATCATTATCATCTAAGCCTAGTTGTTTAATAATTTGATTACTGAATTTGAGAATGTTAGCCATAGGTAAGAATTATCCTGTACTATTTTAAATAATTCCTTCATAATATACGTTAATTTGGTAATTTTATAGAAGATATTGAAGTTGTATTTTTAAGTATGATCTTTTTTGTATTTACTCTAATTGCTCAATGAAACATCATATTTTCTAATCACAAAATTATACATGAGACTTAATATTTTTAAATATAATTAGTTGGGTAAATATGAATTAGGTGTAAGAATGGATCGATTAGATGAGGATACTCTGAAGAAGATTGCTATAAATGATTTAAATTATAAAAGAAAAATAGAAGCTCTATCAAGGATTAAAGATAGAAGTTTCATCAAAGATAGAATATTGGCAGAATTCGATGTAAGAGTGATCGTCGAAGCATTGAACTATGTAAATGATAGTGATTTTCTAAAGTCATTTGTTTCAATTAGTTCAGGTAAAGGTAAAGAAAAAGCCCTAGAATTACTTGAAGACCCAGATTATTTCAACCGTATTAAAGTAGAATCAGAGGCTACAGACGGTGATCTACTAGGTATAGAAATAGATCCAGTTAAATCAGAGGAACTTTATAATTCTTATATTACTACAAACTACACCAAGTTTAAAGAGAAGTATATTTCTCAAATATCAGATCAAAATATCTTAATCAAATTATTGGAATATGAGAAAGATTTCACTCTTAGGATTAAATTAAAAGAGAAAATAAAAAATCAAGAAATTATCTTTACATACATAAAAAATATTGAAAATCCCGAGAACATCAAATTAGATTTAGTACATAATTTAAAAGATGATAAATTAATATATGATTTGCTTTTACTAAAACATATTCCTTACAAAATACAATATCATCTTTCGCGTAAGTTAAACACAAATGAATATTTGATTTCTATATTTGAAGATGATTCTTTTGATAAAATCATTAAAGAAAATGCACTAATGGGAATTACTGATAAAAAATATCTAATAACTAAATATAATGAAGGATTAATTTCTGGTGATGCATATATAGAGATATATTTTCATAGAATCCGCGATGATGATTTCTATGAAGAAATTGTAAGAAATAAAAATCGAAGTGCTAAAGATCGTTTAGACAGTATTGAAAAAATTCAAAATACAAAGACAATTGAAGAACTATTAGAATTATTGAGATTAGAAAATCTTTTACCAATTGATTTACAACGGCTTGAATTACTTATAAAGATAAAGAAGATAGAGACAAAGCCTTTTGTTACTTTACCAGAGGGATATTATGATAATTCTGAGGTAGATAATTTAATTGAACAACTTGAAAATATGTATGATAAAAATGAAGTTGAGCAGTTGTTGAAACCAATTAGTAGAAAAATAGATTTTGTTAAATTAGCACTATCATCGAATTCTCATGGTGTTAAATTTGCCTGTGACAAACTTAGAGATGATCAAGAATTACTCAAGAATATATTTATCCTAACAGATAAAATATGGAATTTACCCTATGTTGTTCAACATATTAATGATGTTGAATTTTTGGAACAGATAATCCATTCAGGAAAATTTTACAGTACTCAACTCAAATGTTCTGCATTGAGAAATATTTCAGATCAGAATTACCTAAAAAATATAGTCAATAGGGCTTCTCTATATATATCATATGGTCTTGGTATGGAAGTTATAATTGAGACTGCTTTTCTAAAAATTGATGATGTTGCCTTTATTAAAGACTACATCTTAAATGTTGACCGTCATCCAAACTTAGAAGGATATGATATTGAGCAATCACAGGATAATCTTATTTTGGATAATATAATTGCAAGCTACAAAACTGATGTTGAATTAACAAAAAATCATCTTAATCAAATTAATAATCTCGAGTTACTGGAGGTAATAGGATATTATATTGGAGATAATTATAAAGATGTAATTTTACATAGAATTCAATCTAAATGATTATTATTTTACACTACATTTTTGAAAAATTTCCAATGAAATAAATTGAAAACATGAATAATTAGCACTATCAAGGGTTTAAATAAAATTATTAATGTTTAATCACAACTTCCACAAGAATCACAGGGGTATGATTTTATGTTGTGAATTACACTCCATGTAACAAATATCAAAAATTTAGCCTGATTTATGGAATATTTCCTATGGAATAATATTGATAGATACATATCTTATATTGAAAATATTGTGAGTACATGAGTTTTAGATAAATAATTTATGTTAAATTACATTAAGTTCCAATAGAAATAAGGGGGTCTGAATTTTTTTATATTAATTACAATATATCACAGTATAGTGGTGTGAAAACATGTGATTTATGTTATTTCCTGTGGAAATATGTTTCTAATGTGATCATTGTTACAATGTGTGATTGGCAAATCTAAAGTATATTAACTATTAGAATAAAAGATTGAATCACAAAAATAATGAATTTCTCTTGAAAATTATTCACAACTATGATAATTGATAAACTAATAAACCATCGATATAAGTACTAACTACCTGAGTACGGGTGTCAAAAGGATCTCCATTAAAAATCAAAAAATCAGCATCCTTACCTACTTGTAAACTACCAACTCTATCTTCCACTCCTAATACCTCTGCCGGATTAATAGTTACAGTTGCCAAAGCTTGATCCTGAGGAAGTCCCTCACGGATAGCCATTATTAACGTATCTCGTAATCCCTCAATGGGTACGACTGGTGCGTCAGTAGTTACACATACTTTTACTCCTGCTTTCACCATGATTCCTGGTGTCTTCATAGTCTTGTATTTTGTCTCTCGCTTTGTAGGTACTCCAAATAATGGTCCATTAACAATAGTTAATCCTTTTTCCTTGATAACTTCCTTGATTTTATAGGATTCAGTCGCATGATCTATCACCAAATTAAATCCAAATTCCTCTGATAATCGAATGGCAGTTTTAATATCATCTGCTCTGTGAGAATGGCATCTGGCAGGGATCTCCTTATCCAATAATTTCAGTAAAACTTCCTTTCCCATATCCTTTTTTGGCGGTTTAACGTATTTTCTATCAGCTTCTTCCTTTTTCTCATTCTGAACTATTTTATCATTATATTCTTCCCAATCACGACGATAGTCAATTGCTTCATAAAATGATTTACGGATGATATAAGCTACTCCCATTCGGGTTTGAGGTGCTTTTTTATGATTTACTCCCACACCTTTTGGATTTTCTCCCATTGCCATTTTCACTCCTGCTGGTTCTCTAATTACCATTTTATCAACATCGATTCCATAACTCTTGACCACACACAATTGTCCTCCAATCGCGTTTGCAGAACCATGTGATATACCCATAGTTGTTACTCCACCCATTCTTGCATTTTCAAATCCTTTGTCCTCAGGAAATATAGAATCCATTGATCTAAGATAGGGAGTAATTATATCACTGTATTCATTTCCATCATTAGATGTAAAATCACGGGCACCTTCTTCCCATAGTCCAACATGAGAATGAGCATCGATAAAACCAGGTGTTATCACATTGCTACTACAGTCAATAACTTCACAGCCTTCAGTAGAAATATTGCGACCAATTTCAACAATTTTTCCATTATCTATTATTAACGTACCATTCTCCAGTATTTCACCATCCACAGATGTATGAATGGTAGCATTAGTAAATGCAGTCTTCATTAATTCATCTAACAATCACATATAACTAAGGTTTTACTTTTTTTACTATAAATATTTAAAAATTACCAATATTATGATTACAAAAGTATATTTTTGATTACAAAGTGTAGTAATAACAAAATAGACAAATTTGATAAATCATATATAGCCATGATGAGTTTATCTCCAAATAAAGAAATCACAAGATTATGGTTTGAAGAGCTAATTGGAAATAATAATTTGGAATTGGTTCATGAAATTGTGCATAATGAGTATCGAGATGGTCCTTTTCACAAGGGAATAACAGGTCCTGAATTTATAAAAAACAAATTCTCAGGTTTTGCTAATCTTATACAAAATACTCAAATTGAAATTAAAAGTTATGTCGAAGAAGACGATAAAGTTGTACTACACTATGTATTTTCTGCAGAAGTAATTGACTCATTCATGGGGATCAAAGCTCCCGGAAAGAGATTCACTCAGGAAGGAGTAACTTTCTTTACCATAAAAGATGGCAAAATTTTTTACACTTGGGGTACATATGATAGAAAATCAATTATTGATGACTTAAGTACTTAATTACTACATTATTCAAGATACACTGGATATGAAGTTTGATAAATTGCTCCTCCTAATGCTTTTAAAAACGCTAAATTATCAGATAATGCAAGAAGTAAACGAATATTCATTGATTTATTAGGTTTCACAATATTCTCAATAATTGAAGAAATATAGGTTAATTGTTGACCTGCATCATAATAACCTAACTCTGATTTATCATCTAAATTGAATATACCCATATACTTGTTACTATCTTTACTAGATGTTGCAAACCAACCAGAATTAACCATATTGCTATATTCAATCAAAGTATATGCATACTTGAGTATTTTTCCCTTATTCGATACAAATATCTCAGAATCAGGATTGGGTACAATTGCTAATTCAGATCTTAATGATCTGGTGGATTTAGATTGATTTTCTATCTGTAAATCAATAATTACCAGTGGTAGTCCATGATGCAGCCAGTAAGATACTTTTTGAGTTGTCTGTCTTACTCCACTTTCCCAATTCGGTTTTGCTTCCAAAACAATACCTGTCCAGAACTCTTCAGTAATTATTCTATGTGTAAATTCAACACTTAATGCTAATTTAGTACTCCAGATATACCTTGGTACATAACTAGTGAAAATACCCCCTGGAAATTTAGAAAACCAAATAAATGGTTCATTGCTGGGAAAACGAGATTCAATCATCTCTTTACCATTGAATTTCAATGATGTTATTGATCCTGAATACGTAGGAACTACAGTCAAATTAATGAAATTATTGGTTAATTGAATGGTTTCAAATCCATTTATTGTATGTTGAGATACCTCTGCATTACCTAATGGATTAAGCGAAACTCCAGATATTCGACGAGAAAATAAACCAGAAGAAATTATACCTTCAATACAATCAATGACTCTCTCTGATTTCATATTCAAATTCATTGGAGATCCATGTTTAGGCTGAAATTCTCCAACCAATACTTGATCCTGCATGGTAAATTTACCGTTGTACTTAACAGCAGACTTACGGTATGTCTGGAATTGAATTGACCCATCCTTATTCCCCATTAATATATCCTTCCCACCTAGCTGCTCTGGAAGGAATAATTGGGATGCAGCAATTCGATTAATCGATTTAGGTCGAAATCTCGGCAACTCTTCAAAGGGAAGATTTGCAACTTCTTTTGCATATACCTTTCTGACTATGGTATAATCTCCCTTAGATAACACAATACGATATTTTGGTGATACATAGGACTTGCTGGGTGAAATCTCAAATAATGGTGTCTCTAAAGTAGGACAACTAGCCCTTGATGCCCGAATTTTTGCAAAACCATCATCCCAAACAACACCAAGAATTTGTCTTGAATTCTCACCAACCCACCAGTTCTCTGAGAAATATTTAGTTGATTCTTGTAGAAAATCACGATAACTTATATGTAGTTCCTTATCACTGAATAATCCATCTGCAGTGGGAAAGTATCCACGAAAATCACCATTTTCAAAAAAGTTGCCGATTGTTGTGGTTTCTATTGCCAATTTATCAAAACTGGAAGTCTTGCTACTGATTTCAAAATAATAGGTAAAGAATTCTTTTCCACTTTGAATCTCGTAAATAGATTTGACAATTAATCCTGGATGATCGATTTTACTTGTTTTAGTAAAGATCAACTGTACTCGATCAGGTAATTGTAGTATTTCTACATCCATTGGTTCAATCCAGTATTCTGATGTCGTGGTAGGATAAGGTAGGCCTATTGACAACATACTTCTATATACACTGGTGCTAATATCATGATTTTTATTGAAAAACCAATTTAAATATATATCCTCATCACAGTGAAAAGACACTCTGATTGCTCTATTTTCAATTAAATATCCCTTGTTGACTTTATATGCCATAGGAATATCATTAATGAAATTAGATACATTATATGGTAATTCTACTTTTGATGATGCATTATGAATAATAAACTTAAATTCATTTATCCTAGTTTCTGAAATGAATTCTACTGGAATTTCTATTGGAACATCTAGCATCTCTTCATTTGAAATCACCAATGATTGCGTTAAAATTTCCTTCTCATTGAGTAATACTGATAATGCTCCTGAAAAATCCATATATTTATTGGTAATTGTGAAGGTTTGTTGTGGTAATTGCGGTGAAGAATGAAATCCATGCTTGGTCAGGATAAACGCATCTTGTATTCTCATACCTGCACCAAGCACCAAGGACATTCCATTTATAACCAACTCACAAGTTACTCTAATTAATGTACGATGTGAAGGGGATACTTCTAGATTTCTAGTTTCTACAATATTTGATATCTGCAGGTTGGATTCAAACCTCACACTCTGGTTAGATGAGATCACAACTTGGTCTGGAATTTCATTGGTTGAGTAACTAGCCTCTGGACCATCAATTGGATTAATTTGTATATCCAGAGATTTATCTGCACGATTATTAATCAATAAAATTATTGCAGGTTGATCGATACCCTTGTACCCACGATTAGGAAGACATTGCAATTGTATTTCAAGATCTAAACCATCAAATGTTAAATCAATACCACTGAGTTCCTTCGCCTCTCTATCAATGGTTGCTATCAGTCGATCTGTTTCTTCCTCAAAATAATATCTATAGATAAATTGATCATCCTCTTCTAAGATATCTTCTGCCTGAGTAATATCCACCTTTCGGGTAGTATACCAATCATGTTTGGAAAAGAATGGAGACAAAAATTCAGAACCAAGAACTGCTGGTAAGAAGTTGGTCATCAAGACTTCTGTCTTGGGATGCCAGAAAAATCCAACCTTTTTGTATAAAGGAACTGCTTTGAGATTACCACTCCACGTATTAAGATCTAATCTTCTTTTACCATCAACAATACTTCTTTGAAGACAACTTAATAACATAGATTTACCATATCCATGACCATGAAAATCAGGATTGACACCTAATAAAGGAATATAATATGCATCAGTATCCTTATGTTGAGCTAAATTGACATAGCCTAAGAAACCAATGGAATCATCTTGCTGTTTTAATTGATTATCTATTACATATTGACCCAGAAATTTAAGCTGCTTCATGAATCTTTGCATGACATATTCTGGTGTAAATTCTGATCCAGCAGTAAAACCACCAGGCCAGTGATCACCCTTATCCCAACTAATAAAACATTTTGCCAAATCAGCAGCCTCTTCTAGTGTCAATTTTAATTCTCTAATATCAGAATATGTAGGAAATTTAATTTTTAATGTCATAATCATTTTTATTACACCATTAATATTATAAAATTATAATCATTGTTTATCGGCCATAAATATATTTAAGACTTAAATTAGCATTAATTGAAGAACATTATTAGTATAAATGTAAAATAATACAACTATACGGATTTATGAATTCAATGAATAGACTGATACTATCATAAGTTGTAATAATCTAATTCGAAATTCCGATAAAATAACTTTTATCATGTAATTATTTGTGACTTCATTAACTAACAAATGAATTTACTATCCACAATTATTTTGGTTATCATGAAATTTATTGAGACAATCAATAAGTCAATCGTACTAAGTGTTATAGTAATGATTATTTTAATGATTATTTTACGGTTCATAAGTCGAGTATTTTATAATGAGTACATAGTATCCAAAACAATCGATATAATGTAAACAATAAAAGAATTGATTAAAACAATAAGCATATGTTAAATAAATAATAATATAGTAATAAATCATTCAAAAATTAAAAATATTAATGCATACATTCTAGAGAATATAAGAATGTATACAAAATATCAATAAATATGTTCACTATCATCGTAAACAATCGGAATAATGTAAACATTGTAAGTATCAAGAACTAATAAAAAATAAATTTTACCCATCTTTTTGAAATAATATTCCAAATACATACTTTCAACCTTTCACTTTCCTCAAAATATTTCTCAATAAAAATTCAAATTACTCAAAATCCTCAATAAATTCGAATGAAAATTATTGAACCTTAAATAGCTCAACAATCAGAGATCCAATTATACTCATTATTTGATTTCATCAATGAATTGTTAATCCAAATCAAATTAATTATAGAATGAATAATTATTCCAACGTGCAAAATTTATTAAATGCATGAATAAAAGTTGATTTAATGGCATTGACAACAGGTGAAAAAATCCTTGCCCCATTGACCTTTAAAGGTGATTCTTTAAAACAAATTGGTAATGATGATGGAAGTACTGGTCTAGGTATGATCATTTTCATTATCACTTCAATATTGACTGGACTATCATTTTCAGAAGATTTAGGTGATACAGCACTCCAAAGAATTGTCGTAGGAATTGCATTTCAATTCTTATTCCTTCTGTTCTTTAGCTTTCTTGTAAATATGTTTCTCAAAATGTTTGGTGGAAAAAGCAGTACTACCATGGGTGTAGTTAGAATTTTCTGTTTTGCATATGTTTGGAATATTGTAGGTTCAATATTCGCACTAATTGGTTTAAGTCAAATAAGTAATATTATTTTCCTATGTTTCTTTATTACTCTTTTACTTGGATTATCTTCCTTTACTGGAGTTAGTATTATTGCTGCATTTATGGCACTATTATTAGCCTTTGCAATTACTGTAATTATTCTGTTTATCATCTGGCTATTTCTAATTGTCGCCATAATTGCATTAATTTTTGCGTAAAATATATATTCTAATTAAACTCTCAAAATACAATTATATTATAATCTAATATATCATAATGCTATCAATTTAGTTTTCACAAGTAACATTATACTAAAAATAGTAATCCTAATTATATACTATTACAATATATCAAGGTAAAATATCCTGTTTAATTATTAACCTTAAATACTTTTATCTTTTACTTATAATTATTTGGATAAATGGAAATGGCTTTATATTTATATAATCTTATGGTGATTACTACTTAACAGAGAAGTAGGATAGATTAAATGAATTATAGTGATGTTGCAGTCCCTATTGGTAAAAAAATAAGTGATGTATTTAACTTCATTAAAGACCCCATACTAATTGTAATGAAATCTAAGGTTGTTTATCTCAATCCAACTTTTACCTCTGTATTTGGATATACTATCGATGATTTATCCAGCAGAACACTTGGGGATTTATTTCTAAGCAACTTAAACCAATCATTCATATTACTCAATGATACTAACTTTTCTGATTTGGAAGTAATTATTAAACTTCAAGATAATACCCTTATCCCATGTAGAATGAGTGGATCAGTAGTGATGAATAATCAACAAATATGTGATATGGAAGTTGTACTTCATCCTATAGTTCGAAATATAACCAAAGTAAAAGACGCAAACGAAAGAAACAAAGATAATACATCACAGGAAATTTATAAATCCGTTTTTAATGAATTACCTGTAGGTATCATCATCAATGAAATTGACGGTTCATTCAACTTAACCAATCAAACCTTTGAACACATGCTAAATTATACAAAAGAGGAATTGATAGAAGTAAAAACCACAGATATCAGCTTTCCCGAGGAATTAGAGAATCAAATTCCACTCATGAATGAACTCACTCTGGGAAAACGAGATATGGTCCAATTAAAAAAACGATACAAAACAAAAGATGGAAGGATTATATGGGTAAAAGTCACCTATAAAATTCTAACAGACAAGTCCTCTGGTAAAAAATATTATCTCTCATTCATCGAAGATATAACCAGGGAATTACAACAGGAGAAAATTAATAAATCCATACAAGAACAATCTATTCACCTACAAAAAATGGAGGCTATTGGAAGAATTGCCAGTGAAGTAACTCATGATCTTGGAAATATATTCACCATCATCGATGGAGGAGTTAATATATTACAATCCAAATTTCAAGAAAAAGAAGAAATGCAAACAATTGTTGATATCATCGAAAAAGCAACTGATAATGGAAGTAAACTTATCAAGAAATTACTTATTTTCACCAAAAAATCAGAGTACAAATTCGAACTACTAAAATTACATGATATCATTGATGAAACCATCAACCTAAGTAAAACCACCTTGAAAAAGATAAACATAACTACCATGCTTCAAGCGACCGATGATATTATACTAGGTGACAAAGATAGCATACAAAATTCACTACTCAATCTATTCATCAATGCAAAAGACGCCATGCCTTTAGGTGGTAAATTAAATATAGAAACAACTAATATCATTGCATCCGAACTCAGTACTATATCAGTACCATACAAAAATAACGGAAAAACTAAATTAATTGACATTCGAATTCGCGATTCCGGTTCTGGTATCAGCCAAACTATCATTAATTCAATTTTCGAGCCATTTTTTACTACCAAAGGGCATGCAGGTACAGGATTGGGACTAGCCAGCACCCAAGCCACCATGACACAACACAATGGTATAATCAGTGTAGTCAGTCAAATTGGAGAAGGAACTGAATTTCAAATTATCTTACCCATTGCTGAAGAATAAATAATTGAAGACAGTCTAAATAAAACAGATCAATTACTGCTCACTATAACGAAATTACATTGCTTAATATGAGTTTTCCATTACTCAATAAATTTCATCAGAAGAACCATTCTTTTTTATTTCACATAATTACACATAACCCCGGTTATACGCCATTGATAGACGGAAGCAGAGGTTGTACTACTGGATTTTACCATCATTTATTGCTTTGAAATAAAACAAATCCAAACTACTTACCTAAAAAAAAAACAAATAAACTCAACTATTAAAATATACTTCAACATTGTTACTCAACTTTAAAATTCATACACTAGTCAACTATTACTAGAGATCAAATTCATACACATGCCATACATTTTGCGGTTTAAATCCTAACCTATTATTTATCGATAACATCGGTGCATTCTCCATTGCGTTCCCTGTTGAAATATAGGTAACATCGGGATATGTAGAACGAATATGTACCAACATCTCTGCCTTTAACCATTTTCCCAGACCTCTTCCTCTGTATTTTTCCAATACACCCGTCAATTCCTGCTGGATTTTATCAGATTCTCGTGGATTATACATAATCTCCGTCAATCCACTGATTACACCATCCTCCTCTCTGGAAATAATCACAGTAATTGTTGTACCAATATCTTTCGCCCTTTTTTCCCCAATTCTAATGTGCTCAGGTGTAACTGCAATTCTACCCGATGATCCATCTGGTGCCTGATTTTCAACTTCTGTATATACTCTGGCATATTCCTCAATATCATCTTCTGGGATCTCATTATACCTTTCCAAAGTTACGCCAACTGCTTTTTTCCTTCCCTCTTCAATCCAATCATCTATCATCTGCCAATCTAACTCCTTGATTTCAGATTTATTAGAATAATGTTTATGCGTTAACTCACCATTAAAACTCTCACAAGTCAACTTACCTGTATCTGTCACCGTCCAAACCATAAGCCTTGATCTACCCAAACTACGAGTAAAATCACCAAATAAATTAAAAATACCTGTAGCTATACCTTTTCTTCTGTATTCCTTATCAAGTGTAATATGGATTTCTGCAAAATGCTTATTTGCCTCATAATTGTTGGATTTTTGATGAACATAACCAATATATGCATATCCAATACAACGATTAATCACTGGTTTTGTACGATCAAAGATTAACATTCGATGAGTGGTAAGATTAGGATCATTTACCGTTAAGAACTGTTTTCTCAAGTCACGATCCATCAATGGATAACTGGGAAATCTCTCCCTTGATATTTTTTCAAAATGAATGAAATACGATTCCCATTCCTCATCTGTCAATAAGTTGAAATCATACTCCTTCATCTCCACATCTAAATCAGAAAATACTAAATCAAGTGTCATCCTGAAAATTGACCTTGATAACTCGATTTAAGGATTATCATTCATATAATCGCGTTTTGAATAGAAAATTTATCGATTGAGCCCATTCTCTGCAGGATTACATTACTTAGATGCAATCAAACCAAAGTAGATTCAATATCTAGATTATATCGACGCATATTTTGTTAAAAAAAACAAATATCAATTATAAACTTGATCTCATTCTATAGTCTAAACATAAACTCGTAGCAATCATAATTACATTATCAAGTATCTCAATGTAACTAAAAAATTGAATTCATTTTCGATATTGTTGATTTACATACATCTTTCATATCTTCCTGCTTAAATTCTTCTGGAAAACCTATTCTACAATCATTCAATTCAATAATATATTCATCACCATCTTTGGTTCTCAATGCATCAAGAGCTAATATATCCATCCCTCCAAATAATTCACTACATTCATCCACCCATTTTTTATGTTTATCACTCACAGGAATTTCCTCAAGCATGTAGGAACCTGTATTTGCTTTCCAATTTGTAGAAATTCTCTTCAATCCGCGATAGGATGTACCAATTTTTTGAATTCGAAAATCATATTCCACCGGGATAAATGGCTCAGAGGTTACATAATCCTTATACAATGCCATCACCGAGGCAAAATCCTGAAATCTCTGTCTTGACTCAATTTTCATCTTACCAAACCCACTATGAGCAGAACCTATTTTTGTAACTATAGGAAATTCAGGTGATTTATCCATTTGATAATGATCCTGATAATAATACTGATCAATCAAAGGGAATTCATCATTTCCTAGTCTTTTATTTATCTCAATTAATCCTCCAAAAACAATTGCACGCTCTAAATTCATATATAATGACTCAAGAGAGTTGATCGCTGGTATGTTTGAATACATAAAACCAAATAAAATATTT
>Ga0224506_10000807_pt1 | contig 24463 bp, 21 predicted proteins | sample SF_Jan12_sed_USG_2_FD_169108 | JGI IMG/M metagenome (GOLD analysis project Ga0224506, IMG submission 169108) | Sediment microbial communities from San Francisco Bay, California, United States - SF_Jan12_sed_USGS_8_1 | ecosystem: Environmental > Aquatic > Marine > Sediment | place: USA... | reverse complement strand
AATATCCATTATCAGAACTGAAATAACCAGAATGTATTAGATCAATAAGTCCTGCCATAGCTTTTCCAGTATAAATAGAACCCAGTAGAGCCCCTACCGTTTCAGTAAGAAGCTTAATGGCTTCAATTGAGTCTTGGTCGGAATATCATAGCCAGAGCCAACATAATCACCATTACATTGAGTTCTCATTTTTAAAGTTCGGATTGCTGCAAATATGTCTTCTAACAGATCATTGATAACATCGATTTGATCTTATGTCGTTAGGCAAACACAGACTCCTAATGCCGGTAATCAACCCGGACTGGGTTTCACCGCTGCCACTGTCTATAACTATCTGATCCAGGGTTAAAAGTCTTCATGAGTCACTCTGATTTAGTACTGAGAATTTTACTTAGTTCGTTCGGGTTCCAATGAGGGACATAGACACAGAGTCAGCAAACCTCAGGGCATGTGGTTTGTCTATTTCTACCTCAGTTTCAAGAACCTCTGCATAATTCATTATTATATCCAGTACATCTTGCGTTAGTTTTTCCAGTAGTGAAAACTGGTTAGACTCAATAAATTCAATGATTTGTTTGGTAATGGTTCGATAATTTAAGGTCTGATCAATATCAGACCCGGTGACCGCATCATTGGCTATAAAATCGATTCTTATATTAAGCACAACATCCTGTTTATTGCGGATTTCATCCTTATTGATACCAATATAGGTTCGAAGCCGTAAATTTTTTATTTTAATGCGTGCCAACTGATCCATTTTACTTCCTAATAAGGTTTAAAAACTCGTTTCGTGTTGCTGTAGACTCTCTAAAGCTGCCTAGCATGACAGAAGTCTTCATGTTTGAGTTCTGCTTTTGAACACCTCTCATCATCATACACATATGCTTTGCTTCGAGAACCACCGCAACTCCTTTACATTGGGTAACTTCCATAATAGCGTCGGCAATTTGTTTGGTCATGTTTTCCTGAATCTGCAATCTGCGCGCAAACATATCTACAATTCGGGCAAATTTACTGAGTCCTAGAACTTTTCCATCCGGAATGTAAGAGATGTGAGCCGTACCAATAAATGGCAACATGTGGTGTTCACACATTGAATAAAATTCAATACCATCGATGATGACCATTTCGTCCATGTCACTTTGAAAAATAGCGTCATTTACGACGTCATCAAGAGACTGTCGATAACCATGGGTTAAGTATTTCATTGCCTTTGCGGCACGCTTTGGGGTATCAATTAGCCCCTCACGATCAGTATCTTCGCCGAGTTCGCTTATAATGTTCTTATATAGATTTTCTAATTGGTCTGACATATTTATTCCAAAGTAAATTCAGCAAAGGGTACAAAAAATTACATTATAAGGTATCTAATAAAGACAAAACATCTTCATGGTGAGTTTTAGTTTTTACCGGGTGCATAATCGCTTGTATTTTACCTTCAGGGTCAATTATAAATGTCGATCGGTGAATGCCATCATAGACTTTACCCATGAATTTTTTGGGTCCCCATACACCGAATAAATCGGCAATTTTATGATCCTCGTCTGAAAGAAGTTCAAAATTAAGGCTTTGTTTTTCTATGAATTTTTGTAATCGAGCAGGAACGTCGGGACTAATACCCAATACCACTGCATTTCTATCATTAAATTCATCCTGGTGATCTCTGATCGCACACGCCTGAGTCGTGCAACCAGGTGTCATGGCTTTTGGGTAAAAATACAGCACGACTGTTTTTCCTTTAAAATCACTCAATGACCGGTTTTGATTATCTTGATTTTTGGTAGTGAATGAGGGTGAAGGATCACCAGTGTTTAGTTTGATATCAGGCTTCATAGTGTCACTCTCGGAAAATTATAGTTTTACAGCTAAAATAGTGTCTAATATTTATTGAATTATTGTAGATTAAATGACAATTATTATCATTTAATTAAAAAATATACTTGATAAATTAGAAAATGCTAATATAATGATCTGCAACTAATGATTTGGAGAATAGATATGTTCGGTAGTTTATTTGGGGGCGGTGCTCCTGTAGAAATTAATGAAAACGCAATTTTGGTTGATGTTCGTTCCCCAGCTGAATATTCACAAGGGCATGCGAAAAAAGCACTCAATTGGCCTTTGGATCAATTAAGCACTTTTCTTGAAAAAAATTCAGCAATGAAAAGCAAGGAAATCGTTATTTACTGTGCAAGTGGTGCCAGAGCAGGCGTTGCACAAAATATGATGAACCGTGCCGGTTTTGACAAGGTGACCAATGTTGGAGGTATTCAAGCAGTGGCCCACCTTGGGTTAGAATAATTTAGCAAAAAAATAGAATAAAGGGGTGCCACCAATCGTTGGTATCCCTTATTATATCCTTTCAATATTATTTACCTCTCTTTTTAACGAATTCTTTGCCGCAATAGTCTCAATGTTGATAGAATACCTATCTCAACAGGCATGAGTAACAAACAATAAATTGCCAGAGTTGATCATTCATTCTTGCCAGAGCTATTCATGTTTTTCGAGCATTCAAGAAGTCATTTTTTTAAACCGGTAACTGGAAAGTATCGAGAGCAGGTTGTTGCCTGTTTAAGTCAGTTATATCTTAGGTTGTACCGAGCTAGCCAGGCCGACTTTGGCTCTCATCTTAAGCGTGACGACGTTATTGAAGTTTTTCATGAGGCTGTTGTTAGGACCCCATTGCTGAATGATGAGATAGATGATCTCGATAATACGACCCGCAACCATAGGGATCAGGCAGCCTGGATTTTTAATATCCTGATCGAACATGGTTGGTTAGAGCGTCAGGTCGATGAAGTCTCTATGAGTAGTTCATTTCATTTTTCTCGCGAGGGTCGTAGCTTCACTGAACCCTTTGTTAATGGCAACCAGACTCATCGTACTCGGCATAGAAACACGCGCAGCACTTATAATTCCCTTAAAGCATTTGTTTCCGAGATGGATATTTATGATTTACTCGATTCCTGGGATCATTCAGAACGAATTATTAGTGATTTTTCAGAAGTTATTACAGAGCTTGAAGAACGTAGAAACTTGCTGGTTAAAGATATGGAATCACAGCTATTGGTTCAAAAAGCCAGTGAAGAATTTTTTGATTTTATGGAAAAAAGGTTTCAACCTGATTTATCCGTTAAGCTGACTGCTGATGGTGTTGAAAAATATCGTGAACGCATTGTCAATCTATTGGATCAGATACGGGGATATGATCGTAGCCAAAAGGCCGATTTAGAACGTCGGCTTAGGCAGTTGCTACCTGATCTTATTCAAGACAATCAATCGGTTTTATTTACCTTGCTGGACAATATTGAACAGCGTATTCGATCCGCTAGCGATATAATAGTTCCTCAATTACGTCGTGCTATCCAGGGTTTTACCAAACGAGCAGACGTCATCCTAAGGCAATTAAGCTATCTGTCGGCACAAAACCATGATGATGTCATTGAGCGATGTAAAATTTTGGGTAGTATGGACTCAAAATCTCAAGATGATGTTTTGACCGACATTGGGTATGCCATGAGCAGCTTCGCAATCGGCTATGTTGATCCTGGTCAAACGAGGTTGCAGGCTCCCCGTAAAATGCGTATTCCTGCGAATTTTGTAGATGAAACCATTGATGTTGACGAATCGGCACGTCATGACATTCATATACAATCTATGCTGGATCAGGCTTTTTACGTTAATAGTAAGACGATTCAAAATTACTTGTTAGCGAACTTTAAAGAGGGTAATACCATTGATAGCGCAAATTTGCCTGTAACTAACGCCATCGATCTATTGGCCCTGTCTCATATTATTGAGGCTGGAGCACAATCAGGACTTTCAAGTGAGTATAGGTTTCATATCGAACCTGATCCTCGTCCGGTAATAGATAATCCATTTTTTGATCAGTTAGATCGATTCCAGATCTCCCTGGTCGACCAAAATCAAGAGTCATAATTATGCTTTCTGTTATAGAAGAAACGTTATTATCACATGGCCTTAAAATTACAGAGCTAAAAGAATTATTAATAAGGCTTAGTGATTATGGTGTGTTATGCCGCGATGAAAGTGGTATTGAGCAGCAACTATATGATCGGTTCATTCGAATCGAAGAGTTGGTTGCTGAATTTTATTCTTTAATGGGAGTTCGGCTAGAGCATGACCAGCAATTTAAATTTGTCAGATTATATCCTCCTGGTGCTGAGGTTCCAGGAATGGATGAGGTCGAGCCGCTATCACCCAATAATGCCATGAGAAACAGGCTCAATCAGAATGAAGTTGCGATGATATTAATTGTAAGAACACTATATGACCGGGCACTAAGAGAAGGGCAGGTCGATGAGTTTGGTAATGTCATGTCCAGTATTGAATCTATCAGTATTTCTCTGAAGAACTTACTGAAGCGCTCACTACCTGAAAATCAAACGGAACGAAAGCAGTTGTTTCGTCGTCTGCGTCAACTTAGGCTCATTTCGTTTACTAATGATATGGACGCCGAATCAGAAGGGTTGATTAAAATTCGACCTATGATCACTAGTTTTGTGAGCCAACAGGTTTTGGATGAAATACAAATGCCTAATGAATCCGTGAGTGTTCATCATGATGGCAAGCCAACCGATATTGCAGCTTCCGTTGACAAGGAAACACGCAATATAGTTTCGACTGAAAATAACGCGGATACCCCGGACTAATTTATGTTTTTAAAGAAATTTGTTTTTGTGAATTGGGGAAATATCCCGGCAACTGAATTTGAATTTGGTCCTATCAATCTGTTCAGTGGCGGAAATGGTTCCGGCAAAACAACGGCAGCTGACGCAATTCAGACCATAATGACGGCTGCACATGACACCTTGTTTATGTTTAATCCGGGACAAGATGAAGCAACTCAAAGAGGTCGGAATAAACAAGTTCGTACTCTGGCGAGCTATGTTCTTGGTTGTGATGATGGGAGTTATGCACGTCCTTTGGGGGCGATTGGTTATTTAGCCGCTATTTTTTACCCTACCCAGGGAGAGGATTCAGAACCTTTTACTGCACTCATTGGTTGTTCGGCCATTTTGGATAATGCCGGCCCTCAAGCGTCCGCCCGTCAAAAAGATATGCAATTTTTCATTTTTCCAGGTGAACAATTGGTCCTGGGTGATGTCTTGCTGACAGGTAATGATGGTGAACGACAGGTTTTACCTATGGATATGCTGAGCCGGCAATTAAAAAAACGTTGGGGCATTGCATCTGTAGAACGATATGATACCAAGAGGCAGTATTTACGTCGACTTTATGGAGCTCTCAAAGGAAGAAGTGATGGCGTGTCAGAAATTGAAGCACTAAATGCTGCAAGGGCTTTTAGTCGTTTTATGGCTTATAAGCCGGTTAGAAGTATCAATGAATTTGTCTCTCATGAAATACTCGATGCGAAGCCAATGGGGGACGCAGTCAGAACGATTTCTGACTTAATGAAAACTATTTACGCTATGGAAGCCGAAGCGAGTCGTTTAAAGAACTCCATTGTGAATATTGAACAGGTCCGAAAAAACTCTTTGCAGTACGTGGATAAGTGGGTAGAACATCAGCGGCTACATTTTGTTGCATCTCATGCTCGTTATTCGCGCGATCAGAAGCGATATTTGGATGTAAAAAAACAACAGCAATTAACTCACAGTGAGCTGGAACAAGTTGAATCTAATAAATCCCTGGCGATAGAGCGTCGTCAGCAGGTTCGCGAACATCTATTAAATCTCGAAGCCCAAAGGCAGGGTGTCGATCAATTAAAAGCCAAAGATCAGTTTGAACAACAAATGTCTACAGCAGAACTACAGATTTCGACATTGATGCCAATAATTAGTCAGCAATCGGATCGTTTAGGTCAACTAAGACCGATACTTGAAGGGATTCACTTTGCGCTTAATAAATCATCAATGGTTATGGATATTCCAGAGCTGGGTCAAAGATTACTAAAAGACTCGACACAAAAGGTTTTGGACTCAACACAAAGTGATGCGATTGATTTTGTGCGCTTGTTGAGTAAAGATCTCGACGGTTTAGAGGCATTGGAAAGCCATCTGGACGAAGTAATTCAGCATCAGAAACAATTGAATCAATGGCGTAATCTTTGGTTTGATGTCGAACACTCTGAACAGGGTGAGAGTTTGCGGGATCAATTGTTGAAATTAGCAGATAAAAGAAATCACTCTGCTGCAGTCATTAAACAACAGATTAATTCGCAGACGATTGATATTAAAAATCTGAATCAAAAGCAGATTAATTATCCTGGATTTGTTCGGCGAGCTTTGGTGGAAATTGAGCAAAAATGCCCTGAAGCGGAACCAAAAGTTCTTTGTGATTTTGTAGAGGTCACGGATCCAGTTTGGCAATCAGCCATTGAGGGCTATATAGGAGGCGCACGATTCTCAATCGTTGTTTCACCTGAATATGAATCTGAAGCTATAGCAGTCGTCCGTAATATGCCTGGGCGAGATAATCGTGCCAGAGTCTTGCAGGGCAATAAGGCGCGTAAAGATGCTAATAAGATTCGAGTGGAAGCAAACTCGATTTTAAATCTAATGGACTTTACTCATGCAACAGTTGCTGCCTGGTTGACGGCCAATTACGCCACTGTTAAACAGGTTTCAACGACAGAAGAGCTTTCTTCTACCCGCAGAGGATTAATGGCCACTGGCATGGGTAGTGGTGGCTATTCAATGTTTCGCTGTGATGTAGATGACAGTGATTTGGTTTTCGGTCATCGAGCAAGAGAAAAAGCTTTAAAAGCCAAAGAGCAAGAGTTGGCAGGCTTGGTTCAATCTTTAGATGAGGCTCAATCCGAAGTAAATGAAGTAACGGCTTTATTGAAACTTATTAATCCGCTATCTGTTTTTGCTCATGGAGATAGTGTCAGAGAATTATTAAAACACCATAGAGCAATACAAACCGCAGAATTAGGTTTGGAGCAACTTGATTTGGCAGACTTTGAAAATCTTCAAACAGAATTCGATCAGCAGCAACAGAAGCTAGACCAACAGGATTCCGATATATCTGAATTTGACCGGGTTAAAGGAGAACTGGAAGCCAGATTAAAAGGCTTGGATAAGCGTTGTAAGGATCTCTCAGACATGCAAGAAGAGACTGGTGAGCTTTCCGAGTTAGCTGAAGTCAGCCTGATACAAATTCAGACGGTATGGCCAGACTTCGAATTTGATAAAGTCCTGGCTGCTTCAGAACTAGAAGCTAAATCTGCTAACCCGGATGTGGTTGTTAATTTGCAGAAATCCTGTATTCAGGAATTGACCCAGCTTGTCATCGAGTCGGAACGTTTGGTTATGAATCATCACCAGAATGCCCAGTCATCTGATCGGTTACATTTCAACGTTGATTTTGAAGCCATGCATGATGAAACTATGTTCAATCAGTTCTGTCAGTTAAGCCGTCAAATTGACGGTATTCATAATCGTTTGAAAAATAATATTCTGGTTGTGAAACAAGATAATCTCGCTACGTTAAAGGAAGATTTTAGTAGCGCATTTGTGAGTAATCTGTGTCATTCTATTTTTCAGTCTATAAATGATGGCAAGCGCACTCTTGAAGGCTTAAATAAAGAGCTTCAGTTTCATCGTTTTGGTGCTGATCGGGAAACTTATCGTTTTTCGTGGGAGTGGGTACCTGAATTTAAAGAGTATTGGGCGTTTTTTAAAGAGATCGTGGATAACGCAACATTGGGAGAAAGCCAGACTCTCTTTAACGCGGAGCTTTCGAAAAAATCGATTCAAGTCCGTGAACGTTTATTACAGATGCTACTTGACGATGACGAACAAAAAGCTTTACGTGAGTTAGAGCGAATATCTGATTATCGCAACTATCGTAGCTACGAAATATATAAAGAGCCGGAAGGAAAGGAACCCATCGCGTTATCTCACTATGGTACCGGTTCAGGTGGTCAGTTAGAGACACCCGCGTACATTATTCGTAGCGCTGCGATTACCAGTGCTTTTCGGTTCGATGAAGGAAATAGCCATTTACGTATGGTCTTGGTTGATGAAGCTTTTTCCAAAATGGATGAAACACGGTCAAAAGAAGTTATTCATTATTTAACTCAAACACTGGGTTTGCAATTGATGTTCATTATGCCGACGAGCAAAAGCGGACCCTTTATGGATATGATTTCAAATCAGTATGTGTTTAGTAAGGTGCCACTGGCGAGCCAGAAGAAAGTTGGGGAGTTAAATACTCGAGTACTAGTAGATAGGCAAAAATGTAACCAGGAACGTATTGGTGATCTTTGGGCAAAACACAGAAAGGTTGTTCGACAGCAAGGTGCTCTGGATTTTCTGGAAGACATTTAAAATAAAGGCTCTATACGTCTTTATTTTCCTTCAAGATTATTTTGCAACTTGCCATTCACACTGAACCTGATTTCTACCACTGTCTTTAGCAATATATAATTGGTTATCTGCTGCCTTAATAAGGTCATCAGATGACGTCAGCTCCTTTGGTGGCGAGCCGGAGATACCGATACTAATGGTGACTTTTAGCTCTTCAAAACTCCAGGCTTCAACCTCTTTACGGAGTTGCTCTGAAAAATCAAATGCTGTTTTTAAATCCGTGTTCGGCAACAAAATGACATATTCTTCACCGCCATAACGACACATTAAGTCAAATTCTCGCGTTAGGCTCTTTCCTATGTCTGCAATGGCTTTAATGACGATGTCACCTTTGTCGTGACCATAGGTATCATTGACATGCTTGAAGTGATCAATATCAAAAATTAGCAGACTAACGGGGTGTTGATAGCGAGCTGCACGGGCCAATTCCGCTTTAGCTGTTTCATCAAAATGTCTTCTATTGTATAGGCCGGTTAAGCCATCTGTTCGTGCCAGTCGATTCAATTCTTCTTTTAATCGTGTTTCCTCAGTGACATCTTTGAAAATGGCTGCTGAACCAACTGACTGGCCTTCTTTAGTCATAACCTGAGCAACCTGAGCTTGAAGCATTTGCTGCCGATAAGGGATATTTCGCGGTTGAACATCGCCAGTTTCACCTTCAATAATAGTATCGATTGGACATTGAATTTCATCAAATAGTCCAGGCAGGCCATTTCTAATGATTCTTTTACTGGACTTATCCAGTAGGTTACAAGCAGCTTCGTTAACTAAAATGATATTGTTGAATTGGTCGGTAACTACAATACCTTCGCGTGCGTCGAGAATGAGCGTAGATAATTTTTCTTTTTCAGATCTCAGGTCTGCATATGCCGTTGCCAGTTTTTTTACCATTAAATTGAATATGGTAGCGATTCTTGAAAATTCTACGTGTGATACCAGGTCTATTGTTTCTGTCAGGTTGTGTCCGGTAATGTTAGTAATGACACGACTCAATTTCAAAACCGGGGGCAAGATAATACGGACAACATATTGATGAACGATGATAAGTATCAGTATCAGTGTGACCAAGAGAATGATAACAGAAACCCATCGGGATTTGATAATAGACTCATCCATATTAGCAAGGGATGTTCTTAGTTTGATCCATCCGCCATAATCTGAATCCTTGGTGTGACATCTTGTGCAGCTGGCTTCTTGTGGAATAGGGTAAATAAGGGTCTGAAATCGTTCTCCCGATTCGGTAATCTCAATTTCCTGATAAATGGACCCAGAACGTAATAATGACAACATCTTCTGATCAGATAAATTTAAAATCTGATTGAATTTTTCATGTTTATGACGTTCGAATCTCTCGTATCCTAACTCATTATTTACCTTGTTAATGGTGACGTTATTTTCAAATGCTTTTATACCGTCTAGCCTTGCGACTTGAACATCCATAACTTCAGAGATTTCTTCAAAAGACTCATTTAACACATTACCGATATCAGCGTATCCTGAGTGCATGAGTGTTTTAATGGCAAGGTTAGAGCTCACCAAAACGTTAGTGAGTGCTTTTTGGTTTTGTTTGGTGATTTCTTTTTGATGTGTGTAATTGATGTAAACCGCCAGCGTGCTTAAACCTATGAGTGTGATCAGGCTAACAGAAATCAGTATGCGATATTGTAGTCGACTTTTAATCATAGTGATTTCTCCGGCCAGCATACCTTATTTCGACCAGAGTCTTTCGCTCTATAGAGCTCAGTGTCTGCGATTTTAAGTAATTCGTCTGAACCCTTGCTTTCTGTTACATCAACGCTGGATACTCCAATGCTCACTGTTATATAGATACCACCAATCTCGGTGTTTTCAATTTTCCTTCTAATGCGCTCCGCAAGTTTCATTGCGTTCTCAATATTGGTTTCAGGAAGTAGCAAAATAAATTCTTCACCACCAAATCGACAGGGAATGTCGTTACTTCGAACCGCATTCTTCAATATTTTAGAAATATCGACCAATACTTTGTCTCCGACATCGTGTCCATGAGTGTCGTTAACCTTTTTGAAAAAGTCGATATCCAACATCAGGAGGGACAGTTGTTGTTTGTCCTGAGAGGAGCGCTCAATCTCAATACCTACCGTTAGATCAAAATGGCGACGGTTAAATAAGCCTGTTAGGGAGTCCAATGTGGATAGTTGCTGAAGGCGATTTTTGATTTCTAATTCGTCTGTAATGTCCTGAAAACGCACGCTCTTGCCAATAACATTATCCTGCTCATTCTTAATGGTATTGGCAGCAACGTTTAGCATTCTGTTGTTTAAATTGATGATTTTAGGCTGTTGAAGCTCACTTTCATTATTAAACCAACCAGCAACTACCTTTTCGTCATTTAAGCATGCAACTAATTCAGTGCCCATTAGTTGTTTGATTTTCTTATTTAGAATTTTGGATGCTGCCGGGTTAACCAGCACAATGATGCCATCGGTATCCGCACAAATCACTCCTTCCTGATTAGTTTGAACAATGGATAATAGTTTGTCCTGTTCTTGTCGTTGTTGGATATAGGAGTGCTCAATTCTATGAATCATTACATTGAAGTTTCGGGCGATCTCCGTGAATTCATCATTACCACTAATTGGCGCTCTTAAATGAAGTCGTCCATTGGCTACTTGCTTCATCGCGCCCGTTAATTCGTTGAGAGGGAAAATGAGAGACTCAAATACCATAGAGAGTGTTGCGATTACGATAATGATGCCGGTGACTAAAAATATAATCGATGTGTTCAGCCAGGCGTCGTCTAAAACAGTTTGCACATCTTCAAGAGATGTAGATACTTTAATTAGCCCCCTAATTGCTTCTTCGTCACCATGGCAATTTTGGCACCGTTTTGAGTTTTCAATGGGGGCATAAAAAGTTAGAAAATCGTTTTCTTCAACTGTTTCATAAAAATACAGGACTTGATTACTGGCGATGACTTTTAATAAATTTGGGTCATCTTTTAGAATTATTTGTGCATAATATTCTTCATCTCTGGGATAAAAAGCTTCCTCACCGGTATGGAAATTAACCTCATCAATAGTGTTATTATCCAGGAAGGCTTCGCTACCATCAATTCGTGTGATGTGAACATCCGTAATTCCTGGAATAAGTTTTAAACCATCTGCAAAATCTTTTGCAATATCGGCATAGCCGGCAAGCATAATTGAATTTAAATTCAATAGAATAGACTGGGTGACCAGATTCATAGCTTGTTCGTTAGAATACAGAATTTCTCGCTTTTGGTTGGTCGTATAGAGGTAGAACATGGCCAGCATACCAATAATTATTGCTATTGATATTGCAGAGGTAAGCTGAGTACTTACATATTTTTGTTTGTTATTATTCGATTCTTCTCTCATTAATGTATATTCTTTATTATTAATCGAACGATTTTTGTGGTGAGTCTACAACATAATTAATTAGTAAAGGAGCTTTATTTATGAGAACGATTGTCATTTCAATTATCGCAGGTTGTTTGTTATTGACGGGTTTCGCTCATGCCGATGAAGCTGCTGATAAAGCATTACAAGCAGCCACAGCAATGACCAAGGCACGCCAGGGTTACATGCAGTTACAAGTCCAACAGTTAGGGAAAATGAGTAAAGCAGGCCAGGGTAAAGGTGTTATTGATGAAGTAACGCTTAAAGGTGCTCAGAACCTTTATAATTTAACCCAAATGTTGCCAGATGTATTCGGTGCAGGATCTGGAATGGATGATCTTGATCTTTCTAATACCAAAATGGAGTTGTGGACCATGCAAGATGTGCTGGATGGTTTTATTAATCGACTTCAGCGTCAGTCTGAACGTTTGTTGGCAATGGCGAAAGCTAACGATACTATGGGGTTCAAAGACGAATTTAAGCAGGTTAGAGGTACGTGTAAAAAGTGCCACGAAACCTTCCGATTCGTACCTAAGTAATATTTCATTATTAATGTCTATCCGGAAGGAATAAAACTTCGGATAGAACATATTACTCAATATTTAAAATTTTATGAGTTTGTAAGCACAGCCTCCACTCAGGATGATTCAGGCAATACTCAATACAAGCCTTTGTGTTGGGCTCCATAGATGGATTTAAATGGCTAGAAGAGGGGTCATTTAATGGTGATAGATATCGTAAGTCGGCATTAATACCAGTAAATCGTTCCGGTAAACAATTTGATTGTGGAAAAACTAACTTTAACTCGTTACATGTCTTTATTACAACATCACTGCTTCCTTTTGGGCTCACACAAATCCAGTCTAAATTTTCTGGAAGTGGCAGGGTACCATTAGTTTCTATCCCTACTTCAAAATTGAATTCATGCAGTGCATCTAACAGAGCATTATCAAGTTGTAAGGCGGGCTCGCCACCCGTACAAATAACATATTTGTTGAGTCTGTCATTATTAGGCCAAATTTTATTAACATGATTTGCAAGGTCTTGGGCAGTATCGAATTTTCCGCCATTAATTCCGTTCGTACCAATAAAATCGGTGTCGCAAAAAGTACAGATTGAATTCTGTCGGTGAGATTCTTTGCCATTCCAGAGGTTACAACCTGAGAACCGTAAAAATATAGCAGGGCGGCCTGTGTGTGCGCCTTCGCCCTGCAATGAATAAAACATTTCTTTGATGTGATACATAGAATTTCAACTCAGTGATACGTATGAATATAAAACAATTAAAATCAGTTCAAAACAGGGTCATAGGTTGCCAATAATGTAATGAAATCATGTTGTACCAAGGGCTTTGAGAACTAATAGCCTTGATAACGATTACAGCCCTGAGTCATTAGGAAGTCCAGTTGTTCTTTTGTTTCAACCCCTTCTGCAATTGTTTTTAAACCCAGGTGTCGGGCCATGGCTAATATAGTGTCTACATATAGCTCTATCGAGATTTTCAATACATTAAAAAAATCCGGCTGTTTGAATTGTTGGGGACTGATGTTAATGCCCGGAACCATTCCATTGTGCTATAAACCTGAATCAAGCTAACTAGCCAGTAAACGACAGCACTGCTTAATCATCCAACTATCAAGTCGAGTGATCAATCCGGTACTTGCCAAAATTGGAATGCACTCATACGGCGATATTAATCCTTCAGTTGGGTGTTGCCAACCTGTAAGTACTTCGGCTCCAACAAATTGACCAAACTCATCAACCTGTTTTTGAAACACAGGAAAAAACTGACCAACTTCAAGAGCACTTCTTAGATGTGCTTCTAATTGAAGTTACCGATTGAATGATGTTGCCATAGTGAAATGGGATAAAACACTCTCGTCTGATTTGATTTGCTATTTTCAATAGCTAATTTAGATGCAATGTCATTATTGGCATCTAGGTTTAGCAACAGATTCCTTCGCCTATCATCATTTATAGAGGTTACAAAAGCTAAAGCCCTTGTCCTTCAGGAATCATGGACATTAATGTTTGATTATAAAATAGAAACTTTCCAGTTTCTGATCTTAAATAAATACCATGGGACAAGTTGTCCATCACAGAACTCAGTGTATCCTGTGATTCCTGTAAAGATGTTTTGGCAGCCAATTGCGATTTTTGCAGGTGTGTAACTTCACGAATGAATAGATTGATTGTTGAAGAGACGAGTCCAATTTCATTGTTTTTCTCAGAACTATTAATGGGTAGCTGACATTCTCCGGGTGATTCAGGGAAGACAATTGTTAAGCTCGCTGTTCAATCGTGATAATGGTCGGCTAACCAATTGATAAAAAGCTAATATGAACACGAGTAAAAGACTAATACCCTTTAGAAGATTGTTTCTGATGTTTTACTAGCGGGACAATTCATCTGGAATTTACAAATTCTGATCACACATTGTCAGCTGCTGGACCAATTCTAGTCATAAGAATAAGGGATATCATCATCTTAAAGTAAATAAAAAAACCACCCGTTAAATGAATTTAAGAATGTCGGTTGCGTTCCTTAAAAAATATCAGCATAATTCGCGCCGAACTGCAGGGTAGCCTGATCATATGGTGGTCAGATTGGTTCTCTCGCAATGACTAACTGTAAACTCCGCCAGGCCCGGAAGGGAGCAACGGTAGCAGGGACGTCATGTGCCGGGATGTAGCTGATTTGACCGCCTCCAATTTCTAACCTTAACTTTTTGTCTTGCTACGCCTATTAATTGTTAATTTGATCTGTGAGATTCAGAAATTTATTTTTTATCTTACCGGGAAGAATTGACTAAGGTGACGATACTGCTAGCATAGCTGGTCCTCTACAAATATATTGAATTCTTATGAGCTATCAGGTTCTCGCACGAAAGTGGCGCCCTAAAAAATTCAGCGAAGTGATTGGTCAGCAGCATGTCCTGCAGGCTTTAATTAATGCCCTGAGAAATAATCGATTACATCATGCGTATTTATTTTCTGGAACTCGCGGAGTTGGCAAGACAACTCTGGCGCGAATTTTTGCAAAAAGCCTGAACTGTGAGGATGGAATTACTGCTGAACCCTGCGGTATTTGTGGCCCCTGTACTGAGATTGATGAGGGTCGGTTTGTTGACCTGATCGAAGTTGATGCAGCATCGCGGACCAAAGTTGAAGATACTCGTGAGCTTCTTGAAAATGTTCAATACGCTCCCTCCAGAGGACGCTTTAAGGTTTATTTGATAGATGAAGTTCACATGCTGTCAAACCATAGTTTTAATGCATTATTAAAGACGTTAGAAGAACCTCCTCCACATGTTAAATTTTTACTGGCGACCACTGATCCTCAGAAATTACCGGTCACCGTTTTGTCCCGTTGTTTGCAGTTTAATTTAATGAATATGTCGGCAGAAAATGTTGTTACATATTTAGCAGAGATTCTGACGGTTGAGAATATTCCATTTGAAGACAATGCCCTGTGGCAAATTGGTCGCGCCGCTGAAGGGTCAATGCGTGATGCCTTGAGTCTAACTGATCAGGCCATTGCTTTTAGTGATGGTGATATTTCAGACGTCGCCGTAAGTAAAATGCTAGGTAGCCTGGATCGTAATCAAGTATATGCAATATTGGATTGTTTGGTTCGTCATGACGCCGTAACGCTTTTAGATCACATTAAAGAGTGGTCAGCATTTTCACCAGATTACCATCAACTTTTAACTGAGTTACTCACCTTGTTGCATCGTGTTGCTGTCGCTCAAATTGTACCTTCGTCAATTGATAATAGCTTTGGCGATGGTAATCAGGTTTTGGCGATTGCTTCTTCTACTGTTCCGCAGGATATACAGCTGTATTATCAGTTTGGCATGATAGCTCGACGTGACTTGCCTTTAGCACCAGATGCTCGTAGTGGTTTTGAAATGGCTTTACTAAGAATGATGGTTTTCTCACCAGAACCTGTCGACGGACAATTGCCTCCTTTATCAACTCCAGTGGACTCTGTTGAGGAAGAACCCGAGCCTGATGCAAATTCAAAGACAACAGGGTCATTAGCAAGCCATCCTGGTGAAATGGATATTTCTGCTGATGTCCTAACGATTCCTAAAGATCAATTTAGTGATGGTGAATATGTTCAGCCAATTAATATGTCCGAATCGACGAATAATGGGGCATCTGTCGAATCGGAAAAAAGGTCTGATGCTGTAGTTTCCAGGCAGGTTGAAATGACTGCGTCAGCCCCACACGCTGAGCCTGTAGTCAGTGTGGAGAATACCCTGGCATCCAAAGGTCATACAGGCTATAGCCATGTTCAAACGACAGAATTAGAGCTAATAGGCGATGTCAACAATGTCGAGTATTCAGCCATAAATGAGACTGTTAGCGAGAATCATCAAGATATCGTTGCAGTAGAAAATGCCCTGGATGATAAACCTGTCATGCAAAATCAGGATGCATCTCAAACAGTCGTGCATCATGAGGGTGTTACTAACGACGTTATCAAACATTCGGTTGATGTAAATTCTGATACCGAAGAGCCAGGGGATAAATTTAAGGTTGTTACTGAAAATAATTGGCCTGAACTTTTTTGGAATCTTAATCTGGATGGGATGACAGAAAGCATTTTCGGTAATTCTGTTTGGCAACAAATTAAGCCTGGCGAGATCGAGATTACAGTGGATTCAGACTATGAAGCCCTTTACAGTGAAGGCCACGCTCAGAAGTTGCAGGATCGTTTGTCGGATAGGAAACAGTCTACAGATAAAATACAGGTTAAATTTGGAGAAATTCTTCATGAAACTCCAAATATGTATCGGGCGCGGGTTAAAGAAGAGCAGCGTATAAATGCTGTTAGTTATTTAAAAGCGGTTCCCTTTGTACAGCAGTTAGAGCAAGAGTTTGGCGGCAAACTGGATGAGTTCAGTATCAGGCCCAATTTTCACTAAGTTTAATGAGGAGTTAATAATGTTTAAAGGCGATATGGGCGGTCTGATGAAGCAGGCCCAAAAAATGCAAGAGGACATGCAAAAAATACAGGAAGAACTGGCTAATTCTGAAGTTACAGGTATTTCGGGTGCTGGTATGGTTGAGATTGTGATGACTGGCCGTCATGATGTTCGATCCGTTAAGCTGGACGACAGCCTAATGTCAGAAGACAAAGAGTTGTTAGAAGATTTACTGGCTGCTGCCGTAAATGATGCAGTCCGTAAGATTGAAGAAAAAAGCAAAGATAAGATGGGTTCAGTGACCGCAGGTATGCAATTGCCTCCAGGCATGAAGCTACCCTTTTAATCGGATTGTGTAGATATGGCATATAGCCCATTAACAGAACAACTTATTCAGTCTCTGCGTTCATTGCCAGGAATTGGTGTGCGTACGGCACAGAAAATGGCTTTACACCTGCTTGAAAGAGACCGGATTGGAGCTACTCGTTTGGCTGATTCGCTAACCGCAGCGGTTGAAGGGGTAGGGCATTGCTCTTTTTGCCAAATGCTGACTGAAGAAGATACGTGTTTAACCTGTATGGATACTTCTCGCGATAAACAGAGTATTTGTGTTGTTGAAACGCCTTCAGATTTTGCAGCCATAGAAGAGTCAGGTGCCTTTACAGGTCAATATTTTATACTGATGGGTCACCTTTCTCCCATAAATGGCATTGGACCAGACGACATAGGGATACCTAAATTAATAAAAAGACTGGAAGCAGAGTCTATCCATGAGTTAATTATTGCTACAAATCCAACCGTTGAAGGTGAGGCGACAGCACATTATATAGCCACAGAAGCGCATCAGATTGAATCCCTACAGGTTACCCGTATCGCTCACGGAATACCCGCTGGTGGCTCAATTGAACAGGTTGATGGTCAAACACTTCATAGAGCGCTACACAGCAGAGCAACACTTGAATGAATAAACCCTATGAGTGGGTAGATCAGTCCGGTCGACTCAATGAACTAGTAGATCAGTGGTTGACACAGGACTTTGTTGCAATAGACACTGAGTTTGTTCGAATTCGCACCTTCTACCCTATTACCGGACTTATTCAAGTCGCTGATGAGGCAGGATGTTACCTGGTAGATCCTATAGCTATTGAAGATAGATCATCGATAAAGAGATTACTGGAAGATCGGAATACTATTAAAGTACTTCATGCCTGTTCAGAAGATGTAGAGATTTTTGTACATCACTATCAGGCAGAACCCCGTCAATTATTCGACACCCAAATTGCAGCATCGGTGTTAGGATTAGGTGATTCACTGGGTTATGCCCCTCTCGTAGAAAAGTTATTGTCTATTGAAGTATCTAAGGCGGAAACTCGTTCAAACTGGGTTCAACGTCCTCTTTCTGAGAATCAGCTGTTCTATGCTGCTCAGGATGTCATCCACCTTTATCAGGTCTATTTAATACTGGTTAAAGAGTTGAAGAGTGTCAATAGAGTTCACTGGGTGGCAGAAGATACTCAAAGGATGGTGGATGCCAACAACATGTTAGGCGTTGATGAGTACTATTTAAAGATACGTCAGGCGTGGCAATTGCGTGGCAATAAGCTTTGGTGTTTGCAGCAGCTGGCTAAATGGCGAGAAGATCAAGTCAGGCGACTGGATATTCCCCGATCATTTTTAATTAAAGATGCGGTGATTGCGGATATTGCTGTAGCCTGCCCAAAAAACAGTCATGATTTAAATAAGATTAGAGGTCTGTCAGAAAAATTTTTACGTCGATATGGTAATGATATTTTGAAAATTACCAGACAGGCAGCAAGTATCGAGAACTCGGACTATCCTGTGCAAATTCAGGGGCCTTTAAAGAAAGAAGCATCCTACCTTTTTAAATCAGCTAAAGAGTTTTTAACTAAACTGGCGGATGAAATAGGCATACCAGTTGTACTTATCTCCAAAAAGAAAGAGCTTGAGACGATAATAATGGGAGGACTGCATTCAGGTGTATTTCAGCTTTCTCCTTATTATAAAGGATGGCGAGAAAACCTGATTGGCAATCCTCTACAGAAACATTTAGAAGTCTGTTATCAAGCAGAGCAACAGAGCCCCGATCTATGAAAAAACTAATAAGTATTTATAAGTCTGACAAAGTAGAAGAGTTATACCTCTACGTTGAAAAGGCAAAAGGCATTTCATTGGTGCCAGAAGACCTTAAAGAAAAAATGGGTCGCTTGATTCATGTATCGGATATGATTCTTGTGCCAGAAAGACGTATGGCGAGGGCTGATGCAAAGAGAGTTATTGACGTTATAGATGATCGGGGTTTCTATCTTCAACTTCCTCCGGCGAAGGAAGATTATCTTCTTGATTTATACAAGGATACATCTGCTAAATATAAAGGTTTGGATTAATGGCTTCTGTTCAATTTTGGAAAACCACCAAATTAAAAGATATGACTCAAGAGCAATGGGAGTCATTGTGCGATGGGTGCGCACGCTGTTGTTTGCAAAAGCTTCAGGATGAAGAAACAGATAAGATTTACTATACCAATGTCGTTTGTCAGTATATGAAGGAGGATGGTCGTTGTAGTCACTATATGGATCGACAAACCTATGTACCGGATTGCGTCTGGTTGACGCCGGAAGATGCCGCACATTTCCATTGGTTACCAGATTCTTGTGCCTATAGGTTGGTCAGTGAAGGAAAGGATCTGCCTGAATGGCATCCATTAAAAACAGCGTCACAACAATCTGTTGTTGAAGCAGGAATTTCAGTACTATGTCAGGATCTGATTTCAGATAATAGTGTCGAAGAAGATCAATGGCAGGAACACTTAATAGAATGGGTACAATATGAGAAGTGACTCCCTGATTGGAGCAGAGTACTACCAGCTAGGCTGGCTAATATATATCATTGCTGGAATCGGCTTGATGTTCAGTTTATGGCAGCTGCTCAGGTTATTGAAATCAAAGAACGTAAAAAGGTTCCTGATATCCATATTAGCAATAGGAATATTCACTCCAACGTGGCAATCTGGTGAAGAATCATTTATAGCCCCAGCTATATTAGTAGGTGCTTTTGACTTTCTGGATGGATTGGATAGAGGGTTGGCTGCCGGATTGAATGAAGCTTTGAAAAGTTTATTACCCATGGCTTTGCTAATCTTTATCAGTACCGGTATTTTTATTGGACTGAAAATCATACAAACTCAAAAAGAAAAATCAGATCAGCCTAAGTCTGAGTAATATTGGATATGGTTTATCTATAGGTCTTCGCGTAATAGTGTGAGACCTTTTTGGTTAAATTAGAGGATTAAATGTTATTTAAATGCCTCTATTTTAAAATTATTATTGATATCTCGTTGATAACATTCAAGTTATAAGCTGGTCTGACCGATAACAATGGTGCGGCCAGCTCGATTTGTAGCCCGGAGGAATGAGGAAGTTATGGCCAATCATATTATTGTATTAATAACCGTAATGCTGCTGACAGGAGTCTTTGGCGGACTGGTGAATTATTATATGCAGGTACAGCAGGATGCAGATTCAACTAGCATGGCTCGTTATTTGGTAGTTGGCGTTAGCGCGTCATTCCTTGTACCCGTTGTCTTGCATGTTGTGAGTAGTGAATTGATTCTGGAAAGCCAGGGTGATCCATCGGGCTTACTGATATTTACCGGGTATTGCTTAATTGCAGCGATTTCGACCCGATTCTTCATAGTCAGTATGTCAGATAGAATATTGAATGAATCTCATGTTGCTAAGGAGCGTTCAGAGCAGTTGCTTCAGGAATTAAGGGTCATGCAATATGAAATGTTGCCCCTTGTTGAAGTTGAAACGGAACACAGTGCCGATGTAGATGAGGGTCAATTACCCTTGGTAGCAGACGAGGAATTAGACGTTACTACTAAAAATGTTCTTCAAAATCTGGGAAGTGGACGTTTTATCTTTCGTTCATTGGCAGGTTTGTGTGCAGAAACCAATTCAGATGAAACCACAATGCTAAAAACATTGAAAATATTGGTTTCAAAAGACTTGGCTGGACGTACTAATGGTAGTAGAGGTATGCGATGGCATATCACAGAGAAGGGAAGGCGGTCACTGTCACTCAATAGCTAAGTTATCTAGCAACTGTGCAGTCGCCGCTTAATAATTTATAACTTGAATGGTAGTTATTCAAAAATGTGTCGACTGACTGATATGAAAAAAATTTTCATTATCTGGCTTGCATTTTTAAGCCTGATAATTTCATCAACAACAAGTGCGGCTCAAGACGTTCGGTTGTTGATAGATTTATCAGGCTCAATGAAACAAAACGATCCCCGTTCTCTAAGAAGTGAATCACTAAGATTATTTGTAGATCAGCTACAAAATGGTGATATGGCAGGTGTTTGGACATTTGCTAACCAGGTTAATATGTTAGTACCTTTTGGTCCAGTTGATGGTGACTGGAAATCTCTGGCGCGCGATCGAATCACTGACGTACATTCTTTGGGGCAATGGACCAATATTGGTAAAGCTCTTGAAGTTGCTGCTCAAAACATGGCTGAGGGTACTGAGTTCATCCTGATCTCGGATGGTAAGGTAGACATTTCACAAGATGATCAGAACAATCAAGTAGAACGACAACGAATTATAAATCAGTTAATTCCCCAGATTAAATCTCAAGGCGGCTCCATTCATACTATAGCTCTGGCTGATAGTTATGATGTTGGTGTTCTGGCTCGTCTCGCTAAAGAGACACAAGGATCTTTCTACCAGGCTAAAACCCTGAATGGGTTAGAAGAACACTTACTTAATATCATTCAAAAAATTAACGATCATGGTGAAGTTCCTATCAGGTCTAACAAATTTTTTGTTGATAAAACGACCCGATCTTTCAAAGCAACCTTGTTTAAAGGTAATCCTTCCACCCCTATCGTTTTAAAGTCACCCGATGGGCAAGTTTACCAGAGCCAGGTTGACTATACCTGGGTAGATTGGATGTCTGCTGAAAACTATGACGAAATTGTAGTCACCCAGCCCAGGGGAGGGATATGGGAAATTGTAGGTAATATTACTTCTGAGAGTCAGGTTACACTGGATAGTGATCTTGGTGTTCAATTTTTACTAAATGATCAAATTGTATTTCCAGGTGAGTCCGTTCTAATGGAAATGACCGTAACATCTTATGGTCAGCCAGTTTTGGAACCGGCTTACTTGAATTTATTAGAGGTAACCTCAGAAGTTTTGGGAGACAACCAAAAGCCTTTTGCAGTCCCTACTATCAGAGTAGACGGTCGCTATATAATAGAGCTGGATCCATCCTGGACTAAGCCAGGTACTTACCAACTCGAAACCCAGTTTTCAGGTCCGGATTTTATAAGGCAGGTTACCGGAACCATTCGAGTGCTGGATCATCTGACTCTGGATGTATTGAAACAGGCAGACAGTTATCGATTACGAGTGATGCCGGTAAACCCAGAATTGTCGAAAGGAAACACCAGATTACAAGCTGTATTAGAGTACCCGGATACCCTAACTAAAATTCTCGATTTTAAGTGGCAAAAAGGAGGGTATTGGGAAACCCTGGTTACATCTAATGATTCTGGTGCTCATAAGCTTAACGTTGAGGCAAAAATAGAGGTCAATGGTAAAACTATACCTATTACTTTTGTGACCCAGACTTTGAATTTTCCGAAGGCTATTGGCATTGAAAAAGATAGTGTGTTGAAAGACGTTTTATCAGCTGACAATAGTGCGTCTGATATGCAGATTCCTGAACAGTCTGATATGCAGATGCCTGAACAATCTGATATGAAAATGCCTGAACAGTCTGACTCTTCGTCTATGGATACTGAGGTAGACTTGATAGCCTCTGAAGGGTTACAGGATGCCATTGAAGTGTTGTTAGACAACAATTTGACCCTTAATTCACTCGAATCAAATGCTGATATGATGTCCGAGATGCCAGGAATGGATGACAGTAATCTCAGTGATCAAATTGTTGAACCCAGAGCATTTATAAAATATCCAATAGAGCAGGTAGAAGTTCTCAACCCGGCCTTGATCGTTGTGGTACCAGATGCAGATGATCAATTGGGTAGCGAAGACCCCTGGTTAGAAGAAATTCCAGAAGAAGTCATCATGGAAACAGGTCCGTCATTATTCGATCTGTTTCTGTGGAGCCTTCCAGCATTGGCTATTATTAGTGGGTTCTATCTGTTTTTCTTTAAATTTATGAAGCATCAACGTAATTTGTCTCATGAGCGGAATGAACTGGAAGACATGATTCGTGTAGAGGAAGAGAAAGCTGAAGAAGCCTTAAAAGAAGAAGTAGATGAAGATGAAGATCCAACTGAAAATTTTGTTCCCTATGATGAAGAAGCCATTGAAAATGCTAATAATATAGAAGCAGAAGACCTGGGCAAAGATACAGAACACTTGTTTGATGAAGATATTGTGAGCATGCCGGATATGGAATCACAAGATGTAGGTGATTCAACGGCGCCGTTAATTAATGATGAATTTATTGATGACGATGACGACGATGTATTTGATCTGGGTGACCTTTCAGATTTAGGTGACGACATCGATGAGTCTGAAGAAGTAAAAGAAAATATTAAGTAAAAGAAAGAAATTTCCGATGAAGATTATCAACGTGCATTTACTTCCTATGTTTTGGTATTGGGTTCATTGAATATTGTTTGATTAATAATACGTAAAAAACTCATGAAATAACTATGGTCTATGTGATATTCTAGAGCATATAAAAGAATTTAATAAGAGAGTAATGTGGCAGATTCTGTATTAGTTATTGATGATTTTGAAAATGTAAGGCGTTCGGTTAGATCGATGCTGACAGCGATGGGTATTCGTAATGTCGTTGAGGCTCGAGATGCAAAAGAAGCTTTAAAGTGTATGCAAGAACAACCTTTTGGTTTTGTATTTTGTGATTTCAATCTTGGCAAAGGAATGGATGGACAACAACTGCTCGAAGAAGCGCGAGAGCAAGAAGTTTTATCCTGGCAAACCCATTTCGTAATAATAACCGCAGAAACTACTCGTGATATGGTCATGGGTGCTATTGAGCATCGGCCTGATGATTACCTCGCCAAACCTTTTGCCTTTGACACGCTTAAATCCAGATGGGGTCGTTGGAAGGATGCTGCCAATGTTTTACGGCCTATTAATCAAGCCATGGATCAGGAAAATTACCCGGCAATTGTCAGTGCCTGTAAAATACTGATTGAGAAATCGACACGTTATCGGTCATGGTCACAACGAAAATTAATAGAAACTCTCATTATCATGGGAGAAATTAAACAGGCCGAAAAAGCTTTAAATGAGTTTTCTGAAACTCGAATGTTGCCCTGGATGCAGGTCGATTACGGTCGTATTCGGATGGCTCAAAAACGTTTTGAAGAGGCCATTGATTATTTTAATATCGTTACTGAAGAGCAACCAAGTTATGTTGCAGCCTTTGATTTACTGGCAGATTGTTATAAAGAACTGGGTCAGATTGAAAACCGAAAGACAACATTAGAAAAAGCATTAAGTGTCTCTCCAAGAAATTACACCCGGCAAACATTATATGCAGAAGTGTCAGAAGAGCTCGAATCCTATGGGCAGTCAGAAAAAGCCTATCGCCAGGTTATTAGTTTAACCAGGGGCTCTAATAAAGAGAGCCATGTACATTATGCGAAGTTGCTCAATGTAATGAGTATGAATGCTGATACTCTGGAAAGTAGTGCTAAAACAATTGCCATTAAGGATATCTCATCACTAATTACAAAAATG
>Ga0224506_10000806_pt1 | contig 24487 bp, 36 predicted proteins | sample SF_Jan12_sed_USG_2_FD_169108 | JGI IMG/M metagenome (GOLD analysis project Ga0224506, IMG submission 169108) | Sediment microbial communities from San Francisco Bay, California, United States - SF_Jan12_sed_USGS_8_1 | ecosystem: Environmental > Aquatic > Marine > Sediment | place: USA... | reverse complement strand
TCAAATCAACATTCGCGAATTTATCTCAAACGAAAACACAGCAGACGATGAACAGTATTCCACGATCAAAACCTTTCTAAGCGAAGAATTCGGAGAAGAAAAAGAAACCCCTGGGCCTGTCATTCAGCTAATGTCTGTGTTTCCAATATTAGCCACAGGGTTGATCTGGATTGCTGAAGGATTGATTGTCGGAGTGCCATTATGCTTTGCCTCTCTCGGAGTTGTGATGCTGGCTAAGAGGGTCATCATTCCTTTGTGGAAGAAAGAGCTTGGCAAACCAATGTAGCTTCAAGCTTCTCCTGCTTTTTCAATGCTTTGCGAGCGTACGTCACATAACCCGTGTGCCCAGTCATAAGTGTCTGCGGTCGAGTCTTTCCGCGTGCTACTTGCATTCCACGCATTATACATTCAAACGTGCTTACATCAACAAACCCGCTTTCCTCTAAAGCCTCAACGGTTCTTACAACTTGGTCGATTGTGGGGCTGAAGGAGACCACGTTTCCACTGCCTTTTAAGGCTGAATAAGCATGAGAAATCACAAGCCAAGGAGTCGCCAAATCTAAAACAACCGCGTCAACATTTTTCTCGTCAATGCCTAGCGTTATGTCCCTGCTTTTGAGCTCAACATAGTCTTCGACGTGTGCTTTTTTCAGGTTTTTAAGTGCAATTTCTTGAAATTCTGGTCGAATTTCGTAGCTGTAGACGCGCCCACGAGGCTTTACGTAAAAAGCTAGGGCAGTAGTTAGTGCGCCTGCACCGGTGCCTGCCTCAACGATGCGGCTGCCGGGGCCTATTCCACTATACATGACGATTAGGGCTATATCTTTTGGGTACATTATCTGAGTTTTTCGCTGAGCTTTGAAAATAAAGTCGCGGAGAGCTGGTTTTAAAGCCGCGAATTCTACGCCTAGATTGCTGAGTAAACGTGTGCCATATTTCTTGCCGATTAAACTGTCAAATTGAATGTAGCCTTTGTGTGTGTGGAAATTTTTGCCCTTTTCTGCTTTGACTAGGTAGGAGCGTTTTTTGTTGAGGTAGAGGAGGATGTTGTCGCCTTCTCTTATTGTTTGACGAAGCAGCATGAGAGTTTATTGTGTGAAGAATCTTTAAAAGAATACGTCTTTTGCGCCCCCAAAAAAAGTTAACATAACAGGAATGCATAGAGAAAGCCTCTCTGAAAGATTTTACATGAAACAGTAAACCTTTTGATGAAAAATCGTTACGAAAAGAAATATAAACTACGTTGATGCTGTTGAATTGCACAGTTGGAAGAAAGCATGCCGAAATTCGGATACTCCATCACAGAACTTGATACTGAAAAAACAGTGAAAGCCAGCGGACGCGAACTCAGAATCTCCCCCAAACACGCAAGAGAAGTATGTAAAACAATCAAAGGCATGCGTTTAGACAAAGCAAAACGGTATTTAGAGCAAGTTATAGTAAAAAAACAACCTGTCCCCTTCCGCAGATTCACAAAAAAACTTGGACACAGACATGGAATGCAAAAAGCTATGGTGGGAAAATATCCGATTAAAGCAGCGGCAAACATCTTGAAAGTTCTTGAAAGCGCAGAAGGCAACGCCGAATCTAAAGACCTCGATATTGAACGCCTCCGCATAATCCACGCATCAGCTTATCCAGGAATGAAAATCAAGCGAGCTATACCAAGAGCATTTGGACGTTCAAGCCCAAAAAATAAACCTCTTACACACGTTGAGATTGTTTTAGAGGAAATAGAGAAGAAAACAGAGGAAACAGCCTAATGTCTGTAGTTAAACATTTCATCGACGAATCTATAAAGAAAACAGAAATTAACGAATTTCTACAGAACGAGCTTGAAAGAGCAGGTTACGGCGGCGTAGATATCACAAAAACGCCACTAGGAACACACATAGTAGTTTATGCTATGCGCCCCGGAGTTGTCATCGGACGAGGTGGAGAAACCATAAAAGATCTCGCAAGATCTTTGGAAGAAAAGTTCGAACTTCCTAATCCCCAGATTTCTGTAGCAGAAATTGAAATTCCCGAACTCAACGCTTACGTTATTGCTTCACGTATTGCTTCGGCGTTACGAAGAGGTGTCCACTACAGGAGGTCAGGGTATTGGGCGCTTAATCAGGTTATGGAAGCTGGAGCATTAGGAGTTGAAATAGCCGTCAGTGGGAAACTGCGGGGTCGAAGAGCAAAATATGAAAAGTTTCGTGGGGGATACTTGCCAAAAAGTGGAGAACCCCCATTAAAATATACGAGAAGGGCAGAGTTGAACGTTCAGATGAAGCAGGGTGTTTTCGGAGTAAAAGTACGCATAATGCCTCCCGAAGCCAAATTCCCAGACAAAATAAACATAGCCCCAAGCGAAGTGGAAGAGGAGACAACGGAAGCATCAAAAGAAGAAGCATCCACAGAAGCTGAAACATCTACGGCGAAAAAAGACGAAAAGGAGGCAACCGAATAAAATGCCCCTCATCAGACTCGAGGACATACGGGGCATGTCTTCTGAGGAAAGAACGAAAAGAGTCACAGAGCTGCGAACCGAGCTTGTACGATTGAGAACTATGACAAAAGCAGGGGGGGCTCTAGAAAACACTGCACGCGTCAGAGAACTTCGTAAAGCCATTGCCCGCTTCCTCACTATAGAACATGAAGCGAAACTTGCAGAGGTGAAAAAACAGTGAAAGTCACACCTGCACTAATACAACACGAGTTTATCGGCTTAGAAGCAAAAGTGGCAAAGTCTTCCAATCCAAGTTACATAGGTATCGTAGGGGCAGTCATTGATGAAACTCGAAACACTTTCATAATCTTGCAAGATAATAAGAGGAAAACTGTAGTAAAAGATCAAGCTGTTTTCCATTTCACTTTGCCAGACGCTACAATTGTAGAGATTGATGGAAAGATTCTGGTGGGAAGACCTGAAGAACGCTTGAAAAAGCGAATTAGGAGGCTCTGGTAGAAAATGGCGTCGCTCTCCTTGAAGAAACCCAAAAAATCATGCAACGACCCTAATTGTCCTTTTCACGGAACTCTCTCTGTTAGAGGACGTATTTTAGACGGCTTGGTTATTAGCGCAAAAATGGATAAAACCGCCATAATTCTACGCGACTACCTTCACTACGTGCCTAAATACAAACGGTACGAAAGAAGACACAGTCACACACCTGCTCACAACCCGCCTTGCCTCAACGTAAAAGAAGGTGATAGAGTGAAAATCACAGAGTGCCGCCCCATAAGCAAAACCGTTTCCTTCGTGATAGTTGAAAAACTGGAGGAAAAATAGTTGGCTGCAAGAGCAAGACCACGGGCGCTATTTGCAAGAGCAATGCTTGGGCAAAAACCAAAAGTGTCTAGAGGCGTCCAAGCTGGCACCATTTTGAAATGCGCTGACAACACAGGCGCCAGAGCACTCAAACTTGTACAAGTCATCGGATACAAAGGACGGCTAAGACGTGTTCCAAAAGCAGGCGTAGGAGATTTGATAATGACGTCTGTACGGAAAGGAACACCAGACATGCGTAAAAAACTTTTCAGAGCGGTTGTTGTGCGACAAAAAATGCCTTTTCGCCGTGCAGAAGGCATCTGGGTTCAGTTTGAAGACAACGCTGCAATAATAATGACAACTGAAGGAGAAATGAAAGGCTCCGAGGTCAGAGGTCCTGTAGCAAGAGAAGCAGCAGAACGGTGGCCTAGAATAGCAAGTGCTGCGAGCATAATAGTATAGGTGAGCGTCATGCAGATTACAAAACCAAGAACACAGCGTAAAAAACTGTTTCAAGCCCCTGCACACATTCGCCACAAGCATTTTTCTGCGCCTCTATCGCCTGACTTGAAAAAGAAACATGCCGCCAACGCTGTTCCTGTGAGAATGGGCGACACAGTTCGTATAATGAGAGGCGACCGAAGGGGATTCGAAGGCAAAATTACGCGGGTAGACCGCAAAAAATACAGGATATTCGTTGAAGGCATCACGCGAGAGAAAGTAGATGGCACAGCATTGCCGATTCCAATCCACCCGTCAAAAGTAATGATTATTAATATTAATTTAGACGACAAATGGCGCAGAGAAGCACTAAAGCGGAAAGGCGCTCTCTTGGAAAAGGAAACACATCCTCCAACTGCAGAAGCTGTTGTTGAGGAGAAACGGGAAGAAATCGAAGAAAAGCCAAAAGAGAAAAAAGTGGCGAAAAAGCTTCGGAGAAAGAAAAGGAAGAAAAAAGAACCAGCAAAACCTGCACAAGAAAAAGCAATGAAAACCCGAAAAACCAAGAAACCAAGACGGAGACGAACGAAAAAAGCCAAAACTGAAAAAGGAGCCGAATAATATGGGAAAGAAAGGTGGAAGCAAACATCTAAAACGAAAGCCCGCACCAAGATTCTGGCCCATCCACCGCAAAGAATACGTCTGGACACTGAAACCAAAGCCCGGCCCCCACTCACTGAAGCACAGTCTACCCTTGGCAATAATTATTCGAGAAATCCTAGGCTTCGCAAAAACACGAAAAGAAGCAAAAACCATTATCTCAAAGGGAAAAGTGCTTGTTGACGGAAAAATCCGCAGAGAAGAAGTGTTTCCTGTGGGTTTAATGGATGCAATTTCCATCCCTGATGCAGAGGCAACTTATCGCATTTTGTCGCATAAAAAAGGGCTCATTTTGCACCCTGTAGAAAAGGATGAAGCCACTTTCAAGCTTTGTCGAATAGAAAACAAAACGGTTGTTAACCACGGCCACGTTCAGCTCAGCTTCCACGACGGCACCAACAAACTAATTCAAGTTGCAGACCCTAAAAACCCTGAAGAAGATGTATACCAAACCCTCGATGTCATCAAAGTAGCTATCCCCAGTGGCGAAATAACTGGGCAAATTAAGCTGGCGAAAGATGCAACTGCGTTAATTATTGGAGGGAAGAATAGGGGAACACATGGGAAAATCGTAGACATTGAAGAAGCTGTGGGGAAAAAGCGTCGTTCACTTTTGGCAACAATAGAGGATGCGGCTGGAAAACGCTTCCAGACAACTCTTGACTACGTTTTCATTATAGGCGACAAAAAACAGTCTATATCATTACCTGAGGTGGAATAGTTGTCAGAAGAAGAGGAAACCCGCAAAAAATGGCAAAAAACTCCTATGCTTAAACCGAAAATTCGAAAAGTAACAGTCAACATATGTATAGGACAATCGGGTGAGCCTCTTGAAAAAGCTGGTAAAGTTCTCGAACAGCTGACTGGTCAAATGCCTGTGAAGCGGAAAGCCAAGCAAACTATAAGGGATTTTGGGATAAGGAAAGGCGAACCAATTTCCTGCGTTGTAACACTTCGAAGAGAAAAAGCAGTAGAATTCCTCACTAAAGTGCTGCAAGCTGTCGACAACAAAATACCAAAGAACTGCTTTGACAAAAGCGGCAACTTTTCCTTCGGCATAAAAGAACACATTGAAATTCCAGGCACAAAATACTTACCCGAGCTTGGAATCTTCGGAATGGACGTCTCGGTTACGCTCGGTCGCGCTGGCTATCGCATCAAAGAACGAAGACGAGCTAAATCGAAGATTGGCACAAGTCATCTGTTAACGCCTGAAGAGGCAGTCACATTCATCAAAGACACCATCGGGATTGAAATAGTGTGAAGTGTAGTTGAATGGGAAAACAGAGACCTAAGAAAGAACGGAAATTCGGCAAGGGCAGCAAACCATGCAGAAGATGTGGTTCTTACGGCTCGGTGATCCGGCGTTACAATTTATATGTATGCCGGCATTGTTTTAGGGAGATAGCCCAAGAACTTGGATTCAAGAAATATGAGTAGAAGGAAGCGGAAAATCATGACTGATACAATTGTGAATGGTATGACTGCGCTGATAAACAACGAAATGCGCCTAAAGCGGGAGTGTGTGATTAGCCCAGCCTCTAAACTGCTTGGCAGAGTTCTAAGAGTGATTCAACTTAATGGCTACATCGGCGAGTTCGAATTCATAGATGATGGCAGAACAGGAAAGTTCAAAGTTCAGCTTCTCGGCAGAATAAACAAATGCGGCGCCGTCAGACCCCGCTTTCCAGTGCGAGTAGATGAATTTGAGAAATGGGAAAGAAGCTTTCTCCCCTCAAAGGAAGTGGGCATCCTAGTTGTTTCTACTCCCAGAGGAGTGACTTCTCACAAAGTGGCGAAAGAAGAAAAAATAGGAGGGCGCCTTCTGGCCTTCGTATACTAGGAGAAAAAAGGAAATGCGTGTCGTGGAAGTCGAAAAAACGGTTGAAACCCCCGAAAATGTAGACGTCAAACTAGACGGCAAAGTAGTGACTATATCGGGGGAGAAGGGAACGTTAACCAGAGACTTCTCTCATGCACCCTTATTCATTGAAAAAGAAGGAAAATGGATAAAAATTCGAACAAATTGGCCTCGTAAAAAGGAGGCAGCAACGGTTGGAACAGTAAGTTCTCATATTAAGAATATGATAATAGGCGTGACAAAGGGATTTACCTACAAATTAAAAATTGTGTTTTCTCATTTTCCAATATCCGTCAAAATCGAGAACAACAAAGTTTTGATAGAGAACCTTACAGGTGAGCGCAGTCCACGCATAGCAAAAATAGTAGGAGACGCAAAGGTTTCAGTCAAATCTGATGACGTAATTGTTCAAGGGACAAACTTGGAAGATGTAAGCCAGACAGCAGCAAACATTGAGCAAGCAACAAAAATCAAAGTAAAAGATCCACGGGTATTTCTCGACGGCATATATGTGTACGAACGTCTCGAGGGAATGGAAACTTGACCGAAAGATCAACGCCGGAAAAAGCCGTAGCTAAACAAGCCGTAAAGCTACGGAAAGCTGTGAAGGCGAGAAAACCCAAGTTCAGACGCCACGAAAGCTGGCGGTATAAACGCTTAAAGGAAAACTGGAGAAAACCCCGTGGATTAGACAACAAAATGCGACTTAACGTAAAGGGTTGGCCCAAATCCGTAAACATCGGCTATGGCGGACCAAAAGTAGCCCGCGGGCTCCATCCGTCAGGATATAAAGAAGTGCTAGTTCACACGCCTGACGAAGTAGTGAATGTGTATCCAAAAACTCAAGCCATACGAATCGCCCACAGTGTAGGAACGAGAAAGCGAATTCAAATATCTTCACTAGCGAGAGAAAAAGGAATCCGTATTTTAAACCCGCTTATTAGAAAAGAGGCTGAAGAACAAGAAGAAACAATTGGCGAAGAAGAAGAGATGCCTGAAGAAACGATTTCAAAGCCCCAAGAGAAAGAGACAAAAACAAAGAAGAAACCTAAACGTTCCAAACGCTCAAAACGTGCAAAGGAAGTGAAAACAAGTGAGTCTTAAAAGTCAACGTCGCCTCGCTGCTGGAATTCTAAAAGTAGGGCAAAACAGAGTTTGGATAGATCCTGCAAGGATAGATGATGTTGAGATAGCAATTACACGAGAGGAAATTATAAAACTGATTCATGAAAAAGCCATACAACCACGCCCTGAGAAAGGAATTAGCCGATCACGTGCTCGTGCCTTGCATGCACAGAAAAAGAAGGGATTAAGAAAGGGGCCGGGTAAAAGAAGCAAATCGAGAACGTCTAAGAAAGAGGTTTGGATGAAGAAAATTCGTGCGCTGCGAAAAAGACTAAGAGAGTTAAAAGAAAAACGTGTTATTGCAGAAAGCACCTATCGCCAGTTCTACAAAATGGCAGGAAGCGGTGTCTTCGAATCAGTTGCTGAACTTGAGCATCGCATAAAGGTTAAAGGCTTATGGAGGACGCGCTGATGGGAAGAGGGCCATCCTACCGTGTTCCGTTTCGGCGACGCAGAGAAGGAAAAACGGATTACAAAGCAAGAAAAGCACTGATAATTTCAAAGCTTCCCCGCGTGGTGACGAGGGGCTCACTAAAACACATGAACGTTCAGATTATAGAAGCCACCCCAACGGGAGACAAAATCATCGTTTCAGCAAACTCTCAAGAGCTTAAAAGCTATGGTTGGCAAGCTGCATGTGGAAACCTGCCTTCCGCATACCTCACAGGTCTATTATGTGGTATGAGAGCGGTTGCGAGAAATGTGAAAAAAGCCGTTGCGGATATAGGATTACACCAACCTACAAAAGGAGCTAGTGTTTTTGCTTCTTTAAAGGGCGTGATAGACGCAGGCGTTGACATTCCCTACAGCACAGAGAAACTACCAGACGAAAAAAGACTGAAAGGACAACACATCGCCGATTACGCTAAAAGTTTAGCCACTTCAAATACTGAACTCTACGAAAAAATGTTTTCTAAATACTTGCAAAGAAAGCTTTCTCCAGAAAAACTTACAGAACAATTTGAAGCTACGAAAGAAAAAATTGCACTCCCATCCAAAAAAGGAAAAACAAAGAAGAAACGCAAAAGGAAAGGTAAAAAACAATGAGACGACGACGACGACAAACGCGCGTAAGAAGAACGGAAAGACAAATAAGCGAAACGTGGATTCCAAAGACCGCCCTCGGCAAAATGATACAAGGAGGCCGTATTTCCTCCATGGAAGAAATATTTATAGAGGGACTAAAGATACGCGAGCCAGAGATTGTAGACCTTTTGCTTCCAGATTTACAGGAAGAAGTCGTTGAAATAAACTTGGTTCAGAAGCAAACCGATGCAGGAGAAAAGTCTCGGTTTAAAGCAATAGTGGCAGTCGGCAATCGTGATGGCTATATAGGATTAGGCGGTGGAAAGGCGAAGCAAGTGCGCACAGCAATCGAAAAAGCAGCTGTGAATGCGCGGCTAAATATATGTTTTGTTCGCAGAGGTTGTGGCAGCTGGGAATGTGGATGTAGAAAGCCGCATTCATTATCGTTTCAAACGACGGGCAAAAGCGGCGGCGTAGAAATTGTTTTAACACCCGGACCTAGAGGTCTCGGCTTGGTTGCCAGCGAAACAGCAAAGGTAATTCTAGGACTTGCAGGAATAAAAGATTGCTGGACTAGAAGCTTTGGCTCAACAAGAACAATCCCTTCTTTTGCCTATGCTGTTTTTGACGCCCTTAAAAAAACCTACAGCCTTGTTACACCAGAAGACTGGACGAGGTAAAAATGGCTGAAAAGCGAAAATGCTTAGCAGTAGTTCGCGTTCGAGGAGTAGGCGAGGCATCACCTGATATAAGGAAAACACTTGAAATCTTTCGCCTAAACCGAAACTGCCACATGACGCTCTTAGACAACCGCCCTAGTTTCCTTGGTATGTTGAAGAAAGCGAGAAACTTTGTTACTTGGGGTGAAATAACAAAAGAGACTATACTTCTACTACTCAAAGAACGTGGAAGACTTGACGGCAATAAAAAGCTCAACGACGAATATGCTAAAAAAGTCGGCTACAAAACTCTGAAAGAGTTAGCTGAAGCCATATACAAAATGGAAACCGAATTTCGACATTTGCCAGACATTAAGCCAGTTTTCCGTGCACACCCTCCAAAAAAAGGATACAAGGGAAAAGTAAAGAAGAGCTATGCTGCTGGCGGAGTTACCGGATATCGTGGTGAAGCAATTAACAAACTCATAGAAAATATGATTTAACAACAGAGAAAGATTTTATGGACGATTTACTATCTAGTTTGAAGCAAAAGTGTGGTTGAAAAATGCCTCATAAACTTCGAAAAACCCGCAAAAAACGAGGTACGAGAACAGTTGGATGGGGTACAGTTGGTCAGCATAGAGGAGTTGGTCAGAGGGGGGGTCATGGGAAAGCTGGTCGCCATAAACACTTATGGTCCTACGTGCTGAGATACGAACCAGACTATTTCAGCAAGAAAGGGTTCTATTCTTCGCGACGTAAGAAAGTAAATGCAGTGAACATTGGGAAATTGGAAGAATTGGCAATGAACCTTTCTGCTGAAAAAGGCTTGGAGGAAAGAGATGGAATGTCCCTTTTAGATCTAGATAAACTGGGTTACGACAAGCTTTTAGGCATGGGCATAATAACCAAACCTTTTTCAATAAAAGTTGCATCCTATTCAGAGTCAGCCGCTAAGAAGGTGGAAGAAGCAGGCGGCAAAATAATCACAGAGACTTAATAGTTTAAAGTAAGAATATCAAGGGGGAAGGAAAAAGATGGCTGGCAGATTCCTTGGAATATTCAAGCCCATTGCAAGGTTCTTGCCAGAGGCGAAACCCCCCGGAAAAAGAGTAGGGTTTAACCAAAAGCTGTTATGGACTGCTCTACCGCTGATTATTTACCTGGTCATGGCTGAAATTCCATTATACGGCTTGCAGGCAGAACAGGGTTTGGAAATGAGTTATCTGAGAGTCATATTTGCCTCTAACAGAGGAACCTTATTAGAGCTTGGCATAGGTCCAATAGTGACTGCAGGTTTAATCCTTCAGCTTCTAGCCGGTTCAGGAATGATAGGCGTTGATATGTCTAACCCTGAAGATAGAGGGCTCTTTACAACCGCGAGCAAATTCTTTTCTATACTACTCACTGGGGTTCAAGCGTTCGCCTATATCATCGGAGGCGTCTATGGCACACTGCCAGGAATGGTAAGCATCGTTATTTTTATGCAACTCCTGTTTGCGGGGATACTAATTATGCTGCTAGATGAGATGATTCAGAAAGGTTGGGGGATAGGAAGCGGAATTAGCCTCTTCATCATGGCTGGAGTAGCTCAGAGAGTATTGTGGGACAGTTTTGGCTTAACTGTAGGCTTAGCCGACGGGAAAAGCTATGGTGTCTTTCCGGCGCTCTTCCAAACAGTAGCAGCAAATCAGCCAGTGTTTTCTTTCGCTTTACAGTACATACCATACAACGCAACTTCTGGCGCTCCCGCATACCTCATCCCAGCAGTTGATAACGCTTTCATCAGATCTCAGAATCTGCCTTCACTCCTTGGATTTTTCACAACTATTGTGGTTTTTCTTGTTGTTATATATGTGGAAGGTGTTAGAGTTGAACTACCAGTTTCCCACGCTGACTACAGAGGCTATCGCGGTAGATATCCTATCAAACTTCTCTATGTTTCCAACTTGCCAGTAATTTTTACCTCCGCTCTATTTGCTAACATATACTTCTTCTCACAGATTGTCTGGATCAACTTAAACCCGAACAATTCAAACTTCTTCTTGAATCTTCTAGGGACCTATTCAGCACAGGCTGGACAACAACCACAGCCCACAGGCGGCTTAGTCTACTACGCAATAGCGCCTCGCAGCATCCTAGATGTTACTTTGAATCCTGCAAGAGCAATAGTATTTGCCGTTCTTATGGTGGTGTTCTGTGTCATTTTTTCACTCACTTGGCTTGAAGTGGGCGGGCTGGGGTCATCAACCGTTGCGAAGCAATTGGTGGATTCTGGCATGCATATTCCAGGTTACAGAAGATCAACACGGCCTATAGAGATGGTGCTAAAACGCTATATTCCTGCGGTTACAATCCTCGGTGGGATTATTGTAGGTCTTATTGCGGCGCTTGCAGACTTTTTCGGGGTCTTTGGAACAGGTATGGGTGTGCTGTTGTCTGTTGGCATTATTTATCAATATTACCAGCAGTTAATGCAGGAGCGGGTTGCAGAGATGTATCCGGCATTCCGTCGTATCTTAGGAGGCTAGAAGTGAAAATGGTTAAAAGCCTCGATAACAAACAAATTGGAATAACCAAAAGGATCGAAATGGAGTAACGAAGCATGTTCACAACTTTATTTATAGATTGGATATTAGCGCCGCAAGCGCCATCAGCAACAATTTTCATTCTTCTGCTCTGCGTGTTTCTAACTTTCCTTACTTCTTCTGTTAATCGTCTATTCACTAATCCAGAACAACTACGTGCTTCGAGAAAAGAAATAAAAGAATGGACAGACGCTTTTAAGGAAGCACGACGAAGCAAAGACAAGAAAAAGCTCGCTAAAGTGGAGAAGCAAAAAGACAGAATAATGAAGCTGCAACAGAAAATGTCAATGCAGTCCATGAAAGTGTCATTGCTTTTCTTCATTCCTTTCATCCTCATGTGGCAGGTGCTTGTGGGCATCTACAGAGAACCCGTTGCTTTCCTTCCAGGCTTCGGTCCCCTTCCCATAGTTTTGTGGTACTTTGTATGTTCTTTGTTCTTCAGCACTCTATTCTCGCGGGCTCTAGGTGTGGGAATAGGAGCAACGGAATAAAATGCCACGTCCCCAGTTAAGAACGAGAAGTAGAAAACGAAAATATCGCTCTTTACCTGGTGGACACAACAAGGTTTTATACAAAAAAGAAAAGACTGGCAATCCGAAATGTTCTAGTTGTGGCCGCGATCTCACATTCCTACCTAGTTCAATATTAAAGATTCGTAAACTTCCTAAAACCCAGAGAAAAATTAGCCGCATCTATAGTGGGCAACTCTGCCACAATTGCCTCCGAAACTCGTTAAAACAAACATCCCGAAATCTTTAACAGTAAAGGCGAAAACCACAATGACAACATTTTGCCCTAGTTCGGAAAAGATTGTTCTGTGTATATGTGGAATGGCGGGGTGCGGCAAAAGCACTCTTGCCAAAAAGATTGCTGAAAAATACAACTTGCACTATTTTTCTGGGGGCGATGCGCTGAAAGCCTTAGCGTTAGAGGCTGGTTACAAATCTGTGGATAGAGGATGGTGGGAAAGCGAAGAGGGAATGGAATTCCTCAAAAAACGCACGCAAGATTCTTCTTTTGACAGGAAGATTGACGAGAAACTGTTGCAATGGGCAAAGCAAGGAAACGTGGTTCTCGACAGCTGGACTATGCCCTGGCTCTTAAAATCAGGCTTCAAAATTTGGCTGGAAGCGTCGCCTGAAGAGAGAGCTCGACGAATTGCACGACGAGATAGAATAAGTATCAAAAAGGCGTTCTCGGCTTTAAAGGAGAAAGATGCAAAAACCAAAGCGATCTACAAGAGGCTCTATGGATTTGATCTTGGAGAAGATTTTTCCCCCTTTGACCTTATTCTAGACGTAAATCAACTAAGCTCGAAAGAAGTTTTTCAAACACTCAGCCTAGTTATAGATAGTCTTCTTTGTAGAGCTTGATAGTGAACTTATAAATACTAGTCACTTGGAGTGGAGATGTTTCCCGCAAACCCCCACTTTTTATAACGCACACACGCACTATTCTTTCCCTAGGAAAATGTTAAGCTTGTGTATTCGTTCTGAAATGGCATCTTCAAGCTCTTTGTCATCAAAATCTGAGGAAAGCTTGATTTTTCCATCTACTACTACGCACATATCTTGGACTCCGTATTTTGAAGCTTCTGATGATTTGGTTGACTTCATTTGGATTTCCACCAAATCTTTGAACTCTGTTGTTACCTGGCCCACTTTCTCCATAAGAGGTGTGAAATTGCAGACACAGGAACCGAGAGGCACAAAAACTTCGATTTTCACTTTATTTCTCTTCATTATTTACCAACCTATCAACATATAACCGATCATGATCATTCCAATAACAACAAAAACTATTCCAAAAATTTTTGTTAGCCATTCGCCTGCTACGGCAATTTTTTTGCTTACTGCCTTTCGTGCAGTTGCTAAAATCACGCTTAGGAAAATGACTGGTGAGCCATGACCTAGACCGAAAGCGAAAAGTAGTATGCCTCCGTGGAAAGGTGTCGGTGCACTGAACATGGTTAGCAATATTGCTGGCAAAACCAATGATAGAGAGCATGGGCCCAAAGCTAGGGAAATGACCACCCCGAACAGAAATGAACCTGCAGCATAGTTGTGTTTTGATAATCGAGTCAACGCATTTAACTTCAAAACGTTAATCCGTTCAGTAAAAGAACTGATAGGGTTGCTTGTGAAGTGAATTTCCTTGAACAAGCCTAAGTTGTTGATTCCAAAGAATATGAGAAGAAGGCCTGCAATGCCGAAGAAGAATCGATAGCTAGCTGGATCTACAGGAATAAGAGAGGATACGGCATATCCGAGTAAGAAGAAAACTAGGCACATTGACATGGTGAAACTAAAGCCAATTATGAAGCCCTTTCGTATGCTTTTGCTGATGCCTACCGCGTATGTCAGGTACACTGATATTAGGGCAATTGAACACGGCGAAAGAAAAGTTACAATCCCTAAGAAGAAGAGTCCTAGGGATTCTTCAAACATTTCTCATCAAACCTCTAGGAGTTGATTTATTCTTAGAGACAAGGTTTCCCCTGTTATTGCTTCGGTGTATACTTTGTCTACGTTGAATGTTTTGTCGATAAGAACAATTGTGCCATCCTTGATTGAATATGGTGCATAGGTGTCAACTATATCCATTTTTCCATCAGCATAATCGTTTCCAAGCACCCAAGTAACACCGTAGTTTGCGCGGATTCGCGCAAGTTCGCTATTTTGACATGTTGCCACGGCAACTGTGACTGCGGTGACAGGTTTATTGCCGCAATAGTCGTTACATACATTTTTTAGTTGTTGGAGTTGGTGGTCATTTATAGGATATATTTGTCCACCACAGCCCACAGCCATGAAATGAATGGCAATCACCTTTCCACTAAATTGATCGAGAGAAAACCGAGTTCCGTTTATGTCTTCTAGAGAGAAAATTGGAGCCGAGTCTGTTGGTAGAGGGTTATTGTTCGTTTGACCACTAATTGCTGGAGGGAGTTGGATGTAATATTGCCATGCTCCGTAAGCTACACATATCACGGCAACCAGACAAATTCCGACAAGTATCTTGCCTTTAGGCCATTGTCTCGACTTTCTTTTAGCCTCTCTCTGAATTTGATGAGCTTTTTGAATCTGTCGCTGTCTTTTCTGTCTCTCTTGTTGTCTTTCCTTCAAGCTTTTTTTCTTTTTCTTCTTTGGCAATTCTTCGCCTTCATCATGTTGCAGTTAAAGTTTTTTAGGTCTGAATGGTGTACAATGACTCTTCTCAATAATTTTTATCAAATCGATCAGCATGTCTTGTGCTTCGGCTAACAAATCTTCTTTTTCTTCATCTATAGCTCGCAAGTTTCTTATGTAAGACTCGATTTCCAATTTTAAGGATAAAGGGTCGGTATTGCTCTTTTCTCGCTTGGCATCTCGGTATTTCTTACGTATTTCTTCAAAACGTGCTTCCATAATACCTCAACCTTGTCTTTTTTTACATTCTTGTTGACAATAAGCATGATAGACGCCTTTCCCTCGCGCCCTAATCATAGCCTTTTTCGAAAGCGTCTTCAATCTGTTTTCAATTTTACTTAGAAACGGCATGGGGATTCCCATGAACATGTGCTCTGGAGGAACATCTGTTGCTTCACAGGTTCCGTAGCAACAAGGACTTATGTTCACTTCCTTTGTTATGTAAAGGACAACTGTTACGCCTACGCAGTAACATTGAAATATTGAAGAGCTGGAATTTAACCGTCTCCCAGTTTCGAAAATCCTTGCCAGACAAAGCCACATAATCTGTTCCGGTGACCCTTCAACGATGGCAATGTCAGGCTCTAAGGGAAAATCCTTGAGTGGCTCAGCGGTTATTGCCGAAACAGAGTTTCGTTTCAACCTCGGCATCTTAGCTATGGTGATTGTGGCTGCATCCTTGGTTTGATACAGACCAAGGACATGTAACATTTGACCACTGGAAATCTTTCCAAGGAGTGGACCGAAAACAAACGCGACGTAGGCTTCAGGATAAGCCAGTTTTTCGGTTGTCAGGAGAAGCGTTTCACCGTGTCGTGCACGCATCAAGAACGGGCAATACCTAGACTTTCTGTCAACCAACCTGATGTCAGTGGGTATATTTTGAGAAGGTTTGAAAAGCTTAACAGCTGTAGGTGGGTCTTTTGATAGAAGGATAGCTTGTATCCCCGTTACCGTTTCTGTCAAACTCATCAAACTACCTCTGTTTTCTGACGCACTTCTTCGATCTGGGCAGATTCGATGTTCATAGAAAAATACAAATCGAAATATTTAAAAATATCGAATTATTCCCATGGTGTTAAATCAAAATATTTAAATTTGTTTTGTGACTAATTTCGTTGGAAGTCTTCATACTTCTTGGTAGTCTGATAGGATGCAAGCAACGAAACGCACTATAAAATCTGAAAAAAGGCTTGAAAGGCTCATCTGCTCGAGTCTCCGTCCAACAAAAGACTTAGAAGTGTATGCGGCGGAGTTGAAGCAACTTGCCGAAAAGTCGGGAGACCCAGATTTCCTTAGGAGAAAAAGCCGTTTGCTGAAGGCTCTCGCAAATGAAACGAGGCTCAGGATGTTGAGGCTTTTAAGTATTAGAGAGATGTGTGTTTGTGAGCTGACAGTTGCACTAGATTTGACTCAACCGACGGCGTCCCACCACCTAAACATTTTGCAGAATGTTGGGTTTGTAAAGGATAGAAAAGTAGGAAAGTGGGTCTTCTACAGCGTTGCCAAACCAGAAGTCATCCATGGTCTTTTTAATTTTCTTGAATTTCCCAAATAATATCCTCAACCAAGTACCAGGGCTGCACAGAAGAAAAACTTAAATTGATAGATTTAAATTCTTTAATCTAATACTTCAACTCAACGGAATGATACACATGACCAAAGACAGAGAAGTCAAACTAGGGATCTTCGAGAAGTATCTCACTTTGTGGATCGCACTATGCATTATCATTGGGCTGTTACTTGGTAGGGTCTTTCCAGCCTTCGGTGAGTTTTTGGACTCCCTAAAATTCGCTCAGTTATCCATCCCAATTGGCATCTGCCTGTTTTTCATGATGTACCCAACAGTGGTCGGCATAGCCTTTAGTGATGTTAAAAAGGCTGTAAGGAAGCCGAAACCCATGCTTCTCACAATAATTGCGAATTGGGTCATTGCGCCCTTTATCATGACGCTCTATGCAAACCTAATCCTTCAAGGAAATCCCCAGTACATTACTGGAGTGATTCTTCTTGGCATGTCCCCGTGTACGGCGATGGTCATGTGGTGGATTTTACTGGCTAAAGGAGATCTAGCTCAGGGCTTGATAAATACGTCAATCAATGCGTTAATGATGCTGATTCTTTACGCGCCTTTATCAGCTTTCTATCTTGGCGTAAGCGGTATACCTGTGCCTTGGGATCTGATCGCCCTGAGCGTAATCGTTTTCATAGCCCTTCCAGTATCCTTAGGGGCGCTTTCCAGAAAGCTGCTAATAGGAAGGAAAGGGAAGGAGTGGTTCGACTCCACTTATCTTGAAGTTGTGCGCAAGATATCCATCATTGCCTTACTGCTTACTCTAATCGTCATGTTTTCATTTCAAGGAAACATAATACTTAATGACCCTCTTCTTGTGGCCTATCTTGCCGCTCCAAATCTGCTCCATTATGTCACAATGATTACAATAACATATTCTGTTTCGTGGTTGTCAAATTGGGACTATGCAACCTCGATAGACACTACTCTGATCGGTTCAAGCAGCCACTTTGAAGTTGCAATAGCCGTGGCAACAACTCTTTATGGCCTTAATTCAGGTGCTGCTTTAGCTACGGTAATAGGACCTCTGATGGAAGTTCCGTTAATGCTATGTTTGGTAAGGTTTGGTCTACGAACACGTCATCTTTTTCCCCGCAAAGGGAGGTGATAATTGTTGTCTCGCAAAGATCAGATCATTAAACAAGCATGGCATGGGATTCCACGCGAAGAAATTGAATGGCACCCAACGATAGAACCGGAACTTTGCGTAGGATGTGGCATCTGTCTGCTGGGTTGCGGAAAATAAGTCTACGAGTTTGACTATGAAAAGAATGTTCCAATAGTTGCCAAACCACAGAACTGCAAAGTAGGATGTACGACAAGTGAAAACACGTGCCCACAACACGCCATAAGCTTCCCTCCAATGTCCTATCTACATAAACTAATCAGAAAAAGAGGAGTAATCTCTAAGAGTAAAAATACCTTGATGCATGTGCGCAAAGATGTCTAAGCAATCAAGAAAAGGAGAGAAAATGAAGAAACTCCTTTTGTCTGTGTCAAAAATGCTGGAAGGAGCCAAATGGTCGAGGCATTTGCAAAACCATCAGCAAAAAATGTGAAGGAAAAAGTGGAATTGTGTCAGTGGATGTGCACTATCGCGCTAGGCTTTTTGTTCTTTCAGTGTGTTGGCATCTGTATTGCTCCATACTCTTTGTGTAGTTGCAGATTCTATTCATAGAACATTCATTGATTCTTTGCCTGACACGGCTTTGTTGTTGTGTGCCATTACAAGTGCAGTTGCAGTCACAATCTTGTATTCTCAACCTATCTCGGTCTCTTTCTTGAAGCACGTCGCCATCACACTCGCAGTCTTTAGCCCCAAGTCTTCTTTGGTCTTGTGTTCGGAGTAAATCACCGTTGCTAGTCCCGTTAACATAAGCTTGTATTGGTGTGGCAAGCAAAGCGATAGAGACTATGCCTAAGACCAGAGTTATTCCCGCAATGATTTTCAGTTTATTTTTCATTTCTTCACCTCCATTGCTTTGTTCCAAGAAAAACAAGGTTGCCGCTGGGTTTAGATGTTAAGTGTAACAAAATGTTTCAAATTTTGAAACAACTTATAAACATCATTTTGTCTTCATATTCTTAGAGTGAAATATGCAATCCAAGGCTTTGACTTTCATCGTAATATTTGCATTTGTAATCAGCACTCTCGGCTTGTTATTTTTTGCATTCGACGGAGGGTTTAGCGGGAGAGGTCACGGAATGGGTGGAGGAGAACTTCCAAGGTCTCTATGGCTTGTCTTGTTTGTTGTACCTCTATTTGTCGCATTTTCAGTGTTAGGATACTCTCTAACCTTTCCAAATCTCAGTGTAGAGAAATCAAAGGAAGAAACTTCACCACCCATTGTAAAGAAGGGAGAGTCTACCCTCGATGCAGTTTTACGTGTTCTAAATGATGATGAGAGAAAAGTAACAGAAACCTTAATTGGTGAAGGTGGCACAATGTTACAAAAAGATATTCGGTGGAAAACTGGCTTTTCTCGAGTAAAAACACATAGAATACTTTTTAGGCTAGCCAAAAGAGGAATTGTCTCAGCTGAGAAGTACTACAACACAAATAAAATTGTCTTGGCAAGGTGGCTTACTGGAGAAAAGAAATAACTAGACCACCTAAGGATATAACGCGCCTTTAATAGCCACCCACGAGTTCAAAAGAACGAATCTTAATATCCGTTCTTCCCAATTGAGTGTAAATAAACTTCTTGATGTCTTCTTCTTCAAGATTTAAATTCCTATATTTGTCTTCTCGGATTGGAATTCTCGTACGTCTAAGGCTATCATCTTTGGCTGTATCAATGAATACATACTGCACATTTTCATTAGCAAAAGTAAGTCTCAAAGCTATTGGTGGTCTCGAGAGCGGTGCTTTCGCTTGTGCATAATAAATTTCTTCTGGATATAGTTTTGTCAATAATTCTTTAAACTCGTCCCATGTAAGAACACGCTCAACTTTACAATTCAACGATATTCACCACTAGTCTCAAACTTCTTTAAACAGCGAGTTCAGTAATGATCTTCACAAGTGAATGCTTCAAATCGGGTGTTACGCTATCGATCACCTCGAAGATTTGAGGGTCGGTAACCGAATATAGTCTTCTGTTTCCATCTTTTCTGGCCTTAACCAATCCACGGTTTTTCAGGATTTTCAAGTGTCGAGAAACAAGGGGTTGAGCAATGCCCAAATGAGGAACAACCTCACAGACACATTTTTCTCCGTTACGAAGAAATCGTAGAATCTCAAGTCTCAAAGGTTCTGCGAGAGCCTTGAAAACTTTTGCTCTGAATCTATTTAGTTCGTCTTCTTTCATTTTCATGTTTAATATTAAACTACATGGAAATATTTAAATATTGATATGAGTGTTTGTAACATAAGAATATTTGAATATTGTTATAAACTTGGGGTGAGCGAAATGAAGTACCTAAAAGTCGAGGTGATAGGTGTCAGTCCACCATGTCCACGATGTAAGAAGACTGAGGAGAACGCGAGAAAGGCAGCCTCTAAACTGATCCAGGAAGGGGTAAAAGTCGAAGTCACCAAGCTCGACATAACCGCTAAGGAGACCATATCAAAGTACGGGGTACTGATGTCGCCAGCGATTGCGATAAACGGTGTAGTGAAGGTCATGGGCAAAGTACTTGACGTTGGTGTTATTGAAAGGCTGTTACGAGAAGCGTTGTAAGGTGGGATTCTTGGAGAGGAAGCGGGCGCTTAAGACGACCTTGATGCTCAGCTTCATTCTTTTCTTCGCAATAATGATGGTTCGAGCTATTGTGGGCGCTTACACGCTAACGCCAACATCCACCGCAGAAGACCTCAAAGTCCTTCCTCTCTGGAAAATACCTCTAGTTTACATATGGGACTACGCACAGCACGGTTGGATATGTCTTGGGTTCGCGTTCACAGTTGCCGGCTTGGTCTCTGAATTCATCCCTCAAGGTTTTATGATGCGTTATATGAGCAGCGGAAAGCCCGTATCTTATCTGGTCGCGACGCTTATCGCCCCTCTTTTATGCGTATGCTCCTGCACTATGGTACCGATCTTCGCTGGCCTCATCTATGCTGGTGGAGGCATAGGTCCCGCCCTAACCTTCCTCCTAGTAGCCCCAGCAAATAACATCTTAGCTGACATCGTAACTATTCAGGTGCTCGGCTGGCAAATAGCATTGGCAGACATGGTTGCGGCTGGAATAAGTGCGGTTGTCATAGGATACCTAGTATCGAAGACTCCTTGGGGGAAGAAGTTCGAACGGCAATTCAAAAACAATCAAGGACAAGTCGCCTCCGTCGAACTTATGAAGCAGCCCGTTGACGAGAGACTTTGGAATGCACTAAAGTTTGGTGGGTATCTTGCTAAGCGGATCATCCCAGCCTTCCTCGTGGGGCTTGTAGCTGTAAGTTATTTCCAAGCTTTTTTTCCAGCTGATTTAGTCAAAGTTTACTTAACAGGCGCTTCCGGTGTGGTGCTAGCAGCTCTATTGGGTGGTCCGTTGTACACACCGACTTTGATAGAGGTAGCTTTAGGCAAGGCACTTGTTGATCTAGGAATGTCACCGGGTGCGACAGTCGCTTGGTTGATGGGACAGCCCTATGACATACCAAACTCCCTTTCAACTTCTAGGATAGTTGGGTGGAAGATCGTGATAAGTTATGGCGTCCTCGCATTCGCTTTTGCAGTTTCTTCCGGGCTGATATATAGTCTCCTAGTTGGTGGAATCTGATCAGAAGGGTGAGTAGATGACTGAAAAGCCATGGTTTCCTACGATATATTCAGATAAATGTAATGGATGCAAAGGAGCTTTTAAATGTGCAGATTTTTGCTCTCATGGGGTTCTAAAGGTGAGAGAAGATAAAGCATTTGTCGTGAATCCCCTAAGCTGCGTTTATGGTTGTTCTGCATGTGCTGAATTATGTCCAAACGATGCAATAGCTTTCCCACCAAGAGAAGATGCTCATAGATCGATGAAGAAAGGATCACTATTACATAAAGTCGTTTGTAGAACCTGCGGAAAGGAATTCTTGACCGATAGGCAAACTGAGTATTGTTTTGATTGTGAAGATAAAGTCAAGAATTAAAGAATTTCCTTTATCGCTCTGTAGTAGCTTTCTACCTTTTATGAAAAACATGTGATATGTTTGAACTGGTTAATTGTGGAAGACACTACTGAAACAAAGGAACTCTTTCAATCATCATATGAAAATTTCATTAATCAATGACACTGATTATTGTTTGGTGTCTTTTTTTAGTGGGTCTCGGGGTAGTTCATGACCTGAACAATGCGTTTGTGGTGTTCAACTTCTCCATGGTGTAGGGAGCGAGAGAGAACAAGCTGGGTTGACAAGAAAATTCAATTTGTGGGGGGGTGTAGCAGTGGCGGTTGTTAAAGGACTGTTGGAATTGTTGAAGCTTGAAGGATTGGATTTTCTCAGCCGGAGATTGTGACGCAGCTTAGCTAAAAACATTAGTGTTCAGGACGCACTGTTTACCGTGATTTTGAGATTCAGAGCCAGTGGCAACTGGAACTACAAAGCCTTAGGAACCATTCGGAGATTTTGATGCGAACGGTTAACAGTATGAGCAGATCAAACAACAATTCTACACGAAAAGAAAACAGTTAGCCGCAAAACTCCAAAATCCACTAACGCTAAACATAAGCTTCCACACCCTACGCCACTGGAAAGCTACAATAGAATGCCACAAAACCAAAGACATTCTATACATCCAACAACTCTTGGGACACAAAAATATACAGAACACCCTAATCTACACGTAACTCGTTAGCTTTCAAAGCGACGATTTCCACGCTAAAACTGCCAAAACCTTGGAGGAAGCTTGCAGGTTGGTGGAAGCTGGATTCGAATACGTGACAACAATGGACGGGTATCAAATCTTTAGGAAGAGAAAATAGCCAAACATGGAGTTATGTTGGAAAACCCAGTACTTATAAATATTAGTTACTGAAGTGGCGATATCTCCCGATCTGAGACTTCTAAGGTCCTATATCTTCCACTCCATTCTATGTACTTTATAGCTTATAAACTCAGATAGAAGAAGCTTCTAGAATATTTGAAGAGAGACTACACACAGATATTTTAAAATAAGTGTAACAGAATAAGGAGTATCAGATGTGGCGGGACCGAGAGGATTTGAACCTCTGTTTTAGACTTAGCAGGTCTCTGATCTATCCCAGCTAATCTACGGTCCCGCTGAACATTTATTATTTAAAATCTACCTTAGCAAGTTTTGCAAGCTTATCTCGAGACATGAAACGAGTTACTCTGTGCGTTACTCGTCTCAACCATTCTGACATTTCTTGAGGCGAAGCCCCTCTCTTTTCTTCTCCCAAATATAGCAACATTCCTTCAAGGTCTCCAGAAACAGCGTAAACTGTCCTGATAGACTCTTCAATAGCCATAGAATCTGATCTGAAATATCCCTTTTTACGAAGTATCGCCAACATGTCCAATGCTTCTTCAGACAATGTGATCTTTATTGACTTGAAAGGTGTTTCTTCCGACATTTGATCTCACTTGGAGCATTTTATGCTCCTATTCTGATCTTTACTCGATATATAGATAAAAGCTTTGTGATCAGTTTTGGTGCTGTTGGTTATCTGTAGAAGAGAACTCCAGTTATCAAATGCTAAAAAATTATGACTCTACGACAATCTATCTAATCTCGTCTATAAATCCAAAAAAGGGATCACCCGTCACCACTCTCAAAGGCTAACTTAGTATAATTTAATAGGTTAACAGTACAGACTATAATGTCTACTTCTGGAGTTTCTTTGCTAACTTCTTCCAATTCTCATCTACTATTTCTAACACTCTTTCATTCTAATCTCATGATTTAGGAAGAATCTAACGATAATGTGTGATCTATCCGTTAATACTATCCTCTATAACTCTTCTATACGTTAAGAACTTCAAATATCCTCTATTTTCTTATTAAGATCTAAAGATAGTAATTGTATTGTATAGGGGTGTGCTAGGAGATTAATTAATTGGAGAGGGAACCCCTTCCTTTTCTAGTAATGGTTCTAATGTTGATTGTAGTGATCATAGCAGGAAACTTTGTACTACTTTTCTGGAAATATTTCAATCTAGAGGATGAGTCTACAGAGAGATCCAGAATGAACTTGGTGTCTAAGGAGTCAATCCATTTAGAAGAAAGAGGCTTTAACACTGATAACGTTAAGAAGAGATTTAGAAGTGTTCTCTCTCCCTCTTTCCTACTAGATAGTAATAGGTGTAATGAATATAATATATAACAATCAACTAAGATTCCCTTCCCTCAAACTCTAAAGACTGGTCTCAATAATCAACTATCATAAGTCATATCATAAGGCTATATCACTATCAAGCTCTAGGGAATAATCCTCTCCCATAATATTTTAATCCTCTCAGCATAGGAGTACACACCTCTCTCATAGTAGTCCAATCCAATAGGGGGAGTTAAGAGTCTCATCATTGCATAGACATGGTAAAATGAAGATATGCCCTGAGTGCTTTGAATTACTAAATTATATGAAGACTAGAAAGAAGACTACTATTTGGAAAGGAATCGAAATAGAAAGCTGAGAAAGACTTACAGAGAGAGCTTAAAGAGGAAATGTCAGAGAAGTCATTTTACATTTTTCACATCCGACTTTTAGCTCAAAAGAGCTTTTCTATGAATCTATATCTATTAGTGTGTGTCTGTGTAATTTATGTGCATTGTCTTTAATTTTACACCACAATCATTAGTTGGTTGCGATATGTTTTTGAATAAATTGCGATTAATAATAGTTTGAATCACAATGGCAATCTATCACGTATATGTGCACTACAAAGATAAAGAGGGAAAGGAATTTAGGCAAATAGAATACAATAACAGAAAAGAGACAGTTGAACAACAAGTCGCTATTCCTTTCATGAAAAACAAACCCTTTTTCTGTGTAGGAAGGGTTATTCATCCCTCTAGAATAGTCCAAATTATCATTTTTAAGTCTGAAAAACCAGCCGAAGAATATCTCCTTCCAAATGGAAAGACCATGGGAGTTGAGGATGACATCTTTTACATCGCAAAATGCTTTGCAGCCAAGACAAAAGGAATTTTTGCTTGCACTG
>Ga0224506_10000805_pt1 | contig 24489 bp, 26 predicted proteins | sample SF_Jan12_sed_USG_2_FD_169108 | JGI IMG/M metagenome (GOLD analysis project Ga0224506, IMG submission 169108) | Sediment microbial communities from San Francisco Bay, California, United States - SF_Jan12_sed_USGS_8_1 | ecosystem: Environmental > Aquatic > Marine > Sediment | place: USA... | reverse complement strand
TATTGTGCAGCTCACGCCTCTTGTTTTAAGTTTGTGGTTGCCGTCTCATAGAATCTAGCCCCTCCAACCATTTTTAAAACGGCTAAATCGAAGGTTTGTCCTAGAATCCTCTGCATTTATATCAAAATAGCGTGAACCTAGTCATTGCTGCAGAGAATAACAATTAAAAACAAAGAGTTAAAAGAATTAGAAGGACTATTAACAACCCTATAATATTGTTGCATTATTGTCTATAATACCCAGCCCCCATCAGCCGCTGAGCGTAAAATCGCAAAAGCTCATAATGGCGAACAGGGACTCATTTCAAGCGTCTGGAGACAATAACACAGTGGTTTTTTGTAGTCGCTGTTGAGGAATTTATGTTTTTTACTGAAGAACGTTTTCAGTTTTTTCGGCCTCTGACGGGCAAATATCGTCAGCAGGTGATGGATTGTCTTAGCGGATTTTATAATCGCTTATATGGCTCCTTGGCGGACTACAGTCGCAGCTTTAATCGCGATCAGCTCATCGAAATTTTTGAAGAAGTGGTTGCTCGCAGTTCAGTTTTTGAAGATGAAACTGATGAGTTTCAACTCGCTCCGCGTAGTCAGCGTGAACAAGCCAACTGGATATTGAATCAGTTACTCGAATACGGTTGGTTGGAGCGGCAAATGGATGAAGCTACACTGCAAAGCACTTACGCATTCACTCGCCAAGGCCGCATGTTTACCGAGCCCATGGTAGAAGCAGCCGGACGCGCATTTCGTACACGCCATCGCAATACTCGCAATACCCGCAATGCCTTGAAATCATTTTTGGATAAAGGCGACGTCTATGACTTACTGGATGCGTTTGAATATTCTGAACGGATTATTGCAGACTTCTCTGATGTTATTGCTGAATTAGATGAACGCAAACGCCAATTGGTGAAAGATATTGAAGCGCAACAAATTATGCAACGCGCCTCGGATGAATTTTTTGATTTTATGGAAAATCGATTTATGCCGGACTTGGCTATTCGTTTGTCAGCGGACTCCGTAGAAAAGTATCGTGATGAATTAAGTGATTTAATCGCGAGTGGGCGGCGTAAGCGCAAAGAATTTAAACTGGCGGTAGAAAAAGAATTACGTCGAACTGTACCTGATCTGGTAATTGATAAACAACGATCATTGTATTTAGATATTCTTGAAGGCATTGATATGCGCATGCAAAATGCGTCAAGTGTGATGTTACCTGCTTTGCGTCAGGCTTTGCAAAGTTTTACCCGACGTGCAGATATTATTATGCGCCAACTCAGTTATACCGGTGGTAACAGTCAACAGGAATTACAAGATTATTGCCAACGCTTGCGTCTGAGTAATCCATCGGCACAAGCGCGTGCTTTAGAAAACGCAGGTGCGGCATTGGCGAGTTTACGCGTGCGTTTTGTGGATACAGAAAATCTCCGCATGCAAACCAAACGACAAAACCAAGCGGTCAATCCACAACTGGAAGAGCATCAGGACAGCAGTCCTAGTACACGCAAAGCCTTGTTCATTCAGGCTGCATTGGATCAGGCGTTCACCTTTAACAATCAACGCCAACGCGATTATGTTTTTAATGCTTTAAGTGCTGGTCGGCGGGTGCATAGCCAGCATCTACCAGTGACGAATGCCGGTGAATTATTAATGAGCGCGCATATCATCGAACTTGGTGCGCGCAATGCGAGCGAGTACGCTTTTAAAGTTTCACACGCCGGTAGTCGTGTGAGTAGCGAATACTTTAACGCCAGCGACGAATTTATTATTGAACTAGTAGAGCGAGATCCAACACATGCTGAGTGATTATCTAGAAAAACAATTACAGCGCGACGATATCAGCCTCGAAGAATTTCGCGAATTATGTTTACGCCTATTGAACTGGGGTGTGTTAAGCCGCAATGAAAGCCAGGTGGAACAAACCCTTTATGATCGATTCTTACGGATTGAGTCGCACGTGCGCGACTATTTTCATATGGTTGGCATCCAGATTTTTCATGACCGTAAATTTAGTTATTTACGTTTGTATCCGCCAGGCGCACAAGTGCCTGGTATGGTCGAGACCGAATCGGAAATTATTAGCGGTGGTTTGCGTGAACGTTTGCGCCAGGATGAGGTGGCGTTGGTTTTGATATTAAGACTGCAATACGATAAAGCCTTATTAGAAGGGAAACTCGATGATCAAGGTTATGTGCTTGAGTCATTGGAATCACTGAATATTGCTTTGAAAAATTTACTCAATCGTTCATTGCCTGACAAACTAACCGAACGCAAACAATTATTCACTCGTATGCGGCAATTGCGCTTAATTGAACATCGTCAAGAGAATGTTGTGGACTCAAGTGAAGCTTGGATTCGTATTCATCCTATGATTGTGAACTTTGTCAGCAATGATGCTTTAGCTGCAATTGACGAAAGTTTGGCTGTGGACGAAAGCGAGGCCGAGCATGTTTCTTAAAAAATTCATTTATGTAAACTGGGGCAATATTCCTTCTTTGGAGTTTGAATTCGGACCAGTGAACTTATTTTCTGGCGGCAATGGCTCAGGCAAAACCACGGCTGCTGATGCTATTCAAACGATTATGACTGCGGCGCATGAAAATTTATTTCAATATAATCCCGGTCAAGATGAAACCACGCAACGTGGGCGTGGTGGCAAGCGTGTGCGTACGGCGGCATCCTATGTTTTGGGCTGTGATGATGGCAGTTATTCGCGTACGGCACCAACTGATGGTTATCTCGCTGCAATTTTTCATCCGAGCAAAGGTGAAAAAGGCGAGCCGTTTACCGCGATTATTGCAATTCGTGCACGTATTGAATCGACAGGCAATCACAAAAACGCGCGCCAGGATCAAATTCAATTTTTTATTGTGCCTGAGAAACAACTAACCCTAGAACATTTTGTACGCAAGGATGGCGCAGGACGTACGGTGGTGCAACTGCCATCACTTTACGGTTTATTAGTGCAAGAATATGGCAAAAAGGGTGTTGAGAAATACGAAAATAAAAAGCCATATTTACGCCGACTCTATGCTGCACTACGTGGTCGCAATGATTCCGTGACGGAGTTAGAAGCCGTATCAGCCGCACGTGCGTTTTCACGTTTCATGGCCTACAAGCCGGTGCAAAGTATTAACCGGTTTGTTGCTGAAGAAATTCTTGAAGCCAAAGATTTGGGTGATGCCGTACGTGATATTTCCAGTCAATTGAAAACCATACACGGTATGGAACGCGATGCACATCAGCTTAAGGAATCGATTGGGTTACTTGGCAAGACACGCGATTCTTCGGCAAGTTATATCGATCAATGGATTGAATTAAATGTTTATGACTATATGCTGGCGCGTTCTGAGTATCATCAAACTCAGGCTAAGTATCAAAAAAACAAAGCCAATCAAAAACAACAAAAAGCCCAGCAACAGGAAAAAGAGCAAGCGGTCGACGATTTAAAACACAAAGAAGAAGTGTTGCGCGATCAACTGGTAAGTTTGGAAGCGCAACGCCGTGGTATTGATGCCTTGCGGCAAAAAGATGAGCTAGAACAAAATAAATCGACGCTGGAAAATCAGCTACAGCAGCACGCCGGTGGCTTACTAGAAGAGGATCGCTCGCTGCAGAATAATTTACAGGCAAGTGAAGAAATCAGTGCTTTATGCGACAATCATAGCCTGCTTGCCGATTGGGTCGGGAATGACTTACGTCGTTTTCAACACTTGAACCAACAGGTTTTAGATAGTCGTAAACACATGTTGCAGGATATTCATCATGTGCTACAAAAAGATTTTGACCACAATGCTTCAGCCATTGAAAACGGTATGGACGCTTATCGTGCAGTGGCCAATGTGCATAACGATTGGTACGAGTTCTGGCACCAAGCGCATGAGGCGGTGACTCATAAAGATCAACTTGCTTTGATATTGCAGCAACGACGTAATCGCCAACAAACCCTTGCCGATCAGCGCAAACAAAAGCAACAGGAAATTACTCGTCTGGAAAACCATCAGGTGACTTACCCTGCTTTTGTGGAGCGCGCGTTGAAAGCAATTAGTGCAGCCTGCCCGCAAGCGGACCCTCGGGTGTTATGTGATCATATTGAAGTTAAAGATGCGCAATGGCAGGCTGCGATTGAAGGCTATTTAGGTGGAGCGCGTTTTTCAATTTTAGTCGAGGCCGATTATGAAGCCCAAGCCATACGCGTTGTACGACAAATGCAAGGACGGGATAATCGGGCGCGTGTTATTCAAGGTAGTCAAGCTCAACAAGATGCCGCAAGAATAACTTTGCCAGAAGATTCGATTATTCATGTTCTGGCTTTTAGTCATGCAGTAGCCAAAGCTTATTTAATTGCCAGTTATGGTAGTGTGCAACGCGTGGAGTCAGCCGAAACCTTGCGCCATACCCGTCGTGGTCTAACCATGGATGGTATGGGTTCCGGCAATTATTCCATGTGGCGTTGCGATATTAGTGATGCCGAATTGGTATTTGGTGCAGCGGCTCGAGAACGAGCCTTAGCAGCGAAAACTGCCGAGCTGCAAACACTGGATGCGGAATGGCATAGTGCCAGTGAGCAACATGATCAAATGCATCGCTTATTCAGTAGCGTGGAAAAAATCAAACCCAGTCGTTATGCTGATGTTTTGAATAAACTAATCAGTACCCAGCGTGAGTTACATAAAACCGAAAGTCTATTAGCGCAATTGGATTTGAGTAATCATGTCGAGCTAGAAACACAGTTACAACAGCTTAAACAAGAATTATTACAAACTACGACTAAAAACGAAAAACTCAATCGTGAATTGGGTCATATTGAAGAACGTTTGCTTGAAATTAGTGTTCAAATCGAAGCTCTAAGTCGCAAAAAAGATGAAATTATAGAGCGGGTCAATCAACATGAAATACAGATTAATGAAATCGCACATACCTGGCCTACCTTTGATGCAGTAACTCGTCTGGATCATGCCGATGAAGAAGCAAAAAGCCTGAATGCGGAACATAGCCGTAATTATCGCAACGAATTAGAGAAAAATCTGCGCAGTTTGGAGCACAAGCTGAGCAATGAGATTCAACAGCACAATCAACACTGTCGTCCGAGTGATGCTATCGCTTATGTCGCCTTTAGTGGTGACTATGATGCGAAGTTATTTGTGACTATTTGCGAATTGCAAAAAGAAGTAGACCGTATTTTTAATGTTTTGAAGAATAATATTTTAGTTGAAAAACATGAACAACTGATTGAATTGAAAAAGGCATTTAATCATGCCTTTGTGACCCACTTATGTCATTCCATTTACCAAGCCATGAACGATGGTAAACGGCAAATCGACTTGCTCAATAAAGAATTGCAACATCATCGATTTGGTGCAGATCGTGAGACTTTTCGTTTTGATAGTCAGTGGGTACCTGAATTTCGTGATTATGCACGCTTCTTTGAGGAATTAGTAAAAAATCCTCAATTGGCGGATGAAGCAAGTTTGTTTGATTTGGAATTAAGTCGCAAGTCGAAAAAAGTGCGTGATGAACTCATGTCCATGTTACTCGATGAGGACGAAGCTAAAGCCATGCGCGAGTTGCAACGTATTGCCGATTATCGTAATTATCATCGTTATGAAATTTATAAAGAAGTCGAAGGCAAGGAACCCATTCCATTAAGTGAATACGGTACCGGTTCGGGGGGGCAGTTGGAAACACCGGCTTATATTATTCGTTCGGCGGCAATCACATCGGCATTTCGTTTTTCTCAGGGACAGTGTCATTTGCGCATGGTGTTGGTCGACGAGGCGTTTTCAAAAATGGATGAAACCCGTTCCCGCGAAGTGATTCATTATTTAACCGAAAGCCTGGGCCTGCAATTAATGTTTATTATGCCCACTAGCAAATGCGGCCCGTTTATGGATTTAATTAGCAATGAATTTGTATTTGCCAAAGTGCCTAGTGAAACCTTGCGTGGCGAACTTAATACGCGGGTTTTAGTCGATCGCAAACAATGTGATCAAGCGAAAATCACGGAGCTATGGCAACAACATCGCCATATTACCTACCAGCAAGCCGAGCTGGATTTTCTTGCTGAACTGGAACCAGCCTAAGCATGATGGATAGACCAGCATGGCTTGATGATTATGCGGAGGTATGCCGGTTGCTGCACATGTTTGTTGATAAATTGGACCAGCAACCCGCACAAGAACGCAGTCGAGACATTCTAATTGGCATTAGCAAAACTAGCTGTGCCGCTTTATATAAACATGATCAGCGTTCGGATGAGATTTGGCAACTCATACATTCCTTGCAAAATGACTATCATATTTGGCTTATTGAACTCAATCGTAAAGTCAATCCTGCTGATGGTGTGTTTCATAAGGCCCGATTGCGCTTTAAAGCCGAAACAGAATTAATGCTACGCCAATGGCTGCAACGTCCCAGACCAATCAGTTATGCGCAACAATGGCGAGACGCGGTAGCGCACTATGCACATGAGTTTACAGACCAAGGGTACGTGCTAGCGCAACGCCCGGTCGAGGTCAGTGGTCATAGTGCGAATGAAATCGTATTAGGTTTTGTGCGTTTAAAAACAATGATCACACAAGGACATTCACTGCGCAAACTGAGCGCGATGGCTTTTTTTGGTCATTCGAAATTATTAGATACGCGTGAAGATTTATTATTACAATTGTATCCGCAAAGTATTATTAAGCCGCGACGTACTCATGTGGAAGTTTACCTGCCCTCTCAATTTGATGGGGTGGTGTTTATTGAAAACCAAGATAGTTTTGACCAAGCGGTCGATGGTGATATTGCTTGCCTGCAAGACAAAATTTTGGTTTACAGCGTTGGTTTTCGCGCCAGTGCTACTGCAATTCGTCAGCGCGAACACGTAAGGTTTGCATTTATCCATGGAAGTGCAATTCATGAGCAGGCGATATTTTTTCGCTTCTGGTATAAAGAATCATCAGAAACAGAGTTGCCCTGTTGGTTTTGGGGCGACCTGGATTTTTCCGCCATGGGTATACTCAAAGCACTACGCCAATCTTTTCCGCATATCAGTGCTTGGCATGTCGGCTATGAGCCAATGCTTGCCCGTTTAAAATCCAAGCAAGGCCATGTGGCACAAGCCATGAACAAAGAAAATCAAAAAGATCCACAACACACTGGCTGTAACTACGCAGATGAACAACTTTTACCCGCACTGCGTGAACATCAAGCTTTTGTCGATCAGGAAATGTTCGTTGCATAGATAGCATTCGTGTATAAACATAATAAGTCCGCTACAAATCTCTGGTGTTTGCTTCAAGCTACTTGAAGCCGTGCGCGTTTAGCCATAACATAGCAGCATGAATGCTATCGCTTTTCTACGCCAAGACACAGCAAACAATAGGTTCATTAGGTGCAAAAATAATCATTTTTTCAATCACTATTGAACATGAGCTTGTTAGTGGGGCTATGCGAAAGTTTAAAATGAGAAAAATGAGTCAGGAATATTTGATTCATGAAAATAAAAATCGTAGCCTAAACCACAAAGGAATATACAACATGGTTAGCGGAACGTTTGAGATATCATTAAAGCCATTAGAATCCTATGCAGAAGGTATTGATGGTGTGAAATTAGGCCGAATGTCCATTGATAAGACTTTTTCTGGCCCTTTATCAGCCGTCAGTAAAGGTGAAATGCTCAATGCATTATTACCGGTTGAAGGCTCAGCGGGATATGTGGCGCTGGAACAAGTGATTGGTGAGCTGGAAGGAAAAAAAGGCAGTTTTGTTTTACAACATTATGGCATTATGCACAGTCAAGGGCAGCAGCTTACACTTGAGGTACTTGCAAACTCAGGCACTGGTGAGTTAAGTAGTTTGTCAGGTAAAATGAACATAAGAATTGAGAATGGTCAGCATTATTATGATTTTGACTATTCATTGTGAATCAAACGTCGACAATTTAATAAGAAAGTTTGAGTCTAATTTAAGCAGCGAGGAATTATGAATGAATAAAGGTTATTGGATTCTACGAATTGATGTTTCTGATTCTGATCAATTTAATCAATATTCTCAGGCTGCCGCGATTGCTTTAAAAAAATACGATGCAAAGTTTATTATACGTGCAGGAAAAAGTGAATGTGTTGAAGGGGAGACTCGTTTGCGTAACACGGTGATTGAATTTCCATCCTATCAACTAGCATTGGACTGCTGGAAGTCACCCGAATATCAAGCCGCCATCGACATTAGAAAACATGCATCAATTGCCGATGTCGTTGTCATCGAAGGCCATGATGGCCCACAGCCGAAATAATTAGTGTTGATTTTGCGTTTTTATTAAGTCATTTTCCATTGAATTAGTTTGATTCAAGCTTGATATCAGAGAATAATCCGTCATTAACTTTTCAAAACAAGAAACAGAGAGAATTTATGTCAAAAGTGCAAACCGGAAAACTACCTGTGATGGCTTTATCTTTTAGATACAAAAAAAAGGGTGCATTTAGCGACTGTTTTTTTATCGATGTTTCTCGCAAGGTTTCCCTAGAAGAATATATTGTTGCTTTTTACACGACACCTCTGTTCAAAATAGAACGTTCAATTTTGTCCGTGTTTGCTCTGAAAGCATCGACTGATCAAAATGCAAAGCAACTTTCCCTTGGCCACACAAGAAAATATTCTGCATGGACGGTTGAAGAGCGATCACCTAATCAGATCTTACTTTGTGATTTTTCCAACAGAACCAGATCTTGGCTGATGGTGCAAAATCTAGAAGACTCACACCCAACAACGACGCGACTTTATTTTGGTTCAATAGTTATGCCTAAGGCTCGTTCTAAAACGGCTACACCCTCGTTCGGCATTCTGTTTCATATGTTTGGCAAGTTTCATAATCTGTATAGTCGAGCGTTATTAAAAGCTGCATATAAAAAACTTCACAAAACAAGTGATACCGAATGTCAAAGAATTAGACTTTCTAGGCAGTCATAGAATTAAATCCCGCCATAGATAATCGTCACTGGATAATCGACGGATCATACCGCATGAGCTGCGTAAGCCGATGCAACAATATACTTGAAGTCACCAAAGTTAAGCCATAAGATGCTTGAATATTGATAGGAGCTGTCTAATGGTTGATGGAATGAGTGAGTTTAATTTTCACGCTTATGTGCATAAGGAAATAGCATGATCGGACAATGTTTATGTGGTGAAATCATATTTGAGATTACAGGTGTGGTACCTAATCTGTATCAATGCCATTGTAGTCAATGTCGAAAACAAGGAGGTTCGGCATCCAATACGGCAACTATTGTAGGTGCAAATCAAATTGTATGGCATGCGGGGCAAAACCTAATAACTAAATTCAAGCATGTCACCGGATTTAATTCGCATTTTTGTTCTGTTTGTGGAAGTCCAGTACCCAATAAACTAAGAGACGATGATCTAGTCTGGGTGCCTGCCGGTTTGTTAGAACAAAGTGAAAATCTTGAAATCGTGGCGCATCTATTTGTTGGATCAAAAGCCCATTGGGAAATCATTGGAGATCTTGCTAAACAATATAATCAGATGCGGGACTTAGATACGCTTTACAAAGCATTGCAACATACGATTAGTTAAATTTGATCTTGAAGTCGCCGAGCCAGTTAATAACATAAATATTATTCAAAGTTCAGGATGATATTCCGCAGTAAAGCTTTACAATAAACTCATTAGTTAGGCAAAACATATGATGCGTCTTATTAATTGTACCTATAAAAAACATGCGGTCGAAATTCTTGATATATTGAATGAGGCAATTGAGCACTCGACAGCTCTTTATGATTATAAGCCCCGTGCGATCGATAGCATGGTTTCTTGGTTTAAAACAAAAGAACAAGGTTGTTATCCTGTGATTGGTGCTGTCGATGGGCAAAATAAATTAATGGGTTTTGCTAGTTATGGTTCCTTTAGAAATTGGCCTGCATACAAATATAGCGTTGAACATGCGGTCTATGTACACAAAGATCATCGAAGAAAAGGTGTTGCAAAATTTCTAATGCAAAAGCTATTAGATGAAGCAAAAGCGCAAAACTATCATGTGGTGATTGGTGGTATTGATGAAACAAACACAGCCAGTGTATCAATGCATGTGAAACTTGGTTTCACCCATTGCGGCACCATACAGCAAGCAGGGTATAAGTTTGGTCGATGGTTAGATCTCGCATTTTACCAGCTTGTACTTGATACACCTGAAATACCAAATGAGGACTGATTGACCGCGGGTATATTCAAATTACCAAGCACCTCGCTTTCTCACTAAGTTTGTAATTTACTGCCTTATTTAATAAGACAATACAAATTACAGAAGCTAATTCACAAACAGTAGGCCATTGCAGAAATATGTTTTGGACAATAGTGGTTACGAGCAATTTCAACTAATTATTCTAACACTAGGCTAGTGATTTTTATGTACAGAAAAGTATATTGTGCAATATTCTTTTGTTTGTAAATCCTGCTTAAGTGTTTCTAGGGGTGATTTATAGATCTAAACGGCATAACTACAATCAGTTGGTTAAAGCTAGACTTGAACGAATTTGAAAATTATAAAACCAAAATAGGATATTAACAATGAGAAAAATATTAAAACAAAAAATTATTGATGTTTGCGACAAAAAATTAGCCAGCAAGGGTGATAATGTCGGACTATCATTTTATGCTTTCTTTTCAAATAAGAATAGTGACCCGGAGCTTCTAATGGATGCCGCCACTTGGTGGATAATGACACACAAGCTAGATCATTTTGAGAAAGCAAAAAAAATTAAACGAATGATTCTTAATATGGGGTGATCAGTGTAAGCATCGCTAAAAAGTGTCAATGTTTTTATTTGGCGAAAATTTAAAAAAAAGGCCTGATTGTTTAGCAGAAGCAATGTTTGAATCTCATAACGTTGGATAAAATGAATATGCAAGCCATTAGTGTAGGAAATACAGAACATTATTCATGTGGCGAAGTTTGTGACGGCTGATATTTGTGAAAGACCAGTTATTCGAGCATTATATATAGGCGTGTACCGCCCGGTGGCGCGGAGATCGAACATTATCACGAAAAAAACCATCAATTTTTCTTTATTCTTTCTGGTGAAGCCACCTTAGAATTAGAGGGTGAAAAATGGTACTTAGATCGCATTAGAGAATATCAGGCATAGTAAATACATCTCGCTGTCTTGCGAATGCGGGTACACAAGATTTGCCTTAAATCGTGGTCTCATCGCCTATGAATCGTGATTATCCTGTTCTTGTCTAGTTTGAAAAATATATAAGTGAAAGCATATTTCATTTTGATACATGAAAATTATTAAACTTACGAAAAATTAACTTCAAAATGAACAGAAATAAAAAACTAAACCTGTCCCTATTCCTAAATTAAAATTGATAGCCTATGTGAGCGGTTGCAAATGGAGAAACGGCTTGGATATCATATTGATCGTTTTCAAGCCTAGTTGATCCGCTTAGAGCTCTATTGTGTGTAATAGCAATCCAGGGATTGATATAAAAGTTATTATTGAGTGGATACCAGATCAAGCCAGCTCTAATTCCATTGCTAAGTTGTGTGAACGAGGATTTAGTTTCAGCAGTCGTTTTTTTTGATAGTTCATTACTAAAATAAACACTTATCAATCCAATGAACCATTCTGTTTTGTCATTTATCGCGATAGTTCTGTCAACATAGAAGTCCAATCCATGCTTTGTGCGAAGTTTCCAATTTTTTGCTTTGTTTGTTGGGTTAGCATCAATAAAGAAGTCAGGAAACTGAAAGCCAAATATTGCTGTGCCCAATCGGTAATTTGGTAGCTGATAGAATTTACTAAAAATGTTTAAGGAGTAACCCTTGAAGACAAAACTGCTGGGATCAGTTTCAATATAATAATTGTGCTGCGATGCCCAACTACTTGCTGAAAAAATAGTTAAGGTAGCTAATTTTATAAGCAATTTATACATAATCATCTCCAAGAATTTCACGTAGTTTTTTCAAAGTCTGTAGTAACTGACGATGTTCATCGTTCGACAGCTTTCCTGTGATGCTAGCAAAATGTTTAATCAGTTGCGGTGGCGCAAGCGCCTTTAATTCGCGTCCTTTTTTTGTTTGTTGAATCAGGCTAGCTCGTGCGTCATGTGGATCTTGAAGTTTTGTGATCCACCCATTCTTTTCTAAACGGGAAACAATGCGTGAAATGGAGTGTTTGTCCTTTAACGTTATGTTAACAATATCTTTTTGTGACAAGGGTTTCGATTGCGTCCACAGTGAAACCATGATCTGCCATTGTTCTGGTGTCATATCGAATTCTGAAAGCGCATTTAGTAATTCGCGTCTAAATAGTGTTGCGACTCTTGTTAAATTAAAGCCAAGCGATTCTTCTAATGGGTTACTCATAGTATGCTTATGTGTATTAGTTGTCAAGACAACTATATTATGTTTTATAGATACAATCAAGTTTATTGGTAAATTAAAAACGTAATATCTGATCGTTTGATCACAACTAAGCTTGTTGCCAAAGAGCAAAATGAGGTCCCGCTATTGAATTATTTTGTATTCTGATATGGCAATAAGTTGTTAGTAAATAACCGGACGGCTGCCTTATACTTAATCGTCTGCTATCTGTGTTTTTAATTTGATATAAAGCATCCTAGAGCAAAATTGTTGAGTTAAGCGCATGAGTTCATTATTAAAATTTTAGCGAAGGGAATTCTATATGTCTCAAGTAGCTAGCGTGGAACAGCTTCGTCTATTATATGCGTTGGCCAACGCAACGTGCAGTGAAAAAAGACATTGGGCGTCTTGATGTTCATTGTCGACGATTTATTGAATTGTCTCTCTTTGTTGCAATGGCATCGCATAATTTAAACCATCAGGCGGATTGTTCGCCTCGTGGGGAGTATCCAGGATTTGTCAAAGCCTTGGATTCTAAAACTTTAATTATACCCGATTGGGGTGGCAATAATCGCTTGGATACGTTCACTAACATCATAGAGAATAATTCTCTAGGGCTTATGTTTTTAATCCCTGGGGTTGATGAAATACTAAGAGCGAACGGATCAGACGAACTTCGTACAGATGAACACTATAAAAAAATTTGCGCGGAACAAGACAAACATCCCAAATTACTCATCTTGGTTCACTTGCATGAAGTTTATCCGCATTGCGCTAAAGCTTTGATGTGTGCAGAATTGTAGTGCGAATCAGCGAAAGTTGACAGATGGGTCTTGTCTACAGCCGGAGAAATGTTAAAAGACCATCTTGCAATGGAAGGCAAACCAGAGGCATCTGAGGCTATGTACCAACGATATAAAAAATCCTTGTATTGACTAAGCAGTTTGTTGAATATCCGTGAAACAAAATAACAGCCTTAAGGTCTTATGTAATGCATTGAGCTAGGGAAAATCACTTAAATGCTAATTATAATAGGGACAGGCTTAGGCATAATTGCTGCGATAATTGAGATTTCGCTTGTAAGAACTTATCAAAAGAATTCAATTATATTATCAGCAATTGCTAGTCATTGGATAGCTATTGGTACGTTGATGCCTTTTATACAAATGAATGTTTCGGTTTGGTTAAAAGGCATTGTTGTTGGTGTAGTATTGACCCTACCGTTTATCATTTATGACATCCAACAATCGAGAAATGCCGTTATTCATACGGCGGTATTTGCGCCAATTTGGGGAGTTTTCATTGCTTATGGGCTGCATTTATTGACTTAATTTGATAGGCTAGGTGAAAAAAAAATTCGGGAATCTCTTTTAAATGGCACAGTCGAAAATAAGAAAAAATGGCAAGCATGCAAAAGCATTTATTAGGGATGTAAAAGTTGCATTGGTTGCTGGCAAAAAATATCAAATACCTGGATTTGGCACATTTTCCAGTTGCTCACGTAAAGACTCATTGAGTCGTGTGATTTGTAAAATTGCGATGTTTCGTGCGAGTTCGGAATTGAGGGATTTTGCTGCAGGTGGTTCGTTTCCTGACATTTCAAGCGCGCATACTGAGATTATTACAAGAATTATTAATGCAATGCAAGATTCATTAGGTGTGGAAATCCCGGAATTTGGTCGAATGGCATTTGTTGCAGACAAAGGGAAAAGTCTAAAAATAATTTTTCATAGCGCTGACGAATTCAACTATGCCTTATCGGGATCTACATAAGGGTAAGCATTCAAAAAATGGTTTAACACAGGAGTTATTTTGCAAGGATGGCGTAAATGAAAAAAAGTTTTAGGATTATTTTAGCATTATTAATCATTTTGGCAATTTCTTCAGGCATCACAAAAGTTCTCCTTCTGCCTCAAGAGGTGGCGTTTTTTGCGACCTATGGTTTCACAAATGTTTTGCTTATTGCTTTCGGTGGTTTACAAATAGTCGGTGGTGGCTTAATGATACTGCCAAAGACCAGAATGACCGGGGCTATAATAGTCGCTTTTACTTTCATCGTTTCTTTGATAGTTTTGATTCTTGCGAAAAGTATTACGCCTGCAATTATTACAATTATCGCTATTCTATTACTAGGCTGGACGATCAGACAAACTATGTTTGTTTGATCGTAGCACGAGTCTATAATTTTAGATTAATTAAACAAAAACATGTTTGCAATGGAAGTCATGAAAAAAATTATTCTGCTAAGACATGGGAAACCAATATTTGAATTGAAAGGTGCGGTTCGAGCACGAGACCTGCCGATTATTGCTAGTTCATATGATTGTTCAGGAATTGCAGACAGGCCAGCCAATACGACGATTTCGGCTTTAAGCGAAAGCAAGTTTATCGTCTGTAGCTCACTCAAACGCTCAGTTGACTCAGCAAAAGCACTTGGCCATACTGAAATACATTTAACAGATGAATTATTTTGTGAATCCGCTATACCGCACTTTGAAACAGGTGCCATCAAATTACCAATCATAGTTTGGATATTCATTTTACGACTGTTTTGGCTTTTTGGTTTTTCGCGAAATGGTGAATCATTAACGCAGGCACGAAGCCGCGCAAAAAAAGCAGCAGCTAGCTTGACGCAACTAGCCACTGAGCATCGACAAGTCTTATTCGTTGGTCATGGACTTATTAATTCATTAATCGCTAGAGAATTACGGAAAACGGGATGGCGGGGGTCATCAAATCCTAGTAGGACTTATTGGGAATATTCGGTGTTTGAACAATCCTAAATTTTGGAGTTTGTTTTTAAGAATATTGGGCCAACGACGTTTATTGTTTTAAGCTCATTTCAGTCATAATAAAATTTAGGAATAAAATGAATATAGAAATTGTTGAAGCAGACTATTTGAATAAGCAGCATGAACAAGAAATTCCAATGTTGTTGAATCAATATGCTTCTGATGTGATGGGAGGTAGTCAGGGGCTAAGTGATTATGCTAAAAATAATTTAGTAAAGGAACTAGCTAAAATTCCTCATGCTTTTACTATTATTGCTTATGTCGATGGCGAGCCTGCGGGCTTAATCAATTGCTTTGAAGCTTTTTCGACTTTTTCCTGTAAACCATTGGTCAATATTCATGATGTTGTGGTGCTGGAACCATTTAGAGCTCAAGGCATTAGTCAACAGATGCTGAGCAAGGTCGAAGCAATTGCAAGATCAAAAGCCTGCTGCAAAATAACACTAGAGGTTCTCACAAATAATAAAATTGCAAAATCAGCATATAGCAAATTTGGTTTTACTGCGTATGAGTTAGATTCAGACGCTGGTGCTGCCGAGTTCTGGCAGAAATTGCTATAAAACCGCACTTGGTTGCGGAGCGCTAGTAACGGAAGTTGTAAACCTTGTGGAGTCTTGCATTCTGTGATTTCTCCGCCGAGCTTGTCGACTCAGGCAATGACTTTTGCGTATCCTTGGGCTAGCATAATTCATTAGTATTGTTCAAATTCGATGGAATCAACTTTTGGCTGAGCGACTTTGCTATTGCTGTCATTCGTGGCGGTTGTGTCAGTAGGTTCAGTGGCTAATCCTAGTTTTGCCAATACAGATTTTCTCACTTTGTTGGCAATTTCCATTAGTTGTTCTTCGGAGAGCGATTCTCCAGGGGCCAGATTTTGTGTGGCTTTTTGTTTTTCTTCTTCAAACATGATTTTGAATAAATGTAAGAAAATTTCTTCAAATCCTTGCGGTGGAATACCCGCGTATTTTACAATTTCCGCGTCTTGCTGTTGAGCGTCAAGTGCTTCACTGCTAATACTGATTGTGTCCTGGCTCTGGAAGCTTGGTAGCGTTGTTGCTGAAACCGGTGGCGAGTGTTTTGCTGAGCGCTCGTCTAGTTGTATTAATGTAGTTGAGCCAATTTTCATCGAATTTCCTCAAATATTTCACAACAAGTGGCAGTAACAATGTTGTGAGTTCAACTCAATTGTAATTGATAAAATGCAATTAGGTTGCCACTAAGAATAACCTTCTCTACCAGTGATGGTTTCACTTATTTCGATTCTACTAAGTGATTATTCTGGATATGAAGGAAACTTGGCGGCAAGATCATGCCATAGGCGGCAACAACGACAAATTGTGGCTTGTTTAAAAGGAACTCAGTGGAAAATTGAGGTTCAAAGCTAATTGCAAAAAGTATTCAAACTTGGCAAAGTTAACTAATAGTTTTGGTGTAAATTAAAAAGAAAATGCTGATTATGCTTGTTAGTTATTTATGACCACTCACTACCACATAAATTATTGGAATTTCAAATGAAAGGACATTTATGCAACTAAAAACCTGCTCCTATCGCGCTATAGTCCGTAGCAGTGGTATTTTTGATATTATTTTAATGTTGCCTTTTGCAATACCGGGTGTGGCCGCCTGGACAATTTCACAAATTGGTACACTGCATTATTCCCTAAATCTTTCGGGAAACATGCCTGAGTTTTCCCCTTTTCATTTATTATTCGTTAACCTGATGGCGATTATTACCATAGTGTGGTCCAGTCTTCGGGTAATTACGCCATCTGCACAATATGGCAATTATGATACGCTCGCCAGAATATTTATTGCTGCAACCATGGTGATTTATCTTCTTGCCTACAATGTGTCCGAAATTTTATGGTTATTTGTTATGGTTGAAGTGACCTGGACAGTGCTGCAAATCAATGCCTACTTTTTTAAGAATCAAAATCGGGAAGGAGTACAAGCAGCGGCAGTTTGATATTAATGTCAACGCGACATTCCATAGGTAATTGCGTAAGCGTTTAGCATAAACATGCTCTAGATACGGAGTTAATGTTTTTCAATAAAATTCAAAAATTATCATGAAAAAAAGAGTGACGTTTGACAGCTTATAAAAGGAGTTTTGTTTTGAATCAGTGGTATGAACAGCTATTTCAAAACTATAGTAATAAATATGATACAGAAGTCTTCACCCAAGGAACAATGGGTGAATGTGATTTTATTGAAAAAGAAATCGATCACAATCAGTCAATACGAGTTTTGGATATTGGTTGCGGTACGGGACGACATGCGATTGAACTCGCAAAACGAGGGTATTCGGTCACGGCAGTCGATTTGTCGGAAGCAATGATAGACAAAGCAAGAGAAAAAGCACGAACACAAGCGGTTGAAGTGGATTTTCGTGTAGCCGATGCTCGAAACTTGGCTTATGAATCAGAGTTTGATTTAGTAATCATGTTGTGTGAAGGCGCATTTCCACTCATGGAAAGCGATGAAATGAATTATCAGATTTTGGAGAATGCAAGCAAAGCATTGGGCAACAAAGGCAAGTTGATATTTACCACGCTCAACGGCCTTTTCCCGTTGTTTCATTCGGTAAAAGACTTCATAAATCTAGGTTCAGAGAAAGGGCTCTCGACTGAAAATAGCTTTGATTTGATGACTTTTAGAGATCATTCACTCTATGAAACCGTTGACGACTCTGGCAACAAAATGTCACTCAAGTGCAATGAACGATATTATATTCCTACTGAAATCATTTGGTTGCTGAAATCTTTAGGCTTCCAACAAATATCAATCCATGCTGCCAAATTGGGATCTTTTTCAAGATCGGATATTTTAAGCACAGAAGATTTTGAAATGTTAGTAATTGCGCAGAAATGAAAAAAGGAAAAACTCCACGCCGGTTATTGTTTCAAGTAGTCTGTTGCCTAGTAAAAACACCAAACAACACACCAAATTGAAAATAACTGCCAAAGTTATCAATCAATGCATGGCGTCATCAAGTGTTGATTATCATTGTGTAAACAGAAAGCGAGCACCCTAAAAGAAAAGCACATGTGAATGTGTTAATTAATTCGTTATAGGGAAATAGGTTTTGTTGACAAATGGTGACGTCATCGCTCGCAATAAAGCGCTATAGTTCAATTGAAATTTCATTTCGCTGCCGATCGTCAAACATTGTTGAGTATGTATTATTAGGTGATCACTACTTGCAGCAAGTATTTGCTGATTTTGTGTAGCCGTCAAGCCCGCCGGATCAATGTCTTGAATGCCAATAGCGAGAATGCTTTGGGCTTTTGGGCCTTGATCAATTTGTGCAGGCACTGCACCGAATGCAGATTGTGCTATTACACCTGTTGCGACACTTGGTTTGATTTTAGATTCGATAACTTCAGCAATTAATGTTATTGCATCGGTATAAAGTCCTTCAATCGGATGTCGCTGTAACGGTTCTCGGCCAAGTAATATGGATTCGCCCAAGCGCAGATTGTTTACTCTTGTGTGATTGGCTTGGTTAAGAATCCAAGGAAGATTAGCCGAGTTTCCTCCTGAAATTATTGCTAAATTTAATTTAAACTTGGTTTCTATTTGACTGGCCAGTTCGGAAAGTTGTGCCATATTCCTTGTGTCAGGCGATACACCGCAGCGGCAGGCTAAATTGGTGCCTATGCCTTTCAGTTCGATATTTGGTAAGACCAGAATCGATTCAACGGTTTCTAATAATTCTTCAGGCATTATACCTTCACGCAAATCACCGAGTTCAAGCATTAGTACAATACTATGAACCCGTTTAAGTTCATGAGCATAATACGAAAGCTGTTTGATAATATCCAGTTCACTATTAAAACTCAGGTCCGCAGCTTGGACCACTCGTTTTGCCTGACTCAGCATGGGCGCACGAATCAAACTCATATGTGCGGTTATATTAGCGCGCCGCATGGATTCAATATTTTCGATACGCGAGTCACCCAGACCGCACACACCCGCTTGCAACAAGGTGTGTGCGATGGGTGCGGATCCTAAGCTTGCTTTAGTTACGCCCGTTACCGAAATGCCTTCACTGGCCAATCGTTGTACCAGGGTTTGTGTATTGTGATGAATTTTATTGAGGTCGATCTCTAAACGTGGTGCGGCCATTAAACGGCAACAGCCAGTTTCTCCTCAAGCTCAGGGAAGGCGTTTAATACCATGTCGACTAAGTGTTGGGCGGGGCGCGTTAAAGCATCAGTGACTGTAAAATTGAATTCTTTTTCATAGTCTGTGATCGCGTCGTCCATTGCTTGATCGCTCATGAATTCATGATTTAAAGTCATACCGATCACTTTTGTATTTGCAAAGGTTTGAATCAAATTAATTTCGGACGCGGGCGTTGGCATAGGTTCGTTTTCAAAATCACAACGTTGTTTTCGCCCAGGCGCATGTTGTAATACGACCGCATTAGCTTGACTGCCGCGTAAAATGAAACTTGAGCTTAAATAAGCCGGATGACTTAAGGCGCCTTGACCTTCGATAATGATGACATCAGGTTGTTCGTTGGTAAAAGCTTCAACGATGCTAGCTTCCATTTCGCCAGAACAAAACTGTGAAGGAATCGCATCCAACGCAACACCATAACGTGAGCCTTGGATTAAACCAGTTTGACCGGTGCTAATTAAAATGGCTTTGATACCTTGATCATTTAAGGCGCGAGTGAGAATAGTAGCGGTGGTGCGTTTGCCAATGGCGCCATCAGTGCCTAACACGGCAATTCGAGGGCAGGTAACAGCCTTAATCGCGCCGCTAAACAAGCGTAAATCTTTTTTAGCGCGTGGTTTACGAATATCTAAAATTTGCACTTTGTTCAATTGACTAGCGGCCAACATTTCTGCATCATCGTTTAAAAATTCGTGTAAGCCGTTAACAATGTTCATGCCCAAGGCCATCGCTTCGAATATAAGACCACGTTCATGTGTTGATAACATACCGCTGGATGGCGCCATTCCAAAAATATAAAAGTCGGGAATGCAATCGGAACGTGTGAGTGAGTCGGCAAGATCGTGGCAAATAGGTATGCCATTAAGTTTTCCGTCGAGCTCCATGCCTGCATCACGACCGGCTTTGTCACTATCGATGATTGATTCAATTTTATAAGTTTCTGAGTGTCGACTGAGTCCGTTTGCAGTTTTGCCATCGACTTTACCAAAGTTGGATTCACAATAAACAATGGCGCTAGGTCTTCGTAAAATTTGGGCTTCGGCGACTGCTTGCAATAAATAAGGTAATTCGGATTTGCTGCTAGAGTTGTTCTCGGGAAAAAGAAATTGTTTGGGGTCTAGCGTGTGGTCGGAGTGATTGTTGTTGCTTGGGTCGGCGGTGAAAATTAAGTTGGTGATTGGAAATGGGGGTGATTGTTGAGTATAAGTAAGCGTGTTCGATGGAATAAGCGGACGTTTGGGCATAATAGCTCCTGATGTTGGGCATGAAGGAGGCGACGAGTGCGTACCAGCCTATTAAGCCGCAAGTCAACAAGAGGTCTCCACAAAGTAGCGGAAGTGCGATGAGAAGGTGTAGTCTATCACAATCGAGATCAACGCACCTTAGGTATCGACTAAGATCGCCATAGCTTGAAGCTATATGCGGACCAAGGGTTGTATTTGCGTGACTAGCTTTTTGCTAATTAGCTTGAGATCTGATGGGCAAGCAGAAAACATGTCAAAAAACATAGTGCGCGACGATCTACAGTAAACGATCAGCACGACAAGAAAATCTAATATAATTGGCAATGAGTCATTGAGCGCTATGGTAACCAAAGAATTGTTTTAAAAAATATTTATCTGCTAATCAGCATAAATGGGTTTAACATATTGTAGTGGCTGTCACTCAATAAAATAAGATTGTTTCGCAAGTCTTGAATCCTTACGCTGAAAAGAAATTTTTTGATTGTCAGCGTGTTGGCGGCAGATGCTGTTTTGCAAAGAATTCGTTTTGTATCAGATTATCAATAACGGGCCTAAAGCATCATTTTAATTAAAAATATCATCGTTTTGACACTGACGTAGTTCTAATAATTCAATAACTTACGTGGGTCGGACCCGGCTAAGTCGTTGATCTTTAAAAATTCGTCTACGTTTGATCATCAATATCTGGATCCCCCCCTCCGTTTGCGTAAACATACTAGTGTTTTTTGAAGCTGAAATACTTATAATTCAACAGCTTGCGTGGGTCCGACCCGGGTAAGTCGTTGATCTTTTAAAAGCCCAAAGATTCAACTACTTCAAACAAAGCAGGTAAACCTTGTGTTTCTTTGCAGCGGCTTAGGGTGTAGGCAAATTCTGCTTCATAGCGCTCATAACTAAAGTTATGAATTTTCTTTAGCGGACATTCATTGTAATTGACTGTTTGTTGAAGTTGCGGATTAAAGTCTGAACTATAGGTCGAGGTTTCATTTAAATAGTTTTGAGTATCATAGCGGTGCTCAACATAATTTGACAATCTTGCACGCTGGAGTAACAGTAAGATCTTAAGCTTGCGTGGGTCCGCCCCCGGCCATTGGCGACATTACTTTTACCACCAGCAACATCTGATCGAACAAGGATGGAAGGCCATAATTCTCCTCACACAGGGAGATCATTTTAAATGAGCCCAATTCATGCCGCGATTTGGCATTATCGTATGTTTTTTTCATTGGGCAATCACTAAAATTAGATTCACGTTGTCGTTGAAAACTGCCTTGTGTTGTATCGAAGGAATAATACATTGAGTGGGTCATATAGTTTTGAGCGTCAAAAAAGTATTCTTCATAGTAATTAATCTCGCAATTAAGGCTTGTGAAACCACAGCAAGCCAATTCCTCTTTGATTCGATTTCCATTCAAATAGGTGTAAAGAACTTTATCAATTAGTTCCCAATTAATAGTAGTTTCGTTAAAAACATATCGCATCTCATTCATGCGTAAGCCATCAATGTAGGTGTAATCAGTTTTGTATTGCTGATTAGATATTCCAGTGGATGCTTCTATAGTAGAGATGAGATTGCCATTGTTGTAACTACGTGTTTCTACAATTGTTTCGTCAAGCATGCCGTTATTGTAATGTTCTCGTTGAGATGAAATCATGAAACCATCGCTATCATAGGTGTAAGAGACAAACGAATCCAAGACCCATGGATCTGTCGGTAGTGTACGGCTTAAACAAATGAGTTCGTTGAGTAGAATATCGAGTTCGTAGGTGAATTGACAATCATATTCAAAATGCCAATTGGATGTGGCATCGGAATAGGCAAAATTTATACGTGTTATTTGTCCAAGGTGATAAAAAATATTTCCTATTGTACTGGACCCATTAGCCTCGACGGCTTCTATTTCAGTTTTTTCGCCTGGGATAACACGATTAAAACTTTGTTTGTATTCCAGCTCCCATATCCCATTGGTTTCGAAAAGCACTTCCGCAGTACTTAGTTGTCCATTGGTGGAATGGTGCCCAAGAAAGTGCTGATGCTTGTTTGTATAATAGGCCTCAGGTGGAGAAGTATGAACTACGTCGATGACCTTCACCATCTCCAATTGATCGATAGGCAGCACACCCCCGGCAGGCGTGGTTTGAAAATGCGCGACGGATTCGCCATTATTTAACAGTGCTTCGCTGGCTATTGCTAGTCGATGCCAGGTTTGATAATCGAATTCATTGTTAGGCTTTATGACCAATTGCTGTTGTTCTATATTTTGTTCGAGAGTAAAACCTAAAGTTTGTGGCCCACCTGAATCACCGGGAATACCCTCAAATAACACTTGCAAGTCAGATAGTTCAGTGTCAGTGAAATTTCGAGAAAGCGAAATTGTAATGGCTTTATTTGTTTCAACAAATCGATTTAGGCTAATTGGGTCCGTATTTAAAATTTCAACAGGTGCAATCGTGCTAAAATTTATCGAATGGTTTGTGGTGGGATTCATCGCATCACTTGATAATTGGATTTGATAATTTTTTCCGTATGATAGGTTTGAATTAGGCTCAATAACCAGTTGATGTTGTTCTTGATTAAGTCTCACAACGCTTTCAATTTTGCTATCTCTAATTATATCAGTTTCTATCAAGTGCAAATTCAAATGTGAAAACTCGGCTTGACTCATTGTGCGCGATAACTCAATGCTTAAATTTGAGTCCACAGCTACGTTCTCGCTATTGATAGCTGGCGTTGTGGATGCGATGTTAATAAAGTCCAAGGTTTGAAACTCGGTTTGTAATGTTGTTTCTGGATCAAAAGCGGGACTATTAACGGATAAGTGATAGTGTTGTTGAAAATTTAATGATTCAGGTTGTAGCCGCAGTTGCTGTGTATCCTCATCGTATGTTTGTGTGAACTGAATGATAGTTGAATTGTTTTCATCATTACCTTGTTCAAGCATGATATTGAGTGAGCCTAGTTCAGCCTGACTGAGTGCGCGGGATAGGGAAATAAGAATGCCAGAATCCAGACTAACCTGGTCACCAACATAATTAAACTCGATGTTATTAATTGCGACATAATTTATTGTATTGAAATTAAAGTCAGGATTGGATGTAAATGTAATGCTATTGATCGATAAATTCAGATTAGTGCCATAACTAAGTGTGTCTTGGGGCGCCAAAATAATTTGCTGTGCTTCAGCAACGTAGTGATGTTAGACCTTGATTATCACCGCAGTTTGATCATCAAGCCTTTGTTGTAGTTGAATTTGCAATTGTGCTAATTCTAGTGGACTAAGTGCTCGTGATAGAGGAATAAGGATTTCAGAATCCACAAGCAAGTTGTTATCTAGTGTCGTGATGAGTGGCGCGCCCAGTTCAACGGCTTCAATCGTATGAAAACGAATGTGAATGGCTTCGCCCGTATCAAAGCGCATGCCCGAGACGTTAAGCTCATACCAGGAATCGTAGGCTAAATATTCTATGGGCTGTACATTAATGCGATGTTCTTCGTTATCTAGTTTAATGTTGATGTCAACCGCAGTAGCATTATTCGCTTCTTCAATTTTGTTTAATGTGATGGTGGCATAGCTAATATCAATAGGTTCATTTTGTTCATTGAGTGATAAATTGATAAGTGTGTCGATGGCAATATTATCAGCTTCGTGCTTAACTGAAACGTCAGTGATTAACACCTCAGGCATGTGCAAAGTTATTTCTTTATCATCTAAAGTGTCGCTACAGGCGAAAAGACTTAGACATAAAATACTAAAACAAAATAGGCGGGAGAACATCACAATCTTCCTTTATGCGAGCGTTATTGGTTTTTTTTTGCCATTATTGCTAAATATAGTGACGCTTTGAAAATTAAATCAAGTATTTTGAGGTTTTAAGTCAGAGTGATAAGAATTGGGCTTGAT
>Ga0224506_10000804_pt1 | contig 24521 bp, 19 predicted proteins | sample SF_Jan12_sed_USG_2_FD_169108 | JGI IMG/M metagenome (GOLD analysis project Ga0224506, IMG submission 169108) | Sediment microbial communities from San Francisco Bay, California, United States - SF_Jan12_sed_USGS_8_1 | ecosystem: Environmental > Aquatic > Marine > Sediment | place: USA... | reverse complement strand
ATATTGAATTTGAAGGAAATACAGAAATTCACTCCAAAGATGATAATATAGAAATAGATGAGATTGAAGATATTTCCACAGAAAAACATATACCCATTGTATTAAGTAGCAAAGCTTATCTGAAAATTGTTTTTCATTCAAAAAAATATGCTAATAAGAATATTCCCCAAGGTAAATGGGTTGAAGTAATTGGATTACTTACAGGATACATAAAAAATGAAAATACTCCCATTGAACAAATAATTGTCGAAGATGCGTGGCCAATAGGACATGGTGATGCAGTTTCAGTGAGTATTTTAGAGACCGGATCTGTGGCTAAAGTTGTAGAAAACACACCTAAAGGAAACTTTATCATAGGTTGGTATCATAGTCATCCAAGTTATGGTAATTTTCTAAGTACCGATGATTTTAATACGCAAGCCAGATATCAAGCATTTTGGGATAAATCCATTGCACTGGTAATTGACCCTACTACAATAAGCAAACACGACTACGGATTTGGTGTTTTTCGAAATACAACAAATACCAGAGATAAAATGAGATATACAGAACTATCCTCTGAAATTGAAGGCATGAATACCCAAGCATCATTCCAAATAATAGACATGATGCAAGAAGGCATGGGATTTTTGGATTATAAATAGAGTGGATTCTGATGGATAGAAAGCAAATCATATCGGGTATGATTATCTTAGGTTTGGTACTAACCATATTAGAATATTTTATAGCTGATGATTTGCCTGTCTCATTATTTATCATATATACAACATTTTATCTTTCATTGACTGTTGTTTTTGTTACAGAATACAAATATTATCGGAATCATGATGCTATACCAGCAAGTTCACAATTTTTAGTAATTCCACTGTGCATAATGCTGGTTGGTTCATTTATTATACCCAATAGTATAGGAAAAGATTATTTGGAAATACCAATTTGGTCGACTAAATTTGAATTATTTACATCATCAAAAATTACATCTCTATCACTAATTCCTCCATTTTTTATAATAGGAAAATTGCTAAATAATTTTTACCAAGGCACATACAGTGGATTCGTTGTAAGAAGAAGAATCCATGGTCCCACAAAGCTTCCTCTCTTTTTTCACTTAATAATTGTAATTCTATTTCTTACTAGTATATTCCTATTCGAGCAAATAGATTTTATAGGTTTATTATTTATTATTTGGTCAATATTCTTTATCTTTTATAAATTAATAAAACCAAATGTACAATCAACAAGAGAGAGAGATTTTGAACAGGGATTATATAGGCCAAGTACTACATCCTCTCGAACAACAAGTTTAGATGCACCTAGAAACACTCAATCTCAAAACTCAACCTCTAGAAATAGTAGAAGAGAAATACCAACGACTTCTCGTTCTGGTCGAAGAGAAATTAGTACTAGACCAACTCAAGGTTATCGAAACATTGCTAGTAACACTACAAATACAAATTCAACAAATGACAGATCAAATCCAAGATCAACATCATCAGATATTCAAGTAAGTAATGGCGTTCCAGTAAATAATAGCTCAAGACCTAATTATGAATCTCAACCGAAATCAAAATCAAATGGGCAGTTAAAGAAATTGATCCCTACTGGTTCTATACGTAAGGATGATTTAAAATGTATTGTATGTTATGAGGCCTTCAGCATAAATGGTAAGCAGAGTGTTGTAGTTTGTCCGAGTTGTAAATTCCCAGCACATCTTACTGAACTTAAACAATGGTTAACTCAGAGTGAAATGTGCCCAAGGTGCAATAAAAATATAAAATCATCGAAAGGATTATTTAGAGATGGTGTGGTAATAGAAAGTCAATATCAAAAATATGTTAATAAATTATAATTTTCCTACATTGAAGATGAAAGTCATCCTCAGACTTTTTTATGAATTATGAATTAGATAATATAAGCATGGCTTTTTATCATAAAGTTTCAATATTTACAGCAATTGTTCTATTTGGTGTGTTTATCTTTTATTTTATAGAAGGAAAGGTTGAGGAAGCAAATCAATTCTTATTTTTCTCTATCTATGGTACAATTACCATCTTTGTGTTAACTCGTTCATTATACTATAAAAAACATAAAGCTACTTTTAATGAATTATTTTTTGTTGTCGGCTTGCCTATATTACCACTCATATTTTCATATTTGGGAACTTCACTTGGAGCAAATTCGGCCTACTCATTCAGTCAAATATCGGTATCAACATCAATCTTCTCCAATGAAATTACATTTCTTATTTTGTTTTCAGCTTTATTGTCAATACCATATCTATTTTTTTCACTATTTTTACTTTTACGATCATTTATTCGATATAAATTTATCAGATGGGGACCTCATTCAAATGGAGGATTACCAGGCACTTTAATTGGCTTATTATTAGCAATTGGTGTTGGAATCGGCTACACATTATTATCTATTTATTTATTTGATCTAATTCTTGTCTTATTTGGAATAATATACGCAGTAACAGGAATAATCGGATTTTTTGCTTGAAAAATCACTATAAAATTATTAAAATTAAAAAATTTATTTCAATAAGAGAAAAGTTATTAGATTTATATGTTCAGTAACAAATAATGAAAGAAATCATCATTCGAGAAAAGGGGTGGAAACTTATGGTGAAATTATACAAAACTGCAGCAAAAGATGGGGATATTACATATGACGAGGAAAGAATACTCACTGTGACAGATGCAAACATCTTAAACCTACTGAATTATGTAAAAGGAGCTTGGAGAGATAAAATACTTGATGATAAAGAAAAACAAAAAATAACTTTTCTAATTAAGAAAATATATGATGATGCTATTTCAGTGGCAGAATTTGATAATTTCATTACAAATGAAGAAGATTCCTTACTTTATATTATTCGGGAAGTAATAGATGAATTCTTACTTGAACAACATCAACAATTTTAATCCTGAAGACTTAAAGCACCAATAAGCATTAAATTCCTTTTTATTATTAATAAACTTGATTCACCTGCATCTATCCATTCATCAACAGTGTGAGCCCTACCAGATATTTCAATACCACCAATTGCAAAAGCAGGAATACCAATGCTTAGAGGAAAGTTAGCATCTGTAGAACTGTACATGAAATCGGTCTCTATATCAAAAAAAGTATTGACCGATTTGATTAATTCATATAATTCAGAGTTACTATCCAACAAACCACAGGGACGATCCCCTAGTTCTTTAATTTCATATGAAATTGTTCCAGTACCCTTCGAATTTTCAATATATATTGATGAATCAATTAAACCAAATACTTTATTTTGTAATTCAATTAATTTCTGTTCATTTTCTGATCTTAAATCAATATCTACCCATACTTTCTCCGGTATTGCATTGATAGAGGTACCACCATTAATTAGACCGGCTGAAAAAGTAGTTTTTGGGGATTTAGAAACAGTAATATTAGCAAATTCAACCAAAAACTTTGACATTGCATAGATTGGATTAACTGTTCCAAATGCACCATATGAATGACCACCAGGTCCAAAATATAAAACTCGATACCTCTTGGAGCCTGTTGCACCTGTTATTATCCTAGAAGATCCTGAACCATCAATTGTTATAAAAACCCTACAAGAAAGCAAATTATCAGCATTAATCTTATTAAATAAATGTTTTACTCCTCGTAAATCACCCATTCCCTCCTCACCAACGGTAGCTACATAAACTATGGGAAATTTCTTTGATAATGGCATTAAAAATCTTGCTAAGGTTAACAATACTGCCAAACCTCTTGAATCATCTCCTACACCAGGACCATGTAAAATATCACCTTTGCGAGTTACTTTTACTGTAATATCATCAGGAAATACTGTATCCAAATGAGCAGATACAATAATACTATCGTCTAACTTGTTTAAATCACTACTCGCAATAATATTACCAACTTCGTCTCTTTTTACAATATAACCCATTTCTATAAATTTTCGAAAAATAAGCTCTCCCCTTTGAAATTCCATAAATGTTGGAGCTATAGTTTCAGTTATTTCTATTGTCAAATTAATTAATTCATCTTTCATATTATCAATCAGATCTAGTGAGGGCTGAAGAATTGAATTTATTTTGTCGATTGAAATATTATTCACCTATACTAATGATTAACTTGAATTATTTAGGTCTTTTGTCCCTAGGAATTTTATCTTTTGGAAATTTTGAAGGATTTAATTCTAAATCCTCAACGTCATCAGAAATATTCATAACTATATCTTTTCGTTTACTTGGTGATTTAATTGGTTTAGTTTGTCTTAGAGCATCATCTCTCAGTCCATCATTTCTTGAACTTGGTGGAACAATTGATTTAGTATTTTGCTCAGATAAATCAATATCACCTCTATCTTTAGGACGAGAATTCCTTTTTAATCGAAACCTTCTTGGTTCGGAAATTTTTGAAATTTTTATAGGTGCAGGTTTTTTATGGGATTCAATTCCTAAGTTCACTTTTTTGTTTTGAGTACCATCTTTTTTTTGTTCATCATTTGTAGCTGAAGGCAATTTTAATTTTGGTGGATCTCCAGTCGGGATCTTTGACTTAATAGACCGTTTATTCCTCCGATTCGTATCCATACATGTAATTTCAACATAAAATATAAAAATATAGTTCTATAAAATTATGCTAAATACCTGATATTAGAAATTTAAAATTAAATTGTTTATTTTTAATAGATTAATCCTCATTACCATTAAATTGTGCAATAATATATATATGCCATAAAAACACATTTAGAATGATGAAAGGGGAAAAGTCAGATGTTAATTCTTCTAATATTATTAGAAAATCATTATTACATCACAGTGATGCATTTGACTCAGAAATAACAAATCTACTACTAGTGGGTAATTCTGAGACTGCTTTTCTTTTTTCTAATAATTTACAGGAATTAGCAAATTTTTCCCTGATAGTTCATGTTGTAAAACCCGAAGATGCATTATCTTTACTTATTGAAGAATCATTCAATCTAGTCGTTCTAGATCATGATACCGAGGAACTAAATACAATATCATTTTCTAGAATAGTCAAAATGAATAATCCAATAAGTAGAGTAATTATAATTTCACAGAGTCATACTATTGAATTTTTTGTTGAATTTATAAATTTAGGTTCAGTTGATGCATATATACCAATACCAATAGATGAATTCTCTACATATTCAATTATATTAGAACAACAAGCAAAATATGAAATTGCAGATACTTTAGCACAACTGGTCAAAGATCCACCGAAATTCTCACCTGCTTATTATTTATTAAAAGAACCATCCTTACTTGAAAAAAAAAGGTACTCGAGTATATGAAATTTTAGGATGTGTAATATCAACCTTATCGGTTACAAAGTATAGTCACTTTTTCAAGGACATCTTAATGATTGATGAATACTTATTGTCAGGATACATATCAGCAATTACGATATTAGGAAAACAATTATTTTCAGATGGCTTAGATGAAAATAATGAATTTCATGAAATAAATTTTGGTGGTATATCTGCGTATTTTCACTTTCATAAAGATATACAATTTTCATTCTTTGTTAACAATTTAATTAAGTCTAACATTCAGGAAGTTGATGCAAAAACAAGCCAAACAACCAAAAAAATATTGAAAAAATATGAGGATTTATTGAATTCAGAATTACCATTAGATGATTATATCCAAACAGATATTGATAATATTGTTAATTCCTTAAGATCGAAATCAGTCAATACCAAAAAAACAAAAACCGTACCTTCAAAAATTGTCATATTTGGCAATAGTTTACCAAAGTTAAATTCATTTTTTAAAAAATATAAGAAACAATTCATGGTGAAGAGATTCTTCAATTATAATAGAATGATTGGATACTTAATTCATAATGAAGTTGATACTTTAATTATCAATCAAAACTATAAAGAAGAAACCTGGAACTTCAATTACGCATCACAAATCAAGGAAGTTAGACCTGACATACATCTCATTGCCTTAATTGAAGAGTATAGACTGGATTATTTATTAAAAATTCTAAATTCAGATTATCTAGATTTTGTAATTAGCTACAAGGACAATTTGGACCAATATCATATTATAATCAGTAAGGCTTGCCAATCAACAGTTGAGATGAAGAAAAAAGTCAGCTACACTACAGAAAATTTATTATCGATAACACAAAGGAATCCATTTTATACTAGATCCATGCTAAAATCACATAAATCATCATACGAATTAACTAAAATACCAGAACTTTATGGATTATTCATTTCACGTGAAAATTTACCATATTATTGTAAGTTTTGGCCAAAAGGAGGTGGAGAATTTAACATAGATCAAGATCTATTTGCTGGATTTATCACATCTCTAACAACGGTTAGTTACGAGATGTTCTTAGGAGAAGGTCATTATGCAGGTCTAAAGGTGGGTAATGCAAATGTTATTATTCGAGACCAATTTGATTTTACATTCGTATTTTTCCTTGGAAATGTAGATCATACAAACATTAACTTAATTCAGAAACACCTAGAAACTACAATATTTTTACTCTACGATTTAATTCATCAATCAGAAAAGAAATATTTGTATGAGGCAGTTGGAGAAGATTTAACAGAATTATTAGAACAACATGCAACGGAATTATTCTTACAATTCTCATCTCTGAATTTAATTAATTATTAATCTTCTTTTGAGGGAAGTGATTTTGAATTTTGGTGTAACATACGTGATACAGCACCAGTTAAATCTGCTGGAAAGGGGATGATTACAGTTGATGTATTTTCAGTTGAAATTTCTTGAATAGTTTGTAATAATCTCAATGTAACACCACCATGTTCAGACATCATTTTTGCTGCTTCGGATAATTTCTTTGAAGCTTCTAATTCACCTTCAGCTAATATAATTCGAGATCGTCTCTCTCTTTCTGATTCTGCTTGTTTTGCCATTGCTCTCTTCATGTTATCTGGTAATTCTAAATCTTTCAATTCAACTTTGCTTACATCTACTCCCCAGGCATCAGAGGCTTCGTCTAGGAGGGTTAATATTTCTGCATTAACTTTTGCGCGATTTGATAACAATTCATCCAAATCTACAGCTCCAATTACACTTCTAAGTGTTGTTTGTGCAATTTGAGAGATTGCATATCTATAATTCTCAACTCTAATAATTGCCTTTGCAGGTTCATTAATCTGATAAAACACTGCAGCATTTACTACTGCAGGAACATTATCCTTTGTTATTGCTTCTTGACGAGGAACATCAATTACTTGGGTTCTAAGATCAACTTTTATAGATTTATCTAAATAAGGTATTATCCAAAATAATCCGGGTCCTTTAACCCCGTTAAAACGCCCGAGTCGAAAAATCACGACTCGCTCATATTCTTTAACTAATCGAATTCCCGATATAAATATTATCAGGATAATGAAAAGAAGGAATATTAATATTCCATAATGAGAACTCATAAGGTTAATATATTAAATCAACTTAATAAACAAATGGAATTCAATTTAAGCGAAAATTAAATTTTTCTAATTTGAGTTAGCAGAAACCAAGAAAACTAAAAAAACAGTAAATATTTATACATAATTATTAGAATATCATGGTATACACTTTGTCTCTTACTTCTTCAAGATATTCTTTCAAAAATGCATCTCTTTCCATCTTTAATCCTTTTTCAATTATGCTCCTCCCACGTTTAGAAACTGGATAATGTGGAATAATTAGACAAATTGCAACGATATTTTCATATGCTGTTTTTCTAACTCCCGCATGCATTGAATTAGCACCCTTGAGCAGATAATTAAGAATAATATTTAGATTCTTATGAATACCACGAGTACTTCCCTTAACAACAGCTAAATTATTCAATACTGTTTTCAATGTTTCAGACATAGATAATCTTAATGATGTTACATCACTGATAAATGAAGATTCAAAATGATTGAGTATTTTTTCAAGTCGCGATAAATCTCTAGTTTCTGCAATTAAATTCAAGCCATCATAAAATATTGATTTTGATCTATCATCACTTAGCTTTAATTTTCGACGGATAACTTTTAAGAATGTATCAATCGTATCTCTATTATCATTAATCAGCCAAGACATGATATCTAATGCTCGGATTTGGATATTTCGATTTTCATCATCTAACGCAAGTATGGTTTGTTTAACCAAATCCTCCCTAAGAGTCCTCCTTCTTTTTGTTGCAGCAAATAAACCATTCAATGAAGCTAATCGAACCTGCCAATCTAGATCTTTCAAAAGAGGAGCTAAACTGTCAAAGATTTCATCAGATAATTCTCGAGAAGCTGTAGCTACATATCCTTTAGCCTCAATTGTTGCTAATTGCACTTTAAATGAGCTATCTTGACTTAACGCATTAATTTTACGATAAACCGGCTTTGCAAGTTCAGAATTCCCAACAACACACATACCTACTGTATTTACTGCTCTCTCTCGAACTAGTTCATCTGCATGACCTAAATTAGACTCGGCAAGGAGATAAATATCATCAGATAGCTCAGGAATTTTTTCTGCTATTTGAGAACATAGTTCAAGAACACGTGCCCTAATAAGAGGAGTACTCGAATTGATCGCACCAGAAATCATTTTTAAAATATTTCTCTCTAATCCTACATCAAGTATAATTAAAGAAGAAGCTACATCCAAAGCACCAAATAATGGATCACCTCTTAAAAAGGTAAACTTACCATTAATAATTTGAAAAACTTGTTCAGACATTAAAGCACTTCTTTGTACTTCGTTTTTTAATGCACTATAGGCAAGAGTTTGAATTTCAATACTGTCATCAGAAATTCCTTTTAACACCAATGATAATATTTCTTCTTCTAATCTCTCTGAATATTGAGCTAAATTAACCAAAACTTGGTAACTTCTTTTACGAACTGATTCATCAGGATCATTCGTTCCTAATGATACTTGATCTATTAGATCAAAACCAAGTGATGAGTTTCCTCTTAAAACTGATTTTATTCCTTCTAATAAGTTAGCTTCATTTTTAGAGATACCACTTGCTAATTGTGTTCCCAAAGTACTGACAGCCATTTGTCCAACTTCATTACTAGTTTCGGAAATTTTATGAAGAAACCTTTTAATTGAATCAATTGTACTTTGATTATTTGTTGTGGCTAATGTTTTAATAACCAATGCTAGCACAAAATTTCGATATTTAGGATCTTCAAATACAACTCTTTGTAATGTCAGACCAGCATCCCATGAAACAACATCATCTTCATGCCCTAAATTATCGATTAAATTTTGAATTGCATTTTCTTTTGATATTTCATCCAAGAACTGGATAATTCGCTTTAAATTTCTAATACCAAATATTTTTACCGGTGTATATGTTGAATTTAGTATCAAGGTATTAAGATGTATCATATCCATGTCTACATCTACCATAGTATCAATATATGCAGTGACAAACTCTGCAGCAGCTCTTTGTACTCTTGGACTATCATGTACTAGACTTTTATTAATTATTCCCTTTAATAATTCTATGTTTTTTGGATTGTCATCAATCAATTTTGTTGATTCTATTATTAAATTTTCTAATGATCTGGGAGATTTAAATTTATTAAACATGTAGAGATATCCATTAACATCATTTTTATAAAAATTAGGAATTTCCTTAACAAGTCTACGTTCTACAGAACCAGGCGGATTTCTAAAAATTCTAATTGCTACCAATACTAAAACAAAATTCTGAATAACCAAAAAGAATGAGGTTATTCGATAATGAGATTGCAAATCAAACTCTGCCAAGACTCCATAATTTCCAGAACCACTTCTTTGGATAAACAACTCCAATCCAGATGTTAATAAAACACCTAAAAATACAAAGACTGGAAGAAATATTTGTAGTGCATTTACTTTAAATCCACTTTCAGTCCATACCTGTTTTAATTCTTTTACAGACCCCCTACCTTTATTAAACAAAGTTATCAGTAATAATATTAAATTAATTAAAAATCCTGCACTGTTTTGAGTTGATTGATTATTAAAAGGGCCAACTGATATGTCTAACCAAATAAATATACCATTGATACCAAAGTATGTTGTTGTTATTAAAGCTTGAATAGCTATAATTACCAGAAACAATCCACCAATATCAACTTTTAATTGTCTAATTGAAATTTTTGGCAATCCAAGTTTAAACAAATCTCGAAATGGTGAGCGAACCATCCTTAATCTATTTAAATCTTCACCAAAACCAGTCCCAGCTAAGGCACCAAGGCTGATTAAAGGTAGAATCGTTGCCCATAGCAATATTGCTGTAATCAACTTAAAATCAGGTAAGTACTGATAAATAATATAAATTGGCAACATATATGTAAAAAAATAAACTAATATAGTCGCGATGAGTGGAGATTTTACAATTGAGGAAACTTTCTCTAATAATCGTTCTAAATAGGTATCGACGGGAATACTTGAATCTTCACCAGGACGGGATAGATACAGAAACTGGATGAAAGGGAATATAACAAGAAATCCAATGATAATTACAAATAGAATATATGGTAGTTGACTTAACAGTGGATCGCTTTCAAACACTTTACCTCCACCAATTTGTATAAGCATCATTACAAAAGCATCATACCCAATCGCAATAAAAGCTGCAAAAAATACTATTCCAAATAACTTGGAAGAATCTAAATCAAATATACTTAGAACCCCCTCTGTGTCCTTTAATTCATCACCTGCAAAATTGAGTGCAGATATAAAAATAAATGTACTAATAAGAAGTAGAATAATTAATTGGATTTCATTAGCTAGTGCGACACCAGAGACCACGATGCTAAAATAACTGACAACCATTATTATTGCAATAAATGAGGATGTTCTGGGAGATGTTATACCCATATTCATGTAATTGTTTGATTTACTTTTAAAAACTACTACTGATAATAATATTTTTGACTAATCCAATTCTATCTTTAGTTTGGATAGAACCTGTTTTTTAAGTTCTGAACGATTCAACTTACCTGATTGAGTTAGTGGAAAATTATCAACATAAATGAAAGATTTAGGGACTTTATACCCAGCTAATTTTTGTTTAGTAAAGTCTATGAGTGTTGATTCTACAATCTTTGATTTTGCAATTATGACTGCGATTAACTTTTCTCCCCAGAATTTATCAGGTATTCCAAAAACCGCAACATTAATTATTTCAGGATAAGTTAAAATTATATCTTCAACTTCAGATGGATAAATGTTTTCTCCTGAACTCACAACCATATCATCTTTTCTTTGAATAACAAAAAGATTACCGTTGTTATCGATATAACCTAAATCAGATGTCATAAAACCATGGATTGTTTGTCGAGCATCAAATAATTCTTGATGATTATAATATCCAGAGGTAACAGTAGGACCACTAACAATGATTTCACCAATTTTATTAGGAATTAATAAATTACTATCTTTATCTATAATTGTTACTTTGGAATAGGATAATGGTTGTCCTACGGTTGTTCCAAACCGTTTCAATTGATATATATCCGCACTAACAAGATGTGAAGAAGTTTCAGTCATTCCATATCCAAAATAGATGGGAATCATATTTTGAATCGAAATAGATATTAAATCAGGTGATAACTTTTCACCTGAAAGAAGAATCCCCCTAAGTGAATTTGGTTTCACTTTTAAACCATCTGCATTGTAAATCCTCTTCAACATCGTTGGTATTAAGGAAATTAAGGAGATATTGTATTTATTAACAATTTCCTCTATGCGTAATGGATCAAATTTCTTCAATATTGTAATTGATGTTCCATAAATTATTGAACGAAGTACTATAGCCAAACCTCCTACATGAAATAATGGTATTGTCAAAAGCCAATTATCATCGGAGAATACACCTAATTTCAAACCAGATGCAATAGAACTGTAAAAATTATTATAAAATGATATTTGAACACCTTTAGGTTTACCTGTAGATCCAGATGTAAATACAATAAACTGAATCTGAGAATAATCTAGGTTTATTGATACAATTCCATCAAATTTAAGGGATTGAGCAATTGTATCGATATTAACTATATTAAGATTCAAATCAGAAATTAATGAATTAAATGTATTTTTGGTAAATATGAGTTTAATATCAAGAAATTCAATTTGGTTTTGAAGTTCAGAGGTACTTAATCTTGTATTCAAAGGTACAATTATGCTTTGTAATCGCATACCTGCCATTATTAAGTATAAATATTCAGGACAAGATTCCATTAAAATGCCTATTTTTTCAATATTGGGATAATTTATTTCAATATAATTTTGGAATGCTACTGCGTGATAATAATAACTCAAATATGAAATTTCTTGATCTTCAAAATAGATAGCTATTTTATCAGGCGAATGTACTGCTTGTTGTGAAATCCAATCGGTACTCATTTTACGACCATAACAATCCAATTGTAAATAATATACCGAAAATCAAACTCAATTGAGCAGTAGATCCCAGGGTTTTATTTAATGCAGGACCCTTCAATGTTTTTAACTGAGTAATTATTGAATTCGCCTTTACTATACTAATTAGAGGTAACAACAAAGCGAGAGAGAAATTGAAAAATAGAATCAAAATTATAGGAATAAAATACGAGGATATAACAATAAATGAAAAATAAAATTGAGATTTTTCTAAACCCCAACGAACAACTAGAGTTTTCTTATTGGTAGACTTATCTGTTTCCATATCCCTATAATTGTTCACAACTAAGATAGCAGTAATAAGAAATCCAATGGGAATAGATCCAATAAAAACAGCTAATTCAAACTGTTTTGCCTGAACAAAATATGTACCATTTACAGCAATTAATCCAAAAAAAACAAATACAAATATATCACCCAATCCATGTGAACTTAGTGGATATGGACCTCCACTATATGCTAAAGATGAAATTATTGAAAAAACACCTATCAATAAAATAACTAAACCACCAATATATATCAGATATAAACCATCTAATATTGCTAATAATATGACAATTAACATACCAAATTTCATTTCTTTGGGTGTTAACAAACCAGAAGACATCACTCTTTGAGGACCTTTTCGTTCAGATGTATCATGACCCCTCAGATGATCAAAATAATCATTAGATAAATTTGAAGATATTTGAAGTAGTAATGCACCAATCAAAGCCGCAATAGAAGGCCCAATAGCAAATTGACTAAAATGAACAGCAAAACCAATTCCTACCAATACCGGAGAAATTGCAGCGGGAAGTGTTTTTGGTCGAATAGCCATCTTCCAAATTGATAGTTTTGTTGGGAACATCTAATTACCTATAATTCTTACATTTTCAGCTTTAATTATTTAACTTATTATATTAAATAAAATTAAAATAAATTAATTTGTTCAATATTTCACTATCTAGTTGTAGTGGAGTTTATTTCCAATTGATTTACCATCTATATTAAATTGATTTGGTTTTTTCAAAACGATGGATGCAATTGTTTCAATATTGAAGAATGTAGGTTCATAGAACTGTTTTCCGTCAATTGATTATCAATTTTAAATTCTAACACCTTGGTTAATTGATTATCATTAAATTGGTTCAATTCTTCCAATAAATCAATCTTAGTATTAACTAGTTGATGCTGTATTTTAAATCCATTACATATTTCCTTAAAATTTATTTCATGAGGAGTTATAAAAAATTCATTATAAGGTGGATCAAATCTTCTAATAGGAAGTTTTGAAAAAATTTGTCCTCCGTTATTATTTATCAGAATGATAAGAATTTTTACATTATTTCGAGAAATGTTAATTAAAGCGGTCAAATCATGATAAAATGCAATATCACCGGTAATCAAAATTACTGGTTGATTACTAGCAGTGGCAACTCCCATTGCTGAAGAAAGTATTCCATCTATTCCACTTACACCACGATTAAAACAGATTTCTAGTGTTTTACTAAAGGAATAAACAAATTTATCTAAATAACGAATTGGCATACTATTTGACACAAATACTTTTGAATCACGGGATATATGTTTAATGACATCAAAAATAATATTAATTTCACAATAATCATTAGTTGAATCATTTAAAATATTGGAAATAACTTTCTGTACACTAGACTCCCAATCTAATAATTTAGAAATCCATTTAGTATCGTGCTTTATTGGATTTTCAGTAAAATAATTTATTAAGCTTGGTAATATCTTTTCATAATCGCTGCAAATATAATGTGTAGTATTATAAAATTCATCATTCCATTTATTGTATTCGGATATTTGAATGTATTTTCCTTTATAATTACTAAGAAACGATAATATATTGGGGGAAATAGGCATTCTACCAAAGTGTATAATCAAATCCGGATAATTATCCATATCAAGTAAGGGCAGAAAATTTTCATAAGTACTAATCAAAAATGATGCTTGGTCTAATTTATCATTATATCTTAAATTTGAGGTAGCATCAGCAAATATAGGAAATCCAATTAAATTAGACAAAGTACTTATGAAATTAATGAATTCCATATTGTAAAACATAGGGCCAATCAAAATTATTCCTCTTTGTGATGAAGAAATACTTTCAATTAATAAATTACTACTGTTCTCTGATGTGGAATAATATGATTCATCAAAATTCAAGAATGCCTCTTCGTGTATATTATAATATTCACTACCCATGGAATGAATACTACTATCAATATTGTTCGCAGGTTCCAAGGGTTTATCAAAAGGAATATTCAAATGAATTGGACCTGGATTTATATTCTTAGCTAAATAGTACGAACGATGAGCGATATGTCTCAAGTATTTAATCGTCTTTTCGGGTGGATCAATAGTTGGGGGTAGAATATCCTTGAACCACCGTACTTTATTACCATACAGATTGAGTTGATCAATTGTTTGATTAGTTCCTGTTTCTCTTAATTCATGAGGTCTATCTGCAGTTATCACAATTAATGGAATATTTGAAGATTCTGCTTCAATTATTGCAGGAAAGAAATTTGCAGTGGCAGTACCGGAAGTACTAATCAATATTACTGGTTTTTTTGTTATCATTGCCAGCCCTAACGCAAAAAATGCACCACTACGTTCATCGATATGTGAAAAACAGGTAATTTTGGGATGAGCAAATGCAGATAAAGTCAAAGGTGTCGATCGAGATCCTGCACATATACATGCATACTCTACACCAAGAGAACTTAACTCATTTAATACTATATTTGACCATATAATATTTTTATTTGTCATCAAACTAAACCTCCGATTGATCTTAATATTGGTTGAAATTTAAGATTTATTTCATCCCATTCAGATTTGGATTTTGATTCTCTTACTATTCCTGCACCAGCAAAAAGTTTTAGTTTTTGCTGATTTACAACTGCAGATCGAATTGCAACACAGAATTCACCATTTAAATGTTCATCAATAATTCCAATAGGAGAAGCATACCAACCTCTAGATCCGATTTCAAGAGTTTTTATTAATTCTAACTGATCCATTGGAAGACTACCTACTGCAGGAGTTGGGTGAAGATCAAATAAAATGTCCAAAATATTCCTATTTGGCAATAAATTTGCAGATATAGTTGTTTTTAAGTGAAACATATCACGAATTGACATAATATCCGTGTTTGTACCAATTTGTATATCTGTACAACTTCTTTCTAATTGTGAATTAATATGATCGATAACAATTTTATGCTCTTTGGAGTTTTTTAAATCAGAAAGTAAATCCATTCTTAATTCCTCATCAATTTCCTTCGATGAACCTCGTTTTATTGTGCCAGCTAATGCCATTGTTTCAACGAGACTATTTGTAACCTTTATTAATCGTTCAGGACTAGCTCCATAAAAAAAACAACCCTTTGATACCTCTACCATGAATACATAGCTTTCGGGATAGTTATCTTTTAGGGAAAGGATTAATTGTTTAATTCTTAGGGGATTCTCCATCTCTATTATTTTCGACCTTGACAATACAATTTTATCTAAATTCGCATCAAATTTAGATTGCAATTCAGAAAATAACCCACTCCAATATTCCTCAGTGAAATTATCTTGTACAGATAATATCTGATTGGGTACATTGTCCCAATGAGTAATGTTTCCTTTATCATAGAAGTTAGTAGTTTGAGATGTTTTGATTTCAATGTTATGAGATATTCGACAGAATGAACTAGAATCGGTTATTACCTCCTCATACTGATATTTGGGAATGAAGAACAAATTTTCAGGAAATTCATCCCACCATCCATCATTTGTTTTTTCTCCAAAAAAAGAAGTACCCCCAAAAATAATTGGATTGCCAAATGATAGATCAAATTTATCCAAAACATCTCTTACTTCCAATTTCAATTCATCTTTAGATTTAGAAAAAGTATGAAAAGTACCAGTACCAGCCTTAATAGTATTTCCAAGCCACCAAATAAATTTAGGATATATATCTGAAGTGGATAAAAAATCAAAAACATTGAATACTTGAGTGCTGAGTTCTTGATTAATATATACCTTGTTTTGCAAATAATATTCACCAAATAAAGAATTGTTTAATGCTAGATCAATTGTGTTTCCAATAGACTGAAATAATGAATTACTTGTAGAAACATAGATCTGTAATTTTGATTGATCTAGTTGTTTATAGTTTAATGCTAAATATCTTAGTGATTTAGCAATAAATTGAATATTACCAATAGACTTCCAAAGTTCATATGATAACTGGTATTCTTTATTTGCCTTAATATGATCATTATATGCTGTGTATAATCTACCAAAACTATTATGTGAGGCTGCAATACCAGGAATACATTGTAATTCGGTTCTAATTCTCATTGATTGTGTAAACATATCTTCGGCCATTTCTAACATATTCATTGCTAAATAGGTGTTACCAATATTGTTCAAGGTATAGCTAAGTGCAATTTTATCATCAGACCGTAATCTTATATTGTGAGCGTTTTCAAACGATTTTAAAGCAACAGACAACCTTTTTTCCTTCCAATGTATCAATCCATGTATATTCCATAAACTCCCTAATACCGTATTATATTGGCTTTCATCACCCACATCATATTTTTCAATTTCTTCATTAAGTACAGGTAATATTTCATCCCCACGATTCAATCTCCACATGGCATAAGATAAGACTACAATAGATTTTGCTACAAGAATTGGTTTATTTTCTTTCATTGACTGTTGATATGCAATTTCTGCAAAATCAAGAGATTCAACAAAATATCCGGTTAATTCCTTTATTTTACTGCTATAAATTAACCCTTCAACAGATTGTGTATTATAATTCTCATTAATGAGATCGAGAGCTTGTTGGTACAAACCATGTCCAATCATACTCTCAATCGATTGATTTACCACAAATTTCATTAATAAATTAATATATTCAATATTTTGGTTTGATTAATAAAATCTGACTAATCTATCGATGATTCATTTAATATATATCATTCAACAATTTTCTAAGAATTAATGGCATTGTTAAATAACTCTATAATCTAATTCTTATTGTTTATAATTTTATTATAATTATGGCTACTTCCAATCCCAAATATGTAGAGATTGTGAAGAATGATTTTCATGTACTCTCCAAAAGCTATGATTTAATCAATAATTTTATGTCTTTAGGAACAGATAGACAATTTCGATATATTGCAATAAAAAATCTAATTGTAGAACCGAACCAATCCAGCGAATTTAATTTTTGGTTAGACATAGGGACTGGAACTGGTCATCTAGCAAATGAATTGTATCGACAAAAAGAAGGCTCTTTTGTTGTAGGTCTTGATATATCTGCTTCAATGATACAATATTCCAAAGATCGAGATATTTATTCTGATGGGTGCATGTCTTTGATCTTAGCAGATTCTCAGAAAACACCATTTAGATCTAAATCCTTTGATGGAGCAATGTCTGGTTTTGTAGGAAGACATTTCAATGATTATCCAGTAACATTAGGTGATCATCATCGAATATTGCGAAAGGAAGGAAGGTATGCTATGTTAGAAATGGGAAGAAATGCAACTAGACTTTCATTTTTAATAGATGTATATGTGGGAAAAATGATGAGTTTACTTGGTAAAGTAGCTTCCTTTATTATTACCAAGGGAAATGCTCCATTCCGATTACTTGAGAACACATATAACGTATTCTATTCACCAAGCCAACTACAAAAAATGTTCACCAATGTAGGCTTTAAATCTTGGTATAAATTGGGATTATTAGGCAGTATAGTAATTGTATTCGGTAAAAAAAAAATGAATTAATGGGATGTGTATGATTGAGTGGATCAGAAAATCATTTATACAGGCAAATACAGGTATATTATCCACACTCAATACCTCAGATAAGTTTACATCAACTACACATGTAAGAATAGTATACAAGAAAGGTGTATTCTATATTACTCGTTCTGTATTATTCAATAGACTAATGCAAGAGATAACATTTTCAGATCACTCAAGCTTATTGCTTCAAGATGATAATAATTCTCATATTTTTCTTCTATATGGTAACTCAAGTATAATTGAAAAGAATCTTGATGAAGATTGGAAGACGTTTGATACACTTCCAACCATTAATTTACAAGATAATAAATCAAGGATGATATTAGAGAGCTTCTTATCAAAGAGATCGATAATACAATTCATTCCAAATAAGATAACTGCATGGAAGAATGGAGATTACTCAAAAGAACCTCAAATCATTGATATCGAGTTGATATTATGAATAAAGATATTGCAGTATTATTAACACGACTAAATCAAGAAGGGAAATGTACTGTCTCCTTTAGTAACGTCTTTAATACAATTGATGTTTATGTACTAAAATATCAAATTATCAACAGCAATTTCATCCTTCTAGATGAAAGTAAGCTAGTCCCTAAAAACCAATTCATAACAGTGGTAATTGAAGAAAAGAATAAAAGTCCATTATTAATGGAAATAGACAATCTGCAATTACATGGAATTCTTAATCATAATAATGAGGTTATAATACACAGGATTTCTGGTGAAAACATTAAAGAAGATTTGATGTTTGATTACATTCAAAATTATTTATTAGATGGTATAAATTATCTTGATTCATTTCACAAAAAATTACTTGAAACAATTAGTTTAGAAAACCATCAAGCCAGAATAACCTTTGCCATAGGAGATATTCCCCACTTCCATAATATACACTTCTTTAAAACTGATGATAATTGTTACACATGGGAAGTATCGCCTGACAATCCCTTATACGAACATTATAAACTTGTTAAATCACTTAAAATGACGTTACATCCTACAGAGTCCTTTAAAGAAATAAATAGTATTACACTCGAGGGAAGAATTACGATAAATATAGATAGTCCCACACTCTTTATCACCTTTTACCCCAGCAGGTTTACATATGGAAAACAGTCAATGTTAGAATCATTTGAAATCAATCGTAAACAGTCAGAATGGATGCATCTAAAGGACTATCTTAAATCATCCTATGCATACTGGAAACAATTATTTTATTCAAATATATTGATATATACCCTATTCCCATTTATTTTGGGATCGCTGGCTGATTCTCAATTTTATAATTTTAACTATAAATATTTCATAATGAGTATAGTCGCATTGATTTTGATACTTACAGGTGCAACATTAATTAATGATTATTTTGATCACATAAGTAGAAATGATGCTACTAATATCCGGTTAAATATGTACAAAGACAAAACAAAGTTTATTCAAAAACAATTCGCAACACCAGAAAGAATTCTTCTATTATCATTAAATAACATATTCATTGGTGGATTAATAGGTCTTTATTTAAATTATTCACTAAAGAACAATTCAATACTCATACTTGGTATAGTAGGAATATTTCTAGCAATTTTTTACAGTGCAGAACCCATTAAATTATCCTACAGAGGGTTTAGTGAGATTGTACAAGTAATTATATTTGGACCTTTAGTATTTTTTGGAGGATTTATTCTTCAAACAAATTCCATTATGCGACCACCAGATTTGATATTTATATCACTTGGTCAAGGAATATTTTCATCATTATTCTTCTCAGCCAATAGTATTAGAGATATTGAAGTAAATAAAATATCAGGAAAGAAAACTACAGCAGTCAAATTGGGAATAAATAATACATTCAAATTTTTACAAATACTTTTCCTCTTAACTCATATAATCCTCGCAATCATCATATTTACAACTAGTATACCATCGATTTTTATTTTCTCTCTAATAGTAATTGGATTTTACATTCCTTTAAAGAAAAATTGCATCAATGACTTGGAAAATATCACTCAATTAACTAGAATCTTAAAATTGCATTACATAATATTCAATATGATTGTGATAATTTCATTGTTTTTCACTATCTGAGGATCACTTATTACCTTTACAATATTTCTTTTTGTTATGGATTTAAATACTTGTGTTACCATATGTTATGATAGAATTGTCATATGACAATTCATTGCAATAATATAATCACAATGGTGATTTTAACTATGTCAACTATTTATATACAAACTATCTCAGTTCATCCATTCGATGATCCAATAAACAAGATCAAAATTAATACCATTCACAATGGTTTTGATAATATTAAAGATTCTGTACTACTTTTACATGGTTATCTTGGTAATACCAGTGACTATCTAAATATAATTTCTGCACTCCATGAAAATTATAATTTAGTCGCTTGTGACGTCAGAGGCCACGGATATTCAGATACACCAATGGATTATATATGGTCAATCTCGAATCTTGCAAATGATTTTATCCAGGTATTAGATGTACTAATACCGAAATACAAGAAAATAAGCATTGTTGCCAGTTCATTATCAACAGCAGTAGCTCTTGAAATTGCATCAATACAACCAAATAGAATTGATAAGTTATTCTTAATCTCAGCTACTGATAAATTTATCATTCCAAATTGGGGTAAGATTTACATTGGTTATACTAAATTAATGTCAAGTACTTTTCAATATCATGTGGTTGATAAAATTTCTAAAGTTCTCATGAAAATGAATACAAATATTGATTCTGAAGATGTTGATATTGGTAAGAATAGAATTCGACAAATGAATAATAAAGTACATCAGAAATTATACGAAGATGCAATAACCAAATGGAATGTACGTGCGGAAATAATAGATCATCCTGTATTTATTATAGCAGGTACAGATGATGTAATTATACCTTATGAATCATCAGTTAAACTTCACAGCAAACTCATAAACTCAAGTTTATTGACGATTCATGGAGAACATCATATGATTTTACGAAAGCAGAATGATTTAATACTTGAAATCTTAATTGATTGGCTAGACGATCCAGATAATGTATTAATCAACGCCAATTATTGTAACAATCACATAGATCTGCATAATAATCAGGTCAATTTAACTGTCTGTGATTAAGCGAAAAATTCTCTTGCTTTTGCAGTTATTAATTTAGGATCATTTTCTATTGATTTCATAGAAGTTTTCAACCATTCTGGAAGATGATGAGTAACAGAAGAAGTACCATAACGATAATCAAGTAATAAGATAAAAGCACGATCACTCAATCCCCTAACAGGTCTTCCTGCTGCTTGAGAGGCCCTATTGATTGCAGGTATCTGATATGCTAATGTTCTACCTTTTCCAGGGAATTTAGAATCTAAATATTTTATCTGTGCATCTACTCTACAATTTGGTGGAGCATAAGGTATTCCAACAACTGCTACAGAATTCATTAGATCACCCGGAAAATCAGCACCTTCACTTGATCGACCACCAAGTACTGCACATAAAATAGCCCCACCTTTGGTAGACAAATTTTTAAATTCCTTAATTTTCTTATCATTTTCTTCCGAACTCATTCCCTCTTTGGTAATTATCAAAGGCTTTGGTGATAATTTCTCCAATCCATTGTTTAATATTTGCTTTAATATCGCGTAACTAGGAGTAAATAATCCAACATTTGCAGGAGTTTCATTAGCCATTGCAATTATCAAATTAATTATCTTATTCCACATTGCAGGAGATCGCTTATTATATGTAGTTGTAACCTCCTTAACAATATAAGCACTGATATTGGTATGATCATATGGAGAAGGTAAGATGTTGGATTTATAATCTAATTTATTTATCCCAGTTAGCAACGAATAAGCATCTGTATCTCCAATAGTACCAGAAATAGAAATAGAGAAATGAATATCCTTTAAAACAGGCAATATCCCTTGAGAAGGGTCTAAGGCATCTAATCTTATTATTACATGGGTTTCATTACTTGTCCCTAATTTTTGCTTTTCTAAACTTTGAGTGTAGTCTTTCTTACCAATACTATCAAACCACTGAAAAAAAAATTCTCCAACTCTGCCCAATGAACTGCGAGGTTCTTTTCCCTGTTTTGCAAGTTGATAACGTATAGTATAACCCAGTTTACTCATTTCTTCAAAAAACTCATCATCTAATTCAATTTTACATTTTAATTCAAGATCTTCTAAAAATAATGCAGCATCCAGTGGTTTTTCCTCATATAATTTCATCTTCTTATTCTCGGAAAATATTACATCCTCACAAGTATCTATAAATTTGATATAGTCAAATCGATTATGATCTCTTGCCTCTCTTCTTGCTCTATTAAAAACAAATGAAGAAAGTGAATCCGAAGTAATAGAATTCACCATATCTGGAAGATTATGAGCTTCATCAATTACTAAGCAAATTTTATCAAGATCTACACCAAGGGAATCTAAAAACGAATATCGAATTTTAGGATCAAATAAGTATAGATATGAACAAGCAATGACTCTAGCATTATATAGAGTCCGCTTGGCAATTTCGGCAGGGCATACATGAGCAGCAGAAGAAACATCTAAAATATATCCTGAATCAATTGGGTGTTTAGAGGCTTCATTTAATATGGGCAGGATTCTATATTCTTCCTTCATATTGTTAAAATACTCACATTTTTTTGCAACTTTCACCTGTTCACACATCTCTTGAACTGCTCGATTATTTTTTGCATATTTTGTTATCATTGGATTGAGACACATTGAACTCCTACCACGTAAGGACACACCATTAACTGGAATTTGTTGTGATATCTCTTTTAATTCCTCAATTACTCGATCCATTTGAGAATGCGTTCTTGCCATATAGATTATTTTGAGATCATTCTCTATTGCATAGGGTAATATTGCTGCTAATGTTGCTACAGTCTTACCAGTACCATTAGCCGCTTCTAAAATCATATGTTTGTTCTTTCCAACAAACCCACTAATATTTTTTATAAATGTAGTCTGAAGTGGACGAGGTTGATAAGGAAAATAATCATTCCAAGTTTTTACTGCACTCATATCTCAGAAATCCAATAACTCATAACAATTTCAATCTATAAAATAACTTACCACACTTCTCCATTTTTATGATAAAGAATATTATTGAATTGAAAATTGACCCTGATAATATCGAAATGGATAATAAAAATAACCTAAACTGAAAATCTCCTTTGTATAATAACACCATAAAATTGTAATATTTTTATGAATTAGTTAGTTTAACCATAATATTGATTCAAATTGTATAAATGACTAATTTTGTGATCTTCTCTTTGATAGAAAATCAAATAATTTTCATTAGGTAAATACATTTTTTTTCCGGTTTGATTATATTGTAATTGATGAGATTATCAATTAAATAGAGTATAACCAAGGTTAACGTACAATTATTTATCTACCATTCAGAAAGTGAAATAAATATATCTTCTAAACTATAACATTTTATTTGAATAGGAAAATTAAAAATTATCGACCAAAAGAGGAAAAATTATGGATCAAGAAGAAGGAATGATACTCACCTCAATTAAAATAACCAAAGAACAATTAGCAGGTTTAGATGAGCTACTGAGAAGAGAGAGATATCCTTCACGTTCAGAAGCAATTCGAGCTGCGATTCGAGATTTAATCAAACAAACAAAGGGAAGATACTAAATTTCAATATCATCAGCAGAAATCAAAGTAATATCATTTCCTTTAACTTGTGCAAAATGAGGATTTACATTATGATAAGGACCAGCCCGACTGGAAAAAACACTTAATAATTTATTATCAAAGAACCATTTATAACCCTTTGAAAATGCCTGATGTGCACGGATGAAGAAATCCAATTCATGAAATTCCATAAAGTTATCAAATGCTACTTTTCCGAATCTAAAGCAATTTGGACCTCGCGGAGATTTACCAAAATTTTTAATTGCTTCATCAGGGTCGTTCCAAAGTAATTCCGAATATGGTCCGATCTCGGGTTCCTTTGGCTTAGGTTCTATTCTCATCAAATGAAAATATATCTGCTGAGATGGAACCCCTCCATGCGTAATGAATGTATGATCTTGTATCTTCGCACATAAAGGTAATTGTTGAAATGCAGAGCTAAACAATCCATAGATTTCAGTTCCAAAAATCATTGATGTGTAACCTCTGAAACCATATACACTATTAATAGAGGTTAATTCATGATTTCCACGTAAAAAAATAATATCATCGGGATATAACAACTGGT
>Ga0224506_10000803_pt1 | contig 24526 bp, 20 predicted proteins | sample SF_Jan12_sed_USG_2_FD_169108 | JGI IMG/M metagenome (GOLD analysis project Ga0224506, IMG submission 169108) | Sediment microbial communities from San Francisco Bay, California, United States - SF_Jan12_sed_USGS_8_1 | ecosystem: Environmental > Aquatic > Marine > Sediment | place: USA... | reverse complement strand
CCTCTTAACATCTGAAGCTTCCACATATTCCAATGGCAAGTTTGTTACCACTCCTAACTTTAGCACATAATAGAAAACATCACCTATCAAAGTTTAGGATTAAGAACTAATAGAGTTTGGAAGGAACATCAGTCTTAAAGGATTTTCTTGTAATTCTTGGTTTTACCCAAAATTTTAAAAAAGTTGAACAAGAGATATAATACGAAGGAATATTCCTAAGTGACATAATTTTGATGGGAGTTTTTCCTTCATAATGAAATAAGGTGGAAAATTGTTATGCTGTTCCTGAGCTACTGGGAATTAAAAGAAACCTTTACTCCTAGGGATGTTGCAAAACTGGCGGCTGAATTAATGGAGAAGAAACTCTGGCCCGTGGAAGGAGTAAAAATCCTTGGCTGGTACATCACCTGCGACGTGCCTCATTGGGGCATTACCCTAGAAGAGGCAGAAACCGTAGAGCAAGTTATGAAAGGTGCACTCGTCTGGGAAAACGCAAAACCCGGTCTCTTCAAGATGCTTAAGGTTTCCCCTGCAATGACAGCCGAAGATGCCATACCTCTCGTAATGGAATTGTAGGTCCTGAACCAGAAACCAACTCTTAACCTCCCCTCTTTTTTCTTTATAGAACATTTAGATTATCTCTTAAACAAATAGTCAAAGAACCAGTTAAATGCATCTGGAGTAATCCTACCCCGCGAATCCGTCTGTGAAACAATGTTAAAATCATAAGCAAATTGTTGTCAATTGTGCCAGAGGTTGAGAACCTTTGAAATCTACAATCAGAAAAGAAGCTCAAACTAAGCTCCTTTAGGGAGTCTGGTTAATTTTTAAATATCATAGTATTATTTAGTTAATTCCTGCTTGGAAAGAGTCTGGGAGATAGAAACAGCGGCCTGTCTCCGATCTGAGATGACGTGAAAAATGGTAATGTGCACCTTATGTAAGAAGAAAGAAGCTGTTTTCATGCGTCGTTACTCAGGGGAGAAACTTTGTGGAAGATGCTTTTGCAAATCTGTAGAAAACAAAGTGCGAGGAACGATTTCTAAGTACGAGATGTTTGAACCGAAAGACAAAATCATGGTGGCCGTGTCTGGCGGGAAAGACAGCGTAACTCTCCTCCACATACTGACAAGGATTGAAAAAGCCTTCCCAGACGCAGCTCTGAGTGCCGTCACAGTTGATGAAGGAATAAAGGGCTATAGAGATGAGGCTCTAAAAATCGCCATGAAAAATTGTCAAAAGCTTGGCGTAAAACACGTAGTGACTTCCTTCAAGGGAATGTACGGTCACACGTTAGACGAAATCGTAAACATGATTCGAGAGAGGAAAGAAAAGGGCCTAACACCTTGCTCCTATTGCGGGGTGCTGAGGAGAAGAGCCCTAAACACAGCGGCTCGAGAAGCAGGCGTGGACAAGCTTGCCACAGCCCACAGTCTCGACGACGAAACCCAAACCATGCTTCTCAACATTATTCACGGCGATGCCCTACGGATAGCGCGCGTCAAGCCTGTGTTAACAGTGATCCATCCAAAACTTGTACAGCGCGTGAAACCACTCTGCGAAGTGCCGGAAAAAGAAATCGCTTTCTACGCATACCTGAGAAGAATCGAGTTTCAGGGCATTCCCTGCCCCTACGCCCAAACCGCCCTAAGAAACGACATACGGGCCATGCTCAACCGCATGGAAGAAAAGCACGCTGGAACAAAATTCGCCATCTTCAGATCCGTAGAAAGGATTAGACCAGCGTTGGAAGCTATGGCAGAAAAAGCAAAGTTACAGAACTGCGGAAAATGTGGAGAACCAACTGTCGGAGAAATTTGCAAACCGTGCCAAATGCTACAAGAACTCCATATTTTTTTGGAGGTGCCATAGAAAAACTCTTTTTCAGAGATGCTTTCTACTAAGGCTGTGAACCCTGTTGACGGTGCTTTCCGACGAGGAAATACTTGAACACTTGAAAAACGAAGAGATCAAGATTACACCCTTTGAAACTTCTTGTCTCAACCCTGCTGGTTACGACTTAAGGTCTTCCAGCGAAGTAGCTATAAAACCTAAACAATATGAACTGACAGCAACTTTGGAAACCGTCGAATTGGGGTTAAAGACAACGGGTTCTCTTCACATACGTTCTTCGCTTGCAAGAGAAGGCATCGTCGGAAGTTTCGCTGTTGTAGACCCCGGATTTCGCGGACAACTAACACTTAATCTTCATAACGCCGGAGAGAAGGAGATCACGATAAAGGAAGGAGAGCCGATAGTTCAGATAGTTTTCCATAAACTTGGAAGCCCAGCGAAAAAAGGTTACCGCGGATTATACCAAAACAGCAGAGGAATAGTCCCGAGCAAACGACACAAGCTCTGATCAGAATCATAATTCTAGGCGGCGAGTCACCTTGGTTCGAAACCCAGTTTTCGCCAGTTTCCTCAACCTCTTTACTCGTACCCGCAACCCCTCAAGCGCTGAACGTCCAAGCTTAGGTTGCTCCCTCCCGGGCCTGGCCAGGTTCGCCTGGCAAACGCGGTCCACAGCCTCCCTACGAAGGTTGCTCCACGACCGCCAGCCCCAAGGGACGGATAGTCAAGGTTAGAGGACTGGGGAATCCTGACGATCTTTGACGCCTCGCCAAGGCTCTCAGCCCGTCCTATAGAGGGTTTACGGTTCAGGGGACCCCTAGCCCCCCGCCTAAGACCCGCCGCCAAGAAAAATGATGCACCTAGAAGGTATAAAAGTTTGTTAATATCCCAAGGCTAGTTGGTACCAAATCGTCTTACGACTTTCCTTTCTACCGCACTTTCTTAATGAACTCTTTCTGCTTCAACCCTCATCATGGCTTCTCTGGGAGTCTTTTCTGGAACTTCATCTTTGATTTTGACTAGCTTTATGGCGTCGTTTGGGCAATTGTAGGCGCAAAGCCCGCATCCTATGCATCTCTCTTCCAAGAAGAAGATTCTATCTGGCTCATCATCGTGAGAGGCATGGTATACGTTTGCCTCCATGGGGCAAATACGGATACACTTCCTACACGTATTGCAGAGCTCATCATCTCTCACAGGAAGAAAGTTTGATTTGGCAATAGCCCTAGGGTTGTGCAACTCATAGAGGCCTCTCAAGATGCCGCAGGAGCAGGTACAACAATTGCAGACGAACTGGGGTCTTGTTTGAACGTTGGTGGTTGAATGAACCAGACCTGCTTTCTCCATTGTTTCTAGCAATTCTAATGCTTCCTCAACGGTTAAGTAGCGTCCGTGCCCCCTCTCCACCATAAATTCTGCGAAATAGTCAAAGACGAGGCAAGTTTCCAAGGGGTGATCACATTGCTTATGTATCCTACAAGCGCAATTCATGACAGCTATCTTACCAGAAGTGGTAATGTACTCCGACATCTTCTCGAAGGGTAAAATCTCGTGTCCTGCACTTATTTCTTTGTCAAGGGTTATCGTCTTTTCAACGGGCATCACTCGGGCCCAAGGATAGTTAGAAGCGCCTCCTTCCATGCCACCCCCGCCCACATAATATTTTTCGAAAAGTTCTGACACTTTCCGTTTTTCATCGGAATCGCGAACTGAAACAAAATAGAACTCAAAAATGCCCGGAATCATTGGCATCAGAGAGTAGTATACATTTCCGTCTCTTCTGCCCGTGAATCTGAAAAGCAAGCCCCTCAAAACCAAACGATCTACAATTTCTTGGACCCTTTTCCGAGGCTTTCCTGTCCTTTCAACAATCTGATCCATTGTTTCAGCGTCTTGGTAAGGAGCCGTAAAATGAGTTAAAAATTCAGCCTCTTCCTCGGTGAACAGCGTCCTAAGCATTTCCATCGCTTCTCTCGCTCTCGGAACCTTTATGGGCCACAAACTCATTTTCTTTCTCAGTTTCTCGTAAACATCTGCTTCTGCCATAAACAACCCTACCTAGTGGAAACAGACATACGGTTCCTCTTCCTAATAAACAATACAGAAATTTGTGATGAAAAAACGGACAAAAAATCCAAAGTATCTGGCTAAACTTCGACTCGCTCAGTGAATTTAAACATATTGTGCACTAAATGATTAAAATTGGTGCTCCGGCCGGGATTCGAACCCGGGTCTTCGGCTTTCTTCCGGTGAGCGTCGAAAGGCCGAAATACTTGGTCCGAAGAGGTTTAACCTGGCTATATTTGGCAGAAGAGGAGCCGTGTCCTCTCTTCTACCGGAGCCCAAACCGGAGCATCATGCAATAATCCGTTCCCTCGTTTTAACTTTTCTCCACTTTATAAGAAGCATACCGTGTCGATGCAGCCTCCCTCCTCTAGTATGATATTGTCACTGAGGAAGGGGTTCCGCCGAGTAGTTTCGCCGCAGCTGAAGCCACCTTTTCAAGATGCTGTTCTTCCGTGTAGACGCGTAGAATGTTTATGAATCCTTTGAGAACTTCGAATACTCCGGAGATGTCGCCTAGTCGTTGAGAAACTTTTCTTCCTTCCCTAGTTTTCTGAAAAACTGGGACTTCCATCGGTTCTAGTAAAACAGAGTGATGGTAAGGCACTGAGGGAAGTGTTGGCACGTCGATCATAACGGATTGCGTTTCAACTCCTGCCTCTGAGGCGATTTTGTCCCTCATTTGGTTTCTGATTTCCTCGACACTTAAGATGCTTGTCATGGTTTTTTCTCTCACGTGGAAAGTCCTGTCGTAGGCGCATTTGAGGAGTCTGCGTCTTTCTAGGTTTCCCATGATCTTTCTAGATTTTTCGCATTTCCTCAGCATGGCCCAAACGGTGTAGTCGTTTAAGGCCAGATATTCTTCCGGTGACTGGAAGTCTACTAGACCTAGTTCATCTTTCGCTTCTTCCATGGCCTTTGCAATCATTATTTGCGCTGCTCGTGCAACTCTGTGGAAGTATATGCTCTTGAAGGATTCCAGTCTGGCTAGCATGAAGGATTCGAGGGCTGATAGGGCTCCTAAGTCAACCGCAAGGTTTTCGTCAAGGATGTCCAACATATGGATGAGACGGAAGACATCTACGTATCCGTATTCTGCGCCAGTGTGATAGGTGTCTCGGACCACGAAATCGAGTTTGTCCACATCCACAGAGCTTTGGATGATCTGATCGATGAAAGCCTTGCCCGGTTTATGCAGTGACCCAACTGCTAGTTTTCCGATAACATCTGGGTCGTATCCCAGCCCTTTGATTATGTCGCTTAGTTCGGATTTTTGGATAATCCAAGTGGTCATGTCTTCATGGGTTTTGTTCAGAAACTTTGCGAGGAGGTGTTCAAAAACGTGGGAGAAGGGACCGTGGCCTACGTCGTGAAGTAAGGCGGCTATTCTGATGGTTTGACTCTCGTCTTCTGAGAGGTGGCTTGAAAGGTTTGGGTTCTCTGAGAGACAGCCGGCTAGGTACATGACGCCGATGGAGTGCTCGAAGCGAGTGTGGTTGGCGCCTGGATAAACAAATTCTGCTCCTGCCAGTTGTCTTAGCCGATGAAGCCTCTGAACTGGGAAGGAGTCGATGATTTCTTTTTCTGCTTCCGTAACGTAAACATACCCATAAACAGGGTCTTTTATTTCGCCCCAGTATCGTCGCATGGCGACGTTTCTCCTATTCTTGTCAATCTTGAGCATTATTATTAAGGTAATCGATTTATTATGGATAGTGGGCGGGCTGACTGGTGAAGAAGAAGGGAGTTTTCGTCTGCATCGAGGGGCTTGACGCCAGCGGAAAAACTACCCATGCCCATCGGCTTGTAAGAAATCTGCGAAGAGAGGGTTTTGACGCTCTATACACCACTGAGCCGAGTCTAGGCGAAATTGGAAGGTTCATAAGGACATATATTCTGCAGAGGAAGAGGCGGGTGCCAAGCGTTGTGGAAGCCCTCTTATTTGCGGTTGATCGGTTTGATCACGTGGAGAAAGAGGTTAAGCCCGCGTTGGAGGAGGGAAAGATTGTGGTTTCTGACAGATACGTCTACTCGTCCTTGGCATATCAAGGGGCAGCGGGATTAGATATTAAATGGATTGAAGAGATTAACAGGTTGGCTCTTACCCCGGATTTGGCGATATATATTGATGTCCCGCCGGAAGTTGTAGTCAAAAGGATGAGGCGGAAAAAGTCGGTTATGGAAAGGCTGGGGACTCAAAGGAGGGTTAGGGAGGTTTACATGAAGTTTGTAGAGAAGGGAAAGCTTGTGTCCGTTGATGGAAACAGAAGAAAAAATGAAGTGGCAAAAGATATTTTGACAGTTGTCCTCGACTTTTTGAAAAATTATAGAGATTTCCAATCTGTATGATTGGACGCGCTTGCCAAGAGTCTAAAGCTTTATCAACGTTGTTTCGTAATCGGCGATGATATGTTTTTTGCCTTTTTTAACTACTTTATGCCCCTCTTTTTCCAAGAGTTTTTTCTGTCCTTCGACTCCGCCGGGATATTTCGCGTTTATCACTCCACCAGTTTTCAAGGTACGCCAGTAAGGGGTAACATCTTTTTCACCCTCTTGTCTTTGTTCTTCAGCAGCATGAGCCGCAACCCAAGCAAAAATACCAGTTGTCATAGGGCAACCAATCGTTGCCTTGTGTTTTTTCGCTAGCGCCGCACGAATTTCATTAATGGTAACAAGTTTTCCCTCAGGCACTTTTCTCATCATTTCATCGACTTCAATCGGCGCGGGGATAACAACTGTGCCTGTGCCCCATCTTTTGCTCATTTTGTCAGTGATTTTTTCCACTTTCGGCAGACCCTTACTATCTGCCAATTTCTCCGTCCACCTCTTCTTTTTTGTTAGCATAGCTCTCTCCTCCTTATAAGATAAGGAAAATAATGTTATAAGCTTGGTTTTGCTGGTTAGCGCGAGCTTTTGGCATCTTAATGGATTTTGAATTCTGATTTGCAATTCATAACTCATATTAAATGTCAGAGTCAACGTCAAGCCACAATGTCAAACCAGAAATCTAAACTACCAAACTGCAAATTCAAAAGACAATGCGATTTCAAGGCATCGTATCGAAATAGGACAAAATGCCGATGGGACGGCACGTGCAACCAGCAAATCGGCACGCGTTAAGGGACAAAAATAGGGAAAGTTAAGCCTAGACGCACAGCGAGCGCATATGCCATGTTAAAGGTAACACTAGGTTTGTTTTAGTAGAGAACTCGCAAATATTCCAAGTTTAACGGTTTTAGCTGCCTCTGGGAGAGTTCTTCGTTTATGCGCTTCGTTATAAAAGTGATCAAATCTTCTAGGGGAACTCGTTGGGTTCCTCTTTCATGGCAGATCCGCAGCTCCATGCTGTTCTCTTGGAACATGAAGCGGAGCATGTGATAATCAAATTTTAATGGAACTCGTTTCCCCTCGTCATTGACAACATGGTAACGAACAACGAAGAAAAAATCTAGTGTTGACAGTTCTTTTTCAGCTATGCTTCTCTGAAACCTATCTAGTTCCTTCTCGTCTAAAAAGTTGAAATCGAAGTCTTCAGCTACTCCAAGCTCGAAACTAACCTCACACTCTTGTGGCAAATGGGGCGTTACAGCCCTTAAACCACAAGCTTCATGATTTAAATTATGAAGCGTGGAGAGAATTGTTTGCTGGACCTTTCTTATTGATGACTCACAGGTGAATCGAACAACACCGTGGATGACTTCCGGAAAATTTTCGTAACGCCCTAGCAACCTACACGCCTTTTGCTGAGATTATTACGTTCTTTTCGTCTTTCTTATCCTTTCAAGATTTTCAAGTAGCGTAGATAGGATGGATCCAAGTCTCTGCAGTTTTTCAGCGTCCTTCTCTTCTCTGATTTCTTTTTCTATTTCTTGAATCTTCGTTAGGATAGTTGACTCTAGGCTGGTGAGAAGTACCAGGCTCGCGGCCTCTGTCGGTGTCTCTCCTTCCTTCACCACTATCACCCGCTTTTGACACTGAACACACCAGAGGTCCCCGCTTTTCAGTTTGAAGAGAGGTGAAGAACAGGCTGGACAGGAATGCTCTGTGAGGGTGGCACCCCGCCTAAGCATATCCGCCATGGTTTTGATGTCCTTCGACTCCTTAGGCAACTTCAAAGCCCCTTAACAAACTTAGTTATACGTAAATAATATAATCTCTGTGTCAATTATACCCATCCCCTCCCTAGGCTCTATGAGTCGAATAAACTGCCAAAGGCTAAGCCAATCCGCAAACAGTATAAATCGGCGCCTGTCTATACCATATGAACAAACAGGTTGCATCTCGCTGAAGCAATATTGCCGGAGGCTTCTGTATGGTTAGAAAAAAGAAATTGCAGGAATATGAGGAAAGAATAAAAGAAGCCATGAACGTTCTTGGACTAGTTTCCGAAGACACCACAACTCCCCGCAACATAAGAAGGGCTGCAAAGCAGTCCATTGAATCGCTTCAGCTGACGGAAAACACTCCAGCCGTCAGGGCGTCCAGCGCCATATCGATTCTCGACGATATCTTGCAAGACCCTAACATGCCACCCTACACTAGAGTGAAACTTTGGAATGTCATGAGTCTCCTCGAAGCCATCAAAGACTAAAACTAGATAGAGGACCATTGGCGCATGTTGCCTCATATCCCAGCCTCATCATCAACGTTTCAGTAGCGAAGCTTCTAGCGTTACGTGACGCCTTCCTGCTGCATGCTCAGTATTTCTGCCTCAGCGTAACCAAGCCACTTCAAAATTTCCTCTGTGTGTTCTCCGAAGGATGGAGGGGGACTCCTAATCTCACAAGGGGTTTCAGAGAATTTCATTGGCGTGCCGAGTTGTTTGATTTTGCCCACGCCTGGATACTCAACTTCCACAACCATCTTCCTATGCAATATCTGAGGATCCTTGAACACCTCGTCCATGTCGAAGACAGGTCCACACGGCACATCCTCCTTTGACAAAAACTTAATCCACTCGCTCAGAGTTCTTCTTTTGAAAATTTTCTTGATGGTTTGAAACATCTCCTTGAGCTTAGCATCGTCGGTGGTATACTGGTATTTGATGAAGTCGGTTACGTTCAAGGCCCTACAGAGGCTAGCCCAAAATTCCTCTTCTAGGCATCCTATGGTTATATACTTCCCATCTTTGGCCTCATAGACGTTATAGCAGGGAAAACCACCATTCAACAACCACTCGCCACGTTTCGGGGGCCTTCCGTCACCAACATAGAAGGCTGCAGGTAAGACTATCAGAGAAGCGACAACATCAAGGAAGGATACGTCAATGTATTGCCCTCTTCCCATTTTCTCTCGCGCCAAGAGGGCAGCGAGTATCGCCATAACCGTCATAAGGCCCGTGGTCAAGTCCGCGATTTGAACGCCTGGTATTACAGGAGTCTCACCGGATTGGCCGGTTATGCCAAGGACCCCCCCATAGCCTATGTAGTTTACATCGTGTCCTGGCAAGTCTCTATAGGGTCCATCCTGACCATAGCCAGACATTGAACAATAAACTATGCGTTGGTTAACCTTAATGACAGACTCGTAATCGATGCCGAGTCTTTTGACAACTCCTGGTCTGAAGCATTCGATAACTACATCGGACCTTTCCACTAACTTATAGAAAACCTCTTTGCCCTTCTCAGACTTCAGGTTCAGTTTCAGACTTTTCTTGTTCCTGTTCAGCATTAGGTGAGAGACACTTTGACCCTTTATGAGCGGGGGCACCCAACGTATGTAGTCGCCTAAGCTAGGTTCTTCAACCTTAATGACTTCGGCTCCCATATCGCCCAGTATCATTGTGCAATAGCCTCCAGGCAACAGCCTAGTTAGGTCTAATACTCTGACTCCGTCTAGAGTTCTCATCCAGAAACCCTCAAATCACTAATTAAGTGCCTCTTAAAAACTCTAATGTTGCCTCCTGCAGATAAGCCTAGACCGTGAAAAGTCTTCAAGATGATATAATAAACGAGATAAACAATTTATTAACGTCATAAACTATTACGCGCGCGTTAATTCTTAGAAACTGAGGTCTTATCTATTTGTCTACATATCTGTTCAACGACATGCACGGTTTCATATCCCATTTCAGGGGTGACTAGTGGTTCTCCGTTACCACAGATGCTTTCCACAAATGACCTGATAATCATTGCATGCGCAGTGCTAAAACTTCTGGGTCCTCTCTGTTTAGCTAAGATGGTGCTCAAGTATGAAAGCCCTATTTTGATCTGGTCAACGACATTCTCGGCGAGCCATATTCCGCGTCCGGGCTTCGTTGCAATTAAACTGCTAATAGGGTAGATTCCGGCTTGCACGGCACCTCCAGTGCCGTAGATGTCTGTATAGACATCAGTTCTCTGGGACCCTGGAGCGTTAAAGCTGATATAAATGGTTCCAATCTTTTTCTCATCGGCCTCCAAAATTACTCTCAATTCATCGAAGGGCATCCATGGATAAGGCCCCAGTTTGTCAGTTAAAACGGACTTGACTTCCAATTTTCCTAGAAAGGCTTGGAGAAGATACACTGGGTGGGGCAGGTTTTCTCCAAATCTGCCTCCTGGAAGTCTATAACACCAATGATTTCTATCTGATGCCATTGGTTCATCATTGCTGTGTAAAATTCCAACGTTCATTCCAACGATTCGTCCCATGTCCCCTGCTTTAATTCGCTTCATTGCACGGAGCATTGATGGCTCAAAGAGTTGGCTATGTATTATCGTGAGCCTCGCTGATGAATTTTGAAGCGTATCCATGACTTTATCCGCCTCCTTAGTCGTCACAGTGAAGGGTTTTTCCACGACCACGTGACATCCAGACTCCAGAGCCTCTGTAGCTAGATCCGCGTGAAATTGGGGAGGAGTACAGATTGAAATAGCGAAAAGGTCTTCGCTTTGGAGCATCTCAGAGAAGCTAGTATGGTGAGAAGGGATTCTCCATTTTTTGGCAAATTGCATGGCAGTTTTTTCATTTATGTCACAGACAGTGGTTACGGACGCTCCTATGTCTCTCCATGCATTTACATGAAGCCCAGAAACGTCTCCGCAACCAACTATTCCAGCCTTCATGTTAGATGGCTTCCTACGAAACTCCATTTTAATTGTATTCGACTTAAAAAAAGTTGCTTCAAAGTTTCATCTTACCTCTCTGTTAGCCTTCTACTTTTCTGGCCGTTCACTCTGCAAATTAATAGAAGTCTTCGGTTGAGCCGCTAGCTAAAACATATATTACACTTGTAACATGTAGTTTTGGGTTCCGGAGGATGCCTCTTGAAATTTGATGTTATAATCGTCGGCGCCGGTCCGGCTGGAATCTTCTCCGCTCTTGAACTGGCTGACAAAACGGAATTAAATATTCTTATGATCGAGAAGGGTCCAGACATCAATCAACGCAAGTGTCCAGCGAACAGAGGTTTAGGATGCTTAAACTGTGACCCTTGTTCATTGCTATCGGGCTGGGGCGGCGCCGGCGCCTTCAGCGATGGAAAACTTACCCTATCCACCGAGGTTGGTGGGTGGCTCAACGAGTATTGTACCAATGAAAAACTCGGCGACTTGGTGAACTACGTGGACAGCGTATATCTGAAGTTCGGGGCAATTAAACACCTTTATGGAGTGGACCCCGATAAAATTGATGAAATCGCGCGAAGAGCATCCTTCGCTGGGTTGAAGCTTATTCCGCAAAAAGTACGCCACATGGGCACCGAAAAGTGCGCCCAAACCCTCCGCAAAATGCGTCGTCACGTTAAAGACAGGGTTGATATTCGAACCAAAACAGATGTGAAAAGCCTTCTGGTTAAGAAAGATGGGGTTGAAGGAGTTGAGACTACAACGGGTGAAAGATTTTATGGGAAATACGTAATTGTAGCCCCAGGTAGAAGCGGAGCCGAATGGTTGAAGTTCGAGGCAGAGTCTTTGGGTTTGAAAACGTTAAACAACCCTGTTGATGTAGGCGTTAGGGTTGAGGTTCAAGCCTCAATTATGGAGGAACTAACAGAGGCTTTGTATGAACCCAAGTTTATTTACTATTCTAAGTCGTTTGACGACCAGGTGAGAACGTTTTGCGTTGCGCCTTTGGGAGAAGTCATTACTGAATCGTACAATGGTGTATTAACTGTAAACGGTCAGAGTTACGCTGAGAGGAAAACTGGAAATACCAACTTCGCCATTTTGGTCAGCACTTCTTTCACAGAGCCCTTCCGGGAACCCATTGCCTATGGAAAATACCTTGCAAGGCTCACCAACCTTCTCAGCGGAGGCGTGATCGTTCAAAGGCTGGGTGACTTCGAAGTTGGAAGACGATCAACCGAAGAGCGGATAAAAAGAAGCTTGGTTGTCCCAACGCTTAAGAATGCTACGCCAGGCGATCTCAGCTTTGTTCTTCCCTATCGATACTTAGCAGATATTCGTGAAATGCTTCAAGCTTTGGATCAGGTTGCTCCAGGGGTATACTCGAAAGACACGCTACTGTATGGCATAGAAGTAAAATTCTATTCTTCAAGACTTGAATTGAGCGATTGCTTGGAAACAAAAATTCATAATTTGTTTACGATAGGCGATGGGGCTGGGGTAAGTAGGGGTCTCATCCAAGCGTCTGCTTCAGGCGTCATCACCGCAGAAGAGATTTTGAAAAGGGAAACATAGGTTAACTTAGGATTCTTTCGATGGCTTCTTCCTCTGCTTCTTCCACTAGTGGAATTCCAGTTACCTTCGACGCTCTTTCACTCAGCGCAACAAGGTCTTTTCTGTCAAGTAGGTTCAGTTTCCATTTTCTTGCCCCAGCCATCAGCTGCATCAACCCAACCTTGATCCTTTCATTCAGATATGTGTAGAGGCCAACTGCTTCCCAAGGAATTTCCTTGAACCTTTTTCCATACGTTGCCTTCAGTTCAGGCGCTGTGATGAAGAATTTGTCGGGTGTTGTTCCGTATCGTTCTGCAAACGCTCTCGGTAGCTTACCTTTTTTAGACAGTTCCGCGAAGTATGACGATTTCATGACCGCGAGGAGGGGTGCCCTCGCCATCAAAACAGCCTTTACGTAGGGTCCTTCGCCGAAGTTACTCATCGCTATAGCCTTGAGCATTTGTGACTCTTTTATTAAACCGCCAGCTATTATTATGTCAGGTACGTGTCTACCCTTTTTTCTTAAAATTTCTGCGCATTTCAAAACCTGAGTCTCTAGGTAAACCGTTGGAGTGCTCATTTCATCCATCATTGGCACTGGGCTCATACCTGTTCCGCCTCCGGCGCCGTCGAAGGTCACCGCTTCTATTTTGGCTTCGGATGCTAGTTTCATTGTGAACGCAACTGCGGATGGTCTGTAGGCGCCTGTCTTTAGGATCACGTGTTTGGCTCCTTGTCTTCTCAGCCAGTCAATGTCTTCTAGAAATCTTTTTTCTGTGGGGATGCCAACTCGACTGTGTCTCTCGAAGGATTGGAATATTCCGTCTTTGAAGGCCTCTTGAACTGTTTTGTCTTCGGGGTCTGGGAATAGGAAGTATCCCCGCTTTTTCAGCATGATGGCTTCTTCTAAGTCTCTTATTCTAACTTCTCCGCCTATACCTTTGGCTCCTTGTCCCCACTTTCTCTCGATTATGTTTACTTCCAGTTTCGACAAGGCGTAGACGTCTACTCCCAGTCTTTGGTCTTCGACGTTTGTTTGAACGGCAACGTCACCGTATTTTCCGTCCCAGAATTTTCGGAAAGTTTCAACTCTACGTTTCAGTTCCTTCGAGTAGGTTACTTTGCCGTTTGTGATTTTTGATTCAGAGTCCATTCCGCATACGTTTTCTCCAATGGTTATGATAACTCCTGCTAGGGCTGCTCCTATGGCTAAGCCTTCCCAGTTCAGTCTAGCCACTTCGGTGGATCCGAAGGCTCCTGTTAAAATGGGGATTTTCAATTGAATTCCCGCAACTTTGCTTTCTACGTTTACGTTTTGGAATATCGCCTGGTCGGAGTCTGCTTCTATTCCCTCGGCTTTGAAGAGAGCTGATTGGATGTTGAAGTCGGACCAGTCTAGGCGAAAGTCCTTTAGAGCGCTGGCTGTGCTGTATCCAAATTGTACCGGCTCTGGGTAAAGAGCTTCCCTTCCCCTGAAAGTGGACAACCCTACTTCGCATAAGAAGGAGCAATCTCTGATGCATAGGGGACACATGCCGCTCGTTGGGCTCACATCTTTTACTCTAGTTATTGTTCCAACTGTGGATTTGGCGTTTAGGTAGGAAGAGTTTTTGTCAACTCGCTCACTCATTTTCCCTCACCCATACAACACAAAAACTCCCCTCTGCATTACTAAACCTCGCTTTTAAAGGTTTTTTAAATGCTAAAGATACAAAATTACATGTGGCTGCGATGCTAAGCTAGTCGCTTATCTTAGAATTTTGCTTTTTAATGTGGGGCCGCCCGGATTTGAACCGGGGTCCCGAGCGCCCGAGGCTCAGAGCCTAGACCATGCTAGCCGACGGCCCCTCTCAAACATCTTTCTCGCAACAGGCTTACATAAGGCTTCTCTTAGAATTTTTGTTCCTAGAAGCCTTCAGGTTCTCGCTTTTCGGTTGCAAGGGATTTTTCAGAAAAATTGTTTGTTTTCAACATTCTGCTTTTATTAGGTCCCGAATAGAAATAGAGTGTTGAATGTGTGGAAAGTCTAGATACTGGTGAGAGTAAGATCATAAATTCTACTTTAATTTTTTAAACTAAATCAATCATATTAGGCTTGGTGGGGTGAGTTACGTATGCCCAGACGACGAAAATCGGGTCTAAGGGTGCTCAAAGCTGCGTCATCTTCCCTAAGAATGCAGATTCTAAACATCCTCCTCGACAAGGGACCACAATCCTACACAGAACTCATGAAAATTCTGAAGCTCAACCCAACTCGAGACGCAGGCAGATTCGCCTACCATCTAAAATACCTCCTTAAAGCCGACCTCATAGAACCCGATGTGGAAACGAAGGAATACCGCCTCACCGACCTCGGCCGAAACATGATTGCTTTCACAGAAGACATCGAACAACGCTTTTTCAAAACGAGAAAAATACTTGTTCGAACTTCACGCTTGGCGATAGAAGAATTTGACAGAAACAAAATCGTTGAATCCTTAGTAAAAGAGGCGAATGTTCCCATAGACCTAGCTCAGAAAATCGCCCGGGAAACAGAAAAACGCCTATCAGAATTCAAAACAAAGTACCTCACCGCTCCCCTCATACGGGAAATCGTCAACGCCCTTCTAGTTGAAAAAGGACTTGAGGAATATCGCCACAAGCTCACGCGCTTAGGACTCCCAGTTTTCGACGTCACCCAATTGATAAGGTCGACAAGTGCCACATCCCAAAGCGTAGAAGCAGTTCATAAAGCGGCAGGCGATGCCGTGATCGAGGAATACACTCTCCTCAACGTGCTTCCAAGAGACATCGCCGACGCCCACCTCTCCGGAGCCCTCCACCTCAACAACCTTGGCACCTGGGTTCTAAAACCAAACGAATTCATGCATAACCTCCGCATTTTTCTTCAACAGGGATTAAGCCTTGGAAAAATTAACTCCAGAGAACTCTCATACCTTCCACCCAAAAATCTCGAAGCTGCGCTTTTAGAAGTCGCTAACCTTCTCAAAATCGCCGCCACAGAGATATCCGGCGAACAAGCGCTCGACTTTTTCAACATTTTTCTGGCACCCTTTTCTCAAGGTCTCCCAGAGGAAAGAATCAGGGAAGGCTTACGCCTCTTTGTCTTCAATTTAAATGCGTACCTCTCAAACGAAGGCTTTCCTGTGGGGGCTTCCTTAGGCTTAGAATTCTTTGTTCCTGATTTTCTACAAGAAAAAGAGGCTATTGGGCCTGGTGGAAGGAAAATGGGTTGTTACACGGATTTTGTTGAGGAAAGTCGTCGTCTTGCTTCCCTGCTTCTAGATGTCATGTTTGAAGACGACAAGCATAAACCCGTTTTCAACCCTAGTTTAATCATAAAGATACGGCCGGAAGTGCTCAAAAACAAAGAATGCGAACCCCTTCTCTTCAAGTCCCACAGACTCGCGGCTGAAACAGGCGTCCCATATTTCGCAAACCTCTGTCCCAAAGAACAAACAAGCGCCTCTTATACGGCGACAGGATGCAGATTTGCCACCGACTGGAAAGGAGACTGGGAACTAGACACCCTGCAAACAGGGAACATCGATAACGTGATAATAAATTTGCCTAGGGTGGCATACGAAGCGAAAGGAAGGGAAACACCCTTTTTCAAACTATTAGAGGAACAGCTGGAAATGGCGCTACGGGCCTTGGAGATAAAATATCGAACAATCAAACAACGCGCAAGGGAGTACCTCCTCCCCTTCCTCACACAAAAAACTGATGGCGACCAATACTTCAGAATTGAAAACGCGTCTCGTCTTGTCAGCTTCGTTGGGTTAAATGAAACCATCGAATCGTTTTTCGAAAAGGGTCTGCACCAAGACGACGAGACTCTGGGTTTTGCTGAGAAAATCGTGACGTATCTTTCCCGTAACGTTCGGAGGTATTCCAAGAAGCCTGAAACTCGGGCATCCCTAGCCATGGTGCCTAACACAGACGCTTCAAGAAGACTGGCGGAACTGGATGCAGAAAAATATGGGTGGGCAACGGTTCGTGCTCAAGGCACAAGAGAACAACCATTCTACACGGACATGGTTGCCTTGCCTTTAGAAGCTGATGTTCCTTGGAAGGAACGTCTAGGCGTTGAGGAGAGATTTCACAAATCGACTCCTGGAGGGCACCTCGCCGTTTTACAACTCGCAGATTCGGAACAAGATCCTAACGAACTTCTGTCTGCTACTAAAGAAATCGTTGGAACCTACGCTGTTGGGCTTTACGTTTTCAACAGGCATCTCGCCTATTGCGCAAGTTGTCAAAAGACTTTCTACGGGATATTGGCAAGATGCCCATTGTGTGGATCAGTTAATATGCTACATTGCTTCAGTCGTGTATCAGCAAAACATCTGCCGTCATCTTTATGGTTTCCAGCTCAACGTTCCGCTTTGACCAAGCGAGCATCGTATATGTTAACCCCAAGATAGGGTTCATGCAGAATCCATAGAACGGCGGTTCTATACTATCGCTTCGTCATAGCTCGCTCTTTTTTCACACTTTTCGAAGATCTACGAACTGGGTGGCATTCTCTGCGAAATGTCTTTATTAAGAAGTTTTAAAGAAACAATTGATGTTCTCGGTTCTTCTTTTGACTTTTGTCTCGTACACGGAATAACCCATGTGTCAATTTCGATTGAACCGACTATACAAAATTTTATACGATCTTTACTAATAATTTTAAGTAGGTTTGGTGCTTATCGATTCTTACCTCCACGAGGTGTTTTCATGGGTTTTCCTGGAGAGTCTGTCGGTTCCCTTGAGCGTCTTCTGCGAGTCAAAGAAATAGTGATCTACACGTCTGGTGGCTGCCCTAGATGTGCAATTCTAAAAAAGTGGTTAGAAAACAAAAACGCAGATTTCAAGGAAAAAAATCTGGAAGATACGGATGTTATGGTAGATCTAGTCATGAGAAACGCTGTGGTTTTGTCGGCGCCAGCTCTGGAAGTTGAAGGAACTGTTTATACAGAGGATCAAATCTTCGATGGCGACGGAATGATTGACACCAGGATCTTAGAAATTTTGAATGGTAAGTAAAGGGGCAAAGCTGACTTGACCCAAGAAATTCGACCGATGGTCAGGAGAAGCGACGGCTTTATAGTGCCGTGGAATCGGAGCGCCGTCGTGAAACAACTTTTGACGGAGACAAAACTCGCGAAGGAATTCTATGAAGTGAGACCGATAAGTAAGGAAGAGGCTGACGAAATCGCCGTTAATGTTGAAAAGAAAATCTTTGACTTGGGACTTAAATTCATAAGCGGCCCCCTCATACGGGAGCTGGTAAATAACATCTTACTCGACAAGTCCAAAGAAAAACCCGAGTACGCCCTTTATAGGAACATTTTAACTAGGGTGGGAGCGCCAGTTTACGACGCCTACTTAATGGATATGGGACAAGGTTTTAAAGCAACTGAAAACGCGAATCTTCAGCCAAACCCTGAAACCTCTCACAAGAGGAAGGCGGACTGGGTTTCTGGAGAAGAATACCTGCTGTTAATGCCTCCGAAAATCGCTGACGCCCACTTGGCAGGAGACCTGCACATACATGATCTGGAGTATTTTGGAACGAGACCTTTCTGCCAAGATTGGGACCTCCGCTATTTCTTTTATTACGGCCTGATGCCGGATGGAATTGGCACTAGGACGAGCGTTGCGGGCCCAGCTAAGCATCCGGAGGTTGCGATTCTTCACACCGCTAAGATTCTGGCTTCTGCTCAGACGAACTTTGCGGGAGGCGAGGGCTTCTACAATTTCTTGGTTTTCCTCGCTCCCTACATGAGAGGACTTGACTACAAGAAAGTTAGGCAGCTCATGCAGATGATGTTCTTTGAGTATACTCAGGCTTACGTGGCTAGGGGTGGGCAGCTGGTTTTTAGCAACATTCAGATACAGCCTGGGGTTCCAGAGCTCTGGAGGAAGGTTCCCATAGTGGCTAGGGGGCGGGTTGGGCCAGACCTCTATGGCGAATACGAAGATGAAGTTCGTCTTATGTTTAGGGCGCTCTACGACGTAGCCTGTCAAGGTGATTACTGGGGGAAGCCTTTCAATTTTCCAAAGCTTGAGAATACTTTAAGCCCTGAATTTTTCAGGTCTGAGTATGATGAGTTCTGGCTTGATGTTCATAAGGTTGTGGCGAAGTTTGGAATACCTTACTTCGACAATCTGATGCCGGCGTATAGGGGGTATGGCAAGGGTGTTTCATGTTATCAATGTTGTGCGTACTGTTTTGTCGAAACTCCTGAGGACAGCCCAGACTTTGAGGATAAGCTGTATTTCAATAATGGGAAACATTTCACCATGGGAAGCTGGCAGGTTGTAAGTTTAAACCTTCCAAGGATGGCTTACAGAGCCAACGGAGACGACGAGAAACTCTTTGAAGAAAGCCGTAGGCTAATGGATTTGGCCGTCGAAGTGTTCAGGACTAAAAAGAAATGGATGAACCTTGTGATAAAGAACAGCCGAATACCTTTCGCGACTCAACGTCCCTTGGATCCAAAAACTGGTGAGAAGGGAACTCCGGCTGTGGATTTCAATGAATTGGCCTTTACGATAGGTCTTGTGGGTGGAAATGAGATGGCTCAGTGGCACACAGGTTACCAGCTTCATGAGCATCCGGAGGCTGTCAAGATTCTTGTTAAGTTGATTCTTAAAATGCAGAAGTATAAGGAGGTGCTGGAGAAGAAGAGTGGCCTCAAGCTGGCTTTGGCTAGGACACCGGCTGAGTCAACGGCTCAGAGATTTGCCATAGCAGACCTTCTAACAAACGGTTACAGGAACCAAGCGGAGAAACTTGTTAAGGGAGACGTGGGTAGAGCCAAGTCTCTGCTTGCTGATGGGGCGAAGGATGTTCCCATCTATTATAGCAACGGAACTCACGCTTATGTGGGCGCTAAAGTCGGCTTGTTTGAAAGGATGGACATAGAGCAGAAGTTCTTCCCGCTTTTGAACGGTGGGAACATGTTTCACGTGTGGCTTGGAGACGGTTCTCCAGATCCTGAGGGTCTTTACAAGTTGACTAAGAGAATAGCTACTAAGAGTAATGTGGGTTACTACGCTTATACGAAGGACTTAACCATTTGCAGCAATTGTGGAAAGGGTACTTCGCCCATCTACGAGCAGTGTCCAAGTTGTGGGTCTTCGCGGGTGGAATGGTGGTCTAGGGTAACAGGCTACTACCAAGCAGTAAGCGGGTGGAATGAAGCGAAAAAGAAAGAACTTGTAGACAGATACAGAACTACTCTGTAAACTTTGCTAATATTTTCTTTCAGAATCAATAAGGAGAAAGCGCTGAAATTATTCTGTTGCTCCTAGGATGAGAGCCAAGAGAGCCATCCTCATAACAATGCCATTCCAAACCTGCTGGAAATACCTAGCATGCGGCGTATCATCCACTTCATCATCTATTTCATCAACCCTTGGCAATGGATGCATAAGAATCATGTCCTCCTTCGCATCCTTCAGCGTATCCAAGCCAATCTTGTAAGTTCCCCTAACCTTGGCGTATTCAGCTGGATCTGGGAATCGCTCCTCCTGAATCCTCGTCACGTAGAGCACATCCGTTTCGGGCAAAACCTCTTCGATTTCGGTTTTCTTCACTATCTCTATTTTCTTTTTTATGGTGTCTGAAACTTCCCTCCGCATTCGTAGAAGCTCCGGGGAAACCAGATACAGCTTCACTTTGTAGAGGGACAACGCATACGCCAAAGAATGAACCGTACGCCCATACCGCAGGTCCCCTACCAACGCAATGTTAAGCCCATCAATCCGCCCCTTCTCCTTCAGAATAGTATATAAATCCAGCAAAGCCTGCGTTGGATGCTCTTCGGCGCCAGAACCAGCGTTAATAACCGGCACCTGAGCAAATTCAGCGGCAAGTCTAGCTGCCCCCTCCAGCGGATGCCTCAGCGCAATAACGTCCGCATAGTTTTCAACGACTCTAACAGTATCCGCAAGATTCTCACCTTTCTTAATCGAAGCGATTTCCGGTTCAGCAAAACCAATGGCGGTTCCTCCAAGTTTGTGCATGGCAGCCTCAAAGCTTAGGCGAGTTCTTGTGCTGGGTTCAAAGAAGAGGGTTGCTAAGGTTTTGCCGTGAAGCATGTCTGAGCCGCTTTTGGCGATGGGTTCCATCGCCCTAGCAATTTTCAAGATGTAATCAATTTCTTCCCGGGTAAAATCCTTAATCGATATAATATCGCGTCCCTCAAACTCCAACAACGACACCAGACAAACTTTAACAGGTCATAAATAAATGCTTAATCTATCCGTTCAAAGCTTGAGAAGTGATCTTATGAGTGGAATAAAGAGAATAACCTACTTTCAGACCTACTCTTTATGGGCGCAGAGCGATTATCAAAAGCTGTAGAGTTTTGAATACTTCTCGTTTAGGTAACTAAGGTATGGCTTGACGCTGAGTTCTTCCCCGCTGGCCTTTTTTAGGAGATCTGAGGGGTCGTAGAGGTCTCCGTAGCTGTGGATGTTTTTGATTAGCCACTGTTTTATGTCGTGGAAATTGCCTTGTGCGATTTGGTTTTTCCATTCCGGTAGGTCCTTCTCCATTGCAGCGAGGATGTGTCCGCTGTAAATGTTGCCTAGAGTGTAGCTTGGGAAATAGCCATAAAAGCCGCTGGCCCAGTGTGTGTCCTGCATCACGCCTTCAGAGTCGTTTTCAATGTCTACGCCAAGGTAATCCTTGTAACTTTGGTTCCATACTTCTGGAAGCTCCGTCACCGTGATTTTGCCGCCAAGAAGGTCTTGTTCAAGGTTGAACCTTATGATTATGTGAAGACCATAGGTAACCTCATCTGCTTCAATGCGAATCTTGGAGGGCCTAACCTGATTGATGGCAAATACAAAGGCATCTAAATCAACGTCGGAAAGAACGTTGCCTGTAAATTTCTTCAATTTAGGTAGGAAGTAAATCCAGAATTCACGAGACCGCCCCATTATGTTCTCCACAAAACGTGATTGAGACTCATGGAAACCCATTGAACATGGTGTTCCAACTGGCTGAAACATCCATTCAGAATTCAAGTTCTGATCATAGAGAGCATGGCCACATTCATGCAGTGTGGAGAAAATGGCTGATGTGAAGTTCTCCTCGTAATAGTGAGTTGTTACCCGCACATCATCATAATAGCCTGTTGTGAAGGGGTGTTCGGTTTCATCGATTCTGCCCCTAGCTTCCCTTGACTCTGTATCATATCCGACGAACCTGGCGATTGTTTTGGAGATTCTACGTTGCATATCGATGGGAACCCGGCTTTTGAGTATGGAAACGTCTGGCTGCCTTGGGGCTGTTTCGCATTTTTCAATTAGAGAAATCAAGCCCCCTCTTAATTCTCCAAAGATTTTGTTGATTGTTTCTGATGGCATTTTCGGCTCAAAAATGTCGATTAATGCATCATAAGGCGTTGCGGTCTCCTTTACTTCAACCAAGATTTCTGCGGCCTTCTTTTTTAGATCAACGAGTTTTTCAAGCTTAGGCTTGAACATTGAAAAATCCTTGGCTGCTTTAGCTTTCTTCCATACGTCAACGGTGATGGCTTCCTGTTTTGCTATTTCTGCAACAAGGTCTTCAGGCAGCTTGGTTTGTTCGTCATAGTTTTTCTTTATCAGGTACACGTTTCTTTGCTGAACAGCATTCAGCCTATCATATTCCGGACGTTTCATGATTTCTTCTAGTAGTTTTCCAATTTCCGGGTTTGTGCTCATTTTATGTTCAATTCGGCTGAGAAGAGCAAGCTGTTGGCTTCGAAGTTTAATTGCCCCCGGCGGCATCATCGTTTCCATGTCCCAATGGATAACGGAGGTTGCTGATTCGAGAATGAAAAGGTCTTTTACTTTTTTAAGCAGTTTTTTATAGCTCGAAATTAATGGTTTCGTCATCGCTGACAAACTCCAAATGAGGATCAATCGTTTATGATAGCTCAGATATATGAATTTCTTACGGAATGCGCGCACTGGTGTGGTTAGATTTCTTTTTTCTCAGGTTCTCGTACGAAGCTGATTAGGAAGAATACTGCTATTATTTCTGCGGCAGTGAACAGATAGAATGGCAAGGTTGGATCAACTGTCTGGAATAGGAAGCCGCCCGTAAGTGTGCCTGATGCTGCTGAGAGGCTGCTGCTTAATTGCCAGAGCCCCGTTATTCGTCCCCTCATTGTTCTGGGCGTTAAATCAGCTTGAAGAGCCTCATAGGCTGGCGCATAATATATCCCTGTTACTATGAGAAGAAGGGCAACTATCAAGGCTTGAAGGAAAGAACGGGACAACGTAAACAGTATGGTGCAAGGGGCACACGCTAACACCGAGACTATCATAATTTTTCTTTTCCCAAACTTGCCGCTAAGCCATCCTCCAGGGATCTTTAAGACAGTTCCCAGAAGTTGTAGACTGGCAATTATGCCCCATTCCATCAGTGTAAGCCCAATAACGCTGGACGCGTAGAGAACGTAATATTGTCCTACGGCTCCGTTGGCGAATGCTATGAGGGCGGATGAAAGCACTAGTGCTTTCAGGCTGGTTGGCAACGGGCGCGGAAGCTTCATAGCATCTCTCAGTTTGATAGGATTTGAGAAATTTGATTTTGCAGTGAGTCCACGTTGTAGCGTTTCTTTGAGAAAGAGGAAGACGATGAAAGCCGAAATGAAGGCAGTGGCTGCAGTGTAAACGCACGCCAATCTAAAGCCATCCAGCAAACCATGGTTCTGAATCAACCATCCTCCGATCATGGGGGCTACTGTTGCCGGAAGAGAGGAGATTACTTGAAGAGAAGCTATTCCAGTGGTTCGTTTTTCGGGAGAAATCGAATCTACCACTAGGGCATGGTAAGCTGGATTCGATATGGAACCAAACGCGGCGACTATGCTTAACGCGGCGAATAGGCGCCAGTCCTGTATGACTGCATAAAGCGAGGGAAAGAATACACCATAAAAAGCTGTCAGAACTATGATTCTTCTTCTTTCGTAGTAGTCTGCTATGAAGCCTCCTAGAGGAAACATAGTACACCCAATAACGTATGTCATTGCCGTCATTAATCCGAGTGTTATAGGGCTTCCACCAAGTTCAACGAAATAGCGCGAAACGTAAGTACTTATGAGTCCTGCTCCAAAACTACTGACAGCGTTACTCACTGCGATGACAGCGATGTTTCCATGAAAAAAATTTAAGCTTTTTTGAGACTGTTTGTTTTTGACAGAAATAGCTTCTCTCATCTTTCTAGCCAGCGAGGTCTGGTTTTGCATTCGTCCTAGTTTTTCGTCATTTTATACCGTTTTGTTACATTTTCTACGTCGCCATTCTCAAAAGCATATATTTCTTTCAGATTTTTCTTCCAGTCTCTTTCATACATTAAGGGGTCATCGATTTTTTTCTCTGAAGGGTCTACGTGAATCCACCTTTTCTGTTCGTTGTCCCAAACTTCTGTCCAGACGTGATCAGACATGTCGAGGATCAATCTGGCGCGATAGTTGTGGGCTAGACAAAGGGCAGTGAAAAGGATGCCAAACTCTCCGCATCTTCCTTTACCGTAGGCTATTATTTCCATAGGATCGTTGTGGCGAACTATGTCGCCTTTACTCCACTCAACTTTGTTATGAAGCCACACTAGCAACTCCACCAGAGTATATCTTCTGTCAAAGAGACTTCTCAGTTCAGAAAGCAAAGACGGATTCGCCAACTTCTCGCTGATTTTATGGTATTTCTCAACGGTCTTTTGGTTCGGAAGAGGCATCGGATGCGCTGCTCCTCTCATTTCTTGCATCTGTCTTGAAATGTAACATAGTTCAGTAAATCTAAAGCCAGAAAGCTCTTGTGAAACAACAATCAATAGTTAAAATAAATGCTGACAAGGCAGTCATTCGTGGTGATTTCTGGACCACAGAACGTGAATTAAGAAAAGCGGCACAGAGACGCCTTATGAAAAGTGTTTAGGTGACTAGACGCACGCTCTCGGCGATAGTGTCAATCCGCTTCAGATTATTAACTAAAAGGTTAAACCGATAAGAACT
>Ga0224506_10000802_pt1 | contig 24579 bp, 25 predicted proteins | sample SF_Jan12_sed_USG_2_FD_169108 | JGI IMG/M metagenome (GOLD analysis project Ga0224506, IMG submission 169108) | Sediment microbial communities from San Francisco Bay, California, United States - SF_Jan12_sed_USGS_8_1 | ecosystem: Environmental > Aquatic > Marine > Sediment | place: USA... | reverse complement strand
ACGAGGTAAAAGATGATGTGTCATTAGTTACAGACCCAGTACGTCTTAACACTATTCTTTCCAATTTTATTTCAAACTCACTTAAGTATAGAAAAGAAAACGAAGTATGTAAGATACATTTAAGTGCTTACAAAAAAGATAACCGAACTATTATTTCGGTTGAAGACAACGGAATAGGAATTGAGAAGGTGTATTTAGACAAAATTTTCGAAATGTTTTTTAGAGCTAACTCAAACTCTGAAGGTTCTGGGTTAGGGCTTTTTATTGTAAAGGAAGCAGCAGATAAATTAAATGCTGAAATTTCCGTAACATCATCGGTTGGGAAAGGCTCTATTTTTATGCTTGTCTTTTTTTAAAAAAGAATAATGTTCACATATGAAATTTAAAAACGTTTGTAGCCAGTATAGTATTTCTTAAAAGAAAGAAGCATAAACTATAAGTGCTATACCTAGCACTTTTACATTTCCCTATTTTTCTTTGCTTTTTAAATTATCTGTCATCATTGCCATACAGAAGGCGCAACGGTGAAATGATATTGGCACTAGTTGCTAGTGTTTTTTCAGTACGGTTTACGTTAATTCAAGCGTTGTTGAAGCTTCTCTATTTTGGCTGCTGCAGCTTTATTGCCATTTTGAAAAGATTGTCTATATAGTTCTAATGCTTGCCTAAGCGTTTCTTTCTTTTTTCTTGGTGCCAATTGAGTGCGGTTTGCTGCTTCTTCAAGAGCTTCTGCTCTTGCATAAAATGCATTAGCTTCATTTACTTTAGCGCTAATTAATAATTCTTCAATGTGGGCTTGTATTAAAGCAACTTCTTGTGTTTTTAGTTCGAGTTCCATTGCTTTGTTGTGAATGGTTTGGCCTTGCACCGTTATTAAATTAAACAATTTTTCATTTTTATCATTTAAACTCTCTACGGCTTGCTCTAGCTCTTTAACTTTTGCTGTTTTCAAACTCAAATTCTTTTTTATATTCGTAATTATAGACGCCTCTTTTCCCAATTTATTTTCTAGATTAGCTATTGTCGCTTCAGCATTTTCAACATACTTCATTATTTTATTCATCTTATCAGTATAACTAGCATACTCAGTACCTACTTCAAGGTCAAAATTAAGATCATCATATTTCTCGTCTATAGAATCGATGATATTTGCGATTTCCTCCAAACTATTAATGGTGTTTTGTGCTGCGGAATTTGAAACAAGTATTGAGTCGTATTTCAAGCTTAATTCTTCGTAGTTTTCAGTACTCTTGGTGCAACTGTAAAAGCCTAGCAATAAGCTGCTTGAAATTATAAAAAAGTATTTCATAAACGTTATTAGTTTTTAATTTGTAAAATTACAAGCCTTCCCCTTGTGCTATTAACTCAGCTAAATCGAGCACCTTTACCTTGTCTTCTTTTTCTTTGCTCTTTACCCCATCGGTCATCATGGTCATGCAAAAGGGACAAGCTGATGCAATAATAGTAGCACCAGTTGCTAGTGCTTCTTCAGTACGTTCTATATTAATTTCTTTATTTCCAGGTTCAGCATCTTTAAACATTTGCGCACCACCAGCTCCACAGCATAAACCTTTTGTCTTACAGCGCTTCATCTCCACTAGCTCAGCATCCAAAGCTTCTAGCACCATACGAGGTGCTTCATACACATTATTTGCTCTACCTAAATAGCACGAATCGTGATACGTAATTTTCTTCCCCTTAAATTCTCCTCCACCTTTCAGACTCACTTTTCCTTCATTGATGAGTTGCTGTAAAAAAGTACTATGATGAATTACTTCATAGTTACCACCAAGATCGGGATATTCATTTTTTAGCGTATTAAAACAATGTGGACAAGCTGTTACAATTTTCTTTACGTTGTATCCGTTGAGTACTTGAATATTGGCCACTGCTTGCATCTGAAAAAGGAACTCGTTTCCGCCTCTGCGTGCAGGATCGCCAGTACAGGCTTCTTCTGAGCCAAGCACCGCAAAATCAATTCCCACTTTATTGAGAATTTTAACAAAGGCGTTGGTTACACTTTTATAGCGTTCATCAAAAGAACCAGCACACCCTACCCAAAATAAGATATCAGGATTTTCACCTTTACTAGCTTTATTAGCCATAGTAGGCACGTTATATGTTGTTTCGCTCATCTTTGTTGTACGTAAGTCGTTTTTATATTTTAATTATTTTTTTGTTAAGTCGTTGGCCCAATTAAAACGATCCGTAGGCGCAAATTTCCAAGGAGCAAAATTGGTTTCAATGTTTTGAAACATGTTGTTCCAAGAAGCTGGAGATGCCGATTCTTCCATTGATACATACCTTCTCATTTCTAAAATTATTTCCAGAGGGTTAATATTTATAGGACAAGCTTCAGCACATGCATTACAGCTTGTACAGGCATTAACTTCCTCATGTGAGGTGTAGTCCCCCAAAAGTGTTTTTCCATCTTCTAATCCCTTCCCTCCTTTAGCTAGGCTAGTGCCTACCTCTTCGGCTCGATCTCTCACATCCATCATGATTTTTCGAGGAGACAATTTTTTCCCTGTTAGGTTGGCAGGGCACTCTGAAGTACACCGTCCACATTCTGTACATGAATAGGCTTCCATAATGTTTTTCCATGAGAGATCGTTTATATCTTTCGCCCCAAATCTTGCAATCTCGGAAGAAGGAATAGGTGCTTCACTTGCTGGCTGAATACCTAACATCATATTTACTTCATTAGTGACAGCGTTCATATTGGTCATATAGCCTTTTTCCTTTAGGTTGGAATAATAGGTGTTCGGAAAAGCTAAAAAAATGTGCAAGTGTTTCGAATACATCACGTAAATAGCAAATCCTAAAATTCCTATGATATGAAACCACCAAGCTCCTCTTTCTAGTAGAATTAGCGCTTCTGTGCTAAATCCTTCTAAGGAATTCATTAAAATGGAGCTAAAGAATAGTGTGCCTGTGCTAATATAATGGTCTGCCCCTCGGTTTTGTAATACTTGATCAGCAGCATTCATATTTAGTATTGCCAACATCAAAACTATTTCCGTAATAAGAATAAGGTTGGCATCTAGTGAAGGCCATCCAATCATTTCTATTTTTTTAAAACGATTTACGTGAAGTATGTTTCTTCTGACAAGAAAAATGACACAACTAATAATAACCATTACAGATAAAAACTCAAACAAGTTCATCGCCATGTTGTAGGTGCTGCCTAAAAAAGGGGCAAATATTCTATGCGTACCTGCAATACCGTCAATTACAAATTCAAGAACTTCAAGGTTGATGACCAAAAAGCCTACATATACAAATAAATGTAAAATTGCTGGGATTGGTTTTTTAAACATTTTCTTTTGGCCAAAGGCCACTAGGAGCATTATTTTCCATCTTTTCTTGGTATTATCGTTTCGATTTAACGGCTTTCCAAGTTTAATATTTTTACGAATTTGCCTAATTCGTTGGACTAAAAAGAAGGTGGCGCCACCTAATATTATCAGAAACAGAATTTGTGAAATGTATGCCATAATTGCACTTAAATTATTCTCTAAAATTTATTTTAAATTTTATTTGCCACGTATTTAATTTTATATACTTTTGCACACTCTAAAGCGGTGCTGTAGCTCAGTTGGTAGAGCATCGGACTGAAAATCCGTGAGTCGGTGGTTCGAGCCCACTCAGCACCACTTCAAAAAGCTTCTCCTTGTGAGAAGCTTTTTTGTTTTCTACCCTTATTTTTTTATCTATTGTATTCATTGTCTATTTAATTTCTCTACTAAAATAATAGGAAAAAAATAAAATAGTATGCATGACGAGTATTTTTTCATTAATTTATGTTGAATAACAGGTTGGTGGCTAAAACTCATTCTAAAAGTGCAACAAGAAGGGGAAGGATTACAATTTTCTTTAAATTTATAGAGAGGTTACTGAAAAAGAGCTTTATATGAAATCTCCATGTGTTCAATATATGAAAATAAAACGCCATTCTATTTCCTGTAAAACGCATTGAACCTAAGACAATCTTTAAAGATTTATCATTGTAAATGCATATGTCCCCAAGTGTTTTCTAATAAATATTTTTAGGTTATCTTTTTTTTATATTTTAGGCGGTTTACTTCTTTTTCGGAAAGGTACCTCCATTTTCCACGCCCTAAATCTTTTTTTGTAAGTCCAGCATACATCACACGATCAAGCTTAATTACTTCATAGCCTAGGTGCTCGAAAATTCTCCGTACAATTCGGTTTTTTCCTACATGTATATCTATTCCTAATACTTGCTTATTTCCACCCACTATAGCCAAATCATCTACTTTTATTAATCCATCTTCAAGTGTTAACCCTTCTAGTATATCATGAAAATGATTTTCTGTAATTGGTTTGTCTAATTCTGCTTGATATAATTTTTTGATATTGCTAGAGGGATGAGAAAGTTTTTTGGCTAAATCTCCATCATTTGTTAATAGCAATAGCCCAGTAGTATTTCTGTCTAATCTACCAACAGGATAGATTCGTTCTTCTCCTGCTTTTTTAACCAATTCCATCACTGTTCTTCTTCCCTGCGGATCATCCATGGTTGTTATAAAATCTTTGGGTTTGTTCAATAATACATAAATTATCTTCTCTCTATTTAAGATTTTATTTCCGTGCTTCACAACATCTGCACTAGATGCCTTATACCCCATTTCTGTAACGATTTTACCATTTACAGTAATCTCACCTGCTTCAATTAATTTATCGGCATCTCTACGAGAACAAACGCCTGCATTAGCAATATATCTATTGAGACGGATGGGCGTATTACTTTTTAGCTGTTCCTCTTTTTCTATTTCAGAATCTTCTTTTCGAGGTGAAGACGGTTTGTTAGAACGAGAAGGTTTTTTCCTAGAATAGGATAAATCATTTTTAGACGAATCCTTATCAACAGCACGAGGAGGTGATTTTGAATATTTTTTCTTTCTTTCCATGAATATACCGTATCGCTACGGGATTAAATTGAATACAAAGATACGTGAATAAGTTGATTAAAATTTTATCTTCGACAATTCCACATTGCCCCCCGAAATAATTATTCCTACTTTTTTATTTTTAAATAGTGTTTTATTTTTTAGAACTACTGCTAGACACACCGCACTAGATGGTTCTATAATAATTTTCATTCGTTCCCATGTGAGTTTTAAGGCTTCCATGATTTCAATGTCTGACACGGTTAAGATGTCATCTACATGATTGATGATGATAGGAAAGGTTTTATCTCCTAATGAGGTTAATAACCCATCGGCAATGGTCATTGGATTTTCGGAAGGCACTAATTGTTTGGTTTGAAATGATTGATAGGCATCATTAGCCCCTTCGGGTTCACATCCAATTATTTTGGTCGAAGCACTTATGTATTTTGTAGCTAAAGCGGTTCCGCTTAGCAGCCCTCCTCCACCAACAGGTGCTAAGATATAATCGAGTTCAATTTTCTCTAATGTTTCATAAACTTCTTTGGCTGCAGTAGCCTGACCAGCAATAATGTTATAATCATTATAAGGATGTATAAATACAGCTCCCTTTTCCTTCATCACGGTTTCAACGGTCGATTCTCGTGCTTGCAAAGTAGGTTCACATTCAATTACTTCAGCACCATATCCTACTACTGCATTTTTCTTTACTACTGGTGCATTGTTAGGCATAACGATAAAGGCGTTGCTTCCATTTTCACGTGCTGCCAATGCCAATGCTTGTGCATGGTTTCCAGAGGAATGAGTGCAAACTCCCCTTATTAATTCTTCTTTTGTTAAACTTAACACCCCATTCATGGCGCCTCTTGCCTTGAATGCGCCTACTTTTTGAAAATTCTCACATTTAAAAAACAATTCCACCCCCGAGAGTTGATCCAGACTCTTGGAAGTCAATATGGGGGTTTTGTGAATGTATGGCTTTATACGTGAATGAGCTGCTTGGATATCTTGTAAGGAAGGCTCTTTATACGTCATGTTTTTTTTGTTTGAAGGTAGCGTTATTGTTTTATTAATATGAGAAATATTTCTTCTTTTTTATTAAGCGAAATCATACAAATTAACTTTGGGTACAATCCATTCACTTTTCAAGATAGGTCATAAATGCTTCTCGATCAATTTCTTCTGCGCCAAGACTAGCAAGGTGACTGGTGTACACTTGGCAATCAATAATTTCGCCACCTTTTTTTTGAAATGCTTTTACAAAGGTGATAAACCCCACTTTGGAGGCATTACTCACTTTTGCAAACATCGATTCTCCACAAAACACATTTCCCATGTCAATGCCGTATAGACCTCCTACTAGCTCATTATTTTGCCAAACTTCAACTGATATTGCTAGCCCCTTTTTGTGAAGTTCAATATATGCTTTTTTCATTCCTGTAGTAATCCATGTATCATTTTGGCCTTCACGTACAATTTTTCTACAGTTATCAATTACTTGCTCAAAATCTTTATTAAAGGTCACTCTAAAATCATTTTTCCTTAACACCTGTTTCATGCTTTTAGATACTTTTAATTTTTCTGGATATAACACATACCTAGGATCAGGACTCCACCATACAATAGGGTCGCACTCAGAAAACCATGGGAAAATTCCAGATTGATAGGCCAATTCTAACCGTTCTGTAGATAGATCGCCACCCACAGCTACAATCCCCTCTTCTGCACCTTCAATAGGTGGAAAGGCAATTTGGTCGGTAAGTTGATAAATAGGCATAATAATTACTAATCTGAATTATCTGAAAAAGATGCGTTAAAGTACATTAAGTATCAAATTTTAGTATATTGGAAGCTAAAATAATATTTCAAACTCGTAAAAACTACGCTCTGATTACTATTCAAAGTATAGGAAAATCTCAGGTTTGGTTTTTAAAACATTTTAAAAATGACACAATCAATTAGCAGTCAGCGCCTTTACTCACTCGATGCTTTAAGGGGGTTTGATATGTTCTGGATTATGGGAGCAGAAGCTGTTTTCCATAACTTATCAAAAATCACCAATTCTCCTTTTTGGAATGCCATGTCTGGACAGTTCGACCATCCTGCCTGGAATGGTTTTACAGCCTATGATATGATTTTTCCTTTGTTTCTTTTTTTGGCTGGTGTAGCCACCCCATTTTCAATAGGCAAAAAGATTGATAATGGTGAGAATAGGAAAAACCTATTAATACGAGTGATTAAAAGAGGTTTGCTATTGGTGCTATTAGGTATTGTGTATAACAATGGTTTAGAAATTAAACCTATAGAGGAAATTCGTTTTGGTAGTGTACTTGCACGCATAGGATTGGCCTATATGTTTGCAAACATCATTTACCTCTATACCAAACAACTGGGACAAGCCGTTTGGTTTGGATCACTTCTTATCGGGTATTGGTTACTACTCATGTTTAGTTCCGCACCAGGGTTTCCTATGGGTGACTTGACAATGGAAGGAAATATTGTTTCTTATCTCGACACAATCATTATGCCTGGAAAATTGTATTTGGGCATACATGATCCTGAAGGGTTTGTGTCTACCATCCCTGCTATTTCAACAGCTTTATTAGGGATATTTACGGGTAATTTATTAAAAACCACCTCTCTTGAAAATCAGAAAAAAACAGCAATCAAATTAGTGGCTATTGGTGTTGTTCTTATTGTTGTAGCACAAATTTGGAACCTTGTATTCCCTATCAATAAAAATCTTTGGACAAGCTCTTTCACCTTGCAGTGTGGAGGGATTAGCATGCTATTAATGGCTGGGTTTTATTATGTAATCGATATTTTAGGATATCAGAAATGGGCTTTTTTCTTTAAGGTAATAGGAATGAATTCTATATTAATCTATATGTCGGGATCATTCATTAATTGGTCGTACACTTCTACTGCTTTATTCGAATGGCTAGGACAACTTGTCGGAGAACCTTATAATAGCGTTGTAATGGTTTTTTGTTTCTTAGCAGTTCAATGGGCGTTTTTATATTTTCTATATAAAAAGAAGATATTTTTGCGTGTATAATCACACTATATTTGAAAAACCCATAACGGGATCAAATTTTTCGTTATGGGTTAATTAACCCCTATACATCTATGACAGTCCATTCAAGAATTCAGTCCCTAGACCTTTTTCGAGGTCTTGTTATGTTTTTGTTAGTTGCAGAAGGGACACACTTATATCACTATCTTCTTGAGGCTGCTCATGAAGGAACATTTTATTATCAGGTTATTCTTCAACTTCACCATCACCCTTGGAATGGGTTACGGTTTTGGGATTTAGTACAGCCATTCTTTATGTTTATAGTAGGAGCAGCTATGTGGTTTTCTGTAAAAAAGAGAACTCAAATAGGACAATCGAGCAGGCAAATTACCCAACATATTATAAAACGCAGCCTCATTTTACTAGCGTTAGGTGTAGGTCTTCATATTGGGTATAGTGGTAAGATGGTTTGGGAATTATGGAATGTCCTTTCCCAACTTTCAATAACCATTTTAATTGCCTATGCTATTATGAAATGGTCGAATAGAAATCAGCTGCTTATGAGTATCGGGTTATTGGTTCTCACAGAACTTCTATATCGTTTTTCCGGCATTGCAGGTTATGACCAACCGTTTGTGAAGGATCATAATTTTGGTTCTTTTATGGACATGATACTTATGGGGAAGCTAAATAACGGAGGAGGATGGGTTGCCATTAATGCCATTCCTACTACGGCACATACCATATGGGGTGTATTAGCAGGTAAACTTTTGTCTACAGAAAAAACGCATAATAAAAAAGTAATGCTGCTTTTGTTATCTGGTGTAAGTATGCTTGTAGTAGGTTATGTACTCGATTGGACTTCCATTACTCCTATCATAAAAAGAATTTGTACGTCATCGTTTGTGATTGCTTCTGGTGGGTGGAGCTTAATTGCACTTGCGTTTTCATATTGGCTAATTGATGTAAAACATCAGAAAGGTTGGATTAAAATGTTTGTGATCGTAGGCATGAATTCTATCTTCATCTATATATTTATGAATACCATTGGTCATGCGTGGTTAGTGCCATTTACATTTGTGTTTACCAATGGCATATTCTTTTTTACGGGATTACAGGAAGGGATGCATGTTCTAAATGCATTTATTTCCCTAGGTATCGCCTGGTCGCTCACGTATTGGCTGTATAAAAACAAGATTTTTATAAGGATATAAAAATAATAATGGTTCTTTCACTTCTTTTAAAGGAGCTTTATGTTTTGTATCGAAAATTATTTCAGAGGCTTAGTCTATTGATTATTAAATAATAAAAACAATGAAAAACATCTGTGTATTTTGTGGTTCGAGTAGTGGCACAAATAACGTTTATTCACTTGCCGCAAAAACGTTAGGTCAACAAATAGCTGCCAGAGGGAAACAACTGATTTACGGAGGAGGTAATGTAGGTCTTATGGGGATTATTGCAGATGAAGTACTTGCTAATAAAGGGGAAGTTACGGGGATAATACCCCACTTTTTATTCGAATGGGAGGTAGGTCATGAGGGGCTTACAGCACTTATTAAGGTCGATTCAATGCATGAACGAAAACTGTTGATGTCGCAAAAGGCTGATGCTTTTATTGCGATGCCTGGTGGGTTTGGGACGCTAGAAGAATTAGGAGAGATATTAACATGGATACAGCTTTCGATTGTACAGAAACCCGTTGGCATATTAAATGTGAATGGATTTTATGATGCATTACTTTCTCAATTAGATCATATGGTATCGGAAGGATTCTTAAAACAAGAAAATCGCAATTTGCTGATTTCTAGTGACGATCCAATAGTGTTATTGAATAACTTAGAAAATTATCAGGTGCAGTCTACCGAAAAATGGATTAAACCTAATCAAACTTAGTGTTCGAAAATGAACTTTTCACCTCTATATTACGGACATATTTAATGCATATCATATCATAAAGGAAATCCTAAAACTAGGAAAGGGATGGAATAACCCTGTTCTTATGCTTTTGTGAAGTACGGTACGTTTCTTGAAGAACAATAAGTATGTTGGTAGAAGGAATTAAAATATCGTGGAGGCATTTTAAAAACGAATACATCCATAACCTCACAATTTTATTGTTGATGGTGATTTCTAATGCTTTGTTGTTTACTTCTTTTATGATTGAGAACAATTTCAAAATCTCCTTTTTGTTTACAGTATTTTCAGTCATAGGCTATGGTTTAATAGTCATCTTGTCAACATTCACCATCAAGTATCGCGAAAAAGAATTTGCCATCAGAAACCTGCTAGGGGCTACGTTCGGTCAAACCTACCTATTATTAACTATTGAGGCTTCAATATATTTAGTAATCTCTTCATTATTTAGTCTAATTATTGTAGAACGAGCATATGAATTTCACCATGCAATATCGCCACTTAATAATTGGCTAATCGTGAAATTTATGGTCATTATACTACTAATAAGTCTGTTCATAAGCTTAATCCCATCAATGAGATTACATGCCATTAGCCCTCTACAAAAATTATTTCCAGATCGAAAAAATAATAAACACGTAGGTTAAATTATTTTATCTATCGCATTTATTGCGGTAATTAATCGGTCGTTAAAGTCCTCTCCTGATATTTCAATATAGGGGACACCTGTTTTTTTAATTGTGTTTTTATAAAGGTCAAAGAAAAATTCACGTAAATGAGGATGTTCTCGTTGTGGATCATCTGCCCAAGGAATATCAACATTCGTGATTAAGTAGAGGTCATACTTTCTGGAATTTATGCTATCAATAATTTCTGGAGCGCACCTTCCATATTTATACTCGCTCCATATTTGTATCGTGATGAGATTGGTGTCACAAATGAGCAGTTTATTGGTTTTCTTTATTGCATTGTCTTCTAACTGTAATTGCTCTTTTGCAATTTCTATAAGATCATGTTCCTTATACGATCGGTTGAGTTCATCAATATAGGTACGAGCATGTTCTTGTACCCAAGTAGTAGCATAGTGTTTTGCCAAAGTAGAAGACAAGGTGCTTTTACCAGTAGATTCAGGCCCTATTACAACTATTTTTTTTATGCCTTTTGAGTCAGAAGAGTCTTTTTCCATGCTAATAATCCCGGTACAACCATTCCTATATATAGTATATATAGAAAGGAATAAAAATATATGCCTTTGTAGAAATATAAAACTGAAGCAAGTAGGTCAACAAATAGCCAATAATGCCAATTTTCTATTTTCTTTTTAGCAGTAAGCCACATGCCTGTTACGCTAAATATAGAAGTGGTTGCGTCCCAATAGGGGAGGGAAGAAGAAGGAATATCAGTAAAAAAATAATTTATGTTATCTAGAAAATAACCAAATAGGAAGACGCCTATTATTGATATTACAATATAACGTGCCGATTCTTTACGTGTAAGAGTAGATACGGGGAGCTCGTCTTCATTATTCTTCTTCTTTCCTTTTACCCAATAGTACCAACCGTAAATATTTAAAACAAGAAAGAAAATATGAAGAATAAAATCACCATAAAATTGTATTTCCCAGAACACAAAAAAAGAGACAATAACATAGGCAATACCAAAAACGAACGTAAGGATACTTTCTTTTATAAGGTAATACACGCAAAGTAGTCCAAATATAAATCCTAAAATCTCTAGGAGACCCATGTTTTGGGCATACTCAACTATGTTATTAATGACTTCGTTCATGGATTGTAGGTTTTAACCTATATTGCTAAAAATATAAGAGTGTTTTTTTTGATAGTAATGGATACCTATTACTGTCAAAAGTTTCATAAAATTAGTGGTTCAAGATTAGTGCTACATGAGCTAAATGATGGTTGCCATGCCAAGCATACGAGCCAATGTTTTTTTCTAATGTCACTTTTTTCCCTGTCGCAGGATGAACAAAGGTTCTTTTCATTTGTTCGGGCGACATACTTCTAAATAATGCTACAAGCTTTGCATGAACGGCTGTTAATAAATGTAGTGAGATTTGAATAGGCTGATCTTTTGTGTCTGGTAGTTCAGCCCAAGCCGTTTCTATATATGCTTTTATAGTAGGGTTATCTTCGGTAAGAGCCCATTTAAATCGCATATAGCTATTTATATGACTATCAGGAATATGATGAATCACTTGTCGGACAGTCCATCCATCAGGCCGATAAGGCGTATCTAATTGCTCCTCTGAAATGTTTTTGACTAAATGAGTCAATCGCTTTGGAAGCGACTCTATTTGACTGATCCATTCATCAATATGTGCTGAAGTAATTTCGTCTGGGGCATTGAATTTCCCTATAGGAAATTTTAGTTCAAATAATGGATCCATTGTTATATCATTAAAGTTTAGCGTATTCTACAATAAACGCATCAGGATATCGTTTTGCAACATTTTTCTTAAAAGACGAAGCTTTTTCTCTATTCGGAAATTCACCAAGAATGATGGCGTATACTTTTTTTTCATTCACTACTTTTACTTGTAGGGTCACTTTTTTCTTGTACGATGATTTTAGATTTTGGGTTAACCGAACCAAGTTCGCCATTTCTTGAAAGAGCCCTATCTGTACACCAAATCCTTTTGGACTAGCCCGATCGATATCCATCGCATAAAATTCTTTTTCTTCTACTTCTGAATAATAACTAGGCTTGGTTTGCCCCCCACCTTTGCCATCACCATGGTCTACAACTTCCACTTTTACTTCGGTAATGCCATCATGAATAAAATCTAATCGCTCTGCTGCCATTTTAGAGAGATCTATGATGCGCCCATTTACGAAGGGTCCTCTGTCATTTACTCTTACTTCTACAGATTTTCCGTTTTTTATGTTGGTTACTTTTACTACGGTTCCGAAAGGCAGTAGACGATGCGCAGCAGTAAGTTTAGTGTGCTTGTACTTTTCTCCATTTGCAGTAGTTCTTCCCTCAAATTTATCTGCATAATAGGAAGCCTTTCCCGTTTGTGTTTGTGAATAGGCTGAAAAAATTATAAAATATAATACGCCAATAAAAAATAATTTGGTATGCATGGTAGTAACTTTGTTAATACAGTAAAAATACAATTTCTGAACTATTTACACCAATTAGATGCCAAAATATAGACATGTGTTTTTCTATGAGGAGAGGATTAAAGCGAAAAATAGAACTGAATGAAATAGTTGAATAGGATAGTGACAGGAACGCATTTCAAACGTATTTTGTTATTTTTTCTATTTCAATTTTTCTTTAAATGCCTTTCTAAATTTTTCCATTTTAGGGGCAATGACGTATTGGCAATATCCTTGATTTGGGTTAATACTATAATAGTTTTGGTGATACTTTTCAGCTTTATAATAGTTGTCCAATGGTGTTATTTCTGTCACAATTGGACTAGAAAATGCACCTGATTTATTCAATTCTTCTTTAAAATGTTCGGCTTGTTCTTTTTGAGATTGATTATGATAAAAAATTACCGATCGATATTGTGTGCCAACGTCATTGCCTTGTCTGTTAAGTGTCGTAGGATCATGTGTTTGCCAAAACACCTCTAATAATTCTTTGAAACTAATCACATCAGCATCATACACTATCCTTGCTACTTCGGCATGCCCTGTCGTTCCTGTACATATCTGTTCGTAAGTAGGATTTTCTATCTGTCCACCACTATATCCTGACGTCACCGTTACTACTCCTTTTAATTCTTCGAATACTGCTTCGATACACCAAAAACATCCTGCACCAAAAGTAACTTCTTTCAAATTTTCGTTTTTTTCCATTTCTTTTTCTTCAATAGTAGTGATAGCACTAAATGAGGTCGAAACTCCCAATGCTAAAGTAATAAACGCTAGTATTTTTTTCATTTATGATAATTGATATACAGAATAATGCGGGTTAAAATGATGAAATTATCATCATCAAATTATTATGTATACTTTAAAACGAGAGTGACTATAAATAGGTTTACTATTTATTATTTCATTTTTGATAATAATCCAGAAGAAGTAGAAATTGTAAGGGCGATGACACAATAAGCCAATCCTGACAAAGCGATTGAAAATTTCGGCATAGAACACCAACTTGCCAATTTTGGCCAAATTTCATCAACAGAACCTGAAAGCACTTGAATAAGTGCATAATTTTCGACAAGGTCAAGTATGCCCGCTATGGGTTGTAGCCAGCCGATTACCAAACCAAGATGAATAAAAAAAGAAAATGATTTTAATTGCAAAGCAGATGTATGGCAGGCAAAAAATAAAAAGAAGGTGTAGGTGACAATAAAAAGAAAATCAATGCCAAGGTTAAAATAAATCCATTGAATTACACCTAAGTTAGTCCAATAGTCTAAAATCGTTTTCGCTTGTAATACACTTCCTGCCAGTTCTAAATCTATTATATTATACTCGCCAAATAAATCACCCATATAATAAGAATAATCAACAATAGCGACATTTATTATTCCTGTAACGATAAGAATAATATAGGTAGTTACGAGAGATATTTTGCTAACGGGGCTACTTAAATATTGCACGATGTGTTTAGTTAAAAATTGTAAGGTAATTTGTAAAACATAATTATTTAACCAACAATATACAAAATTGTGATAGTATCCTTCTATTTAGTTAGAACTAAATAGTAACATTACATATAAAACGTAACGTTTCCTATTTATTCGAATAATGGATTAAAAAAAATAAAAAACCTCACGTCAAATAAATAATTTACTTAATGTGAGGTTCGAAAAATAGCTTTTTATAAAGCTATTTCCTCTTTTTCTTTATTTAGAAATTTATATTCACTAATAGCTAATGAACTGTCAGGAATTAATTTCACCCATCTAAAGTACTTCAAGAACCATTTGAACCTCATTGACATCATTCCCTTCGCAAAATAAGAATACAAGAAAGGATGAAGAACAATGCTTATCGATTTTTCATTCTGTTTACTCAATAGATAATCCAGGTGTGTTTCTATTTGATCAGACACTAAGATAGATGCCGAAATCTTTCCGCTACCTTGGCAAGTAGGACAAACCTCTCTAGTGGTAATGTTCATTTCAGGGCGTACTCGCTGACGAGTAATCTGCATAAGTCCAAACTTAGTAAGAGGCAGTACCGTGTTTTTAGAACGATCGCTTGACATCTCTTTCTTCATGAGTTCGAAAACCAATTTTTTATTCTCGGCTTTTTTCATGTCAATAAAGTCGACAACAATAATTCCACCCATATCACGTAACCTTAGCTGGCGTGCTACTTCGCGTGCTGCCTCCATGTTTACAGATAGCGCAGTAGTTTCTTGGTTTGTTTCTTTGTTGGACTTATTCCCACTATTTACATCAATAACATGCAATGCCTCGGTATGTTCAATGATTAAATAGCCACCGCCTCGTAAGCTTACCGACTGACCAAATGCAGATTTTATTTGTTTTTCAATTCCGAAATTTTCAAATATTTTCGATTTGCCATTATAGAGCTTTACGATCTTCTCCTTGTCGGGAGCGATACTTTTCGTGTATGCTCTTACCTCATCAAAAATTTCTTTATCATCTATCGCAATGGTGTCGAACGATTCGTTTAGAACATCGCGCAATAGTGAAGAGGCTTTACCCATCTCACCGATTACCTTCTGACCTGGTTTTGCATGTTTCAGATTTTTTACGCATTCATCCCATGTTTTTACTAGGTTGCGTAAATCGTTATCCAGCTCGGCTACTTCTTTTCCTTCAGCTACCGTCCGGATAATAACCCCAAAGTTTGTGGGTTTTATAGAGCTGATTAATCTTGATAAGCGTTTTCGCTCATCATTTTTAAATATTTTCTTGGAAATACTTACTGTATTAGCAAAGGGCACCAATATTAAATAGCGGCCTGCTAATGACAACTCACACGAAAGTCGTGGCCCTTTTGTAGAAATTGGTTCTTTTACCACTTGAACCAACACATGTTGGTTCTTTGATAGCACCTGGGTTACATTACCAAGTTTATCAATTTCAGGTTCAATCTTAAACCTGTCAAGCTTGCTCGTTGCATTTTTTTTAGTTTTTACAAATTGTGTAAACTTCGTTAACGAACGGTATCTAGGACCTAAATCGTGATAGTGTAGGAAAGCGTCTTTTTCATAGTTGATATTTATGAAAGCAGCGTTTAATCCTTGTACCACTTTATTTACTGTTCCGAGGTATATATCTCCCACATTAAATTGGGAATTATCCTCATCTTGATGATATTCTACAAGACTTTTGTCTTTTAAAAGAGCTATACGACATCCGTTTTGAGTTGAATTAATTACTAATTCGTTACTCAAAATTTTAAATTTAAATGTCTAATAAATAGGTTATTGCTTCATTACTATAATGAAGTTAAAAAATAATCTTAACCGTAAGTGGTTATCACCTACGGTTAAGCATGAAGAATTTTACTTCTTCTTATGTCTGTTTTTTCTAAGTCTCTTCTTTCTTTTGTGTGTAGAAATCTTATGTCTTTTTCTTTTTTTACCGCAAGGCATAGTTTTTAAATTTTTATCCTACCGCTTTTTACAGCATTCGAATGTTAAACAATATTTTATTTTATTTCTTCCAGATAACTATTTACTGTTGCTAACACAGTAGGGTCATCATCTGTACGTTTTACAATTTCTAATTGCTCTCTTGCTTCCTTATTTCTGCCCATTTCCTTAAAGGTAACTCCTAAAAGAAATCTCGCTTGAATATGATTGGGGTTGATAGAAAGAATTTTTTCAAAGCGTTCTACGGCTTTTTCCATCTGTCCCGACTGTCGTGATAGTAAACCTAAATTATACAGTGCTTCCTCGTTTTCTGGGTCGGCACTTACCACTTCACGCAACATCATTATTCCTTGCATTGGATTTTGAGATGAAATGTACGTCATTGCTATTTTCGACTTCAAGTCTAGTCTATCTGGGTGTTTTTCAAATAGGTCACCAAGATATTTTTGCACTTTATCTCCATATAGCTTCGCTTTTTCATCATTAATAGCATATCCAAATGCTTCATAATAAGCTAAACCAGCAATTTCAATATTTTCCTCGTTTGGAAAATTATCAGCTAACCATTGTCTGTATTTCACCACACTATCCAATTTACCTGCTGAATAGAAGATGCTAGCTAATGAATCTGCAAAGGTAGCACTTTTTTCGTTACTAATATTAATTTTAAATAATTCTCTTAAATTATTTATTTTTTCGAGCGTAGGAGGGGGTATTGATGAAGTATGATTGAAACTATTATCCTCAGCTTCGTGATCTGAATGATCCTCTTCTTCTGTGGTTTCTTGTTGAGCGACATCAACTTGCTCTTCTTTATTATCCACCACTACTTTGGGGAATAAATACAATATGGTCGATATAGCTATACCGACCAATACTAATATATAACGTGTTCGTAACATGTACTATAGACTTATAACAATAAGTCTGCAAAAGTAGTACTATTTGCTTAAACTTTAACTTTTTCGCTTGTTTTGATCTTCTCTACAAATACTTTTGATGGTTTAAAGCTTGGAATATAGTGCTCATCAATAACAATAGCTGTATTTTTAGAAATATTTCGAGCAATTTTTCTAGCTCTTTTTTTATTTACAAAACTTCCAAATCCACGAATATAGATGTTTTCTCCGTCTGCCATAGAGCCTTTCACAACATTGAAAAAAGCCTCTACTGAAATTTGTACATCATCTTTTGAAATCCCTGTCTTCTCTGAAATTTCAGATATTACGTCTGCTTTAGTCACTTTTATTTTGTTTTAGTGGATATTAAATAACTTTGATTTTTAAAATCACACAAAGGTATGTCGACTCATACGATATAAAAATCGAATAACATCATTTTTCTAACTTCTAATTTCGACAATTAATTGCATACTCCATCAAAATATTTTACTTCAATGTTTTCTGCTACTCTTGTAAACTGGTATCAAGAAAATAAAAGAGATTTACCATGGCGAAAAACGATAAATCCGTATAAAATATGGCTCTCAGAGATAATACTTCAACAAACGAGGGTAATTCAGGGTTTGCCCTACTATACTAGTTTTATTACTAATTTCCCCACTGTTAATGCATTAGCGAATGCACCAGAAGAAAAAATATTGCGATTATGGCAAGGGTTAGGTTATTACTCTAGGGCAAAAAACTTACACAAATGCGCAAAAATTGTAGTAGACCAATTTCAAGAAAAATTTCCAACTACGTATGATTCGTTACTGAAATTGCCCGGTATAGGGCCTTATACTGCGGCTGCGATTGCTTCTTTTTGCTATCATCAACCTATTGCAGTAGTAGATGGTAATGTATATCGTGTGCTTTCTCGTATTGGAGGGATCACTACCGATATTTCTTCCCCACAAGGGGTAAGAGAATTTAAAGCATTGGCCAACGTTTTAATCGATCATCAAAATCCTGATAGTTATAATCAAGCGATTATGGAATTTGGGGCATTGCAGTGTATACCAAAAAAACCATCTTGCCCTATTTGTCCTTTGAAAAACACGTGTTTTGCGTATTTACATCAGGAGCAACACACACTTCCTGTTAAGTTAAAAAAAACCAAAATCCGTAACCGTTTTTTTTATTATCTGGTGATAACGATAAATAATAAAATTGTGATGAACGCTCGTAAGGGTAAAGATATCTGGCAAGGGCTCTATGATTTCCCTGTGTATGAGTCAGAAAAAAGAGTGGATATTGAAAAGGCACTAACCGTATTATTAAAAGATGTGAATTCGTATGTAATAGATAATATATCAGAAGAATATAAACATATCCTGTCACATCAGCATATTTATGGTCGATTTATAAAAATAAACATCACTAATAATGACCTTGAATTAAACCGTCAATCCTTCTCTATAGAAGAGATTATTGAATTACCGAAACCTATTTTAATTAACAACTATTTGAACCAATACATTTTTTAAGTAAGTTTATAAAAGAATCCTTAAATTTGTAAAAAAGTAAATTATGTCTGGTGTTAATAAAGTGATTTTAGTAGGTAGGTTAGGAAAAGACCCTGAGGTTCGTCATTTAGAATCTGGAGTAGGTGTGGCAAATTTTTCTGTTGCCACTTCAGAAGTATATAAAGATCGAAATACTGGTGAACGTAAAGAAGTGACCGAGTGGCACAATGTGGTGCTTTGGAGAGGTTTGGCTGACGTGGCTGAAAAATACCTTAAAAAAGGTGACATGGTTTACGTAGAAGGAAAATTAAGAACGCGTTCTTGGGAGAAGGATAATGTAACGCGTTATACTACTGAGGTAGTGGGAGATAACATGACCATGCTTAGTACTAAGGGTAGTAATCAAGGGGGAGGAGAAAATGCTCCACAAGCTAATTCACCTGCTATCAATGTGCAAGAAACTACTACTTCAGGAGCTGCTGATATTGCAATGCAAGAAGGAACAGATGATCTTCCATTTTAATGAGGTTGAACTAAATACATACTATTGGAACTAGCCATAGATGAACCTCCGAGTTTATTTTTATTTATAGAATATATAAGTAATTACTTTGTTTACTATACCGTAAACGGTGTAATTCTTGTTGTATTATTACTTTTTTCAGCTCTTATTTCTGGGTCTGAGGTAGCTTTTTTCTCTCTTTCTCCAGAGCAAATTGATGCGTGTAGGAAAAGCAATAACAAAGCAGATAAAAAAATAGGAAAGCTGCTTGATCATCCTAAAAAGTTATTGGCTACTATTTTAATATTAAACAATTTCATCAATGTTGCTTTTGTTTTGCTCTCTACCATGATTATGTGGAAGGCATTTGGGAAAACCCCCGATAATTTAATACTCATTGTATTCGCAACGATAGTAACACTTACATTAATGTTTTTCGGGGAGGTAATCCCAAAGCTTTTTGCCAATCAGAAAAGTTTGAAATTAGCGACCATTATGGCATCACCTTTACAGTTTTTTTACAAAACGGTAAAGCCACTTTCTTGGCTCCTGCTTACCTATGGAAATTTTATAGATAAACGTTTTCAGAAAAAAGGATATGACCCCTCGGTACATGAACTTCATGAAGCGTTAGAAATTACCACCAAGCACGAAGAGACCACACAAGAAGAAAAAGAAATATTGAAAGGCATTGTTAATTTTGGGACACTTACCGTAAAGCAAGTGATGAAATCGCGAACAGAAGTTACGGCTTTCGATATGGAAATGGGGTTTCATGAATTATTAGATAAAATTAATAAGTCGGGGTATTCGCGAATACCTGTGTTTGTGGAAACAATAGATAAATTAGAAGGCATCTTGTATATTAAAGACCTATTGCCTTTCGTTGATGAAGATGAACATTTTAACTGGCGTGAACTAATCCGACCAGTATATTTTGTTCCTGAAACCAAAAAAATAGATGGTTTGCTACGTAATTTCCAAGAAAAACGGGTACACATGGCGCTTGTAGTTGATGAATATGGAGGGACTTCTGGACTCATTACATTAGAGGACATTATTGAAGAGATAGTAGGTGAGATAAATGATGAATTTGATGATGAAAATGAATCGTATAGAAAAATAGATAAAGCTACTTATATATTTGAAGGAAAAACATCGTTGAATGACTTTTGTAAAGTAGTGGGAGTTGATTCTTCTTTTTTCGATGATGTAAAAGGGGAGAGCGAATCGTTGGGAGGGCTAATTTTAGAAATAAACTCTACCTTGCCTACTGCAAATGAAAAAGTTCATTTTGATAACTATGTATTTACAGTAATGGCGGTAGATCATAAGCGTATTAAAAAAATTAAAGTAAAAATTAATGAATAATTGGAGTAAGGGGATAGCTTTAGTATATATGTTGGCTATTTGGGGCTGTCATCAAGAGTATACTCCCAAACCCAAAGGGTTTAACAGGTTAGACTTGCCCGTTGCTACTTATCAAAACCTCCCTGACACACTTCCCTATTCGTTTGAATACTCTTCTCATGCTCATTTGTTAAAAGACACCTCCAGTATTTCTGAAAAATACTGGGTAGAAGTATACTACCCAGCGTTGTTGGCGGATATACATATTACATATATTGCGCTAGAACATGATCAAGAAAAGCTAGAAGAACTTTTTAAAGATTCGTACTTTCTTACCTCAAAACATAACGTAAAAGCCTACTCTATTGATGATGTAATAATGAAGACCTTTTCTGGAAAAACAGTATCAGTAGCAGAGCTTTATGGGGATGTGCCCAGTCAATTTCAATTTGTTTGCACCGATTCTATCAACAATTTTATGAGAGGGGCATTGTATTTCAACACCAAAGTGCAAAATGATTCGCTTGCCCCAGCTATTGAATATGTAAAAAAGGACATTATTCATTTGCTGAACACACTAGAGTGGAAGGAATAATGCTTCTCAAAATATAGGCATCATTAATTTTAGGTATAAAAAAATAGAGATATCGGTTCTGTTTTTGCCTATGCCATAATAGTAGGGAGTTAGTGCCTATTCATTCTAATATTTTATATAGGTGAACTAGCGACTATCTCAAATCGCGCTTAGTTTGTGTCTTTAAAACAAGCTGTGGCAGGACATTGCTATGGCGTTAAGTGCAAGCAAAAAAAGTACACGTGTAAAAACTACAATATTTGCACGTATTATTTAAAATCATTATCTTTGTGTATAGAATTTCGAAAAATACAGAGATGAATACAAAACTAACATTGACAATAGAGCAAGCTTTGATAGAAAACCATTTGCGGAATATTCATCGTTAATTCTTTCACTTTGCGAGTCGGGAAAAATAAAAGGGTTTCTCACACCATTAATTTATAGCAACGTTTATTATTTATTACGACAGACTGCAAAACATGATAAAGTAATAGAAAAGTTAAGGCAACTATTAAAAATCACCGAAGTTCTTCAAATGGATAGAGAAGTTGTAGAAAATGCATTAAACTCTATTTTTAAGGATTTTGAAGACAGCTTGCAAAATTCTTAGGCTATTAATAATGGAAATATTGATTTAATTCTGACTCGAAATTTGAAAGATTATAAAACAAGTGAGTTAGGAGCTTTTACTCCAGAGACTTATTTGAAATCAAGAAATGCCAGCCGTTAACAACTAATCTCTAATGATTTGAGCTGAAAACCCTCTTTATTTAGCTCTACTTTTGAAAGCATCTTCAGTGGCAATATCTTTGTTTTAAGACATCGTTTTATCAACCTCCAACTTGTGTAATAATACTGTATTGACAACTATTTAGTGGTATTCTGTATTATCAATACCGTTTAGTTAATAATATAGAGTTGACAGGTTTAATAAAAGAGACTGGTCAAAAGAGTGAAATCAGGTAATATTTAGATGTATAAAAACCTATCAGGTCTTAACTAAACGATATTAAAATCGGGTTCAACAAATGTTTTAAAAATCGAACTTAGGTTATTAAATTCCTCCTTATATTTACTTCTTATGGCAGGCTATTTCGATACCAATATTGAATTTCTGAAGGGCGTTGGTCCTCAACGAGCGGCATTGCTAAAAAAAGAGCTTTCAATAACCACTTTTCGAGATTTAATTCAGCACTACCCCTTTCGCTACGAAGATCGCACGGTATTTTATTCCATAGCAGAGATTAGCGAAGACATGAGTTTTGTACAGATAAAGGGCAAGTTACTAACTATGGAAACCATAGGTGCTGCTCGAAAACAGCGACTTACGGTACAGTTTGGAGACGCTACTGGGCGTGTGGAGTTAGTTTGGTTTAAAGGGATTGCATGGGTAAAAAAAATGCTGAAGCCTGGGGTAGAATATATTGTGTTTGGGAAACCGACACGGTATGGCTCGAAAATTAACATTGCCCACCCTGAAATGGAGCCGTATGTTCCTACGCATGATAAAGGAGGATATTTACAACCTGTCTATCCACTTAGTGAACAGCTCAGGAATAGATACATCGACAATAAGGCATTTAACAAGTTTCTGCGGAACTTGCTTACTCAAGCGCATTCAAAAATTACTGAAACTCTTTCCGATGCACTTATTCAACAATTTAAACTGATTTCAAAAAAAGAAGCACTTATTCAAATTCACTTTCCGAAAAATCAAGCGACACTGGCAAAGGCGCAGTATCGACTAAAATTTGAGGAGTTTTTTTACCTGCAATTACGATTACTTACACTCAAACTTACTCGAACAAAAAAATTCAGAGGGTTGGTATTTAGTGAGGCATCGTTGCTTACAGATTTTTATAATAATCATTTGCCCTTTGATTTGACCAATGCTCAAAAAAAGGTGATTAAAGAAATTTATGCCAATATGAAGTCGGGAAATCAAATGAATAGACTTCTACAAGGTGATGTGGGAAGTGGAAAAACCATTGTGGCTTTTATTTGTGCATTAATTGCAATTGGGGGAGGTACTCAGGTGGCACTCATGGCGCCTACGGAAATATTGGCTTCGCAGCACTATTTAGGTTTAAAAGAATATGCCGATGCTATTGGCATCACGATAGAAAAATTAACAGGATCGACTAAAAAAAGTAAAAGACGAGCGATACATGAGCAACTCCAACTCGGGCAGCTTAAGATTATAGTAGGTACTCATGCGCTGCTCGAAGATGTGGTACAGTTTCAGCAACTCGGACTGGCTATTGTAGATGAACAGCATCGTTTTGGTGTAGCGCAACGTTCAAAGTTATGGCAAAAAAACAAAGATATTCTTCCGCATGTTTTAGTGATGACGGCCACGCCCATTCCTCGTACTTTGGCCATGACCGTTTACGGTGACTTAGATGTCTCTGTAATTGATGAACTTCCTGCGGGCAGAAAACCAATCCAAACGTTGCACCGGTATGATGCTAATCGATTAAAGGTAAATGGTTTTTTGAAACAACAAATGGAGCAAGGGCGACAAGTATATATTGTGTATCCTTTAATAGAAGAATCTGAAAAGCTCGATTTAAAAGACTTAATGGATGGGTATGAAAGTATATGCCGTGCATTTCCCGAAACGGCAGTAAGCATTGTTCATGGAAAAATGAAGCCTGCTGATAAAGACTATGAAATGCAACGGTTCGTAAAGGGAGAAACAAAAATTATGGTGGCCACTACGGTAATAGAAGTAGGGGTAAATGTGCCAAATTCAAGTGTAATGGTGATTGAGAATGCGGAGCGATTTGGATTGGCTCAACTTCATCAGTTGCGAGGCAGGGTAGGGAGAGGGGCGGATCAATCGTATTGTATTCTAATGTCGGGCTATAAGTTAAGTAAAGAGGCACGTACACGAATAGAGACGATGGTAAGAACGAACAATGGTTTCGAAATAGCGGATGTAGATTTGAAACTTAGGGGGCCAGGCGACATTAGTGGTACGCAACAAAGTGGTGTTACCGATTTGCTGATTGCCGATTTGAGTAAAGACAGTAATCTATTACAAATAGCCAGAGATGCTGCTATGGGCTTACTTGAAAAAGACCCGAAATTAGAAAATGCTGAAAATATACGTATTAAAACACAGGTGGAAAGCCACACAAAATCCACCGTAAATTGGAGTAGAATAAGTTAATACAGAGATTTGAAGAATTGGGTAAAAATATTTGACACTATTGAAATGGCGAAAGAAGCTGTACCCATACAGACGGGGAGGCTTATTAAAATTGGAGATTTAAAAATTTGTCTTATTCATCACCACCATGGCTTCTCTGCAATGACCGATCGTTGTCCGCACATGGG